>Ga0233425_10002556_pt1 | contig 35353 bp, 32 predicted proteins | sample Watercolumn_Towu_2_FD_181712 | JGI IMG/M metagenome (GOLD analysis project Ga0233425, IMG submission 181712) | Freshwater microbial communities from Lake Towuti, South Sulawesi, Indonesia - Watercolumn_Towuti2014_140_MG | ecosystem: Environmental > Aquatic > Freshwater > Lake | place...
CAGGCAAATTCTCCATTCACACGCTTTAAAGAAACTGCTTTTCTTGTTACTTGATCTTGGACTTCCACATGATTCAAATTAACATCTAGCAAAAAAGATTTTAACTTCCCTTCTTTGATGGTCCCCCACCATTGGAAATCCCCACTTCCATGAAGCAATTGTAGTTGATGATAGATTTTCCCTTCCAACCATTTTTTTAAATTAACATGGGTGCCCGATAAATATAATTTTGCATGATAGCCATTAGTACTGCCAAAGTCCCCTCCCACATTCATCACAAAATTTAACTTAGATGCCCATCCTTTTTCTTTTAAAGAGACGGTTCCCTTCATTTTGGCTCGTTCTATGCTATATCGAAATAACAAATTCAAATCTGCTTTTATCTTTTCCCCTGAAGCTTTTTCAATAAAAAGCGTAATCCCCTGTAACTCAAAAGTTTGTTGCGTAGATAGCCACTTTTTAAATGCCATCAAATCAAAGGGCTCTTCTTTTTTTTGTGTCACTCCTAAAATCATAAAATGCCCTTCTTTATCCTGTTGAATGGATAAAGTAGCTCCTGAAATAATTAACAATCCAGGCTCAAATTGACGATAAAATAAAGATTTAAAAATATTAATGCCCACATAAAGATGCTCAATGGTAATGGCAGGTTGGTGAGTGTCTTTTGAAAAAAGTTTTACATTATCCAATCGAAACATGGGTTGAAAGAAATGCCACGCTGTTTCCACATGCCCGATACTCACGGGTTGATGTAATGCATTACTCACTACTTTTTCTAAATCTCTTGGATGTTTTTCCACAAGGGGAAGAAACATTCTCGCGGCAGTCACTAGTAAGGCGAAAATGATAATGAAAAAAGAAAAAATTAAGATTAATTTTTTTAATAATTTTTTAGGGTTGATGGATGCCCAAACACTCATTTAAATCACTTTATATCGACGCCTGATATGACGCAACGTGACAAACACCAAAGGCCAAACCAGCATGCTCGTTAGAATCGGTAACCAATATAATAAAGTCTTTGGCACAGAACCCGTGACCCCTTCTAAGAAAAACACAATCAATTGATATAATCCCACGAAAAGAGCAACGGACATCATTTGCTGCCACCCAGAAGACATTCTAAATTGTCGAAATGATTTCGCGGCAAGATAAGCAATTAAAGTAAAAGCCAATGCATGTTCTCCCAGCGTGGTTCCATTTAAAATATCCACCATAAATCCTAAGAACCATGCAGTAGCAATCCCCACACGATGGGGTAAAGCCACAATCCAATAAATAGCAAATAATAATACCCATGCAGGCTGAAACCATAAAGCCCATGTGGGAATAGGAAAAATACTTAAGAAAATAGCAAAGACAAAGGTGATGAGAATCACCATCCGACTTCGAAAAATACCATCACCCACCATCGCGCACTCGATCAATGATTTGTTGATTCATGTCTTTATTTTCCTGCTTCATATTTTCTAACTCCTCACTGGCTTCTTTCATGAGTTTTGCCCTTGAGTGCCATAATAAAAGAACTTGTGTATCTCGATATAAATGAGCTGTGGGAGATACCACAATTTCAGAAAATTGTTGTCCTGTTCTTTTTCGAATTTTTATAACAATGCCCACGGGGTACCCTTCCGGATATCGTAATCCAAGACCTGAAGTGGCTAACACATCCCCCACGGCCACATCCGCCGTATCTGGAATATTAATGAGAGATAAGGGACGAAAAGGTCCTGTGCCAATCACGATGGCTCGCAATCCTGTTCGCTCATCCACCACGGGTACTGCGCTGCGCGTGTCTGTAATTAACATTAAACGACTGGTCCATCGATTCACTTGCACCACTTGTCCCATAATGCCCGTACTACCTAACACGGGTTGCCCCACGTAAACATTTTCTTTTTTTCCTTTATCTAACACGGCTTGGGCCACATAACCCTCCATGTTTACCGCCAGTAACTGTGCCACTGCCACCTTATCTTTTAATCCTGCCGTGGATTTTAATAAGGCTTTTAAAGAGGTATTTTCTTTTTGAATTGCTAGCATTTTTTGTACTTTTGCTTTCAACAAAAGATTTTGCATTTTCAAATGGGTATTTTCCGTAATGAGTTCGTGCTTCGCGTTAAAATTACTTTTAATGCGATTCATCAAATCTAAAGGCCAATTGGCTGTATATTGAAAAGGAGCGGTTGCATCAGACATGAGACTGCGAAGAGTCCCTAGTTCAGGGGTGCGGTGATCCACCACCATGAAAATAATGGATAAGAGAACAAAAAAAGTAACTCGAAGTCCCAAGTATTGGTTGTGATTGAATAACAATGACGAATAACCCCTACAAAATTTAAAAGCCCAAGCTTAGCTTGGGCTCAGGAATCCCTGTAAGAACTCCTTTCTATCTTTTAATGTTTACTCTCTGGAAAGGAAATCTCCTCCCAAAGTATCTATGATTTCTAAAGCACGTCCACCGCCTCGAGCCACACAGGTTAAAGGTTCTTCTGCCACAATCACGGGGAGTCCTGTTTCTTCCATCAATAAACGATCTAAATCTTTTAACAAAGCACCGCCTCCTGTGAGTACCATGCCTCTTTCTGCAATATCAGAAGCCAATTCTGGGGGCGCTTGTTCTAAGGCAGCTCGCACTGCACCCACAATGCCGGACAAGGGCTCTTGTAAAGCTTCTAATACTTCATTGTTATTCAATGTAAAGCTTCGTGGAACGCCCTCTGCTAGATTGCGGCCTCTCACTTCTAATTCTCGCACCACTGTTCCTGGGAATGCGGTTCCAATTTCTTGTTTAATTCTTTCTGCAGTGGTTTCTCCAATGAGAATGCCATAATTTCTACGAACGTAATTCACAATGGCTTCATCAAATTTATCCCCACCAATGCGCACGGAAGCAGAATACACAATACCATTTAAAGAAATAATAGCTACTTCCGTAGTGCCGCCACCAATGTCCACCACCATACAACCGCTGGCTTCTTCCACGGGCATTCCCGCACCCATGGCCGCTGCCATGGGTTCTTCGATTAAATAAACTTCTCTTGCGCCAGCTCCCATGGCAGATTCGCGAATAGCCCTTCGCTCCACTTGGGTTGAACCACAGGGAACACACACTAATACTCGTGGACTGGGTCGTAAAAATCTGCTTTTTTCGTGAACTTTGTGAATGAAATGTTGAAGCATTTTTTCCGTAACATGGAAATCGGCGATGACACCATCTTTCATAGGGCGAGTGGCTGAAATATTACCTGGCGTACGGCCTAACATGCGTTTTGCTTCAAGACCTACCGCCACCACACGGCGTTGCCCATTCGCTGCATCCACTCGAATTGCCACTACGGAGGGTTCATTCAGTACAATTCCTTTCCCTCGTATGTAAATCAGTGTATTTGCTGTGCCCAAGTCAATGGATAAATCAGTGGAGAAGACCCCCCGGAGGTTTTTCAACATAGTTCGAATTCCTGTCTTAAAAACGTTTTGTCAATATATTATTCAATTCGTAAAAAATCATACCTTTTAATATCTCAGGGATGATGAAGACATAGCTTACAACAATTCCTAGGGGGTTTCTATGTATGAATGCTGAGAAAATTTCTTTACAGTTCCCAGAGATGGGATAGAATGATCCATTTTTATGGAAGTGGAGAATTTTGATGAAAACCATTCCTCCTGAAGAAGTGCATTATATTGCTCATTTGGCACGCATCAATATAGATTCTGAACAATTGCCCCGCTATACCCGGTGTTTATCTGATATTTTGTCCCTAGTGTCTGAGATGCAAAAAGTAGACACGGAGGAAATTTCTCCCATGGCCCATCCCTTGGAAGTGATTCAACCTCTTCGTGCCGACGAAGTAACGGAACCTAATTTTTTATCTTCCATTGAAACCTTTGCTCCCGAAATGGAAGCAGGTTTATTTTTAGTTCCTCAAGTGATTGAAGAGTAAAACCATAGAGAGCTCGAATATGTTACACACCTTATCTCTTTCCCAATTAAGCCACGGGCTTTCTCAAAAAGAATTTAGCAGCGTGGAATTAACAAGACATTATTTAGAACGAATCAAACGTTATGATTCTTCCCTCAATTGTTACATCACCCTCTGTGAAGAAGAAGCGTTAGCACAAGCAGCAGCGGCAGATAAAATTCTCGCCACAGGCAGTGGAGGTCCTCTCACGGGAATTCCCATGGCCCATAAAGATTTATTTTGCACGAAGGGAATTAAAACCTCCTGTGGTTCAAAAATATTAGATAACTTTATTTCACCCTACAATGCCACCGTGGTGCAACGCACTTTAGATGCGGGCATGGTGTTATTAGGAAAAACCAATTTAGATGAATTTGCCATGGGTTCTTCCAATGAAAATAGTTATTATGGCCCCGTGAAAAATCCTTGGGATCTCACTCGGGTTCCTGGTGGTTCTTCTGGAGGATCTGCCGCCGCAGTGGCCGCTCGATTAACTCCTTGTGCCACGGGCACAGACACAGGAGGTTCTGTACGTCAACCCGCCGCCTTATGTGGAATCACGGGATTAAAGCCCAGTTATGGCCGGATTTCTCGTTATGGCATGGTGGCTTATGCCTCTAGTTTAGATCAAGCAGGGCCCATGACGGTTTCTGCTTTAGATGCGGCTTTACTCCTTCAAGTACTAGCAGGTCACGACTCAAAGGATTCCACGAGTTTATCTCGTCCTGTTCCTTCTTATAGTGAAAAACTCACGAAAAATTTAAGTGATTTAACCATTGGTATTCCCGAAGAATATTTTACTCAAGATTTAGATCCCGCCGTAGGAAAGGTGTTACAGGAAGCCATGAGTGCCCTGGAACGTTTAGGTGCTCGTATGAAATCAGTTCGCTTACCCAATACCGCCTTAGGGATCCCTGCTTATTATGTGATTGCACCTGCGGAAGCCTCTTCTAACTTATCTCGTTATGATGGGGTTCGTTATGGATATCGTTGCAATGCACCTAAAAATCTTTTGGATTTATACAAAAGAACTCGAGGAGAAGGATTTGGAGAAGAAGTAAAACGCCGTATCCTCGTGGGGACTTATGCCTTGTCCTCGGGATATTACGATGCTTATTATATAAAAGCACAAAAAATACGTCGCTTAATTCGAGAAGATTTTATGAATGCCTTTAAAGAAGTGGATATTTTATTAGGCCCCACTTCTCCCACCACTGCTTTTAAATTGGGAGAGAAAGTAGAAGATCCCATCAGTATGTATCTTTCAGATATTTACACCATTAATGTGAATTTAGCGGGATTACCTGCTTTATCCATTCCTGCGGGATCCATCGAAGGGCTCCCTGTGGGAATGCAACTCATTGGCCGTGACTTTGATGAAATGACCCTGCTCAGCGTGGGATATCAATATCAGCAAATCACTTCTTGGCATCAACAACAACCTACTTTATTTTGTGAGTAATCCCATGAATACCACTCCTCAAAAAACAAATTCTCCCATAGAATGGGAAGCAGTGATTGGTTTAGAAGTGCATGTGCAGTTAAAAACACAAAGTAAATTATTTTCTGGAGCCCCCATTGCTTATGGAGCCCTTCCTAATACACAAGCTTGTGCCATTGATTTAGGACTTCCTGGTGTACTTCCTGTGCTGAATGAAGCGTGTGTTGCCATGGCCATTCGACTGGGATTAAGCATTGAAGGACATATTGCACCTTATTCTATTTTCGCTCGTAAAAATTATTTTTATCCTGATTTGCCGAAGGGATATCAAATCAGCCAATACGAACACCCCGTGGTTTCCAAAGGACATTTAAATGTAGTGTTTGAAGATGGAAGTGTAAAGCGTATTGGAATTACCCGTGCTCACTTAGAAGAAGACGCGGGAAAATCCTTGCATGAAGATTTTTCTCACATCACTGCCTTAGATTTTAATCGTGCAGGCACACCTCTTTTAGAAATTGTATCGGAACCTGATTTACGTTCCGCAAAGGAAGCGGTGGCTTATTTAAAAACTTTGCATGCCTTGGTAACCCATTTGGGAATTTGTGATGGAAATATGCAAGAAGGTTCCTTTCGTTGTGATGCCAATGTGTCGGTGCGCCCCAAAGGTCAAAGTCAGTTTGGAACCCGCACAGAAACTAAAAACGTAAATTCTTTTCGGTTTGTGGAAAAAGCCATTTCCTATGAAATTGAACGACAAATTCATGTATTAGAATCCGGTGGCGCCGTGATACAAGAAACTCGCTTGTATGATGCAGATAAAAATGAAACTCGTTCCATGCGAAGTAAAGAGGAAGCCAATGATTATCGTTATTTCCCCGATCCTGATTTACTTCCCCTGGTGATTGCTCCTGAATTAGTTGAATCTGTGAAAAAAAACATGCCTGAGTTACCCTGGGAAAAACAAGCGCGCTTCCAATCCGCCTATGGGTTAAGTGCCTATGACGCCAGTGTATTGACTAGCCAAAAACCATTGTCTGATTATTATGAAGAAACGCTTCAACGAGCACCGGAGGATCCAAAACTGGCGGCGAATTGGATCATGGGAGATCTTTCCGCCTTCTTAAACAAAGAAAATATTTCCATTGAAAAAAGCCCTGTAACGCCTCCTCAATTAGCGTTGCTCCTTCAACGCATCACCGATGGTACCTTATCAGGAAAATTAGCAAAAACCTTATTCGAAACCCTGTGGGAAGAAGGGGGCGATGTGGATACCCTCATTGAGGAAAAAGGATTAAAACAACTGACAGATGATGATGCCATTTTAAAAATTATTGAAAAAGTTTTAGAAGAAAGCCCACAACAATTGCAAGAATATCGTTCAGGCAAAGAACGTTTATTAGGTTATTTTGTGGGACAAGTGATGCAAAAAACCCAAGGGAAAGCCAATCCTCAACAAGTAAATGACTTATTGAAGAAAATGCTTCACCCCCATTAAAAGGAACTTCCTTGTGAAATTTTTGCATTTATATAGAAATGTAGCATATGATTATTTACCTTTAACTAACCATGAGGGCTAAGAGTACTTATGAATACCCATCAACCGTTGCCTAAATCTTCTTATTTTGCCTGGATCATGTGGATTGTGGGCGCTTCTTTTTATTTTTACGAATTCTTATTACAAGTATTTCCCAATGTGGTTGCCCATCACTTAATGGAACAATTAGCAGTGAGCGCTGCTGCCCTTGGAGGAATTCAAGCCGCTTACTTTATAGGGTATGGATTCATGCAAGCGCCTGCGGGCATGTTATTAGATCGTTTCGGCCCAAGAAAATTATTAACCATTGCCGTGATACTTTGTGGATTAGGCGCCATTATTTTTGCTAAAAGTACTAATGTTTATCAAGCAGAAATTACCCGTTTCATTACAGGCTTTGGTTCTGCCTTTGCTTTAGTAGGCGCTTTAGTGTTGGCGAGTCGCTGGTTTCCTGCCAATCGTTTCGCATTATTAAACGGTTTGATCATCACCATTGGAATGTTAGGCGCTGCTGCAGGGGAAGCACCCTTTGGCTTATTAGTACAAAAATATGATTGGCAACATATTATTGTTACCCTAGGTTTTGTGGGTTTAGTCTTAGGAGCTATCATTTATCTTGTCGTTCGAGATTATCCAAAAGGACAAACCATGGTGTCTCATAAACCCGAAGGCGTTTCAGCATTTTCTGGTATTGTAAACATTTTCTTTTGTAAACAATCTTGGCTCATTGCCTTATATGGAAGTTTCATGTTTGCCTCAACACCTGCTTTAGGAACTTTGTGGGGTTCTAGTTTTTTAGAAACCACCCGAGGCTTACCTGCCATTACAGCAGATTCCATCATTACGGTTTTATTTATCGGTTGGGCGGTGGGAGCTCCTTTATTTGGCGCTCTGTCTGATCGCATTGGCCGACGGAAACCTTCCTTGTACATGGGATCCATTGGCGCGTTTATTTTCATATTACTCTTCATCTATCAACCCCACGTATCCGTCACTATGTTAAAGTGTTATATGTTTTTATTTGGGTTTTTCTGTGGAGGCTTTATTGTATCTTTTTCTGTGATTCGAGAATCCCATCCTTGGCACTTTAGTGGGACTTCTTTAGGATTTATGAATTTGGTCAATACGGTGGGAGCAGCGGCATCTCCTTTACTAGTGGGAATTTTATTAGATACTTACTGGGATGGCACCATGGTGAATCACGTTCAAGTGTTTTCTGCTGCCACTTATTATAAAGCCATTACCATATTACCTATTTTTGTAGGATTATCCCTTCTCATCCTTCCTTTCATTAAGGAAACTTATTGTAAAGGAAAATAAGATGATGAAGCACGCCAATACCAGAGGATTTCATTTACTAGAAGTACTGCTGGTATTGGCTATCATTACATTGTTAATTTTATTTGCTTATCCACGATATGCTGCTTACATGATTCAATCTCGGCGCATCGACGCTCAAGTGGCTATTTTAGAATTAGCTAATAAAATGAATGAATATTATGGTCAGCATCATTCTTACGAGCACGCTACCCTATTACAATTAGACATGTCTGAGTACTCACCGGATCATCACTATCGTCTACACATCATCGAAGCCAATGCGAATAGTTATCAAATCGAAGCCATTCCCGTGGGAGCGCAAATAAAAGATAAACAATGCGGGCATTATCTATATAATCAGGCGGGAGATAAGGGAATCACCGGAGAGGGCAAAGTGGATGCCTGTTGGTAAAGAAACATTTCCCTTAGGCGTTTTACTTCTTCAATTGGGAACTCCTTCTGCTCCCACTCGTGGTGCGCTTCGCACTTACTTAAAACAATTCTTAAGCGATCCCCGTGTAGTAGAATTACCTTCTTTTTTTCGCTGGCTACTGGTTAATGGGATCATTTTGCCTTCTCGAGTTTCTTACGCAACCCGCTTATATAAAAAAATATGGGGCCCTGAAGGTTCCCCTCTTCTTGTTCACAGTGAAGCATTAGGAAAAGAATTGCAGGAAGCTTTAGGAAGTTCTTATAAAGTAGCCTTAGGCATGCGGTATGGAAAACCCAGCATTGAAGAAGCCCTTCATGCTTTATTAGAACATTCTCCTTCTCATTTAAAAATTTTACCTTTGTTTCCTCACTATTCTTCTGCTGTCACGGGCTCTGCCCTTGAAGAAACCTTAAGAATTTTAAAAAAGTTAAGACATATTCCCTCTTTTGAAGTCATTCATGATTTTTTTCAACATCCTGCCTATATAGAAGCTTTGGTTCAAGTGATTCAACCTTCTCTCTCTACATTTCATCCGGAGCATCTTCTGTTTAGTTATCATGGATTACCTCTTTCTCAAGCCCGTAAAAGTGAAGGCACTCCTTTTTGTTATTCAACTCAATGCAAGGAAACTGCTAAACACGTCATACATGCCTTAAAATGGCCTGAGGAAAAATACAGTGTGAGTTTTCAATCTCGTTTGGGGAAATTGCCCTGGCTTCAACCTTATACAGAGAACATACTTTCAGAACTTGCGAGTCGAGGCATTAAACGACTGGCAGTGATATCCCCTTCCTTTGTGGCAGATTGTTTAGAAACTTTAGAAGAAATTGATTTACGAGGAAGAGAGCAATGGCTTCAATTAGGAGGAGAAGCTTTCCACACCGTTCCTTGTTTGAATACACATCCCGTCTGGATCCAAGGCCTTAAAAAAATCTTACTACCTCCTGCTATTATCTAAAAGAGCATGTTGCTCTTTTCGCTGTCATCCCCGCGAAGGCGGGGATCCATCCTGCGCGCCGCTACGAGTCGGATGAAGCGTAAGGAAATGACATTGAAGAGAATTCTTGCTTCATGCGCTCATGAGGGGGAGTTGCAAAGTGATGAATGGATCCCCGCCTGCGCGGGGATGACAGCGAAAGGAGTATTTTATTTATCTCGAATAATTAAATACTCTCCGAGGCTGTGAAGCATGTGAGTGTTACCGTTTATTTTTTTCAACGCATTCTCTGCTTGTTGAAAACAAAAATGGGCTTGTGCTTCCGCGGCCTCCATTCCCATTAAAACGGGATATGTGATTTTTTCATTTAAATGATCTGAACCTTGGGGTTTCCCCAATTGTTCTGTGGTTCCTGTAACATCTAATAAATCATCCCTAATTTGAAATCCTAATCCCAACCAATAACCCACTTCTTCAAGATAAGAAATATCTTCCGAAAAAACTGAAGGATTGGCTTTTGCACCCATGATCAGAGAGGTTTGAATGAGGGCTCCCGTTTTTAATTCATGAATTCTATTTAAAGCCTCCACTTCCATGAATGCATCAGAGGCAATTAAATCTAACATTTGTCCTAAAGCCATTCCCCTCTGTCCAATGGATACCGCCAATCGATGAATGATTTCTAATTGAATCTTAGGGGGTAAAACACTTTGAGATTCACTCAATGCTTCGAAGGCAAGGCATTGTAGTGCATCTCCCGCCAGAATCGCCGTCGCTTCATCATAAGCAATGTGACAAGCCGGTCGGCCGCGACGTAAATCATCATCATCCATGGCGGGCAAATCATCATGGATAAGAGAGTACGTGTGAATAAATTCCACCGCCATGGCCAAAGGATCCAAAAGTTCGTGGGGCACTTGATAAAGTGTTCCTGCGCCATACACTAGCAAGGGACGTAATCGTTTCCCTCCTGCAAATAGGGCATAGGCCATGGCTTCCGATAATCTTGAAGGAAAGGAAGGGGCTTTTTTTTCAATAAAATCTTTCATCAAATCTTCACAGCGGATTTGATAATATTTCATAAATTCTAGAAAATCCAAGAGACTTTATCCTTCTAGTAAGCGCTGTTCCGCTAATTGTAAACTCGACACAGAACCGTATAATACCAACACATCTCCTGCCTTTAATTCTGTATCGGGTTGTGGCTCGGGGCCTCGGATCCCCCCTCGACGCACGGCGGTAATGGTTACTGCTGCAGTATCTAAGTCAATGTCTTTAATTTTTTTACCCACTGCATAAGCCTCTCCTCCCAACCTCACCACATAGAGTTGTTCTCTATCCGGTGCGGTGATGTAACGCTCTTCTAAATCTTGGCTAGGAAAAACTTGATTTAAAATTTGATAACGATCCGTTCGGATCATTCGAATGTGGCGCATGGCACGTAAGGCAGGAACACCAATGAGTACTAATGCATGGAAAGCAATAGTGAGGCTTGCTTCTAAAGTTTCTGGAATCACTTCCGTGGCACCCGCCGCTAATAAACCTTCTAACTCTGTATCATCTTGTGTTCTCACTAAAATAGGAATGTGGGGTAAATGCAATCGAACTTGTTGTAAAATTTTATAAGCTCCATGTAAATCATGGAAGCTAATAATCAAAGCCTTCGCTTCTAAAATACCTGCGGCTTTTAATACCATAAAATTAGTGGAATCCCCGTAAGTCACTCGATCCCCTGCCAACTGAGCATTTTGCACCGTGGCGGGATCTAAATCTAAAGCAATATATTCAAATCCTTCCATACTGATAAATCGCGCGATATTCTGTCCCACTCGTCCAAAGCCACATAAAATCACATGATTCACTAATCCTTTTGCAGATTCCTCTACTTGGGCGGAAAGATTCACTTCTTCTTGACCATTTCTATTGAATAATAACCATCGAGCAATTTGCTGATTGTAACGAATTAAAAAAGGTGACAAGGCCATACTAAATAATAAAGCGGCCAATACAATTTGGCTTAATTGATTTGTTAATAAATGTTCGCTCATACCTAAGCTTAATAAGGCAAAACCAAATTCACCTCCTTGAGCTAACAAGAGCCCTGTGCGCAATGCATCCTGAGGTTTAGATTTCATGAGCCAACTTAATAAGGTAATGATGATGGTTTTCACCACCACTAAACCCACCATGAGAATAAGAACCCCTAACCAAATATGAGGGAGTTGATCTAAATCTAAAAGCATTCCGATGGTTACAAAAAACAATCCCAATAACACATCTTGAAAGGGACGAATTTCCACTTCGATTTGTTGTCGAAATTTCGTTTCTCCTAGCATCATTCCCGCTAAAAAAGCACCGAGGGCTAAGGACAAACCCATTTCCTGAGTAAACCAAGCACCACCCACCACCACGAGGAGAACAGTTAAGGTAAATAATTCCATGGAGCGGGATTTAGCAATTTCCATAAATAAGGGTCTTAAAATCAATCGCCCGATGATAATAATGAGTAACATGGCAATGCCCGCTTTTACCATGGCAAATAATAAAGGCATAAAGATCCCTGCACTTTTATCCATTAAGCTGGGAATTAAAATTAAAAAAGGAATCACTGCCAAATCTTGGAATAACAAAACACTAATGGCGTTTTGGCCCGCCTTTGTATTTAATTCCAATTGTTCCGTTAATTGCTTACTCACAATAGCGGTGGAAGACATAGCCATGACGCCAGCGATAACAAAGGCAGCGGGAATATGGACCCCCCTGAAAATGGCCACCAGCATTCCCACCAAAGTGGTTAAAAGTACTTGCAATCCTCCCAAGCCAAACACTTTATGCTTCATGGCGATCATTTTACTGAGAGAAAATTCAAGACCGATGGTAAACATCAAAAATACAACGCCAAAATCCGCCAATTCTCGAATGGTTTCGTGATCAGGGATCCAGCTTAATCCATAGGGTCCTACAATGGCACCCACCGTTAAATATCCCAGCACGGGAGGGAGGCGAAAGCGACGAAACAGCGCAGTAAAAATAACTGCACTGGCTAGAAGAACAAGCACACCTGTAAGAATTCCGTATTGCATGGTGTGCATTATACACGACTTCTTTTCTCTGAACAGAAACTTCAATCAAGATCAGCAGTTTCCGCTAATCTTTGATAAGGCGTGGGATCAGGAATATTCGCAGCTAAAAAGCCTTCTTTTCGATAGTAACAACTATCGCAAGTACCACAGGCTTTTCCTTCCCCGTCAGCTCGGTAACAAGAAATGGTTTTCCCGTAATCTACTCCTAGGCTTGTTCCCAGCAAAATAATTTCTTTCTTAGTTAAATGTAATAAAGGAGCATGAATTTTAAAAGTACCCTTCCCTTCCACTCCTTCTTTCGTGGCAAGGGTTGCCATTTTTTCAAAAGCTTCCATGTAAGAAGGACGGCAATCTGGATACCCTGAATAATCCACTGCATTCACTCCTATAAAAATATCATGGGCTCCGAGACTTTCTGCCCAGGCGAGGGCGAGGGATAGGAACACGGTATTTCGCGCGGGAACGTAGGTACTGGGGATCCCCTTCTCTTCTCCATGGGAGGGAACATTTAAATGGGCAGAGGTTAAGGAAGAAGAAAGAAGCTGGCCAATCTCTAGAGAAACAATTTCATGACGCAGAGCTCCCATGGAAATGGCTAACTGCCGTGCGGCCTCAAGTTCTACGGAATGTTTTTGCTCGTAATTAAAACTCAAGGTATAACAGGCATACCCTTGTTGTTTTGCAATGGCTAATACGGTGGAAGAATCTAATCCTCCAGAAAACAAAAGAACGGCTTTCTTCACAATTTCACCTTTAAAAAAACAAAGGATCCTTATTTTAAGGATCCTTTGCTACATACAGTTTTAAAATTTAATAAGTAATATCTACGATTTGTTTTATTTTTTGTTTTTTGATGGGTGCGTGATCTTGAGCATGGGCATCATATTGGGTGACACAACGCCCATCTTGATGAAACTCTGTGATGGATTGTACTAACACGCCCTTGATACTATAAGGTGCTTCCACCCGTTTAATTTCAAAATCCTGATTTAAAGGTTTTAAATATAAATCAGGGCCATCCATAAGAACTTGTTTAAATTGAATTTTTTCCTGACCTTCAATGTGAATCGCTACGAAATCCTCATCTTGGGCTTCCAAGTCGGGATCAACGATCAAGAGAGTATCCTTAGGATAACAGGGCAACATGGTGTGATCTTCCATACGAATGGCAAAAGCCTCATCACTCACATTCGCTTCTGTACTTACAAAGGTTAAAATTTCGGAGGGTAACAAGGTTTTTGGCCATGCAGCTGCTTGGGCCCAGTTTAACAGCGGGATCCGTTTCCAACTTCGATAATAAGGATTATAGGAACCCTTCATGCTTTCTTCGGGCAAGGGTTCGTCCCCCACCAATTGACTAATATTCACATTAAAAAATTTAGCAATGGGCCGTAAAGACTCCATCTTTGGGTTATCCGTTTGATCCGTTGCAATACGATGAATCACTGGCTGCCCCACATTGGTTTGGCGAGCCAATTCAGTGACGGTGATGCCCACTTTATGCATCAACGCCTTTAGGACTCTGCTAAGTTCTGCCATAGGTCTATCCCCTTATGGAGGAATTCCCCTGAATGGAAATTCCTTCTTGTTATTATTAGGCTTACCCAAGACACCCTTGGGCTTGTTATTAAGGAAGAAATCCTCTCTTTCCCCTTAATAATCCCCGTCAATAAAGGAAGCAGCAGAAATGCTGTCTTCTTGATAAAATATTGTCCATATTAGTATATTTGTTGGCTGCCTGTCGCAGCGCTTCGTTATAATGCCTGTTTTTTTTAAATTAATCAAAAAAAACATTAAAAATGTCTTGACGTATTACTTAATTTTCCTTTAATATTCATTTCAACATAAAAACAATTTGTTTTTATGTTTTTTAGAGTGCTTTTTATGCAGATGGAACTGCATACCTAATCTTGCAAGATAACCACTGTGCAAGAACCAATGACTTGTGGTCTTATCTGGAGGATAAACCCCAAGTCTCTCGTATCACTTTATTAATAATCTCCTTGGTTAATAAAGTGTCTTTTTGTCAGAAAGAGGAATGTAAAGAAATGGAAAGAATGGTGAACAAATGCGGAGTTTTCTATGAGAAAGCCGTCAGTTTTTTTATAAAAAAAACATTCCCTACCTTCTATTTTTTATATCATGACTCAGTTACTGTGGCCTCTGCTTTATTGTGGCAGTTCATGTTTCATTCTGTTCATGGCCGCATGGTGTTTTCGATTGTTAACTATCCCTGTCATCCTACGTCTATCCATCATCCCACCTCTAACAATCCCACCGTCATCATGAATCAGCGAAACATTGAATACTCCTGTCAGTGCCTATCTCTATAAAGCAGAGGCTTTTTTTAAGATTCGCTTTTTGCCACCGCATAAGGGATCCCCTCATGACGAATAGCAACTTGCCTTACTCTATCCCAATTCATGGTTTCATTGGAAGCTTCCCCGGCGTTTTGAATAACCTCTTGCCACCGTTGTTTCATGGCTTCTCTCCCCTCCATACGCATTTCCAGCAAAGGTTGGTGGGCTTCAAAGTAAAGAAGATGATTTAACACCCCCACTTTGTAGGGTTGATTCACAATAGTAACCTGGGTTCCCACCTCTACTAATTCAAATAATGTCTTAATATCCTCTGGGTATAAACGCATACAACCCGCTGTGACTCTGCGTCCTACTCCAATAGGATCATTAGTTCCATGAATCAAATAAGTGGGCTCACTCAAACGTAACATATAATTACCTAAGGGATTTTCTGGGCCAGCGGGCACGGATAAGGGTAATACGAGGCCTCTTTTTCTCAAAACATCTGCTCGTACCAAAGGGGTTGGATGCCAAACGGGGTTTTCTTTCTTTTCAATAATACTGAGTACTCCGAGGGGCGTATCCCATGTCAGCCGTCCAATTCCCACGGGCGCTGTAAACACTTGTTGGGTATTAGGAATAAAATAATACAATCGTAATTCTGCAAGATTAATCACTATGCCTTCCCGAGGTGTGCCATTGGGTAAAATAAATCGTGAGGGGATGACTAGCTGACGTCCTCTGAGTTTTTTAGGATCGAGACCTGGATTCGCATCCAATAATTCATAAAAACCCATGTCATAACGTCGCGCCAGGGTGGAAATAGTATCTCCTCGATGGGGAGATGCCATTTGTGGTTCTCCAAAAACCACGTCATTTTCTGAGGAAAGAGTATAAATAGCAGCCTGAGCCGAAGAAAAAAAAGTCACTAATAAAAGAAAAAATCCTTTTTTTAACCATGAAACTACTGTGTTGTTATTTTTTTTTCCCATATTTCCCTCGTTTTATCAATAAAATAACTGATGAGTTCTCCTCAGGATGCAAATTGCATACCTATTTCAGAGAGTTCCACTTCAGCGTGTTTAGGTAGGTTTGCTAAGCCCTCATCGTTTTTTTTGAAAAAAAGATTTTAAAAGATGGCTGGCCGCTTCTTGTAAAACCCCCGAAGTTACTTTCATTTGATGGTTCAATTGAGGATGATTAATAATGCTTAAAACCGAACCTGCTGCACCGGATCTGGGATCGGGGGTTGCATACACTAAGCGTTCCACACGACTATGAACCAATGCTCCTGCGCACATGGCACAGGGCTCCAGCGTTACATATAAAGTAGTGTTTGGCAGCCGATAATTTTGCCGTTTCATTCCCCCCTGTCGAAGGGCCACTATTTCTGCATGGGCGGTGGGATCAGAGGATTGAATGGGTTGATTAAATCCTTCCCCTAAAATTTCTTCTTCAAAAACAAGGAGGGCTCCCACGGGCACTTCCCCTAGCTCCATGGCTTTTTCTGCTAAGGCCAAAGCTCGCTGCATCCAAACAATGTCGGTATCTTTCATTCCCATTCAATGGTAGCCGGTGGTTTTCCAGAAATGTCATAAGTCACACGAGCCACGCCAGAAACCTCATTAATAATTCGGTTGGATACATGGCCTAAAAAATCATAGGGCAAATGAGCCCAATGGGCTGTCATGAAATCAATGGTTTTGACGGCTCGTAAGGCAATGACATATTCATATTTTCTAGCATCTCCCATGACACCTACGGATTTAACGGGTAAGAACACAGCAAAGGCTTGGCTCACTTCATGGTATAAATTAGCATTTCTTAATTCTTCCATAAAAATAAAATCTGCTTTTTGTAAAAGATGAACATATTCTTGTTTCACTTCCCCTAAAATACGCACTGCGAGTCCGGGGCCCGGGAAAGGATGACGATATAACATTTCATAAGGCAATCCTAATTCCAATCCTATTTGTCTGACTTCATCTTTAAATAATTCTCTGAGAGGCTCTAATAATTTTAACTGCATGTTTTCAGGTAAGCCTCCCACATTATGGTGGGACTTAATTACATGACTTTTCCCCGAACTTCCGGCGGACTCAATCACATCGGGATAAATAGTCCCTTGAGCAAGCCAAGTGGCATCTTTACAAGAAGCCGCTTCTTCTTCAAAAATCTTAATAAATAAATTCCCAAGGATTTTTCGCTTTTCTTCTGGATCGGTTTTTCCTTTTAATGCTTCCAGAAAACGTGCTTCCCCATCCACTGCAATCACATGAATCCCCATATGGGTAGAAAAAGTTTGTAATACTTGTTCTCTTTCATGAAGACGTAACAACCCTGTATCCACAAAAACACAGGTTAATTGATCTCCGATGGCACGATGTAATAAGGCCGCCACCACGGAAGAATCCACGCCTCCAGATAATCCTAAGATCACATGTTCCTTTCCCACTTTTTCTCTAATTTGATGAATTTGATCTTCGATAATTTTACTGGGACGCCACAGAGATTCACAACCACAAACCCCATGAACAAAACGTTCTATCATGCGTTGGCCTTGTTGAGTGTGGGTCACTTCAGGATGAAATTGAACGCCGTAAAATCCACGGGACTCATCCGCCATCGCAGCAATGGGGGCATTTTTTGTGGAAGCAATGACAGAAAATCCCTTCGGAACATTCACCACCCTATCTCCATGACTCATCCATACATCCAATAAGGGTTTTCCTTCTAAATTCAAGCCATCTTCAATATTTTCAAATAAGGCGCTTTCTTGTGTCACCGTAAGAGATGCATAACCAAATTCTCGATGATGGGAAGATTCCACCACGCCTCCCAATTGAGCTGCCATGGTTTGCATTCCATAACAAATACCCAACACAGGACATCCTTGTTCAAACACCCTCGAGGGAGCCCGTAAGGTATTGGACTCTGTAACGGTTTCTGGTCCTCCCGATAGAATAATGCCTCGGGGAGAAAAGGCTTGAATCACGGAATCTTCCACATCACAAGACATGATTTCACAATACACTCCCGCTTCTCGAACGCGACGAGCAATCAATTGAGCATACTGAGAACCAAAATCTAAAATTAAAATTCGTTGTTGATGGATATCTTCATGAAGTGAATGATTCATTCTCTATTCTCACATTAAAATTATTCTAGCGATCCCGCTAACACCTTACCGATGGGGAATTCTCCCCCTTGAGACCAAACCTAAGCTTGGCTTGGACGCTGTTTTAAATCAGAGAAATTATTCCATGGGATAGTTAGGTGCTTCTTTTGTAATAACCACGTTGTGCACATGACTTTCTTGCATTCCCGCTCCCGTGATTTTTACAAACTCCGCTCTTGTTCTTAAGGCTTCAATATTTTCGGAACCCGTATAGCCCATTCCTGATCGTAAGCCCCCCATCAATTGATGAATGATGGTGATAGCACTCCCTTTGTAAGTGACTCGTCCCTCAATGCCTTCAGGAACTAATTTTTCTGCCATGTTGATTTCATCTTGAAAATAACGATCGCTAGAACCATGCACTTGAGACATAGCACCTAGGGAGCCCATGCCTCGGTAACTTTTATAAGTTCTTCCTTTATAAAGAACTACTTCTCCGGGAGATTCTTCAGTTCCTGCTAACAAGCCCCCCACCATCACAGAAAAAGCCCCCGCTGCTAAGGCTTTACAAATATCGCCACTATATCGGATCCCACCATCTGCAATGAGAGGGATCCCGGTTTTCTTTAATGCCGTAGCCACATTGTGAATAGCGGTTAATTGAGGAACCCCCACACCACTCACAATACGAGTAGTACAGATGGAACCGGGACCAATTCCCACTTTCACTCCATCCACACCTGCTTTTGCTAAAGCGGTGGCGGCTTCTGCCGTTGCAATATTTCCACCGATTAATTGGAGTTGAGGATAATGTTGTTTAATCCATTTCACTCGATCTAATACATTTTTAGAATGGCCGTGGGCTGTATCCACCACGAGAACATCCACACCCGCCCCTACTAAAGCAACCACTCGTTCTTCCGTGTCTCCTCCGGTGCCTACCGCGGCACCCACTCGCAAACGTTGAAGATCGTCTTTGCACGCATTGGGTTTGTCTTTTGCTTTTTGAATATCTTTTACAGTCATTAATCCTGTCAGTTGGAAATCATCATCCACCACTAAAATTTTTTCAATGCGGTGAGTATGTAATAAACCTAAAATTTCTTCTCGCGTCGCCCCTTGCTTCACCGTCACTAATCGTTCTTGAGGCGTCATTACATTTGAAACGGGTTGCTCAAGCTCACTCACAAAACGAATGTCTCGCCCCGTCACAATTCCCTTTAACTTGCCATCCATCACTACAGGCACCCCAGAAATTTTGTGCTCCTTTGTTAAAGCCAATAAATCTCGTACCGTGGTATTTTCCGTTACTGTAATGGGATCTTTTACAATGCCACTTTCAAAACGTTTCACAAGAGCCACTTCATTGGCTTGTTGTTCAATGGACAAATTTTTATGAATGATCCCAATCCCTCCCTCTTGAGCCAATACGATGGCCAAGCGAGACTCGGTCACTGTGTCCATGGAGGCAGAAACTAAGGGGATATTTAAAGTGAGTTCTCGTGTTAATTGCGTGCGTAAGTCCACATTTTTAGGCAACACTTCCGAATAAGCGGGAAGAAGTAATACATCATCAAAGGTTAAGGCTTCTTGAAGGATTCGCATGGGATACCTCGATAGACTGCTAGGAAACTTAGCAGCGCATTATACACGAGATTTGGATAAAATCAGCCCCCTTTTTGGGGATTTTTAGAGAAGTTCTAGGGAAACCCCTCCGCCACTCATTTGGCTTCCAGGGTAAAAATGGAGTAAAATTCCCTTCTCTTTGCCGTTGCTTGGGATACAACATGGCCCTCATGAATGAAACAACGACCCCTCTTCAAGTGAGTCAATTGGTTCACGAGGCAAAACATTTATTAGAAGAAGCCTTTCCCTCCCTGTGGGTTGAGGGGGAAATTAGTAATCTTGTGTGCCATCACTCCGGACATTGGTACTTTTCTTTAAAAGATGATAAAGCTCAAATCCGTTGCGCTATGTTTCGAGGCTTTAACCGCTTACTGTCTTTCACCCCTAAAAATGGAATAAACATACTGGCTCGGGGAAAACTCAGTCTTTATGAAGCTCGGGGAGATTTCCAATTTGTGGTGGATTTTATGGAAGAGGCAGGGTTCGGTGCTCTGCAACGAGCGTTTGAACTATTAAAGCAACGATTATCCGCAGAGGGGTTATTTGATATTTCTCATAAAAAAACCATTCCTCCTTTGCCCTCTTGCATTGGAGTGATCACTTCTCCCCAGGGAGCCGCTCTACAAGATATTTTAACCACCTTAAAACGTCGCTTCTCTAGTATCCCCATCGTGATTTATCCTTGCCTTGTTCAAGGCAAAGAAGCCTTACCCACTATTCTTCGGGCTTTAGAAAAAGCAATTTCCCGTAAAGAATGTGATGTTTTAATCCTTGCGCGAGGCGGTGGTTCTTTAGAAGATTTATGGCCTTTTAATGAAGAAGCCTTGGCTCGTGCCATGGTGGCAAGTCCCCTTCCCATTATTACAGGCATTGGTCATGAAATAGATGTTACCATTGCCGACTTTGTAGCTTCTCAACGAGCTGCTACTCCCACGGCAGCGGCAGAACTTTCTTGTCCCCATGCCTCTGATTGGTTATTTCGTTTTAAAGAATTAGAAAGACGGGCCACACATTATTTATTACGATATTTAGAACAATTACTACAATCTTTTGAATGGCTTAAAAAACGATTAAAGAGTCCCCAAGAACGATTGCAAGAACGCATGCAAACCCTAGATGATTTATATGCTCAATTACAACGAAACATCCAACATATTTTCTTGAAACATCACCATCACCTCACTCATGAAGCACAACGACTTCACACTCATTCTCCTTTAATGAAACTTCAAGAATTCTTAGGTAAACAAAAACAATTTCAAGAAAAACTATTTCGCATCATGCAACATCGTCTGGGTGTATTTAAAGAAAAAAGCATTCAACTCATGAGCGCTTTACATACTCTAAGCCCTTTAAAAACCTTAAGTCGTGGCTATGCCATTTTACAAAGGGAAGATGGCACTTTGATTCGCACCCCTGAAGAAGCGCCTCCTGGCACTCGATGTGTTGCCACCCTTCATGAAGGTGAATTATTATGCGAAGTACTTTCCTCTAGAAAAAAAGATCCATCTCTATTTAAGTAAGGAATTTTTTATGGCCCTCACACCTTCTACCATGCTTCCCTTAGGAACCACAGCCCCTGATTTTACCTTGTTAGATACCACTTCCGGCACCATGAAAACTTTAAATGAATTAACATCAAAAGTAGGAACCGTGGTGATGTTTCTTTGTAATCATTGCCCCTATGTGATTCATATTCAAAAAGCCCTCGTGATGGTGGCTCGTGAGTATGGAGAAAAAGGCATTTCCTTTATTGCCATCTCCGCCAATGATCCTCTTCAATATCCCCAAGATGCCCCGGATAAAATGTCTGAATGCGCTAGTACTTTACAATATCCCTTCCCCTATTTATTTGATGAAACCCAAGCCGTGGCAAAAGCATATGAAGCCGCTTGCACACCGGATATTTATTTGTTTGATGAAGCTCTTCGTTGCGTTTATCGAGGACGATTTGACGATTCCACGCCCGGGAATCAAAAGCCCGTCACGGGACAAGATTTAAAGGATGCCCTAGATCATTTACTGAATAAAACCCCCATTTCTCCCCATCAATATCCCAGCATAGGATGTAACATCAAATGGAAATCCACCGACGCTTTTCATTCATAATGAAGTGGAAATCTCTCATTCTTTTTTATAGTTTATTATTCTTTTTTTCTTTTGCATGGGGTGCATCACAAGAAAATAATTTCCTTGTGATATCTGACATCCACCTAGACCTTCGTAAAAATACTCCCATGGAAATAACTCCCCATGGCAGTCATTCTGAAAATGTAGTGGATCAAAACACCTTAAAACTGATGATGACAGCCCTTCACAGAGATATTCAAAAGGGCCTTGTCCCCTCCCCTAATTTCATTTTAATTTTAGGAGATTTGGTGGGATACAAACGACTTTCCTCCCAACAAGTGTTACGCACGGAAGCACAAGTTTTTAAAACACTCCAAGATACTTTTCCCCACACGCCTCTTTTATACGTGTTTGGAAATAACGACAGTCTTCTTGCAGATTATGGCGCATTTAAATTCCCCCATGGAAAAACACCCTATGACATCGCCATGCAATATGGAGGTTGGCATCAAGGCCCCTTATCCACCGATGCTTTTTGTCATGCACAACCTGATATCTTTCCCTGTTTAATCACAGTGGATCCCCTCCAGGGTTTTTACTCTGCTTATCTTCGTCCTCAGCTGCGTTTTATCGCCATGAACAGTGTTTTATTTTCATCCCTTCGTCCCTTGGGAAAAAACAATGAAGCGCTTCATGAATTAGCTTGGTTAAAAAAAGAATTAGACGTTGCAAAATCAAAAAATGATTCTGTTCTTTTAGGAATGCACATTCCCCCTGGAAAAAATGACTACGACGGTTCTCTTTTTTGGAAGAAACCAGAAGAAAGAATTTTTTTAAATCTCATGGAATCCTATTCAACCCTTCTCATGGGTATTGTGGCCGCCCACACTCATTATGAAGAGTTTAAAATGATTCAAAATAAAAAAGGAAAAAACATTCTTCCTGTTTACCTCACTCCCGCCCTGTCCACCAACCATGGCAATCGCCCCGGTGTCACTACTTTTTACTTTTTCAAACAGGGCGAACATTGGCTCTTATCCAAGGGAGGTACTTTTTATATTTCCCAAGAAAACGGAATGTTCTTTTTTAAAAAAACACCCCCAACAAAGCCATTACAAAAACTATCTTGAAGAAAAGCTAAAAGAGGCTCTTAAAGAAGAAGCCTCTTCAATAGTTTCTTCTAACTCCCTATAATCCCTTTCTATTAACCGTCTTATCTCATCTATTTCACGTTCAAATCTATATAGAAAAACCACAAACGCTGCCCTTAAACAATTTCGAGTTATGATTTCACAAAAATCTGCCGTAGTAAAATAAGGTGGAAGAGGAGGCAACTTTTCTTTCAGTGACATCTCTCCTTGATTTTTTAACTCATTATAGTTTTGTTCAAGTTGATTGAGTATATTAATTTTTTGAAAAACTCTGTAATTTCTACAAAGCAATGCAACAGTATTTTCTGATATGGAAAGTAGGGGCTTTCTGAAAGCAGAATATTTTTTTTCGAGATCATAGAAAAAAATTAATTTTTTAATGGTGAAATAATATTCTTGAGAAGTATGAAATATGCCCGCCGAATCTCCTTGAGACCTTAGATCTTCAATTGTTCTTGCAGCCATATTTCCAAGATTTTCTATAAAGGAAAAAATTTCTTTTTCATTATAGTTCTCTGGAAAACGAAGAATATCCCCTAAAGTCACGCCCCCTATGCTAAAAAAATGATTTGCAAAGGGATCTTGCTTCCTATAATTGATATAGAAATGAATAAAGGTTTTTTGATAAGAAGGAATTGTCTTTTTTGATTTTTCATATTGATGAAGAAAATATAAAGCTTTATTAGTAAGCACTTCTGTGAGTTGTGTTCTCACGTCGAAGGGAAGTGCTAATTTTTCTCTTTCTATCCTATAAACAAATCCTATTAGATATCTTGCAGTATACTCTAAAGGATTTTCTTTGATCTTTCTAATTTCTTCTTGAACATCTGTCACCCTAAGTATTCTCTTTTCCGCACTCATACCGTATTTCCTTATCTACTATAAGGGCCGTAATAATAATACAAACATCTCATATCTCCAAAATGATCTAAAAAAACCACCAAACCAAATTTAAAAATTTCAACGAAACGATCTGCGTCTTGCGGGAAGGTTTCCTCATTCTTATAAATCGCCCGAGCACCGCAAGCAATCTTCGAGGTCATGAGTTCTGATTGACAACCTTACCGATGGGGGATTCTCAAGGGGGAGAGAGGATTCTCCCCCTTGAGAACGAACTCAAGCTTTGCTTGAGTGAAGTTTCAAATTACAGGAAGGAGTTCCCAGCGGGAACTCCTGGGCCAGGAAGGCAAAATGAGCCCTCCGGAGCCAGGATGGCGACTGAGGGCGACCCGAAGATTGCGAGGAGCACAGGATCAGCGATTTATTGAATGAGGAAACCTTCCCGCAAGACGCCCCCGCGATCTTTGAATAATGACTCTTAAACATACTGATTACTCTATATCCTTTATACTCACTCCATTTCTTGTTACACTCTTTTCTTTATAGAAAAACCCTGAAAGGATTTTTTTTATTCTATGCAATTTGTCATTGTGTCAAAAATTCTTGGAATTTTATTGATTTTTTTTAGTCTTTCCTTAGTGTCTCCTTTTTTCATTTCTCTTTATTACAACGATGGCGCTTCTCACGCATTTCTAGAATCTTTTTTTATTTTAATGATTGGGGGATTTTCTCTTTGGCTCCCTTTTCATCGCATTAAACGGGAATTAAAACCTCGAGATTGTTTTTTATTGGTGGTCCTTATTTGGATAGGTTTAAGTCTTTTTGGCGCTCTTCCCTTTATATTGAGTCCTTCTTCCCCTTTAAACTTCACCAATGCACTTTTTGAAAGTATTTCAGGACTCACCACCACAGGAGCCACGGTTTTAAATCGAATTGAAGATTTACCTCGTTCTCTACAATTTTATCGACAACAACTTCAGTTCCTCGGAGGTATGGGCATTGTGGTATTAGCGGTGGCTATTCTTCCCATTCTCCGCATTGGAGGATTACAATTGTATCAAGCAGAAACTCCTGGACCTGCTAAAGATTCAAAACTCACACCCCGCATTACTCAAACTGCCAAAGTGCTTTGGTTTATTTACGTGGGACTCACTGCCTTGTGTGCTTTGTGTTATTGGTGCAGCGGGATGACGCTTTTTGATGCGGTGAGTGAAGCCTTTGGCACAGTGTCCACGGGCGGGTTTTCCACTCATAGCAATAGTTTTAGTTACTATCACAGTTCTCTTTTAGAAATCATTGCCAGTGTGTTTATGTTTTTAGGAGCCATTAATTTTTCTCTTCATTTTATGGCCTTAAAAAATAAATCCCTTCGCCATTATTGGCAGGATAGTGAATTAAAAGCGTATATCTTATTTTTAAGCGGCGCCATTTTTTCCATTACTCTGGTGTTACTAGCGTATCATGTGTATACCCAGCCCCAAGACGCTTTTGTAAAAGCTCTTTTTAATACGGTGTCCATTAGCACCACCACAGGGTTTACTTCCGCACATTTTTTTAATTGGCCTGCCTTCGTTCCCGTATTACTCATGATGATGGGATTGTTAGGGGGGTGTGCGGCTTCCACCAGTGGAGGAATTAAATTCGTTCGTAGTCTCATTATTTACAAACATGGACTTCGAGAAATGAAACGTTTGTTACATCCTAAAATTGTAAGCCTTTTACATTTAGGAAAAGTTCCTTTGTCCGATCATTTAGTGGAAACCGTTCGAGGATTCATGGCTATTTTTATCCTTGTATTTTTTGGATTTATTTTATTGTTAGTAGCCACGGGTCTTGATTTTGAAAGTGCTTTTGGCGCCACCATCGCCTGTCTTTCTAATGTGGGAGCGAGCATTGGAGATGTGTTTGACACTTTCTTAAAAATTAACACTCCCTCTAAATGGATTTTAATGATGGCCATGCTCATGGGACGGTTAGAATTATTAACCTTGTTAGTGCTTTTGAATGTGGCCTTTTGGCGAAAATAAATTATTTCAAGGCTTCTAAACAGGGATTTAAATCCTTAGAACCCACTATATTCGCTGCCACTTCTGTCCCTAAAGCACCCACCACACCGAAACCACTGGCCACACTCAATACGGCTAACATCACTTTTTCTTTTGGAATTTCTGCAGTGACTTTAGGATCTTTCCAAGGACCTGTGATTTGAAGGGGAACTGCTAAAGAAAGCCATTGAGCTGATTTCGCTTTGGGTTCTAATTGAAGTTGCAGAGTACGATCCAGAAGATTAATGGCACCACGGCCATACACAGTGGCGCCCGTGCCATCAAAAACAAATCCTCGAGTGGTGGCAATACCATTTTCAAAGGTAAATCCACCCACAAAGCAATGAATGGGAACACCGGCTCCTCCATGACCGCCACCTAATAGCTTCCCTAAATTATTTTCCGCATTTCCCACATAACGGGTATTTAATACTGCCACCCGCGCATTTCCCTTTAAGGTTTTTAACCATGAAGCCCCATCATTACCTCCTACAGTAACTGCTCCATTCACATTTAAATTTCCTCCCACAAAGGAAGAATTAAGAGCCATATTTTTTAAGAAAGCACCAAAATCACTACTCACTAATTTCATGTTTAAATCTTTCAACGCAGCGTTTGATTTAAGGGTACCAGTTAATAGGGCATTACGTCCCTGCCAATGAATGTCTAAGGATAAAGAAGGCTTATACGTTCCTTCTATGGTAACCGGCATATGAAATACTTCTCCCTCAAAATGGATCTTTTTTTGTATTTCTTTGGGATTCATATCCACGGTGAGAGTACCACTCACAGGCATGTTCCATGGTTCATAACGACCTTGCAAGTCAATGGAAAGCATTCCTTCTTTTTTAGAGAAGTCCATGACAAAATCGTCAAAAAACCATGGAGAAAAACCTTCTGTGGGACTTTCTTGATATTCAATACGTCCTCGTATGAGGTGAATACGAGGGTACATTCTTAATAATTTTCTATCGCTAGGCGTACTGGCTTTTAACACATCCCAATTCCATTGGTGGGAAGCATCTTTTTGTAAAAAGAAATGTCCATCTTCCACCGTCACTTCTTTTGTCACCAAGTGACGTCGCATCAAATCATGAAGCACGAGTCGAATAGACACTGCTTTTGCTTCTAACATTTTTTCTGGCAACAGATGGGGAATATTGGATAAACTCACTGCTTCAATACGAATTAAAGGATACCAACCCACTTGGATTCGAAGAGGACCCGCAATTTTTAACACATGACCTGTGTGCTTTTTAACAAGACGCTCTATACGTAATTTGTACAAATCGTCATCTAACAAAAAGCTCCAATCTAAAAGAAAGGCCCCAAGAATAATAAAACCGAGGATCCCAACAATGATTAATAATTTTCGCATTCCCTAACATCCTTATAAAAGCGGTTTATCATAGCCTATCTTAAAAAAAGGTCAGCGGGAACCTTTATGGTAAGGATTTTCTCCTGTTTTTAAAACGAGGCGAATGGGAGTTCCCATTAAACGAAATGCTTTTCGAAATGCGTGGATTAAATATCGTTGATAGGCTTTTGGTAATTCGGTGGTTTGATTTCCATGAATGGTGATGGAGGGAGGTTGTATTCCACTGGGGTGGGCAAAACGTAATTTAATCCGACGACCATGCACCAACGGAGGTTGATGACGAGCCACTGCCTCTTCTAATACTTTTGTTAAGGCAGAACTGGTTAAGGTTTTTGTGGCGGATTCATAAGCTTCATGGATAGAATCATATAAGTTTCCAACGCCGGAGCCATGACGAGCAGAAATAAAATGAATTCTTAAAAAATCCACAAAATGTAACTTGGTAGCGAGGGCTTCTCGGATCTCTTCTCGCCTTTCTTGAGAAAGACCATCCCATTTATTCACCGCAATCACTGCACCCTTCCCTGCTTCTAAAATAAAATCCAATAATCGCAATTCCTGATCCACCACATCATCTTGAGCATCCATGAGTAAAATCACCACATCCGCTGCTTCAATGGCTTGTAAGGTTTTAATGATGGAAAATTTTTCCACCACATCTTTCACTTTTGAGCGGCGGCGAACTCCTGCTGTATCAATGAGAGTGTAGGGTTGTCCTAAATGTTCATAAGAAATATAAATACTAGAACGTGTGGTGCCTGGCTCATCAAAAGCAATGACTCGCTCTTCTCCTAATAAACGATTCACCAAGGTGGATTTTCCCACATTGGGGCGCCCCACCACGGCAATGTGGATCCCTTCACCTGAAGAGGTGGAAGGAAGAGTTTCTTCTTCAGTGACTGCTAAAGGTAAATGAGAAAAAACATGCTCTAATACAGTATGGATCCCTCGTTGATGACTGGCAGCAATGGTGATGGGTTCTCCCAATCCAAGAGAATAAAAATCGCTTTTCGCAAGAAGAGGATCTAATCCGTCGGTTTTATTTAAAACAAGACACAGAGGTTTCTGCGTGGATCGCAATTCCTTTGCAATGGAAAAATCTCCAGGCATGACACCCTGGCGAGCATCCACAAGAAATAAAATAAAAGAAGCTTCTTCCATGGCCTGCTTTGCCTGAGAGGCCATCAAGTCATCCACTTCGTCAGTGGCTTCTCCCAATCCACCTGTATCAATGACAATGAATCGATGTTCTTCGTAAAAGCCTTCACCATATTGTCGATCTCGTGTAACGCCCGGCTTGTCATACACTAAGGCATCTCTGGAATGGGTTAAGCAATTAAATAAAGTAGATTTCCCCACGTTGGGGCGGCCTACGATGGCAATGACAGGAATCATGAGGCTAGTTGCTCCGCCGTCACAGTTCCATCTTTATCTTGCAAATATACAATATCATCCATCACTAAAGGCGCTACCACAAATCCTTTTTTAGATAAGGATTGTCTCTCTACAAAGTGTCCATCCGTTACAGATAACCAATGAAAAAGCCCCTGCAAATCTGCCACCATGACGTAATTTCCAAGAATCACAGGGCGAGTTAAGGTACGTCCTTTTAATCCTTGTTGTTGCCATAATACTTGCCCATTGGATTTATCAAAAGCCCACACATAACCCTCGGTGTCAGACACATAAACGGTGTCAGAAGACACGGCAGCACCCGTAATGGAAGAGAGGGGGTGCATCCATAATAACTCTGCACTTTCTAAACGAATGGCAGAAACGTTTCCTTGATAACTCACCACGTAAATCACACCATCCACAATGGTGGGTTTCGCTCTGACATCCACCATGCGAGTTAATTCTGTGAGCCCATTAGGTTGTGCCACCATGGATTGCCAAATGAGTTTTCCGTTTTTTAAATTTAAAATCACTAACTTTGCATTGGCAAAGGCTGCTAAAACAACACCCCCTTCAATCACTGGAGCACTTCCTCCTTGTAAAAGAAGTCTTGGTGCGCCTTCTTCATAACGCCATAATAGCTTTCCTTTGGAAGCGTCCAATGCAAATAAAACACCATCTATGTTTTTCACAATCACCACCCCTTCTCCATAGGAAGGTCGTGTAATCACTTCTCCTGGAATGGATTCATGCCATAAGGTTTTCCCCGTGGCTGGATCTAAAGAAAAAACACCTTCGGTGGAACTACTTAAAAATAATTGCCCTTCTCCTAATACAGGTCCCGCCACAAGGGGCGCTTTTTTCAAATGCACGGACCAATCTAGTTTTCCCGTTTCTCGATTCAAGCTCACCACATTGCCCTTGGCATCGCTCACATACACATGGTTTTCATCCACGGAGGGTTTAAACATTAAAAATTCTCCGCCGTTACCACCCACTGCATGACGGGTCCACAAGGTATTCGTTTTTAAGGTGGATTGTACGGGTTCCAAGGGCGGCAAAACGATAGACTCTCCCCCTAACCAAGAGGGTAAGGTGAATCCTGTTAATAAAAACATTCCCAATAACGCCACTACGCAGGATATCAAACGCTGTAATTTTTGAAAAAATCGTTGTTTCATGAAACACCTCCTGCAGGCATGGGACGATTGACTTCACTTAACTTCATAAGTAATACGCCTTCTTGTTCTGGTTCTTTGCTTCCTAAACGAAGCGCCTTTTCATAAGCAGCCCCTGCTTCTGTTGGTTTTCCTTGGGCCATGTATAAATCTCCTTTCACTTCCTCCACCAGGGAAGCATACGCAACATCTCGTAAGGGAGTTAAAGCAAGAAAGGCATTTTTAAAATCTTGTTCTTCTCCCAAAATGCGCGCTAATTCCAGTTGAGCCAATTGTTGATACACTGGCATTTTTCCCTTAGCAATCATTTCTTTTAAATAAGATTTTGCTTCTTCATAACGATGTGCTTCCACCGCTTGTTTAGCTAATAATAATTGAGCCACGGTGCCATAGATGGTTCCCGGCATTTCTTGTTTTAATTGCAATGCCTCTTTCATGGCTTCCTCTGGATTGCCGCGATTTAAGTTAAAAAGAATTCCTTCGTAAGTAGCGGAAGCCAGAGCTTCTTTCTTTAAAGTATTTTGTTTCCAAAATTGAATCCCGTACATGAGGGCTAATCCTAAAAATACTCCCACCACTACCGATAATCCGTATTTTCTAAGCCACCGTTTAATGGCTTCTACTTGTTCTTCATCATGGTATTCACTCATGGTTTATTCCTCATTTGATTCAATTAAAGTAGGAAGCATTTCTAAAAAAACTTTTTCACTCCATAATTGTTGCGGTTTTTCTTCTTGCAACCATTTGAAGGAAACTTGTTGGTTTTTCCATTCCTCCTCCCCTAAAATCATGGCAAATCGGGCTTCTTTTTTGTGAGCTCGTTTAAACTGACTTTTTAAGGATCCTCCTTCTGTGTGTAATTCAACACGAAGAGCAGGAAATTCTGTTCTAAGGCGTTCTGCCCAAAGAAACCCAGATAATAACGTTTTTTCATCCACGGTAATGATATAAATATCAGGACCTCTTTTTTTCTTTTCTGTGAGGCCATGGGTTTCTAATAAAATCATGAGTCGCTCAAGGCCGATGGCAAAACCCACTGCGGGAGTGGACTGTCCTCCTAATTGTTCCACCAATCCATCGAAGCGTCCCCCTGCACACACAGTGCCTTGGGCGCCTAAATCACAAGTCACCCATTCAAACACGGTTTTTGTATAATAATCCAATCCCCGCACCAGAAAAGGATTCAATACATAGGGCACCCCTGCTTTATCTAAACATTCGCACACTCGTTGAAAATGATTTCTGCAAGATTCGTCTAACTCATCGAATAAAATGGGAGCTCCTTCAATGATGGAAGCTAATCCTTCTTGCTTGCTATCCAAAACACGAAGGGGATTGGTGAGTAACCTTCGACGATTTTCTTCATCTAATTCTTTTTCATATTGTTTTAAATACGCAATCAATCGTGTTTTGTATTGTTGACGAATAAGAGGAGTGGCTAAAGAATTTAATTGCAATTGCACAGAAGAAGTTAATCCCAACCGTTGCCATAAGCGAGCAGCAAATAAAATCATTTCTGCATCCACTTCGGGAGAATCATACCCAAAGGCTTCTAATCCAAAATGATAAAATTGACGATAGCGACCTTTTTGAGGGCGCTCATGACGAAACATGGGACCTAAATACCAGAGCTTTTGAGTTTGATTGTGAAATAATCCGTGTTCTATCCCCGCTCGCACACAGCCTGCTGTACCCTCTGGACGTAGAGTGAGGGAATCTCCATTTCGATCTAAAAAAGTATACATTTCTTTTTCCACCACATCGGTCACATCTCCAATGCTACGGGAAAATAATTCTGTTTGTTCTAATAAGGGAAGTCGGATTTCTTCATATCCGTAAAGCTTAGTAAGCGCTCGTAATTCTCTTTCTACCCAATGCCAATGCCTCAGTGTGTCAGGGAGTAAATCATTCATCCCTCGCACTGCTTGTAATCGTTGACTCAAAACAATATCCCCCTCAGTGGTTTATTGCGCTGCCGCTGCTTGTTTTTGCTGCGCTTCAGGAGGTGGTGTGGAAGAAGTATTTTGTTGTGTGGGTGCATTCCCTGGTGCAGGAACGTTCCCTGGTGCAGCTCCATTCGCTGGCGCCGGTGAAGCTGGAGATACTGCCTGCCCCTTTGGTAAAAGCTCATTGAGTTTTTGCTGAGCCGCTGCTTCTTCCTTAGGAGTCATGGCTTGTGGAGCAGCAGGAGAAGGGGTTTCTGATGCTTTTTGTAAATTCCCATTTTGCTCTGCTTCCGGAGATAAAAGCATTTGCTCTGGACGTCCCCGATGACTCCACCATAAAGCAAGAATTAAAATCAATAAAAGAATGCCACCATAACTCACCGCACGAAGAACTTTGTCATGAAGATAAGCGGGTTTCACTGTGGGTTTGATGGGAGAAGTAATTTTTACTTCCGCCGCCGTTGCCATGTCTGACTCGTTAAATCGCGCAATGATTTCATCGGGAGAAAGATTTAAATATCGCGCATAGGATCTTAAATGGCCCCGCACAAATACAAGACTTGAGAAATATTGAAAATTATTATTTTCTAGTGCTTCAATGGCAGCTTCTGCCAAATGTAAATGTTGAGCTGCTTCGGATAATTCCTGACGTTGCTGAAGACGAGCTTCTTTTAAGAGTGCCCCCGGACCTTCCCGACGTTCTAAGGCAGAAGTATCATGAACCATTTCTGTATAAACTGACTCATTCACGGAAAAATTATTTTGTTCATTCATGATAAAAATACCTTACTATGTTAATTTAAAAATCACGTCAGCGGTTCCCGCTGGCACCTTCCCGATGGGGGATTCTCAAGGGGGAGAAAGGATTCTCCCCCTTGAGAACAAGCCCAAGCTTCGCTTGGGCGCAGTTTCAAATCACAGGGGAGTTCCCAGCGGGAACTCCTGAAATCACGTCACTTTTTTAGCATCTAACTTTAAAGCCAACTCTTTTGCCACAGGGGTCCTTCCTGCAACATGTTGGTATTGTTTCAAGTAGGCTCTTGCTTGAGTAAATTGTTGGCTATCATAACTTATTTTCGCAAGCTGCAGCAATGCATTCTCACGTTTTGGGTTGATTTTTAAAGCTTGTTGATAATATTGCACCGCCGCTTTCTTGTCTCCCTCCGCCTCTGCACACAATCCTGCATTTTCATAAGCCCCATCCACTTGAGTGGAATTCAAATCCACCGCCGCCATTAAAAACTGATCCCGTGCTTCCCTATATTGTTTTTTATGGCACAAATAAACACCATAGTTATTATGATAACGTCCTGCGGAGGGGGCTTCTTGAATGGCCAATTGGAAGTATTTTCTTGCGGATCCCTCATTCCCTGTGGAAGCATAAAAATAAGCAGCCGTGTCTAACACTTGAGGGGAATGGGGGGCTTGAATAAGGGCTTTATTTAATTTTTCTTTTGCCTTTGCCACTTCCCCTGCTTTTAAATAAGTAACCGTCAGTTGACGATTCAATTCACCTGCTTGAGGATTCAATCCATTCTTGGGCGGCATGTTTGATTGGCATCCCAAGAGCACACTCAATATCATGCTCATGAAAAATATTTTTTTCACTGTGTGGGACATTATTCCTCCTTTTTTATTACTCCCCAGGAACTCTCTCTGGTACCTTACCCATGGGATATCCCGGATGGTTTCCATGTATTCATGAAAGGCATTCTAATATAAATTCTTTTTACTGTCATGAAATCACAGAAATGGGGACATTCACGGTTTTACGCCATCGTTCCGAGCGTCGTGTTCTATCCTTCACTTGTCCCACCAATTGACCGCAGGCGCCATCCACATCATCCCCTCGTGTTTTTCGAATGGTGGTGACAATGCCGCTTCCCCGTACAATACGAGCAAAGGCATCAATGGCTTCATCGGTGGAACGCTGATAGTGAGTATGGGGAAAAGGGTTAAAAGGAATTAAATTCACTTTCGCGGGAACACCATGTAACAATTTTGCTAATTGTTTTGCATGATGGGGATGATCATTCACTCCATGAAGCATCACATACTCAAAGGTAATTTTCCGTTTTGTTTCCGATTTAAAATACGTACGGCATACCGCCATTAACATATCTAAGGGATATTTTTTATTAAGGGGCACTAGTTCGTTACGCAATTCATCATTGGGAGCGTGTAGAGACACTGCCAACGCCACCTCGCTGGTATCTCGCAAACGTTCCATCATGGGCACCACGCCGGAAGTACTTAAAGTCACTCGCCGCTTCGATAATCCATAGGCGAAATCATCCAGCATTAAATTCATGGCGGGAAGCACATTATCATAATTTAATAAGGGTTCTCCCATTCCCATCATCACCACATTGGTGACTTGCCCATCGTGACGTCCTCCCATTTTTGACAGACGCCGCACTGCAAGCCACACTTGGCCAATGATTTCTGCAGTGGTTAAATCCCTATTAAATCCTTGTTTCCCTGTGGAACAAAAAGAACAATCTAACACGCAACCCACTTGAGAAGAAACACACAAAGTCCCTCGATTTGATTCAGGAATATAAACCGTTTCAATGGAGTTTCCATCCGCCAATCGAAATAACCATTTAATGGTGCCATCCGCAGATTTTTTTTCAAAAGCCACTTCGGGTAAAGCAATGTGTGTATGATTCATCAAGGCGTGCCGCAAAGATTTCGACAAATTCGTCATGGCCTCTAAATTTGAAATACCCCCATCATGGATCCACTGGATGAGTTGATCCGCATGATAAGGTTTTTCCCCCAAATGAAGAAAAAATTCTCGCATCTTAGGGCGATCATAATTCAATAAGTTCAGAGGCTCCTGAGGCAAAATATCCGCAGGAGTTTCTGTTGAGGAACATTGGATTTGCTTTTCAGAGGACACTTTAGGATACGATCTCTTCGGGTTTAAAGAAAAATTCAATTTCTTGGCGAGCTGTTTCTTCTGAATCAGAACCATGCACTGCATTTTCATCAATACTAGTAGCAAAATCCGCTCGAATAGTACCTGGCAATGCATCCTTAGGATTAGTGGCGCCCATAATATCTCGATGACATAAAATAGCATCCTCTCCTTCTAATACCTGCACCATCACAGGACCGGAAATCATGAATTTTACTAAGTCATTAAAGAAAGGTCTTTCTCGATGAACGGCATAAAATGCTTCTGCTTGGGGTTTCGTTAAATGCATACGGCGTGCAGCCACAATGCGTAAGCCCGCATCTTCAAAACGTTGGTAAATACGGCCCACGATGTTTTTTCGGGTTGCATCGGGTTTAATAATAGAAAGAGTTCGTTGTATGGTCATGGTTTATTCCTTCACATTTACAAAGTTAAATAAGATCCCCCCCCTCTCCCCAACCCTCCCCCACCCAAGGGGGAGGGGGAAAGAATGGAGGAGGGAGCAGAGCGGATGGCATTATACAGGAGTGAACATAAAAAGCACGGGATTTTCTAATATTTTAAACGGTGGAGGAACACTCCTCTTAAACCGTAAAGCTTTCTCCGCAACCGCAACTGCCTGTTTCTTGGGGGTTTTTCACTTTCCAACCCTTTTGAAATCCCGTTT
>Ga0233425_10002557_pt1 | contig 35346 bp, 30 predicted proteins | sample Watercolumn_Towu_2_FD_181712 | JGI IMG/M metagenome (GOLD analysis project Ga0233425, IMG submission 181712) | Freshwater microbial communities from Lake Towuti, South Sulawesi, Indonesia - Watercolumn_Towuti2014_140_MG | ecosystem: Environmental > Aquatic > Freshwater > Lake | place...
GGCGACCAAGCCCCGGCGATCGAGCTGTTCGACCAGCACGGCAAGCGACGCACCCTGAAAGAGTTCGCCAAGCGCAAGGTGCTCGTGTATTTTTACCCGAAAGCCGACACGCCGGGCTGCACGCAGCAGTCGTGCCTCTTGAGCCGGATCAAAGACGACATCGGTCGCACCGCCATCGTCGGCGTCAGCCCCGACGCACCCGGCAAGCAACTGAAATTCGACACGAAGTACTCGCTCGGCTTTCCGCTGCTGTGCGACGAGGAGCACGCGGTCGCCAAGGCGTACAAAGTGTGGAAGAAGAAGTCGATGTACGGCCGCGAATACATGGGCATCGAGCGTTCGGCGTTTCTCGTCGGCGCCGACGGCAAGATCATCCACGCGTGGTACAAAATCTCGCCGAAAGACACCGCATCCTTCCTGCTCGAAGCGCTCGGCACGTAGCACCGTGACGGCGCACCCCGCACCCTCGTCGGTGCTACCGCACCGCCCGCCATTCCTCTTTGTCGACGTGATCGACGAACTCACCGTCGGCAGCCGTGCGGTCGGCCGCTGGCGGTTGCGCGGCGACGAGTGGTTCTTCCGCGGGCACTTCCCTGGTCGCCCGACGCTGCCCGGGGTGCTGATGTGCGAGGCGATCGCCCAGGTCGGCGCCTATGCGTTGCTCGCCGACCCCGCGCGCCAGCACAAGCTGCCGCTCTTTGGCGGACTTGACGCGGCACGGTTCCGCCGCCAGGTGGCGCCCGGGGACGAACTCGTGATCACCGCCGAGTTGGGACGCTTGAGCGCACGCGCCGGCAAAGGCGGCGGCACGGCGAGCGTGAACGGTGAGGTGGCGTGCGAGTGCGAGTTGATGTTCGTGCTCGTCGACCGCTGACGCGCACCGCGACCGGCGGCTCGCAGCGGCACCGAGCGTCAGGAAGCGGGCGCGAGAATCACCGAACCGTTGTGGCCGCCGAAGCCGAAGTTGTTGCTGATGGTCGGGCCGGGCGTCCAGGCGCGCGGCGCACCGAAGACCACGTCGCAGGCGATGTCGTCGCCGAGCACGGAGGTGTTGGCGGTGGGCGGGATGAGCGAGTGCTCGAACGACAGCAGCACCGCGGCTGCCTCCAGCGCACCCGCCGCGCCGAGCGGATGCCCGGTGACTCCCTTGATCGAGGTGACCGGCGGCGTCGGCGTGCCGAACACCGTGGCCACGGCTTGCGACTCGGCTGCGTCGTTGAGCGGCGTCGACGTGCCGTGCGCGTTGACCTGGCGGATGTCGCGAGGTGCCAGGCCCGCGTCGTCGAGGGCTGCGTGCATGCAGGCGATCGCGCCGACCCCGCCGGGCGACGGTGCGGTGATGTGGTGCGCGTCGGCGTTGCTCGCCGCACCGAGCACCTCGGCGAGGATGCGCGCGCCGCGCGCGACAGCGAGGTCGTAGCGCTCGAGCACGAACACCGCCGCGCCTTCGCCGAACACGAAGCCGTCGCGCGTCGCGTCGAACGGCTTGCTGCAACCGCTGGTGGAGAGCGCCGTCATGTTGGCGAACCCCGCCACTGCAGTGATGGTCGCGGCGGATTCGGCGCCGCCGGTCACGACAGCGTCGCAGCGGCCCCACGCGATGAGGCGCGCGGCGTAACCGATGGCGTGGGTGGCGGCGGCGCACGCGGTGCAGATCGTCTCGGCAGGCCCCTGCAGTTTGTAGCGCATCGAGACGGCCGCACCGCAGGCGTTCGACATCATCATCGGCACGAGGAACGGCGACACGCGTCGTTCGCCCTTCTCCACCCGCACGACCACCTGTTCTTCCAGCGTGCGCAAGCCGCCGATGCCGGTGCCGAAAATGGTGCCGACGCGCGCCGCGTCGTAGGGAAGGTCACCCGACTGCGTGAGGGCCTCGTGTGCGCTGGCGAGGGCGAATTGTTCGACGCGGTCGGCGCGCCGCGCTTCCTTTGGGTTGGCGAAATACGGCTGAGGATCCCAGTCGGCGAGTTCCACCGTCTTGGCGCCGTTGATGCCCGGGCCAAGCAACCCTTGCCAGAACGCGTGCTTGCCGATGCCGCACGGGGCGACGACGCCGTAGCCGGTGACGGCGATGCGGTGGCCGGCTCCCAGCATCGGGGAGCGCTATTTGGTCTTGGCGACGATGAGGTCGAAGGCTTGCCCGACGGTCGTGATGCCCTCCAGCTCCTGCTCGGGTACTTCGACGCCGAACTCGCTCTCCAGTTCCATCACGAACTCGACCAAGTCGAGGCTGTCGGCCTCGAGGTCTTCCTTGAAGCGCGCCGCCGGGGTCACCTTGGCGGCGTCGATCGACAGCACGTTGACCGCGCACTTGGTGAAGCGTTCGAACAGTTCCTGGCTCACGACGGCCTCCTCACGGCTCAATCCTACTTCGTCAGTGACCCATGCCCAAGCCGCCGTCGACGGGGATGACCGCCCCCGTGATGTACGCGGCATCGGCCGACGCGAGGAACGCGATGACACCGGCGATCTCGTCGGGTGACGCGATGCGCGCGAGCGGCACGAGCCCGACGAACGCGGCGAGCTTCTCTTCGCCGAGCGCGCGCGTCATGTCGGTGTCGACCGGGCCGGGCGCGACGACGTTCACCGTGATGCTGCGACTGCCCAGTTCGCGGGCGAGCGATCGCGCGAAACCGACGAGGCCCGCCTTGGCTGCCGCATAGTTGGCCTGCCCGGCCTGCCCAAGGAGACCGACCACCGACGACACGAGGATGATCCGCCCCTGGCGCGCCCGCAGCATCGACTGCGCGGCGCGCTTGGTCACGCGGTAGGCCCCCGTGAGGTTCGCGTCGATCACGTCGGCGAAGTCGGCCTCCTTCATCCGCAGCAGCAACCCGTCCTTGGTGATGCCGGCATTCGACACCAGCACCTCGACGGGTCCGAGACGTTGTTCCACTTCGTCGAAGGCGCGGTCAACGTCCGCCTGCTTGGTCACGTCGCACTGCACCGCGACGAGATCGCCGCTGGGCGGCGTGGTGTTGTAGGTGACGGCCACCTTGTCGCCGAGTGCGGCGAAGCGGCGCGCGACGGCGAGCCCGATGCCGCGGCTGCCGCCGGTCACGAGCACGACGCGGCTCACGGCGCGCGCCATTCGAACACCGCGCTGGCGGCGGTCATGCCCGCCCCGAAACCGACGAGCAGCACGATGTCGCCGTCGCGCAGGCGTCCGTCGTCGGCGGCGTCGAACAACGCGAGCGGAATGGAGGCCGACGAGGTGTTGCCCGTCTCGTGCAGCACGATCGCCGTCTTCTCGAGCGGGATGCCGAGCTGGCGGCACGCGGCGTCGATGATGCGCAGGTTGGCCTGGTGCGGCACGCACAGCGCGACATCGGCGGTGGTGAGCCCGGCGTTGGCGAGCGACTTGTGCGCCGAGTCGACCATGATGCGCACGGCGCGTCGGAACACCTCTTGGCCGTCCATGTGGATGTAGCCGCCGATGTCGGCGTAGAGCAGCCGCTCGAGCGAGCCGTCGGCGTCGAGGTCCCAGCCGAGCAACTGGCCGGCGTCGCTCGTCGCCTCGATGACGGCGGCACCCGAACCGTCGGCGAACAGAATGGCGGTGCCGCGGTCGCTCCAGTCGGTGATGCGCGAGAGCGTGTCGGTGCCGATGACGAGGAGGCGCTTGGCACCGATCGCGAGCAGGCCGTTGGCGACCACGTAGGCGTACACGAAGCCCGCACATGCGGCGTTCAGGTCGAACGCACCGCAGCGCAGGCCGAGGGCGTCCTGCACCGTCGCCGAGGTGGCAGGCACCGTGCGGTCGGGCGTGGTGGTCGACAACACGACGCCGTCGATCGACGCCGGGTCGCAGCCGGCCATCGCGATGGCGCGCCGCGCCGACTCCACCGACAACGAAGCGGTGCTGCCACCGACGTGCCGGCTCTTGATGCCGGTGCGCTCGACGATCCACTCGTCGCTGGTGTCCATCATCGCCGCCAGGTCGTCGTTGGTCAGCACCTTGTCGGGGAGCGCGGTGCCCCAGCCCGTGATGCGGCTGCCGGTCATGCCTGCGCCCGCAGCCACGCGACGGGTTCGCGCATCGCGAGTCGCTCCCCGGCGTGCGCGATGAAGTTCTGCAGCACGCCGTCGAACAGCGAGCGCACTTCGGTCTCGCCGATGTGTCCGATGACCATTCCCGAATGGACGGGCGCGCCGTCTGCGAGCCCCGCCAGCGGGGTGAACACGCCGGCTGCCGGCGCGACGATGAGACGCTCGACGACGAAGAGGTGCTCGCCTTCGTGCGCCGCGGGCACCGGGGTGATCTGGCTCACCCAACCGAGCAAGGCGTCGAGCTCGTCGGGAGTCGACACGCTGATGGCGCGCGCCGAGTCCACCGTGCGTTTCACCATTCCGGTGAGCACGCCGCCTGGGCCGAGTTCGACGAAACTGTCCACGCCGTGCGTGGCCAGGTGCAGCAGCACGTGCTTCCAGCGCACGGGGCTGCAGAGCTGCGCGGACAACAACGACGCCCACTCGTCGCCGTGACTGTGCGAGAGTGCGTCGACGTTGGAGACGATCGGGACGTCGGAGTCGCGCGGTTTGGCGGCGGCGATCGCCATGCGGAGTCGGTCGCGCGCCGCGGACATGAACGGAGTGTGGAACGCGCCCGACACGGGCAGCGGCATCACTTTCTTCGCGCCCAGTTTCTTCGCATGCTTGGTCGCCTCGTCGACGCCGTCCGGGGAACCGGCGATGACCACCTGACCCGGCGCGTTGTAGTTCGCCACCCAGACGTCGGAATCGGCGCGACAGCATGCGACTTCGACCTGGTCGTCGTCGAGGCCGAGCACCGCCGACATCACGCCGGGGGACTTCCTGCCTGCTTCGTGCATCGCGTCGCCGCGCTCGAGCACCAGTCGCACGCCGTCGTCGAACCCGAGCGAACCGTTGGCGGTGAGCGCGGTGTACTCGCCGAGACTGTGTCCGGCGCAGACGCTCGGTTCGACGCCGAGCCGCTCGACTGCGTCGAGCACCATGAGACTGCTCACGAACGTGGCGAGTTGCGCGTTGCGCGTGTCTTTCAGTTCGTCTGCGCCGGCGTCGAGCAGCAGCGCACCGACATCGCGTCCGCTGATCGAGGTTGCTTCCTCGACGAGTTCCCAGCTCTCGTGGTCGCGCCACGGCCGCCCCATGCCGGGGCGCTGCGAACCCTGACCCGGAAAGAGAAACGCGAGCAACGAACTGACCTCCTGTGCGCGCCGAGCGGCGCACGCGCCAAGGCTACGAGATGCGAGAAACGGCGACCGCCCGTGCTTGCTCCCGCGCGGCGTGCGACGCCAGACGCCGCGCGCGCCACGCGATAGCGTTTTAGCGGCGTTGCCCGAGTGGCGAAATGGCAGACGCGACGGACTCAAAATCCGTTGCCTGTAAGGGCGTGTGGGTTCGACTCCCACCTCGGGCACCAGCGTGTCATCTGCGGGCCGGCCAAGGAGCCGCGCGGCGCCGCTGCTCGTAGGCTGAGACGTCCGATGGACGTGCAGTTACCGGCGGGTATGTCGCGGCGCCTGGTGCGTCACCGTCTCGAGCGCAACGCGGCGACGCTGCGCGAACTCGCCGAAGAACAGCGTCTGTCGCGCGAACAGCTCGACGTGCTGGCGGAGCAGGCGCAGGAGTGCGAACTTCGGGCGATGGTGTCCGAGACGCCGTACGCCCAGGCCGAACACCGCGAAGCGCAGGGCCACGCCACCGCCCTTGCCGCGCACTTGCGCGCGCTCGGGCAGTCGATTCTCGACTTGGAGCGCGAGCAGGACGTGCTGCTCGACCGTCTGTCGCGCGCTCAAACCTGACGAGACATAGAGTCTGCGCGTGACCACCATCGTCATCGCCGAAGACGAGGCCATCATCCGCCTCGACCTGCGCGAGTTGCTCGAGGACGAGGGCTACCAAGTGGTCGGCGAGGCGGGACGCGGCGACCAGGCGGTCGAACTCGCGCGCAACCTGCGCCCCGACCTCGTGATCCTCGACGTGAAGATGCCGGGCATGGACGGCATCGAGGCGGCGCGCCTCATCGGCGCAGACGCGCTGTGCGCCGTGCTGATGCTGACGGCGTTCAGCCAACGCGAGGTGGTCGAACAGGCGCGCGACGCCGGCGCCTCGGCGTACCTCGTGAAGCCGTTCCAGAAGCAGGATCTCGTGCCGGCGATCGAACTCGCCATCGCGCGCTACGCAGAGACAAAGGCGCTCGCCGCCGAGGTGGGCGAGCTCACCGAACGGCTCGAGGTGCGCAAGGTGCTCGACCGCGCCAAGGGTCGCCTCATCGACGCGCACGGCATGAAAGAGTCGGAAGCCTTCTCGTTCATCCAGCAGACCGCGATGGCCGGGCGCACCACGATGCGGGCCGTCGCCGAGTCGGTGCTGAGGGGCGAAACCGCACCCGCTACATGAAGCTGCTGGCCCTCGACGGCAACTCGTTGGCCTACCGCGCGTTCTTCGCCCTCCCCGACACGATGGCGACGGTCGACGGCGAGGTCACCAACGCGGTGTTCGGCTTCTGCTCGATGTTCGCCACGCTCGTGAAGGATCACGACCCCGACGGCATCATCGTCGTGTTCGACCGCAAGGAGAAGACCTTCCGCCACGCGGCGGCGCCCGAATACAAAGCGCAGCGCGAGAAGCAACCCGACACGTTGTACTCCCAGATGGATGTGATCAAGCGGTTGCTCGACGCCGCCGGCGTGCTGTCGCTCGACGCGGCCGGTTACGAAGGCGACGACATCATCGCGACGATCGCCGCGAACATCGCCCCCGACGACGAGTTGCTGATCGTCACGGGCGACCGCGACGCGTATCAACTGGTGCGCGACCCGCAGGTGCGCGTCGTGTACAACATGCGCGGCGTCACCGAATACGCGATCTACGACGAGTCCGGCATCAAGACGCGCACCGGCGTGACGCCGGCGCAGTACCCCGACTATGCGGCGCTGCGCGGCGACCCCAGCGACAACCTGGAGGGCGTGCCGGGCGTGGGGGAGAAGACGGCCGCGAAACTCCTCAACGCCTACGGGTCGCTCGCCGCGGTGTTCGACCACGCCGACGAGCAGACGCCGAAACTGCGCGAGTCGCTGCAGGCATCGCGCGAGCGCGTGACGCGCAACGCTTTGCTGATGCGCCTCGCCACCGACGTGCCGGTCACGCTCGACCGCGCGCGGTTCGTGCCGGCGCCCGACGCGACTGCGGTGACGAAGATGTTCGGGCGTCTCGAGTTCGCGCAGATGTCGGGGCGCTGGAAGCCGTTCTTGGCGAAGTTCGCGGCCGACGCGCCGACGACGGTTGCCGCGCGCGACGAGTCGCCGCAAGAGGATGCGACGCGCGACCGTTCGTTGCGCACCGGGATCGTGCGCGTGTCGACGCCGGCAGAGGCGCTCGCCGCGTTCGGCCCGGGTGACGCGCCGCTCGGCGTCGGCGCGGCGTGGGCCGGCGACGCGGGACGCAGCGCGCTCGTCGCCCTCGTGCTGACGACCGGCGAAGTCGACCGAGAGTCGGGGGCAGTCGGCTGCACGGCGGTGCCCGCCGCGGCGTTGACCGACGCGCGCGTCGCGACTCGACTGCGCGACGGCACGAACTTCGTGGTCAACGACGCGCGCAACGTGATGCGCGGCCTGCTCGCGCTCGGGATCGACATGCAGCGTCTCGCCTTCGACACCGCGATCGCCGCCTACCTCGTGGAGGCCGAGTCGGGTTCGTACGACGCCGCGGGCATCGCGCGGCGCTGGCTGCGGCGCCCGGTGGCGGCGGCGCGCGCGGCGCCCGAAGGCGAGCTGGATTTCGACGCGTCACCCGACGAGCTCGCGCTGCACGACGCGAGCATCGACGCCGCAGTCGCCGTACTGGCGCAACCCGCGCTCACCGCCGCACTGCGCGACGCGGGTCTGGCCGCGCTGTACACGGAGACCGAACTGCCGCTCGTGCGCGTGCTCGCCAAGATGGAGCACGCCGGCGTGGGCGTGGACCGCGCCCGCCTGACCGCGCTCGAGCGCGAACTCGCGGTGCGCAGCGACGCGTTGGTCGGCACACTGCACCGCCTGGCAGGGCGCGAGTTCAACGTGAAATCCACCCAGCAACTCGCCCAGTTGCTGTACAAAGAAAGAGGTCTCGCGGGCGGCAAGCGCACCAAATCGAAAAAGAGCCAGAGCACCGACGCCGCCACCCTGGAGAAGATCCGCGACGAGTGGCCCGCGTTCATCGACGCCCTGCTCGAGTTCCGCGAGACCGAGAAGCTGCGCGCCACCTACGCCGAGGGCTTGCTGGCGGCCGTCGCCGACGACGGGCGCATCCACGCAAGTTTCAACCAGACGGTCGCGCGCACCGGCCGGCTCTCGAGCGACCAGCCGAACCTGCACAACATCCCGGTGCGCACCGACGCGGGTCGCGTGTTCCGCGAGGCATTCGTGCCCCGGCCGGGCTGCAGTTTCCTCGTCGCCGACTACAACCAGATCGAACTGCGCTGCATCGCCCACCTCGCGCAAGACCCGGGCCTGCTGCGGGCGTTCAACGAGGGGCTCGACATCCATCGCGCGACCGCCGCGCAGGTGTTCGCAGTCGCGGTCGACGCGGTGTCGGGGGAGCAGCGCGCCAAGGCGAAGATGGTGTCGTACGGTCTGGCCTACGGCATGGAGGCCTACGGCCTCGCGCAACGGCTCGGCATCGAGGTCGGCGAAGCCAAGCAGATCCTCGACGCGTACTTCGCGGCCTTCCCGCGCGTGAAGCGCTACATGGAAGAGACCGTGGCGGCCGCGCGCAAGTCGGGCTACACCACGACGCTCTTTGGCCGCCGCCGCCAGATCGAAGGCTTCGGCGGCAACCGCATGGTCGACGCCGCCGCGGCGCGCATGGCGATGAACGCCGGCATCCAGGGTCTCGCCGCCGACATCTTCAAGATCGCCCTCGTCGCCATCGATGCGCGGCTCGAGTCGGGCGGGTTCGCCTCGCGGCTCGTGCTGCAGGTGCACGACGAGGTGATCGTGGAAGTGGTCGACGCCGAGCGCGAGGCGGTCGGTGCGCTCGTGCTCGGGGCGATGGAGGGGGCGGCGCGCCTCGACGTGCCGCTGGTCGTCAATTCGTCGTGGGGTGCGAGTTGGGCGGCGGCAAAGGTAGCGTGACGAGTCCGCCCGACGAGGGCCTCGAACACCGTCCCATCCCTACTCTTCCTGTCCACCGAAAGAATCCGATGACCGATACGACCCTCACCCCGCCCAGCGAAATGGGCACCTTCGACCAGAGCGGCAACTACGTGCCCCGCAAGATCGTCGAACGCGACGCATCGTTCGCCGACGAATTCCCCTCCACCTTCCGCGAGATCAAGGAAGGCAAGCTCGTCACCGGCACCGTCGTGCGCATCACCCGCGAAGAAGTGCTCGTGGAAATCGGCTACAAGACCGAGGGCGTCATCCTCGCCCGCGAGCTCACCATCCGCCAAGACGTCGACCCGGCCACCATCGTGAAGATCGGCGAGTCGATCGAGGCGCTCGTGCTCACCCTCGAGGACAAAGAGGGCCGCTTGCTGCTCTCGAAGAAGCGTGCGCAGTACGAGCGCGCCTGGGGCGAAGTGGAGCGCACGAAGAACGAGGACGGCGTCGTCGAGGGTCTCGTGATCGAAGAAGTGAAGGGCGGCCTCATCGTCGACATCGGCCTGCGCGGTTTCTTGCCGGCCTCGCTCGTCGAGTTGCGCCGCGTGAAGGACCTCGCGCCGTACGTCGGCCAGAAGATCCAGGCGAAGGTCCTCGAACTCGACCGCAACCGCAACAACGTGGTGCTGTCGCGCCGCGCGGTGCTGGAAGCCACGCAGCGCGAGAGCCGCGACGGATTCCTCGTCAACCTGAAGGTGGGCGAAGTGCGCAAGGGTCGCGTGTCGTCGGTGGTGGCTTTCGGCGTGTTCGTCGACCTGGGCGGCATGGACGGTCTCATCCACGTGTCGGAGCTGTCGTGGAAGCACGTGGACAGCCCGGCCGACATCGTGAAGATCGGCGACGAAGTCGTCGTGAAGGTGCTGGAAATCGACAACGAGCGCGAGCGCATCAGCCTGTCGCTGAAGGCCACGCAGCCCGACCCGTGGCAGACCTTCGCCGCGGGCCACGCCGCCGGACAACTCGTCTACGGTCGCGTCACCAAGATCGTGCCGTTCGGCGCGTTCGTGCAGGTCGGCGACGGCATCGAAGGTCTCGTGCACATCTCGGAGATGTCGACACAGCACGTGGAGGCGCCCGAGCAGGTCGTCACTCCGGGCGAGGAGCTGTGGGTCAAGATCATCGACCTCGACCTCGCGCGTCGCCGCATCAGCCTGTCGATCAAGCAGGCGGCGGAGGGCGGCGAACTCGCACCCGAGTACCGCGACCAGTTCAAGGCCGACGAACAAGGCAACTGGGTCGGCGCCGACGAGGCCTCGCGCGAGGCCGCGTGGGGCGACATGTACCAAGCCGGGGACCAGCCGAGCGCCTGATTCGCACGCGGCGGTGACGCGATGATTCTTGTCGGGCTCACCGGGGGAATCGGGGCGGGCAAATCCGTCGTCTCGGCGCAACTCGCGCAGCATGGCGCGGTGATCGTCGACGCCGACGAGATCGTGCGCCGGCTGCAACAGCCCGGACAGCCCGTCTTGCGAGAGATGGTCGGGCGGTTCGGCAGCGAGATCCTCGCCGCCAGCGGGCACCTCGACCGTGCCCTGCTCGCGACGCGCGTGTTCGGCGACCAGCAGGCGCTCGCCGACCTGAACGCCATCGTGCACCCGGCCGTCGGGCGCGAGATGCTCGCGCAAATCGACGCGCACCGCGACACCGACGCCGTCGTCGTGCTCGACGTGCCGCTCCTCGTCGAGAACCCGCGCACCCGATTGTGCGGCGTGCTCGTCGTCGATCTCGCCCCGGAGACGGCGGTGGCGCGGCTCGTCGCCCAGCGCGGTCTCGACGAAGCCGACGCGCGCGCCCGCATCGCGCGGCAGGCGTCGCGCACGGTGCGCCGGCTCGCCGCCGACTGGATCATCGACAACTCGGGTTCGCGTCTCGACCTCGCGCGCGAGGTCGCCGCGGCGTGGCGCTGGATGTGCTCCCTGCCACCCGCGGGTCCTGGCGCTGGTCGGTTGTCGGGTTCACCCGACTCCTAGCCTTGGCGCGTGGTCGACACCCGCGCCAAGCACGCCTTCAAAGTGGTGTCGGAATACGAGCCGGCCGGCGACCAGCCGACGGCGATCGCCAGGCTCGCCGACGGTATCGAGCGCGGCGACCGCTTCCAGACGCTGCTTGGCATCACCGGCTCGGGCAAGTCGGCCACCATCGCCTGGACGATCGAGCGCGTGCAACGCCCCACGCTCATCCTCGCGCCGAACAAGAGCCTCGCCGCGCAGCTCGCCCAGGAGATGCGCGAGTTCTTCCCCGACAACCGCGTCGAGTACTTCGTCTCGTACTACGACTACTACCAGCCCGAGGCGTACATCCCCTCGAGCGACACCTACATCGAGAAGGACTCGTCGATCAACGACGAGATCGACCGCCTGCGCCACTCGGCCACCGCCGCCTTGCTCACGCGCCGCGACGTGATCGTGGTGGCATCGGTCAGCTGCATCTACGGCATGGGCGACCCCGACGAGTACAAGGGGCACCTGCTCGAGTTGCACCAGGGCGTCGACTACGACCAGCAGAGCATCCTGCGGCGGCTCGTCGACCTGCAGTACGAGCGCAACGACACCGCGCTCGGCCGCGGCAACTTCCGCGTGCGCGGCGACACCATCGAGATCCACCCCGCCTACGAAGAGACGGTGACGCGCGTCGAGATGTTCGGCGACACGATCGACCGCATCACCGTCGTCGACCCGGTGACGGGGGAGTCGCTCTCGTCGCCGAGCGAGATCCTCGTCTTCCCGGCCACGCACTACGTGGCCGGCGAGGAGCGCATGCGCGACGCCATGCGGCGCATCGAGGCCGAACTCGCCGAGCGTCTCGCCTGGTTCAACGCCAGCGGCAAGCTGCTCGAGGCCCAGCGCCTCGGCATGCGCACCCGCTACGACATGGAGATGATCGAGGAGATGGGCTACTGCAACGGCATCGAGAACTACTCGATGCACATCGACGGCCGCTCGCCCGGCCAGCCGCCGTTCACGCTGCTCGACTATTTTCCCGACGACTACCTGCTCGTCGTCGACGAGAGCCACGTGGCGGTGCCGCAGCTCTACGGCCAGTTCGCCGGCGACCGCGCCCGCAAGACCGTGCTCGTCGAGCACGGCTTCCGCCTGCCGAGCGCGATGGAGAACCGCCCGCTGCGCTTCGAGGAGACGCTCGAGCGGGTGAACCAGTGCATCTTCATGTCGGCGACGCCCGCCAAGTACGAGCTCGCCAACTCGGCGCAGGTCGTGGAACAGATCGTGCGGCCGACCGGCCTCGTCGACCCGGAGGTGATCGTGAAGCCGACGAAGGGGCAGATCGACGACATCATCGTGAACGTGAACCAGCGCGTCGCGAAGGGCGACCGCGTGCTCATCACCACGCTCACCAAGAAGATGGCCGAAGACTTGACCGAGTACCTGCTCGAGCAGGGCCTGCGCGTGCGCTACCTGCACTCCAACATCGACACCATCGAGCGCATCGAGATCCTGCGCGCCCTGCGGCTCGGCGAATTCGACGTGCTGGTCGGCATCAACCTCCTGCGCGAAGGGTTGGACCTGCCCGAGGTGTCGCTCGTCGCCATCCTCGACGCCGACAAAGAAGGCTTCCTGCGCAGCGAGACCTCGCTCATCCAGACCATCGGCCGCGCGGCGCGCAACGTCGACGGGCAGGTCATCATGTACGCCGACAAGCGCACGGCGGCGATGGACCAGGCGATCGCGCTCACCAACGCGAGGCGCGAGCGCCAGATCGCCTACAACAAGGAGCGCGGCATCGAACCCAAGACCATCCGCAAGGCCGTCAGCGACATCCTCTCGCTGTTGCGCCCCGACGACACCGCCCCGCACCCCGGCCGGGGGCGTCGTGCGTCGCGGGAGCGCGACAAGGTGGTGCGCGACCTGCGCGCGCTCGGCACGAGCGAGTTGGAGCGGCTCATCCAGACGCTCGAAGAAGAGATGCACCAGGCCGCCGCCGACCTGCACTTCGAGCAGGCCGCTCGCTTGCGCGACGAGATCCGCGAACTGCGCCGCGAGGTTCGCGAAGGCAGACCGAATAGTTAGGGTGACGCCGTGACCGACTCGATCATCATCCGCGGTGCGCGCGAGCACAACCTGAAGAACATCAACCTCGAGCTGCCGCGCGACCGCTTGGTCGTGCTCACCGGGCTGTCGGGGTCGGGCAAGTCGAGTCTCGCGTTCGACACCATCTACGCCGAGGGCCAGCGCCGCTACGTGGAGAGCCTGAGCGCGTACGCGCGGCAGTTCCTCGGGCAGATGGACAAGCCCGACGTCGACGTGATCGAGGGCTTGTCGCCGGCGATCTCCATCGACCAAAAGTCGGCGTCGCGCAACCCGCGCTCGACGGTGGGCACCATCACCGAGGTGTACGACTACCTCCGCCTCCTCTACGCCCGCATCGGGGTGCAGCACTGCGTGCACGACGGCGCGCGGCTCGCCAAGCAGACCCCCGAGCAGATCGTCGACCAGGTGCTCGAACTGAAGGAGGGCGCGCGGTTCCAGGTGCTGGCGCCCGTGGTGCGCGGTCGCAAGGGTGAATACGACGCGCTGCTTGTCGACTTGCTCGGGCAGGGCTTCACGCGCGCCCGGGTCGACGGCGCGGTGGTCGACATCGCCGAGTTCCAGAAGGCGGGCAAGAGGCTCGCGCGCTACGAACAGCACAGCATCGAGGTGGTCGTCGACCGCCTCGTGCGCAAGGACGGCATCGCGCGGCGCCTCACCGACAGCATGGAGACCGCGCTGCGGCTCGCCAACGGTGTCGCCACCGTCGAGGTGATGGGCAAGGGCGACGAGGTGGCCGAGACGCTCAACTTCAGCCAGCAGCTCGTGTGCCCGAAGTGCAGCACGTCGTACGAGGAGCTCGCGCCGCGCAACTTCTCGTTCAACACGCCGTACGGCGCGTGCGACAAATGCCTCGGGCTCGGCACCACCTTCGAGGTCGACGCCGAGCTCGTCGTGCCCGACCCCGACCTCAGCATCACCCAGGGCGCGATCGCCCCGTGGCGCACCGCGCACACCATGTACTTCACGCGCATGCTCGAAGCGGTCGCCGCCGAGGAGGGCATCGACACCGACAGGCCGTGGGCCAAGCTCACCGCCAAGCAACAGAAGATCATCATGCACGGCCTCGGCGACAACGTCGTGGTGAAGTACCGCAACCGGTACGGGCGCACGCGCGAGTACTCCACCACGTTCGAAGGCGTCGTGCCGTGGCTGAAGCGCCGCCACGAGAGCGCCGAGAGCGACTACCAGCGCGAGCAGTACGAGAGCTACATGCGCGAGAAGCCCTGTTCGTCGTGCAAGGGTGCGCGGCTCAAGCCCGAGTCGCTCGCCGTGAAGGTGAACGACAAGTCGATCGCCGAGGTGTGCGACATGTCGATCGGGGAGTCGGCGAAGTTCCTCGCCGACCTGCGCCTCGGCAAGCGCGACAAGATGATCGCCGAGCGCATCACCAAGGAGATCAACGCGCGGCTCGGATTCCTGCTCGACGTCGGCCTCGACTACCTCACGCTGTCGCGCTCGTCCAGCACGCTCGCCGGCGGCGAGGCGCAGCGCATCCGGCTCGCCAGCCAGATCGGCTCGGGGCTGGTCGGCACGCTGTACGTGCTCGACGAACCGTCGATCGGCCTGCACCAGCGCGACAACCACCGCCTCATCGACACGCTGCACCGGCTGCGCGACCTCGGCAACACCGTCCTCGTCGTCGAGCACGACGGAGACACCATCCGCGCCAGCGACTGGATCGTCGACATCGGTCCGGGCGCCGGCGAGCACGGCGGCGCGGTGGTGTACAGCGGTCCGGTGAAGGGCATCGAGAAAGTCGCCGATTCGGTCACCGGGGCCTACCTCGCCGGCCGGTCGCGCATCGAGGTGCCCCGCCAGCGCCGCACGATCGGCCCCGACGCGCTCGTCGTGAAGGGAGCGCGCGAGCACAACCTGAAGCAGATCGACGTGCGCATCCCGCTCGGTTGCTTCGTCGCGGTCACGGGTGTGTCGGGCAGCGGCAAGAGCACGCTCGTGCGCGACATCCTGCTGCCCGCCCTGATGCAGAAGATCTACAAGAGCAAGGAGTCGCCCGGGCGCCACAAGAGCGTCACCGGCATCGAGAAGCTCGACAAGGTGATCGACATGGACCAGTCGCCCATCGGTCGCACGCCGCGCTCCAACCCCGCGACCTACACGGGGGTGTTCGACGAGATCCGCAAGTTGTTCGCCAACACCCCCGACGCCAAGGTGCGCGGCTACCAGCCGGGCCGTTTTTCGTTCAATGTGTCGGGCGGGCGCTGCGAGGCGTGCTCGGGCGACGGCACCATCCGCATCGAGATGCAGTTCCTGCCGGACGTGTACGTGCCGTGCGAGGTGTGCAAGGGCGCGCGCTACAACCGCGACACTCTGCAGATCCGCTTCAAGGGCAAGAACATCGCCGAGGTGCTCGACATGCCGATCAACGAGGCGGTCGAGTTCTTCTCCAACCAACCGCGCATCACGCGCCACCTGCAGACGCTCGTCGACGTCGGCCTCGGTTACGTGCGGCTCGGGCAGTCCGCACCCACCTTGTCGGGCGGCGAGGCGCAGCGCGTGAAGCTGGCGAGCGAACTGGCGCGGCGCTCGACCGGGCACACGATCTACCTGCTCGACGAACCGACGACCGGCCTGCACTTCGAGGACGTGCGGCGGCTTCTGGTCGTGCTCGCGCGACTGGTCGACCAGGGCAACACGGTGCTCGTCATCGAGCACAACCTCGACGTCATCAAGACCGCCGACTGGCTGATCGACCTCGGCCCCGAGGGCGGCGAAGGCGGCGGCACGATCGTCGCCGAGGGCACGCCCGAGCAGGTGGCCAAGGTGCAGGGCAGCCACACCGGGCGTTTCCTCGCCGACGTACTGCACGGCTGACCCTCCGGCATGCAGCGCCCCGACACGTCCGTCATCCCGACGGGGCCCGGCTCGTACCAGTTCAGGGACGAGCACGGCCGCGTCATCTACGTCGGCAAGGCCGCCAACCTGCGGTCGCGGGTCACGAGTTACTTCGCCGATCCGGCGTTGCTGCACAGCCGCACCGCGGCGCTGGTCGCGGCGGCGCACGAAGTGACGTGGATCGAGGTGGACAGCGAGGTCGCCGCGCTGATGCTGGAGTACAACCTCATCAAGCAGCACCGGCCGCGCTTCAACGTGCGGCTGCGCGACGACAAGAGCTACCCGTTCCTCGCCGTCACCCTCGACGAGGAGTGGCCGCGCGCCGTGGTGATGCGCGGGCGCAAGCGCAAGGGCACCAAGTACTTCGGACCGTACGCCCACGCGTGGGCGATTCGCGACACGCTCGACGCGCTGCTGCGCACGTTCCCGGTGCGCACCTGTTCGCCGGCGAAGTACCGCCAGCACGAACGCCTCGGGCGGCCGTGCCTGCTGTTCCACATCGAGAAGTGCTCGGGACCGTGCGTCGGCGAGGTGGACGCGGCGAGTTACCGCGCGCACGTGGCGGGGCTCGTCACCTTCCTCGGCGGCGACACCGACGCCGTGCGCGACAGGCTCGGCGCGGAGATGACGGCGGCCTCGGCACGCGAAGAGTTCGAGGAGGCCGCCCGCCTGCGCGACCGGCTCGGCGCGATCGACCGCGCGCTCGCGCGGCAGTTGATGGTGGGCGAGCGGGGCGACGACTTCGACTCCGTGGCGCTCGTGGACTCCGAGCTCGAAGCGAGCGTGCACGTGTTCTACGCACGCAAAGGCAGGGTGCTCGGCAGCAACGGCTACATCGTCGACAAGGCGGAGGACCTCACGCTGCCCGAGTTGATGCGCCGCGTCATCGTCGACCTCTACGCCGACGAGCCCGCACTCGGCTGGCCGAAGGAAGTGATGGTCACCGTCGAGCCCGACGACCTCGCCGCGTGCGAAGCGATGCTGCGCGAGCGGCGCGGCACCAACGTGGAGATCCGCGTGCCGCAGCGCGGCGACCGTCGCGAATTGATGGCGACGGTAGCCAAGAACGCAACCGACGCCCTCGTGCGCCACAAGATGAAGCGGGCGAGCGACCACAACTCGCGCAGTCGGGCGATCTCCGAACTGCAGGACCGTCTCGGCTTGTCGCAGGCGCCGTTGCGCATCGAGTGCTTCGACATGGCGCACCTGCAGGGCAGCGACTACGTCGGGTCGATGGTCGTGCTCGAGGACGGACTTCCGCAGAAGCGCGAATACCGCAAGTTCAAGGTGAAGACCGTCGACGGCAACGACGACTACGCCGCGATGCGCGAGGTGCTCGTGCGCCGCCTCTCGGCGTACGTGGCCGAGCGCGACGCACCCGCCGAGGAGCGCGGCGAGAAGCCCGGGCGTTTCGCCTACCCGCCGCAGTTGCTGCTCGTCGACGGCGGCAAGGGGCAGCTGAACGTGGCCGTCGAGGTGCTGCGCGAACTGGGCCTCGAGGACGAGATCAACGCCGCGTCGCTCGCCAAGCGGTTCGAGGAGGTGTTCGTGCCCGACCGCGCCGACCCGGTGCACCTTCCGCGCGGCAGCGAGGCGCTGTTCATGCTGCAGGTCGTGCGCGACGAGGCGCACCGGTTCGCCAACACGTTCCACCGCGAGCGACGCAGCAAGCGCATGCGCGCGTCGGAACTCGACGGCATCCGCGGCCTCGGCCCGAAACGCCGCGAGGCGCTGTTCGCCGAACTCGGCGGTCTCGCCGGCGTGCGCTCGGCGACACTCGAACGACTCAGCGCGGTGCTGCCCGCCGAAGTGGCGCGCGCGGTGCACGACCGCTTGCACCCGCCTCAGTAGCGTTTCGGCGTGGCCGAAATCCTCCTCATCACGGGGTTGTCGGGGGCGGGGCGTTCCCAGGCGGCCGACGCGCTCGAAGACCTCGGCTGGTTCGTCGTCGACAACATGCCCGTGGAACTGGTCGACAAGTTCGTCGAGTTGGCCGGCGTGTCGGCCGACAAGACCTCGCGCCTGGCGCTCGTCATCGGGGTCGCGTCGCAGCAGACCGAGGCCGTGCGCCTCGTGCCGCGGCTGCGCGGTGCCGGCCACGACGTGCGGATTTTGTTCCTTGAAGCCTCCACGCAGTCGCTCGTGAAGCGCTACACCGAGTCGCGTCGCAAGCATCCGCTGCGCACCGAGACCGGCACCGTGTCGGAGGCCATCGAACACGAGCGCGACCTGCTCGAGCCCGTGCGCGAGTTCGCCGACAAGGTCATCGACACGAGCGCGCTGCAACTCGGGCAGTTCAAGGCGCAAATGTCCGAGTTGTTCTCGTTCGCAGACCTGCCCGACACCCTGCAGGTGTCGGTGGTGTCGTTCGGGTTCAAGCACGGTCTTCCGCTCGACGTCGACAGCGTGTTCGACGTGCGCTTCATCCCCAACCCGCACTACGACGACGCGCTGCGGCCGTTGAGCGGCCTCGACGAGCCGGTGCGCCGCTTCGTGCTCGAACAGCCGGCGACGCGCGAATTTCTCGACCGCGTGGAGGAACTTTTCGTCTCGCTGATCCCCGCATACCGCAACGAGGGCAAGAGCTACCTCACCATCGCTGTCGGTTGCACCGGCGGGCGCCATCGTTCGGTGGCCATCGCCGAGGCGCTCAGCCTGCGGCTGGCGAACCGCGGCGTGCAGGCACGCGTGGCGCACCGCGACATCGAAAAGAACTAGCGTCGAAGCGCATGGCCGTGCGGGTAGGAATCAACGGCTTCGGCCGTATCGGTCGCAGTTTCTGGCGCGCAGTGCAAGAAAGCGGTGCAGCCGTCGAGATCGTCGCCGTCAACGACCTCGGCGACAAAACGACGATGGCCCACCTGCTCAAGTACGACTCGGTGATGGGCGTGTTGCCCGACGCGATCTCGGCGACCGACGACGGCATCCTGGTGAACGGCAAGCCATTGCGCGTGTTGTCGGAGCGCGACCCCGCCAAACTGCCGTGGAAGTCGCTCGGCGTCGACGTCGTGGTCGAGTCGACCGGTTTCTTCACCGAGCGCGACAAGGCGGCGACGCACCTCGCGGGCGGTGCGCGCGTGGTGGTGATTTCGGCGCCCGCGACCGGAGCGGACGCCACGTTCGTCTACGGCGTGAACCACGGCGACTTCGACGCGAAAAAGCACCAGGTGGTGTCGAACGCCAGTTGCACGACCAACTGCTTCGTGCCGCTCGTCAAGGTGCTCGACGACGCGTTCGGCGTGGTGAACGGCATGATGACCACCGTGCACGCGTACACCGGCGACCAGATGCTGGTCGACGGGCCGCACAAAGATTTGCGACGGGCCCGCGGGGCGGCGATCAACATCACGCCCACCTCGACGGGTGCGGCGCGGGCGACCAGCCTCGTGATGGCGGCGATGAAGGGCAAGCTCGACGGCACCGCGCTGCGCGTGCCGATCCCGACCGGTTCGATCACTGACTTCGTCGCCAACCTCGCCAGACCCGCGACCGTCGACGAGATCAACGCCGCGTTCAAGTCGGCCGCCGGCGGCGCGATGAAGGGCGTGCTCGAGTACTGCACCGCCCCGATCGTGTCGAGCGACGTCGTCGGCAACCCGCACAGTTGCGTCTACGACGCCGACCTCACGATGGGCATGGGATCGCTGGTCAAGGTGCTCGGCTGGTACGACAACGAATGGGGCTACTCCAACCGGCTCGTCGACTTGACCACGCACATCGGTCGCTCGCTCTCTTGACGACGCTTCGCGACGCCCAGCCTCGCGACGTTACGTTTCGCGACACGACACCGCGCACTCACGCATGAAACTCCCGCTTCTCGAAGACCTCGGCGACGTGCGTGGCAAGACGGTGCTCCTGCGCACCGACTTCAACGTGCCGATGAGCGGCCCCGACGACGCGCGCGCCATCACCGACGACTTCCGCATCCGCGCCGCGCTGCCGACCATCACGTGGCTCACCGAGCGCGGGGCGAAGGTGGTGTGCGCGAGCCACCTCGGGCGTCCGCACGGCAAGCCGACGCCGAAGTACTCGATGGCGCCGGTGCGGGCGCGGCTCGCCGAACTCGCACCCGGGGTGGGGCTGCTCGAGAACCTGCGGTTCTCCGCGGGCGAAGAGACCAACGACGCGGCCCTCGTCGCCGAACTCGTGCGCGGCGTGGACTGCTTCGTGAACGACGCGTTCGGCGCCGCCCACCGCGCGCACGCGTCGATCGTCGGGCCGCCGCGCACGCTGCCCTCGGCGGCGGGTCGGCTCATCCAACGCGAAGTAGAGGTGCTGTCCGACTTGCGCGACCGACCGAAGCGGCCGCTCGTGGCGGTCTTGGGCGGCGCGAAGGTGAGCGACAAACTCGGCGTGATCGACGCCCTCGTAACGTTGTGCGACCGGTTGCTCATCGGCGGCGGCATGTGCTTCACCTTCCTCGCCGCGCAGGGTCACCCGGTCGGCGACTCCGTCTGCGAGCGCGACCAGGTGCCGCACTGCCGCGACTTGCTGGCCAAGCACCCGTCGATCCTGCTGCCCGAGGACATCATCGGGCTCGACGCCGACGGCGTGTACGCCACGTTCGGGCGGCGCCTGCCCGACGGCGCGCAAGGCATGGACATCGGGCCCGGCACCGCGGCGGCGTTCAGTGACGCGATCATGGAGGCGCGCAGCGTGTTCTGGAACGGCCCGATGGGAGTGTTCGAAGACGCACGGTTCACCAAGGGCACGCGTACTGTGGCTCAGGCGATGGCAGACACGAAGGCGTTCACGGTGGTCGGCGGGGGAGACTCCGCCGCGGCGCTCGCGCAGTTCGGTCTCGCCGCGGACGTCGACCATGTGTCGACCGGCGGCGGCGCATCGCTTGAATTCATCGAGTTCGGCGACCTGCCCGGCTTGCGCGCCTTGCGGGAGGCCCCGCATGCCCAGTGAGCGTGTGTCACGTATGCCGATCGTGAGCGGCAACTGGAAGATGAACCACAACCACTTCGAGGCGATCCAGTGCGTGCAGAAACTCGCCTACCTCCTGCACAAGGACGACTACGACGCCGTCGAGGTCACCGTGCACCCGCCGTTCACCGACCTGCGCAGCATCCAGACGCTCATCGACGCCGACCAGTTGCGCATCAAACTCGGTGCCCAGAACTGCCACTGCGAAGAAAAGGGCGCGTTCACCGGCGAGGTGTCGCCCGCGTTCCTCGCCAAGCTCGGCGTGCAGTACGTAATCGTCGGGCACAGCGAACGGCGCGAAGTGTTCGGCGAGACCGACGAGTTCGTCGCCCGCAAGGTCGCCGCGGTGCAAAAGCACGGCATGACACCGATTCTGTGCGTGGGCGAGACGCTCGCCGAGCGCGAGTCGGGTCTCACGCTCGACAAGGTGCAAACACAAGTGCGCGCCGCGCTCGCAAAGCGCACCAGCGACCAGGTCAAGTCGATGGTCATCGCCTACGAACCGATCTGGGCGATCGGCACCGGCAAGAACGCCTCGCCGCACGACGCCCAGGAGGTGGTCGCCGCCATTCGCGAGGAGGTCGCCGCGCTCGTGTCGCGACCCGCCGCCCAGTCGGTGCGCATCCAGTACGGCGGCAGCGTCAAGGCCGGCACCATCGCCGACATCATGAAGATGCCCGACATCGACGGCGTGCTGGTCGGGGGGGCCAGCCTCGACCCGACGGAATTCGCCCGCATCGTGCAGTACCGCCGCCACTCGTTCTGAGGCCAGCGGACCGCCTGCCAGCGACCGACAACTCCCGACTAGGGTGGGGCTGTCATCAATCCGTGGGGGTGACGCCCCACCACATTCGACGGGGAGGTCGAATTCATGAAGCAACACAGCAAGGCGATTCGTTTCGCTGCTTCGCTGTTCGCGGTCGCGCTCGTCGCGTCGGCGTGCGGTGGCAGCGACGACGAAGAGGAAGCCGTGACGGAGGAGACTGTGGCGGAGGAGGAGGAGCCGGCTGCTGAGCCGGTCTCGTACCCGACGCTCGAGCAGTGCGCCGAAGTCACCTACGACTACACCTACACACCGCCGGCCAGCGCCGGCATGACGGTCACCTACGACATCGCTGACGAAGCGGTCTGGGAGGACGGCTCGGCAATCACCGTCGCCGACTTCAAAGCCACGTGGGAAGCCGTGCTCAACACGCCGGGTTCGATCAGCACGGTCGGCTACGACCAGATCGAGTCGGTCGAGGCGGGCGCGAGCGACAAGCAAGTCGTCGTCAACTTCAAGAGCGTCTACGGCCCGTACAAGGGTCTCTTCGGCGGTCTCCTGAAGGCGGCGTCGGTGAAGAACGCAGCGGACATCTCGGCGGACTTCGCCGACTTCATCGGTTTCTCGGGTCGCCCGTGGAAGATGAAGTCGTGGAGCCCGAGCCAGGTCGTCTACGTTCCGAACGACAAGTACTGGGGCGCCGACAAGGCCGTCGCCAAGCAGCTCGTCATGGTGCCGCTGGCTGACAGCGACACCGAGGCGGCCGCGCTGAAGGCCGGCGAAGTCGACTTCGTGTACCCGCAGTTCTACGGCGGAATCGAAGAGGCGTTCAAAGACCCGAACGTGACGCTGCAGAAAGAGTTCGGCGGCGACTACGAAGGCTTCTACTTCCAGCAGAAGTGCGGCCCGTTCGCCAACCCGGTCTTCCGTGCGGCGTTCTCGAAGTCGATCGACCGCGAGGCGCTGTTCAAGCAGATCTACGTGCCCCTGGGCGGCGAGACGCCGCTGCAGTGCGGCCCGATCGTCCCTGGCCCGTTCTGCAACGGCGATGAGTTCGCCAACGCGTACGACCCGGCCGGCGCGGAAGCGCTACTGACCGAGAACGGTTGGACCAAGGGTGCCGACGGCTACTGGGTCGACCCGTCGACCGGTGCCGCTCCCGACATCCGCTGGATCATCAACACGGGCAACACCCGTCGCGAGAACACCCAGGCCTACTTGATCCCGCTGCTCAATGCGGCCGGCTTCAAGGTGCGCGCAGACAACTGCGACGCGGCCTGCTACTTCCAGCAGCGTCTGCCCGCCCTCGACTACGACATGGCGATGTACATCTCGACCGCTCCGCCGGACCCGGGTTACTTGACGCCGTCGTTCACCTGCGACCAGATTCCGACCGCGGCGAACGAGAACCAAGGTCAGAACTCGCAAGGCTGGTGCAACAAGGAGGCGTCGGACCTGCTCCACAACGCCGACTACGAGGCGGATGCCGCCAAGCGTGCTGCGCTCGTGAAGAGCGCGCTCAAGCTCATGGCGGCGGACAGCGTGATGCTGCCGCTCTTCCAGTTCCCGAAGTCGGGTTTCTGGCGCACGGACAAGGTCGGCGGCCCGGTGGATGCCGAGCTGCGCAACTACACCTCGTTCATCAACAACCACCTTTGGACGGACCTCGACGGCGACGGCAAAGTCGTCATCGGCGCCGAACAGTGGCCGGAGTGCTTGAACCCGGTGACGGAGTGTGCGAACTCCTCGTGGATGGTGTGGACGTCGGCCAACCAGGTGATGCCTGGCGCGTTCGCCACCACCAACGACGGCGCATACGTCATCACCAACCTGCTCAAGGGCGAACCGACGGTCACCCTGAAGTAAGGACGAGCGCCGTTCAGTGAACGGCACGCGCGACGGCGCGCAGGTCTTGCCGCAAGGCTCGGCCTGCGCGCCGTTTCGTTTTCGTGAACTAGTTTGACGATGTGCTTCGGTACGTGCTGCGGCGCCTCGCCTGGGCGATTCCGACGCTGGTCTTCGTCACCTTCCTCGTCTACATCGCGCTACGTATCGGCACCGATCCGGTGGCCAGTTACAAGCGCATCAACCCGCGCGCCTCCAAGGCGAAAATCGCGCAGTACATCGAGGTGAACGGGCTGGATCCGAATTTCGTGCGCGGATACTTCCGCTGGCTCGGCAACTTCGTGACGCTCGACTGGCCGCGCAGCATCAAGGGCTCGCGCGAAGTGTGGCCGCAACTGAAGGACGCGCTCGCCAACACGATCCGACTCGGGGTCGCCGCGAGCGGCGTGGGCATCGTGATCGGGCTCGCGCTCGGAGTGTTCGCCGCGCTGCGCCCGGGCGGCCGTCGCGACGTGGCGGTGAACGCCGCGGCGTTCGTCGGCATCTCGATTCCGCCGTACGTGTCGGCGATTCTCTTCCAGCTGCTGTTCGCCGTGTACTGGAGCCGCTGGTTCGGCTCGACGTTGTTCCCGACGTCGGGCGTGTATCCGCCCGGGCAGATGGGTTTCGACCTCGGTCTCATGGTGAAGCACATGGTGCTGCCCACGTTCGTGGTCGCCATCCAGATCATCGCGGTGTACTCGCGCTACATGCGCTCGTCGCTGCTCGATGTGCTGAGCAGCGAGTACATGCGCACCGCGCGCTCGAAAGGCATCAGCGAGGCGCGCGTGCTGTTCCGTCACGGGCTGCGCAACGCACTCATCCCCGTGGTGACCATCGCCGCGCTCGACGTCGGCGCGATCGTGGGCGGCCTCATCATCACCGAGAACGTGTTCAGTTACCCGGGCATGGGCAAGTACTTCTTGTCGGCGTTCGGTGAAGGCGACTTTCCGCTCCTCATGCCATGGATGGTGATCATCGTCGCCTCGACGCTGTTTTTCAACTTGCTGGCGGACATCTCGTACGCCTGGCTCGACCCGAGAATCCGCCTTGGCTGACGACATCACGCTCCCGACCATCTCGCCGCGGCGGATGGCATTCGACCGCTTCGTCAGCCACCGCGCGGCCGTCGTGAGCGTGTTCGTGATGGTGACGCTCGTGGTCTTCGTCGCGCTGTCGCCCTTCACCGCCCGTTACGGGGTGAACGAGCAGGTGCAGGCCCCGCCGAACTACTTCTTGCCGCCGCGCGCCAACGCGTGGCTCGGCACCGACGACATCGGGCGCGACCTCTACAGCCGGCTCATCTACGGGGTGCGCGTGTCGCTCGTGATCGGGCTCTTCTCGGGGCTCATCTCGGTGGCGATCGGTTGCGTCATCGGTGCCGTCGCCGGGTTCCGCGGCGGCCGCTTCGACGACGTCGTGATGCGCGTGACCGACCTCTTCCTTGCCTTTCCTTTCTTGGTGACCCTGCTCGTCATGCGCAACATGATCGGCGGCATCTCGTGGTTGAAGCCGGTCACCGGCGAGCTCAACTCCGTGCGGTTCATCATCGTGCTCTTTGCCATCTTCGGCTGGATGGGCGTGGCGCGCATCGTGCGCGGCCAGGTGCTGGCGTTGAAAGAGCGCGAGTTCATCGAGGCGGCGCGCGCGGCCGGCGCAAGCCGCTGGTACATCGTGCAGCGCCACTTGCTGCCCAACTCGATCGGCCCGATCATGGTGGCGCTCACGTTCTCCATCGTCGGGGCGATCATCAGCGAGTCGACGCTGGCGTTCTTCGGCTACGGCCCGCAAGCCGGCGACGGGTCGACATCGCTCGGCATCCTCGTCGGCCAGGCCAAGGGTGCGGTGAACACGGGCTTCTGGCACCTCGCCCTCTTTCCGTGCCTCACGCTCGTGGTCATCGCGCTGTCGATCAACTTCATCGGGGACGCCCTGCGCGACGCGACCGATCCGCGCCTGCAACGAGACGCCTGATGGCCTCGCCCGTACTCCAGATTCGCGACCTGACGGTCACGTTCAACACGCCGCTCGGCGCCCTGTCGGCGGTGCGCGGCATCGACCTCGACGTGGCCCCCGGCGAGATGCTCGCCGTGGTGGGCGAGTCGGGCTCGGGCAAGTCGGTGAGTTTCCTCGCGGCGATGGGCCTCTTGCCGACGACGGCGACGGTCACCGGCTCGGTGCTGCTCGACGGCCGGCAACTGGTCGGCGCGAGCGCCAAAGAGATGCGCTCGGTGCGCGGTCGGCTGCTCTCGATGATCTTCCAGGACCCGCTGTCGGCCCTCAACCCCGTGCACCGCATCGGCGCCCAGGTCGCCGAGATGCTGCTGTCGCACCAGAAGATGAGCGACAAGGCGGCGCTGGCGCGGGCCGTGGACCTGCTCGAGATCGTCGGCATCCCGCAGCCGGGCGACCGGGCGATGCAGTATCCGCACGAGTTCTCCGGCGGCATGCGCCAGCGCGTCGTGATCGCGATGGCGATCGCCAACAGCCCGAAGGTGCTCATCGCCGACGAACCGACCACCGCGCTCGACGTGACCGTGCAAGCCCAGATTCTCGAGGTGGTGCAGAGGGTGCAAAAACAGTTCGGCACCGCCGTCGTGCTCATCACCCACGACCTCGGCGTGGTCGCGCGCGTCTGCGAGCGGGTGAACGTGATGTACGCCGGGCGCGTCGTGGAGCAGGCAAGCATCGAGGGAATCTTCGAGCATCCGACCCATCCGTACACGCGCGGCCTGCTCGCCTCGCTTCCGCAAGCCGGCGTCGAGCGTTTGTCGCCTATTACGGGGTTTCCGCCGAACATGCTGCGTCCGCCGTCGGGCTGCGCGTTTCGCTCCCGCTGTCCGCATGCCGTCGACGCGTGCGCGAGCGCCGATGACCGGCCGGTGGCCGTCGGTGGCTCGTACAGTGCCTGCATCCGAGCCGCCGAACTGCTGGGGAGATCGTGACGAATCCGCTGCTGCGCGTCGACGGACTCGTGAAAGAGTTCCAGATGAGAGCGCAACGCGGCGGGCGCCGCAAGCGCATCGTGCAGGCCGTCTCGGGCGTGTCGTTCGACGTCGCCCGCGGCGAGACGCTCGGCCTCGTGGGGGAGAGCGGCTCGGGCAAGACGACCGTCGGGCGCTGCGTGCTGCGACTCATCGAACCGACGAGCGGCACGGTCACCTTCGAGGATCAACACCTGGCCGACCTGGACTTCGACGAGATGCGAGTGCTGCGGCGCAAAATGCAGATCGTCTTCCAGGACCCCTACGCCTCGCTCGACCCGAAGATGACGGTGGGTGCGTCGATCGCCGAGCCGCTCGTGGTGCAGGGCGTCGGCGGCAACCACGACGAAAGAGTCGTGCAGCTGCTCGAACTCGTCGGGCTCTCACCCGACCATGCGCGGCGTTTCCCGCACGAGTTCTCGGGCGGCCAACGCCAGCGCATCGGCGTCGCCCGCGCACTTTCGCTCGAGCCCGCATTGATCGTGCTCGACGAGCCGGTCTCGGCGCTCGACGTCAGCATCCAAGCAGGCGTCGTCAACCTCTTCGCCGACTTGCAGGAACGGCTCGGCATGTCGTACGTGTTCATCGCCCACGACCTCTCGGTCGTGCGCCACATCGCCGACCGCGTCGCGGTGATGTACCTCGGCAAGATCGTGGAGATCGGGCCGGCCGAGCAGGTGTACGAACACCCCACGCATCCCTACACCAAGGCCCTGCTCTCGGCCGTACCGGTGCCCAACCCGCGCGTGGAGCGGCAACGGTCGCGCATCATGCTCGAAGGCGACGTGCCGTCACCGGTCGATCCGCCGAGCGGTTGCCGGTTTCGCACGCGCTGCTGGAAGGCGACCGAGTCGTGCGCCGCGCGAGAGCCCGCGCTGCAGCTGCGGGCGAGCGGCCAACTCTCGGCGTGCCACCACCCGGAGACCTGAAGCGCGCGCAAAGATCCCGCCTCGTTCGAAGCAAAACCGGGCGTCGGTAGGCTGACGGGGTGCGCAGCGCGGTCACGATCGTCACCATCGTCGTCAACGTGCTCTCGATGGTCGGCATGATCGTCGGGGTGCTGCTGCACAGCGGACGCGGCGGCGGACTCTCCGACATGTTCGGCGGCGGCGGCGCGGCGGCTCTCGGCTCGGCGGCTGCGGAGCGCAATCTGAACCGCATCACCACGGTGTTGGCGCTCGTGTGGCTGCTCACCGTCACGGCACTCGGCATCCTGCTGTCCGCTTGAGCGACTCGCGGCACGCGCAGGTGCGCGGCAGACCGGCCGCACCGCGACGGATGCGCATCTGCCGCTAGGTTGAGAGTTCCACACCACGTCGAAGTGGCGAAATTGGCAGACGCACCAGCTTGAGGGGCTGGCGCTCGAAAGGGCGTGGGGGTTCAAGTCCCCCCTTCGACACCGCGAAACGGCGAGACTGTAGGCCGTGCGCCAGACCAAGATCATCGCGACGATCGGCCCCGCCTCGATCGACCCCGCCATCATCAGCGCGTTGGTCGACGCCGGCGCCGACGTGATCCGCATCAACTGCTCGCACGTCGACACACCGACTCTCGCCGAGCGCATCGCCCTCGTGCGTCGGGTGCGACCCGACGTGGCGGTGCTGGTCGACATTCAAGGGCCGAAACTGCGGTACGGCGGGGAGCCGCTGACGCTCACCGACGGGAGCGAAGTGTCGTTCAGGTACGACCAACTCGGACTGCCCGAGGCTCGCCGCGGCCCCGCGGCGGGGCTTGCCGTCGGGCAGCGCCTGCTGCTCGATGACGGACGCATCGAGACGGTCATCGCACGCATCGGCGACGACGGCGACGTCGGCGTGCGCGTCGTGCGCGGCGGCGAATTGCGCAAGAACAAGGGGGTCAACCTGCCCGACACCGAGGTGAAAGGCAGCGTGCTCTCCGACAAAGACCGCGCCGACCTCGAGGTGGCAAAATGCTCGAACGTCGAGGTGGTCGCCGTGTCGTTCGTGCAGCGCCCGAGCGACATCGAGGAAGTGCGCGGCATCCTCGGGCCGACCGCGCAGATCATCGCCAAGATCGAGCGTCCACAAGCACTCGAGCGCATCGACGACATCTGCCGCGTGAGCGACGGCGTGATGGCGGCGCGCGGCGACCTCGGCGTCGAGCTGCCGTTCCAGATCGTGCCCGCCGCCCAGCACAAGATCGCCCGCACCGCGCTGCGAAACGGCGTCATGTCCGTCTGTGCGACCGAGATGCTCGAGTCGATGACGCAGGCGTCGCGCGCGACGCGCGCCGAGGTCGCCGACGTGACCGGTGCGGTGCGCGACGGCTTCGACGCAGTGATGCTGTCGGGGGAGACCGCGGTCGGCACCAACCCGGTGCGCACGGTCGAGGTGATGAGCGCGATCTGCGAGGCGGCCGAGCGCGACGCGGTCCTGCCGGTGATCTTCGCCGATGCGAACCCCGAGACCGCCGCCGTGACCGCCGCCGCGGGCTCGCTCGCACGGCGCATCGGTGCCGACGTCCTCTTGTCGCTCACCTACACCGGCTTCTCGGCGCGGCTGTTGTCGGCGTGCCGGCCGGTGGCGCCGATCATCGCTGCCACGCCCAACGACACGGTGGCGCGCAAGTTGCGCCTCACCTGGGGTGTGCACCCGATCGTGTCGCCGCGCGACACCGACATGGAAGTGTCGATCGGCGCCGGACTCGCCGCGGCCCGCGAGCGCGGGCTCGTGAAGCGCGGTGACCGTGTCGTCGTGTGCGCTTCGCGTCTCGGCCCGCGCTCCGACGCCGATACCATCTGGCTTCACGTCGAGCCGTAGCCTCGCAGAGCAACCATGACCGAAGCACCGCGCGCCAACTTCCGCTCGTTCCAGGAGTCCACCCGCGAGGACTGGGCGCTCATCATGCGCCAGATCGGCAAGACGCAAGACATGGTCGCCGACAACGCGTTGCACCTGTTGCGACTCTTGGCCAGCGACCACGGCGGGTTCCCCGTGACGCGCCTCGAGCACTCGCTGCAGACCGCCACGCGCGCCGAGCGCGACGGACGCGACGCGGAGTACGTCGTGTGCGCGCTGCTGCACGACATCGGCGACACGCTCGCACCGTTCAACCATCCGTACATCGCCTCGACGATGGTGAAGCCCTTCGCCAGCGAGGCCAACCACTTCATGGTCGCGCAGCACGGCATCTTCCAGGGGTACTACTTCTGGCACCACATCGGTCTCGACCGCAACGCGCGCGACGCCTTCCGCGACTCGCCGTACTACGACTACACCGAGGAGTTCTGCGCCAAGTACGACTCGCCGGCGTTCGACCCCGACTACAAGAGCGCCCCGCTCGCGCACTTCGAACCGCTCGTGCGCGAGTTCTTCGCCGACCGGAGCCGCGCTCGCTGATGGCGCGCTGGCGCAACTGGGCCGGGTCGGTAGAGGCACGCCCGCGGCACCTGCACGCCCCGCGCAGCATCGAAGAACTGCAGGGCATCGTCGCGGGCCTCCGCGACGGGCAGCGAATCCGAATGGCGGGCAGCGGGCACAGCTTCACGCCGATCGTGCCGAGCGACGACATCTTGCTCCTGCCACACGACTTCGGCGACGACGATTCCAACGACATCGGTATCGACAGCGCGCGAATGGTCGCGCGCATCCCGGCCGGCATGGTGCTGCACGAGGTCAACCAACGACTCGCCGCGGCGGGCTTCGCGCTCGCCAACATGGGCGACATCACGGCCCAGACCATGGCGGGGTCGATCTCCACCTCCACGCACGGCACCGGGCTGCGATTCACGGGTCTCGCCGGCCAGGTCGCCGGCTTCGCCATCGTCGCCGCCGACGGCGAGGTGCGGGAGTGCTCCGAATCCGAGAACGTCGACATCTGGCGGCTCGGTCGCGTCGGACTCGGCGCGCTCGGCGTGCTCACGCGCGTGGACATGCGCATCGTGCCGGCGTTCCGCCTGCGGGCGGTCGAAGAACCGCGGCGACTCGACGCGGTGCTCGACGACTTCGAGGCGATCGTGACGAGCGCCGACCACTTCGAGTTCTTCTGGGTTCCGCACACCCGCTGGGCGCTCACCAAGCACAACACGCGCACCGACGAGCCGGCGCAACCGCGCAGTGCGGTGGCGAAGTGGGCGAGCAAGACCCTGCTCGAGAACTACGCGTTCGGCGCGGTGTGCGCCCTCGGCCGCGCGGTGCCGGCCCTCATTCCGCGGCTCGCCACCGCGTTGCCCTCGACGGGGCGCAGCGAGTTCGTGGAGGCGAGCCACGACGTGTTCGCCACGCGGCGACTGGTGAAGTTCCACGAGATGGAGTACTCCGTGCCGCGCCGACACCTGCCGCACGCGTTGCGCACGATCGTCGAGATGGTGGAGCGCGAGAAGCTGCGCCTCAGTTTCCCCGTCGAAGTCCGCGTGACCGCGGCTGACGACGTCGCGTTGTCCACCTCCTACGGCCGCGAGTCGGCGTACATCGCCGTGCACATGTACAAGGGGATGCCCTACGAGCGGTACTTCCGGCTCGTCGAAGAAATCCTCGCACCGCTCGAGGGGCGTCCGCACTGGGGCAAGATCCACTTTCTGTCGGCCGCCGAGCTTGCGCCTCGCTACGAGAGATTCGCCGCGTTCCTCACGTTGCGCGAGCGACTCGACCCGCGACGGCGGTTCACCAACCGCTACGTGGAGCGGATGCTCGGGCTCGACGCTCGCGGTTCCGACGACGGCGCACGCAGCGCGACGGCAGCGCACGCCTGACTTCGTTCGTCGATCTCGGACGCGTCAGCCAAACACGATGTCGTGCGGGCGCACCGGCACGCGCGGCAGTTCCTTGCCGGTTGCCGCCCGGATCGCCGCAACAATCGCCGGAGTCACCGAGATGCACGGCGGTTCGCCGATGCCCTTGGCGCCGAGCGGCGCCTGCGGTTCGGGCTCTTCGATCATCGTGACGGCGACGCTCGGTGCGTCGAGGGCGGTGGGCAACAAGTAGTCGGTGAATGACGGATTGCGCATCTTGCCGTCGCGCAGCACGATTTCTTCCATCACCGCAAGCCCGAGACCTTGCGCGATACCGCCCTCCACTTGTCCGAGGGCGGCGAGCGGGTTGAGCACGCGTCCGACGTCTTGCGCCGTGGCGACCTGTACCACCTTCACGAGCCCGAGGTCGGGGTCGACGTCGACCACGGCGCGGTGCGCCACGAAGGCGAACGCCACGTGGCAGTTGCCCTGGCCGTTCTCGTCGAGTTCCTCGGTGGGGCGGTGGTGGTGCGCGAACGTTTCGTCGAACACGACACCGCGCGCCGCGTCGGCCACCGGCACGCGCAGCGAACCCGTCGTGTCGACCACGTCGGTGCCGTCGACGGTGAGGCGCAACGGGTCGAGCCCGTGGGCTGCTGCGACATGGCCGAACAACCGCTCGCGCACCCGCCTGCACGCACCGTCGACCGCGCCGCCGCTCATCCACGTTTGTCGCGACGCCGACGTGCTGCCGGCGCTGCCGATTGCCGTGGAGATCGGCTCGAGCAGCACCATGTCGACGCCGAGCACGCTGCGCGCGATCTGCTGGGCGAGCACGACGAAGCCCTGGCCGACTTCCGCGGTGGCGAATTGCAACGTGGCCACGCCGTCGACGAGGCGACATCGCGCAGTGGCGTAGTCGTCGAACCCCTCGCTGTACATGAGGTTCTTCAGCGACACGCCCCACCCCACGCCGCGGCGAATGTTGCTGCGTCGCGCGGTGAGCCCCGAACCGCCCGGAATCAGGAGAGGATCGGGCTCGTCGGGGAGTGGCTCGGGCATCGGCAGCGCGGCAGTCTCGCGGATGCATCGCGCGACGGGTGCCACGCTCTCGATGACCTGGCCAGTGATGAGTCTGTCGCCGGTCTGCATCGCGTTCTTCAGCCGGATGTCGACCGGGGACAGCCCGCACGCGGCGGCGAGTTTGTCCATCTGCGACTCGTGGGCAAAGCACGCCTGCACCACGCCGAAACCGCGCATCGCCCCGCACGGCGGATTGTTCGAACGCACCGCGTAGCCGTCGACCGTGGCGATCTCGCACTTGTACGGGCCCTGCATGTGCGTGACCGCGTTGATGAGCACCGCTGACGAGGTGCTGGCGTACGCGCCGCCGTCGAGCACCACCCGCGCCTCGACTCGCCGCAGCGTGCCGTCGCGGTCGGCATGGTGGCGCATGAAGATCTTCGCCGGATGACGGTGGATGTGGCCGTAGAACGACTCTTCGCGTCCGTACTGCATCTTGATCGGCCGCTTCGTGACGAGAGCGAGCAGACAACAGTGCACCTGCAGGCTGATGTCTTCGCGCCCGCCGAACGCGCCGCCGACGCCACCCAGGGTGAGCCGCACGCGCTCGAGCGGCAGATTCAGGCACGCCGCGATTTGTTTCTGGTCTTCGTGCAACCATTGCGTGGCCACGAACAGTTCGACCCCCGAACCGTCGTCGTCGGGCAGGGCGAGGGCCGCCTCGAGACCGAGGAACGCCTGGTCTTGCATGCCGATCTCGTAGGTGCCCTCGACCACCACGTCTCCGACGAAGTTCTGGTCGCCGCGAATCACACGCTGGCGGCGGATCACGTTGCCAGCGGGGTGAATCGGCGCGAACGAACCGTCCACCGCGGTCTCGGCGTCGACGAGCGGGGCGAGCACTTCGTAGTCGACCTTGATGGCGGCGAGCGCCCGCCGCGCGGTCTCCGGATGATCGGCGGCCACGGCCGCCACCGGCTCGCCGGCGAATCGCACCACATCGCGCGCGAACACTGGCTGGTCGCTCGCGATGAGACCGTACGTCAACTTGCCGGGCACGTCGTCGGCGGTGATCACCGCAGAGACGCCGTTGATGGCCAGCGCCGCCGACACGTCGACGGCGACGATGCGCGCGTGCGGGTGCGGGCTGCGCAGCGTGGCGCCCCAGAGCATGTTGTCGGCCCAGGCATCGGAGGAGAAAGCGAAGCGACCTTGCACCTTCGGGATGCCGTCGGGTCGCAAGGCGGAGGCGCCCAGCCCGTTGCGGGTGCGCGTGATGGTTTGCGGCGCCATGTCAGCGGCCGCCTGCGTCGTGGCGCTGGTCCAGGCGCTGGTCGCGCACCTCGACAACGGCGGCAAAGATGCGTCCGTACCCGGTGCAACGGCAGATGTTGCCGCTGATTGCTTCTTTGATCTCCAATTCGTTCGGGTGCGGGTTGCGGTCGAGCAAGTGGTGCGCCGCCACGATGAGTCCCGGCGTGCAGAACCCGCACTGCACCGCACCTTCTTCCACGAACGTCTGCTGCACGTCGGTCGGCTCGCCGTCCAAAGACAGACCCTCAACCGTGACGATGTCGGCGTTGGTGGCGGTGGCCGCCATCACCAAGCAGGAACACACGGCTTCGCCGTCCATGAGCACCGTGCACGAGCCGCATTCGCCCTGCTCGCAGGCACCCTTGGTGCCAGGCAAACCGAGTCGTTCGCGCAACACATACAGCAGGCTTTCGCCCGCCCACGCGTCGCGCACTTCGTGGCGGATGCCGTTGACCGTGAGCGCGTAGAACTCGTTGCTCATCGAGCGCCGCCAGCCGCATGATCGCGAGCGCGCGACACGAGGCGCTCGGCGAGCACCGCCACGGCGTGCCGGCGGTACGCCGCAGTGCTGCGATGGTCGTCGATCGGCGCGCACTCGTCCGCGGCACGACGACCGAACTCGCGCGCCGTCGAATCATCGAGCGACACTGCGCCGCGCAACGATGCCTCACCTGCGAGCCAAGCCTCGGCTTGTCGTGCTCGTACCACCGTCGGCCCGACTGCGCCGAGCGCGAGTCGCACGGTACCGGCATCTGCGTCGTGCACGAGGCACGCCGACGCCGCGGAAATCACCATCGCGTTGCGCGTGCCGACCTTGGCGTAACCCTGGAACCCGCGCACGATGGGCAGCGTGACCGCCACGATCACCTCGTCGGGGCGACGGGCGTTCTTCTTCACGCCGACCATGAAGTCGTGCACCGACATCTCGCGCTCGGAGTCGATGCTCTGCAAGTGCACCGTGGCGTCGAGCGCGCTCAACACGGGCAGGCCGTCGCCGGCCGGCGAACAGGTGCCGAGGTTGCCGCCCAGCGAACCGGCGGCGCGAATTTGCGGCGAACCCACCGTCCGCGCGGCCTGGGCGAGGGCGGGCACCAGTTCGCTGAGTGGTGCGCGCTCCATCTCGGCATACGGCACTCCGGCCCCGATGCGCACTGTGTTTGTACTGTCGCCCGCACCGTTGGCCGTACCGTCGTCGACGTGCCAGCGGCGCAACTCGTTCACCTGGCGCAGCGCGACCACGTCATTGACCGCCGCCCGATTGAAGTTGACCTCGACCATGAGGTCGGTGCCGCCCTGCACGAGCCGCGCGCCCGGGTGGTCGCGCAGTGCTTGCATCGCTTCGCGCAACGACACGGCGTTGATGACGGTCACCGGCGCGGGCTCCAGCCAGAGAACGCATCGATCATCGCGCGCACGTCGCCGAGCGGGTACAAGATCGGGCAGGTGCAGCCGTTGCGCATGTAGTGCTCGACCTGCGCGCGGGCGTCGGCAGGCGTGCCGCTCGCGGTCAACATCTGCACGACTTCGTCGGGCACGAACTTCGACGCGGCTACGACTTGCGCGTGGGTGGCCGGCCAGGTGAGCACGCTGCCCACCTCGTCCAGGAGCGACTGCGGCACGCCCGAGGCCTTCATGATGTGCGGCTGCTGCCCGAGGTATTGCGTGACCATCTGGCGCGCCATGTCGAGCGCGGTGGCGCGGTCTTCGTGCACGCTGCACACCACGAGCT
>Ga0233425_10002558_pt1 | contig 35341 bp, 25 predicted proteins | sample Watercolumn_Towu_2_FD_181712 | JGI IMG/M metagenome (GOLD analysis project Ga0233425, IMG submission 181712) | Freshwater microbial communities from Lake Towuti, South Sulawesi, Indonesia - Watercolumn_Towuti2014_140_MG | ecosystem: Environmental > Aquatic > Freshwater > Lake | place...
AAGGCCAGTCCGTAGATGCTGGCATAGCCGTAGCCCTGTTCGATGGTGAGCCGCGCGATCGCGACCGTACCCAGGACGATCATGGACAGCACCCAGAGAACACGAAATTCGTAGTCGCCACGGTAGAAGGCTTCAATGAAGAAGAACACCAGGCTGCCGATCATCACCATGATCAGCGCCGGGTTGAGCGCCAGCAGGATATAGTCGGTCGCCGATTGGGCGGGTCGACTGATTCGGTCCTGGGGCGAGCTTGCCAGGCGGTTCGAGCTGGCGTCATTCAGTTCGGTCATAGGTTAATCGTAACGAGGGCCGGGTTGCGTGGACAAGGTTTGCCAGTTGGGATTGTCTTGATTAGCCGGCGATATGCAGCCGGCGACAGATGCCACGGACCGAATCGCGATCGGCCAGATGCCGTGTTTCGATTCCTTGGGCGATTAAGGGACCGGCGGCCTGGGCATACTCGTAGACTTCATGAATATTGATGATGGCGGTGACGGCGAATCCCTGACGGCGGAGATTGCCCAGGGCAATCGCGTTTTCTGCGGTGACGGCGGGCAGGATGACGACCACGGTGGCATCGCGAGGCAATCTGCCTTCGACTTCGCCGATCAGGTAGGGAAGCGAGAGTCCGTCGCCGAGTTCCAGTCTTGCCAGCGTTTCCAGGATGCTGCGAAACTGTTCGGGGCCGCGGCGCGTGGGGACAACGACCGGCGCCAGTCGATCGTTGGGGTCGGTCGCTTCGGCAGCCGATCTGGCGCTGTCGCGCGTGCGCCAGTCTCCTTTCCAGCCTTCGGCGCGAATGCGGTCCGCCGCGTCCCGCCCATTCGCGATCAAGCCGACCTGTTGTTGCATCGTATAGATTGCATTTGCGATCGAAGCGGCCGCGGTGATCGCCAGTTCGGAACGGAACGGTTCATGTTGAGCAACGTGGCTCGAACGATGGAAGTCGAGCAGCAACGTTGCGCCGGCAACCGTGGACGGCTCGTACACCTTGCTCTGGAGCTGACCGGTTCGGGCGGTGGCACGCCAGTGCACGCGATTCAGTGGATCGCCGGCGACATACTGACGAACACCGGCGATACGGGTAGGATCCTCGAACAAGCGGTACGTCATGCGGACTTCGCCAATCGGTCGGCGGGAGCTGATATCGTATCCTTCCAGTGGAATGACCTCGGGGTACACCAGCAGATACTGCGGCTCCGCGCCGACCCGGTACCGTCGATGCAGGCCGAACAGGTCGCCGGTTTCAAGAATCGCCGGTCCCAGTTGATAATACCCACGTCGATTGCAGATGATCTGGTACAGCAGACTCTTGGTGGCCCCGGCGCGGAACATCGCCAGCTTGATCCGTTGACCGCTGACGCGGAGATTCGGCGGTTCGTGCAATAGCGCGGCAGTCGGCAAGAGATCCTCGACCAGCATCCAGGCGACCGGTAGTTGGCCGCGGTTTTCGATCCGCACGAGGATCGAGACCTGATCGCCGACCTCGGCGGTCAGCCGATTGCACTCGCGTTTGGCCAGCATATTTTCCGACCAGACGCGGGACAGGTATCTGCTTACCAGCACGATTGCCAAAAGGGCATAGCCGGCGTAGACGAGCATTCCGAGCCGGAATACCAGCGCCAGAACCAGCAAGACCACGGCGGTAGCGACCCATTTGAGCATGGCAGTGACTTGGCGACCCGAAGCGTAGCGTTGCAGTGCGGCCGAGCGATCAAGCCGGTGCCGTTGGTTCGTCCAGCGTCGGCACAGCGATTTCGGCGATGACGTCCTCGATGACTTTTGCGGCGGTGACTTTTCGCAGCCTGCTTTCGGGCTTGACGATGACGCGGTGGGTGAGCACGGGGGCCGCCACGCGTTTCACGTCGTCGGGCTGTACATATTTTCGGCCGCGAATGGCCGCCATCGCCTGCGAGGTCCGGAACAGCGCGATCGACGCGCGGGGGCTGGCACCCAGGCTGAGGTCGTCGTGACCTCGCGTATCGTGCACGATCTGCATCAGGTAACGGCGGATTTTCTCGTCGACGTAAACCTCGCGAACCGATCGCTGGCAGTCGATCAGCTCGTTTGCCGACACCACGGCACTCAGCGATTCGATCGGATGGGTCCGTTGAAGCAGCTCCAGCATCCGCAGTTCCTCCTCCAGGCTGGGATATCCCAAAGAGAACTTCATCAGGAAACGGTCGAGCTGCGCTTCGGGCAGCGGAAACGTGCCCTCGTGATCGACGGGGTTCTGAGTGGCGATCACCAGAAACGGGGGCGCGAGTCGGTGGGTGTCGCCGTCCACGGTGACGCGGCTTTCCGCCATCGCTTCCAGAAGTGCGGCCTGGGTGCGTGGGGTAGTGCGGTTGATCTCATCGGCGAGCAGCACCTGGGTGAAGACCGGTCCTGGCCGAAATTCAAATTCCACCGACTTCGGGTTGAATACGGAAGCGCCGGTGACGTCGGTCGGCAACAGATCGGGTGTGCATTGGATCCGCTTGAACGAACAGCCCACACTCGCCGAAAGCGCCCGCGCCAGCATGGTCTTTGCGACACCGGGGACATCCTCGAGCAGGATATGCCCCTCGCAGAACCAGGACACCAACGAGAGCAGGATCTGTTGGCGTTTTCCGACAATCGCTTTTTCCACGTTGGCGATCATCTTTTTTGCGACGGTGGGAACATCAGCCATAAGGGTGCCTGTCGTAAGTCATTCGTCGGAAACGGTAGGGTCTGCAACGCCGGGTCAAGCGCTGCACGCATTCGCCTATGCTAACCACCAATCGGCGGGTCGGCCACAGAATCGGCGGCTTCGGAGCGGGACCATTCCCAAATTCCGTTCCCGACGCCTATAATCCCAGGGCATCCTGCCGAGGCAATTCGTTGTTGTTTGCCTCGCCATCCGCTCCCACTGCCAAAGGAACCGGGTAATGAAAGTCGGCAAGTCCGCCCTCCACGTTGCGTTGCTGGTCGCCGTTTCGATGATGGCGGCGCCTTGCATGGCCCAGTTGATTGCGCTGGCGCCGAGTTCCAAGCCGGGCTCGATCGAGGCTCCCAAATCGAGTGAATGGCATCAATGGCGTGGGCCGAATCGGGACGGTATCTCCCCGGAGAAATCGTTGTTGCGGGAATGGCCGGCAGCCGGTCCCCAACTTGCCTGGCGGGTCCAGGGGCTGGGTGGCGCGTTTTCCAGCGTGGCGGTGTCCGATGGCATGATTTTCACGATGGGCAACCGTAATGGCGCGACATTTCTGATCGGCTTGAACGCCGCGGACGGCGCGGAAGTCTGGGCTGCGCGCGTCGGCGACGGTGATCGACCGAACTGCACTCCCACGGTCGATGGCGATCTGGTCTACGCGATCGGTTTCAACGGGGATCTGCTTTGCGCCCGCTCGAAAACCGGCGAAGAGGTCTGGCGGGTGAACTTCGGCCGGGACTTTGGCGGCAAAATGATGTCCGGGTGGGGATACAGCGAATCACCACTGGTTGACGGAAATCTGCTGGTTTGCACCCCGGGTGGACAGAACGCGATTATGGCCGCGCTCGATAAACGTACCGGAGAAAGAGTCTGGACCACCGAAATGCCGGCGGAGACCGGTCCCAAAGGGCAGGACGGCGCGGGGTATTCGTCGATCGTGATCGGCAGGCTCGGCGGAACGAAACAATACGTACAGCTTGTCGGCCGAGGAATTATCGGTGTCAACGCCAAGACCGGAAAGCTGATTTGGGGATACAACAAGATCGCGAACGGGACGGCCAATGTGCCCACGCCGATTGTCCGCGACGATTTTGTGTTTTGCTCCTCCGGCTACAACGACGGTGGCACCGCGCTGTTAAAGGTCTCCGGCGCGAGCAGCGCGAATGTCCAGGAGCTGTACTACTTTCCTGACCGCAAACTGCAGAACCACCACGGCGGCATGATTCTGATCGGCGATTTTGTTTACATGGGTCATGGCCATAATCAGGGATTCCCGATTTGCGTCGATCTGAAATCGGGGGAGACTTCCTGGGCGCCGGGACGCGGTCCGGGAAAAGGTTCCGCGGCGATCTCGTACGCGGACGAACGACTCTATTTTCGCTACGAGGATGGAACGATGGCACTCATCGAGGCCACACCAACCCAGTACAACCTGAAAGGGCAGTTCGAACTTCCTTCCAAACTGGATCGCAGCTGGTCCCATCCGGCGATATCCGGCGGCAAACTGTATCTGCGCGACCAGGATGTCCTGCTTTGTTATGACATTCGCCGCTGACAAGGCAGCGGTAAGCTAAATTGCGGAGTCTGTTTATGAAGATGTCTGTGGGAGTGATGCCGGCAACGATCGCGCTTCTGTTCGCGGCCAATGTTGCGTTCGGACAGGCCGCATCCGCTGATCGGGCTGATCCCGGCCCGCTATTGGCGAGGATCAACGCGGTCGGTCGGCATGGCGAGGGGCACCGGGATGCGATGGCAGCCTGGCAGGCGCTGTCGAAATACGACGCCGCTCGGTTGCCGGCAATTCTGGCAGGGATGAAGGCCAAGAATCTGCTGGCCGAGAATTGGATAAGGGCGGCCGTCGAGGCGATCGCCGAACGCCAGGAGAGCCAAGGAAATAAACTGCCGCAAAAGGAACTGGAACAATTCCTCGCCCAAGTGCGGCACGCGCCCCGTGCGCGGCGACTGGCCTACGAATTGATCTTGCGCGGCGATCCGGGAGCCGAACAGCGACTGTTGAGCGGTTTGATCGACGATCCCAGCCTGGAACTGCGACGCGACGCAGTGATGGCCGCGTTTCATGCCGCGGAAGCGCTGGAACAGGCCGACAATAAAGACGCTGCACGTAACGCTTACGAGAAGGCCTTCCAGTCGGCGCGTGATGTTGACCAGATAAAACTGCTGGCCGACAAATTGCGCAAATTAGAGGCAGCCGTCGACCTGCCGGCCCATTTCGGATTTGTGATGGACTGGCATGTTATCGGACCGTTCGAGAATCGAGGTGACGTCGGATATCAACAGGCCTACCCGCCGGAATCGCGTGTCGACTTGCAGGAATCGTATGTCGGCCAGGATAACGCGAAGCTTGCATGGATCGAGCACACCACCAAAGACGATTTCGGACTGCTGGATCTCAACAAGCTGCTTGGCAATCACAAAGGTGCGGTTGCCTATGCCTTCCACGAGTTTGTCTCTGACGGACCGCGAACCATCGAAATTCGCATCGGATCAACCAATGCGAACAAAATCTGGTTGAACGGTCAACTCCTGACCGCGAACCATGTTTATCATGCGGGACGCGATATCGACCAGTACGTCGCCGAAGGCCAGTTGAAAGCGGGAGCCAACCAGATTCTGGTGAAGATTCTGCAGAACGAGCAAACCGAGCCGTGGGCACAAGACTGGCAGTTCCAATTGCGCGTCTGCGATGCGATTGGAACACCCGTCTATTCCGCCGGTCGAAAGTCGGCCGCGACATCGGTGAAAGGACGCTAGTGCAATGTCACAGCTTAATCGTAGGACGGGTCTCCCGACCCGTCCTGCTCACACGGGCGGGCCAGGAGACCCGTCCTGCTCACACGGACGGGTCAGGAGACCCGTCCTACTCACATGGACGGGTCAGGAGACCCGTCCTACTCACACGGACGGGTCGGGAGACCCGTCCTGCTCACACGGACGGGACAGGAGACCCGTCCTACACACACGGACGGGTCAGGAGACCCGTCCTGCCGACCTGAACTTTTAGCTGTGACAAAGGGCTAGAATTTTTGGCGCGAGAGGCCGGAGCGACGGTCGGCTGGCTTCCTCCCCCAGCCGATTGTTGCAAAGGTATTTGCGGCTCACGCCGCGACGGGAATCGAAACAACCAGGAACAGAGAACGTAAAACGGAGACTATCGTGCATCGGATTATCCTCCTATCGATCGCCGGAATAGTGCATTTGAGTTTTCTGCCCGTCGCGGGCCACGCGGCGGATTGGAAGCAGTTTCGTGGTTCCGATGGAACCGGCGTTGCCAGTTCGGAAGTGATTCCAACCACTTGGAGTGACAACGAGCAAGTCGCCTTTAAAGTCGCCTTGCCCGGTCGTGGACCATCCAGTCCGATCGTGGTGGACGGTCGCGTTGTCGTTACCTGCTCCGACGGAGCCCGTCAGGACAAGATCCTGGTGCTCTGTTTTGACGCGGTTTCGGGCAAGCAGTTGTGGCGGCGACAATTCTGGGCGACGGGCAGGACGTTATCGCACCCCGACAGCGCTAACGCAGCGCCGACTCCCGCCAGTGATGGCACGCGGATCTTTGCTTTTTACTCGTCCAACGATCTGGCCTGCCTCGATCTGGCCGGCAACCTGCTCTGGTATCGTGGCCTGGCTCACGACTATCCCAAAGCGGGCAATGATGTCGGGATGTCGTCTTCGCCGGTGGTGGTCGGAGATACCGTCGTCGTGCAAGTGGAAAATTTTGCCGATTCCTTCGCAGCCGGTATCGACACGGCGACCGGTGAAACGCGGTGGCGCATCGAGCGACCGGCGATCTCCAACTGGTGTTCCCCCGCCGCGATGCGTTCGCCGAGCGGCGAAGCCGTGGTTCTGCTGCAGTCGCCCTCGATGTTAACCGCCCACGATCCATTGAGCGGCGCCAAGTTGTGGCAATACGAAACCAAATGCGAGGGGGTCCCGTCGGTGGTGGCGTCCGGCCGGTATGTGGTGCTGCCGGCGAACGGTTTGACGGTACTGGAACTCGAGGGATCGGCGCCGAAGATGCTCTGGGAGTCAAGTCGGATGCGCAGCGGTTCATCGAGTCCGATCATCGACGGCGAAAACACCTACCTGATCAACTCGGCCGGCGTGCTGACCTGCGCGAAGACGATTTCCGGAGAAATCTCCTGGCAGACGCGGATTGGCGGCACGCACTGGGCCACGCCGGTGATCGCCGGTGAGCACGTGCTGTGCGTGAATCAGGAGGGTAAGGCCAAGGTTGTCAAGCTGGGCGGCAGCAAAGGCGAGATCGTCGGCGAAGCCGACTTCGGCGAGAAAATTCAAGGAACTCCCGCCATCGCCGACGGGGCGATTTTCGTTCGCAGTGATCGGCACCTTTGGAAGATAGGCGCGGCGCGAAAGTGAGCGATCGCAGGCTCATTCCGATCTCGAGTCCGATTCACGGCGTCCTCCGTCCCCCGGGCTCCAAGAGCATTACCAATCGGGCTCTGGTTTGCGCAGCGCTGGCCAGGGGCCGATCACGACTGCGTGGCGCACTGGCGAGCGACGACACGCAGGTGATGATCGAGGCGTTGCGGGTGCTCGCGGGCCCCGCCATCGTGGAACGACTCGGGGACGACATTCTGGTGGTGGGTACCGAGGGCCGCTTTGCGAACGCGAGTGCCGAATTGTGGGTCGGCAACAGCGGAACGACCGTTCGATTTCTTACAGCGATGCTGGCGGTCTCGCAGGGCGAGTTTCGACTCGACGGAGTCGCGCGCATGCGCCAGCGTCCCATCGGCGACTTGCTCCGTGCCTTGCGGCAGCTGGGAGCGACGGTTGAATGCGAACATCAGAATGACGCTCCGCCGGTCTTGGTGCACGCCCAGGGGCTGGCTGGTGGGCGGGCAAGCGTGAGAGGCTCCATTTCCAGCCAGTACCTGAGCGGTCTGTTGCTGGCCGCGCCCTACGCCCGCAGCGAAGTCCGGCTGGAGATCGAAGGAGAACTGGTATCACGCCCCTACGTCGAGATGACCGTTGCCGTCATGCGTGCCTTTGGAGTGGCCGTGGAATCGGCCAATCCAAGTTCGTTCCGGATTCCTGCGCCCCGCTGCTATCAGAGCGTGGAATATGCGATCGAACCGGATGCGTCGGCTGCCAGTTACTTCTGGGCCGCAGCGGCGATTACCGGGGGATCGATGAAGATTGCGGGATTGAATCGGAAATCATTGCAAGGCGACGTCGCATTCGTCGATTGTCTGCGCGACATGGGTTGTTCCGTCGATGACTCCGATAGCGGGATTACCGTGACCGGCGGAAAACTACGAGGTGTCGACCTGAACATGAATGCCATCAGCGACACCGTTCAGACGTTGGCCGCCGTCGCGCTGTTTGCCGATGGCCCTACCACCATCCGCGGCGTGGGGCATATCCGGCACAAGGAGACCGATCGAATCGGAGATCTGGCCAGGGAACTGCGCCGATTAGGTGCCAACGTCGTGGAGCATGAAGATGGCTTGACGATCGTCCCAGGGCTGCTCCGTGGCGCCGAACTGCAAACCTACGATGATCATCGTATGGCAATGAGCCTGGCGCTGGTGGGGCTGCGCATCCCGAATGTCGTCATCGTGAATCCCGACTGCACGCAGAAGACCTACCCTGGGTTCTTCAGCGATTTGGAGTCAGTTGTCGCGACTGGAAAATCTTGAGTTGCGAGGTGTGTCAGCCGCAGGCGCGCTCGGGTTGCGTGACGGAGCACGCCGAAAGATCGGTTCGCTCGCCGACGGATTATTGCCGGCAGCAGGCGGCTCACGCGTGGCTCGCGGCCGCTGGCCGGGGGAGTCGACCTCGTCCGTTCGTACCGCATCTTCGGCCTCGCTTTTCAGGTCCCGGGTATCGAGTTGAAACGGTACGTGGAATCTCGATCGGCGCGGAAGAGGATTCGAGCGATCGGTTTCTGGCTCCGACGGCAATTGCCGGCCCGATTCCTCCGCTGCTTCGGCATCTCCTGCGCGTCCGGCCTCGCCGGCAGAGTCGTCCCGATCCATGGCGTCCGTTGCATCGTGCGCCCGATCTGCAGCGGCTTCCTGATTCGATTCCGCGTCGAACGCCTCATTGGCTTCACTCGACGCAGCGGATCGGCGTGCGTTGAGCAGGCTGGCGGAGGCGGGCTGAACCTCTTCATCGTGATCCGAGGCCGACGGGCTGCGCCGCAGTGCGCCATCGTTGATTCTGTGTGGCTCCGTGTCAGTGCCTGGCGTGCCATCTTCCGTGTCGTTCATTGAGTGGGTGGCCCGCGTTCGAGGATCGTCCTGCCTGGACTTGGCGGAGGGCTGTGAGTTCGCACGCGTTGCAGTGGATATACGGTTGGGTGCTTGCGGACTCGTCGGCACCGACCTTAGTCGCGCCGGCTCGCGATTCGTGGAATCGGGCCGATCTGTTTGCCCGCTGGCCCGTGTCCGGATGCCGTTCCTGGTTTGAGACGAGCGCGAATCGCTTGGCGCAGCCTGTGTCGCCGATGGGCGACGCACCAGGGTCGAAACAAGCGTAGCGTTCGAGTGCGATTTGCCGACCACGCTCAGGGAGTACTCCGCGATCGAGCCGTTGTATTCCCGAATTCCGCTGAGAAAGGCGGTTCGTTCGGCGTCCAGCCGGCGCAGATCCTCCTGGACGACCTGCAGGTCGGTTTGTCCCGATTCGTATCGCTGCAATGTCTCCCGCAGGGCCGACTCGGCCGCCTGAACGGCCCGAGCGCGATGCGTAACCAACTGCTGCTGGATCGGCAGCAGGCGCGCAAGATGTACAATGCGCGGCGGCGCGGCGCGCTGAGCGAAAATGGCCTCCAAGTTGGCCTGATACTCGCCGACGATCGGTTCGTCGCTGGCGTGGAATGCCATATCACCGCCCAGTTTTGCGATGTCCAGCAGTTCCTGCCTGGCGTTGAGCGACGCGATTTCCAGCTCCGCGTTGCGGGCCATGGCGGAGGCAACAGCCGCCGCGAGTGCATGTTGATCTCTGCGATCCTGCGGCTGCTGCAGCGATTGCACCAGCTGGAGATTCGCGCTCGACCAGCGGCAGGCGGATTCGGTAATCGCCACATTCCAGTACTGACGCACGATCGACAGTTGCGCGGCACGATCGGTGCTTTTGCCAATCGCCTGAAGCAGTGTCATCGGGCGCATCGCGGCAGAGTTCATCGATGCCGATTCCTGCGATTGCCTGTAGACCTGCAGCACGTCGAGCCGACTCGACGCAGTCGAGTCGGTCGAAACTTCGGTCGACTCGAACGCGGCCCTTTGCACTGGAAACCGTTCCCGTTGCTGCGCAGGCGCTTCAAGTGCAACGGCGGGCGCCGCTCTGGCGAAGCGCTGGGGCAAAGTCGGCGGCTCGTACTGCTCGGCTGGAGCGTCGTCTGCGGTGATCGTCAAGGGGCGTTGTGGGATTCGGTCCGGCAGTTGGGCGTCAGCCGTCGCGACTCCGAAGTGGAGCAGCACGAGTAACATTATCGTCAAGACGCGCCGTTGTCTGGTTACATCCATGCATGCACCTCGAGGAAAGAAACTGCGTCGGACCGTGGGCCACCTTGGTGGCTTTGCCGGAGCGAATGGTGCGGCAAGACTCGCAGTTTCCACCCTGCAGGTCAATCTCGGTTTTTTTGCAGTTGTCGCGAAGGCGCGCGGACGCGCGCTACGCAAACGCACACTGACTTTCGCGAAAGCGCAAAGGCTTGCTATGACAAACGTTCGGGTGCAACCTCGCCAGCGCACGCAACCTTAGCCCGCCAGCTGGTGTTGATATTACCAGGGACATTTTGTTAGGAATGGATTGGAGACGGCGGTTGTCAGTGATGCAGATCTGCAAATAATACAGGCGGTCGGTCGAATAGCAGATGACCGACCCAGGTTTCGTGACCGTCAGGACTTTAATTTTTGTGAGCAAACAGCGAACCTGCATCGAGTTTGCTGGGTCGGTTTCGTGCAAGGGACGGCAAGTATGGCATCTTGGTTGGACGATAGTTTAAAGGTGCAGCGAAACGATGCATTGGTTAGCGGAATTGGTTGTTAGAGGAGATACAAGATGGCAATTCGTGTCACCTGTGAAAATGGCCACGATTTGAAAGTCAAGGAAAAATACGCGGGCCGGGAAGGGATTTGTCCTCACTGCAAAGCCAAGGTAAAAGTGCCGGAGCGCCAAGCGATCTCCGACACATCGATCATGGCGATTCTAGGCGCGGCCGAAGGGCCGCCTTCGCAAGTCGCTTCGGAATCCCACGGACCGCCGCAATCGCCGCGGACGAAATCCTGTCCTCGTTGTCAGACGCTGGTCTCAAAGGCTTATCGAGCCTGCCCGAAATGTTCGCTCTATCTGCCGCTGGTGCTCGGGCGTCAGGCAACCTGAAGACCGGGCCACGCGCACCATGACGCGGGGTGGCGGGAGTGCCACTCCGCGCGGCGATCGAGTACGATGGATCGCCCATGGATTCCACGCTGCCGCGAACAGACATTGTCTTACTGGGGGTCGGTCACACGAATGCGCATATTCTGCGCATGTGGCGCATGCGGCCGCCGCCTGGGGCTGCGCTGACCTGTGTCTCGAATTTCCCAATCGCGACCTATTCGGGAATGCTACCGGGCGTTTTGGCCGGCCAGTACGAACCGGGACGATTCGAGATTGATCTTGTGCGTTTGTGTGCGGCATCGCGAGCCCGACTGGTGCTGGATACCGTCGTCGGTTTGGATCGCGTCCATCGCACGATTCAGTTTGCTTCGCGTCCTCCGCTTGTGTACGACCTGCTCTCGATCGGGATTGGGTCGACGCCGAATGACGCCGGGCTGGCAGCGCGCGGGGAGGCCCTGTTGCCCGTCAAGCCGATGCAGACATTCCTGGAACGGTTCCGCGCGCGCTGTGATCTGGTCCTTCAGCGTGGGGCGCGGCAATTGCGGATGGTCATCGTCGGCGCCGGTGCGGGTGGTTGTGAAATCGCGATGTGTTTGCCGGCGACCTGCCAACGCTGGTTTCCCGGTCTGCCGTTCGACGTGACGGTGGTGACGGCGGCGGATGGAATCGGCAACGGGCTTGCCGCGGGAACCGTCGCTCGAATTGCGCGCGTGTTTCAAAGTCGGTCGATCGTTGTGCGAACGTCGTCGCGCGTCGTCGAGGTGGGTGATGATTACTGTCTGCTGCATGGCGGCGAACGACTGCCGACGGATCTGGTGATCTGGGCGACCGACGCCAGCGCGCCGGAGCTGCTTGGACGGCTGGGCCTGGCGCGCGATCCGCGGGGGTTTCTGCGAGTGCGGCGCACGCTGCAATCGGTGGACGACGATCGAATATTCGTGGTTGGAGATTCGGCGTCGATCGATGGAGAGTCGATTCCCAAGGCCGGTGTCTATGCGGTTCGAGAAGGCCCGATACTTTGGCGCAACCTGCTGTCGGCTTTGACTTCGGCGACGCTCGAACAGTACGTTCCTCAACGCGATTTCTTGCGCCTGCTGAACACAGGCGATCGGTCGGGAATCGGAGAATACCGCGGCTGGTCGTTTGCCGGCGAATGGGTATGGCGGCACAAGGATCGAATCGACAGCGGATTCATGCGGATGTATCAGGATTACTCTGTTCCGGAAATGCTGGGACCGCCTGTTGATGCCGGGAATGCGGCGGTCATGCGCTGCGCCGGCTGCGGTGGCAAGGTCGCCGGATCGGTGCTCGGACGAGTCTTAAAGAGGCTGGAGGTTCCGAGCCATCCCCAGGTTGAATTGGGACTCGACCGGCCCGACGACGCGGCGTTGATCCGCTCCATCGACCGGTCGGCGGTGGCGGTGACGGTCGATTTTTTCGCCGCGCCATTGGATGACCCTTATCTGCTGGGGCGCATTGCGACGCAACATGCCGCCAGCGACCTGTTCGCGATGGGGGCGACGCCGATCGCGGCGCTGGCAATGGCGACCATTCCCACCGGCCCGACGGACAAACAAGAGGAACTGCTGTATCAGATGCTCGCCGGCAGCCTGCGTGAGTTGCGTAATATGGGAGCCACGCTTGTGGGCGGGCACACCATCGAGGGTGCGACACTCACGCTCGGCTTCACCATGCTGGGAAATGTGACTGGCGGCCGCACTAAGGGTGAATTACACGACGGTGACTGCCTGCTGCTGACCAAGCCGTTGGGAAGTGGGATTCTACTGGCCGCTCACCAACGCGCCGCGTGCCGCGCGGCATGGATGTCTGGTTTGCTGGATGCGATGCTGGCGAGCAACCAGGGGCCGGCCGGCCTGGCGGACGAATTCGCCATTTCGGGAATGACGGATGTAACAGGATTTGGTCTGGCGGGTCATTTACTGGAGATGCTGCGGGCGAGCGAACTGGCCGCGGAGCTGCGGTTGTCGTCGCTGCCGCTGTTGCATGGCGTCGCGACCTGTATTGGCGACGGCATTCAGAGCTCGCTTGTGCCCGCGAATCGCGCGGTGGAAGAGGAGATTCGCGCGCTCGAGGCGGATCGGGGTCGCCCCGAGTACGCGGCACTGTTTGACCCTCAGACCTGTGGCGGATTGTTGCTCGGAGTCGCTGAAGACCGGGCCGACGCCTTGATCGAGCGCTGCGCTCGGAATTTTGCCACGCGAGTAGCGCGGATCGGTACGGTCAAGCGGTTCGACCCGCAACTCGGATGCCGGATCACGATTCGCCCGTAGGATAACGGTCTGGAGCCAACCGGTTGGCGACGCTATGATCCCAGTCCTTGTCAATATCGTCGATTTCTGGATTCCAAGGCAGGATGCCCGTGTCCGGTTCCAAAGCAATTCCATCGGCAACTCCGACTCGCTGCGAAACGACAACCGAGTCGATCGTGGGGCTGCCGCGCGGCCGGGAGCTCGAATCGGGATTCGCATGGACATTTGCCTGTCCGCTCGTCCGACCTGCCGCATGGGTGCTCGCTCTGGCGGTGGCAATGGCCGTCGAATTGGCGGGTGCGCCGGCAGTGGCGATTGATGACAAGGTCAAGTCGGTCGATGCAGTGACTCCGTCGTTATTCGCCGAGCTGACGATCGACGCGGTGCAACTGCGGGCGAAGAAGCTGGAAGAGACCAAAGATCTGGATGCGGCGCTGCGCGCGAAGCTGGCGGAACTTTATGCAAAGATACTGGATCAACTGAAAGCGGCCAGCGAGGCGTCGGTTCGTGGCGAGCAATTCAGTCGTTGGGCTCGAGAGGCTCCGGAGACGTTGCGGAGTATCAAGAACGAATTGTCCGCGCCAACACCGGCGTCGACCGTTGAGTTGGCGGTCGCGGACGACGCACCGCTCAGTTCGGCGCAGCAGACGCTCTCGAAGGCGGAGTCTGCGCTGGCGGAGTCGCAGAAGTTATTTCAGCAGTTCCAGGACGAACCGAAAAAACGCGCGGACCGGCGTCTGGAAATTCCGAAGCTGGCTGAGGCATCCAAGTTACAGTTGCAGGAGATTGACAAGCTGCTGGAAGCGAAGCCGTCGAGCGAGGAGTCGGTCGAACTGGCGTCAGCGACCCGTTGGCTGCTGGAAGCACGGCGCCGGGCAATCCAGACCGATCTGGCGGCCTGCCAGCAGGAGGCTCAATTCTACGAGGTCGCCAATGAACTGCTTTCGGTTCAGCGGGATCGGGCGGCAAGGCGAGCGGCCGATGCCGAAACGCAGGTCGCGACGTTGCGCGGCATCGTCAATGATCGACGTCGTCGGGAGGCCGAGAAACAAGGATTGGAAGCGAAACGGACCGCGGCCCAATCCCACCTGGCCGTGCGTCGTATCGCCGATACGAACTCCGTACTCGCTCTGCAGCGCCAGAATCTGGCTCGCAAGATCGAGTCGGCCGCACGCGAGTTCGAGAGTGTCGACCGCAAGGTTCTGGGGCTCGAGGAGCAGGTAAAGAAAGTCAAGAAGAGAATCGAGACCGCCGGGTCGACGGAAGCGATCGGATTGCTTCTGCGGAAGCAGCGCGACGATCTGCCCGATGTCAGCCAGTACCACAAGCGCATGAACTCGCGTGCCGTGGAGATCTCGAACGCGTATCTGGAGTTGATCGAGAGCGAAGAACATCGCAATGGGCTGGCCACACTCGATGCACAGGCCAAAGAGATCGCCGAGAGTTTTGCGGCCTCGATGGAGCAGGGCGAATTGCAATACCTGGAGGCGGAAGTCCGGGCTGTGCTCGAAGCCCAACGATCGCTGACCGATTCCTTGATCGCTGATACCAGCAGTTATCTCGAAAAACTGGTCGAACTCGATGTTCGCGAGAGGCAACTTGTCAATACAGTCAACGATGCCACCAAGTACTGTGACGAGCGAATTCTCTGGATTCGCAGCAGTGCGGTGTTCAATACCGGGCATATGCGAGCGATACTGCCCGCATTGGAATGGCTGTCGGCACCGCAATCGCTGCAGGATGCGTTACAGACTCTGGCCCAGCAGGCCCAGGCGCACTCGGTACTGGTCGTACTCTCGCTCGCCGTGACGATCTCGCTGCTGGGATTTCGTCGTCGGCTGCTGAATCGGCTCACGCATCTGGGTGAACAGGCATCGCGAAGCAACGCGACATCGATGCTGATCACGCTAAGGGCCGCCTGTCTGTCCGCACTGTTGGCGCTGGCCTGGCCCGTATTTTTGGGCGCCGCGGGTTGTTGTCTGGCCGGCTCGGAACACGAATCGGAATACGCTCGCGCCGTTGGCCACGGCCTGCTGGCCGTGGCCTGGATCCAGGGCACCGTGGAGTACGTTCGTCTCGTCTGCAGAAAATCGGGGCTTGGCGAAAGCCACTTCGGCTGGCCGGTTCCGGGACTTCAACTTGTACGGGGCACGTTGCGAAGGTTCCTGTTGCTTGGCCTGCCGATGGTCTTCGTTGTCGGCGCCACGGAGCACCAGTCGAGCGAGTGGATCAAGAACTCACTGGGCCGCGGCGCATTTATCCTGGTTCTGATGGTGCTCACCGGCTGCATGCACCAGTTGCTGCGTCCTCGGCGTGGCCTGTTCGAAGCCACATACGCGTTGACGCCGGAAACCTGGTTCAGCCGTATGAAGCGAGCCTGGCATTTGCTGGGGCTCGCTCTGCCGCTCTCGCTGACCGCATTGGCCTGCGCAGGGTACTATTTCACCGCGTTGGAACTGGCCTGGCGCTTCCTCGCTTCGCTCTGGTTACTCGGTGGTACGCTGGTCGTGCATGGCGTCCTGTTGCGCTGGGTGCTGATCTCGCACCGCGAAATGGCGATCCGGAACGCCCGCGAACGGAGAGCCACCGTGCCCCAGGGTACTGGGGTGAGCTCGGGGCCCCATCAAACCGTCTTGCTGGCCGATATCAGCAAGCATACCAGACAGTCGTTGCAGATCGGACTCTCCGCTGCACTGATGGTCGGTCTGTGGTTTATCTGGGTGAATGTGCTGCCGGCGCTGGGTGCGCTGCGTCGCGTTGAACTCTGGGTGGTTGAATCAACACGCCTCGCCAGTGGACCGGGGAACCTGCCAGCGACAATCTCCACCACGGTGACACTCGCCGACCTGCTGCTGGCGGTATTGGTTGCGGCGCTGACGTTGGCCTCCAGTCGCAACCTGCCCAGCCTGTTCGAATTCACCATACTGCGTCGACTGCCGCTCGACCCAGGCGCTCGCTACGCGATCACGCGCGTTTGCCGATACCTGATTACGGCCTCGGGCATCATCCTGTCGTTCGGTGCGGTCGGGATCGGTTGGTCGAAAGTTCAGTGGCTCCTGGCTGCCATCAGCGTCGGCTTGGGATTCGGATTGCAGGAGATTTTCGCAAATTTTGTCTCGGGGTTGATTCTGCTGTTCGAACGCCCCGTTCGGCTCGGTGATATCGTGACAATCGGTGACAACACCGGGACGGTAACCCGAATTCAGATGCGCGCCACAACCATCACGGACGCCGAGTTGCGGGAAGTGGTCGTGCCGAACCGAGAGTTAGTGACCGGCAGAATCATGAACTGGACGTTGAGCAACACGGTTTCGCGGATGACGATTCGAGTCAATACGCCGTTCGAATCCGATCCGGACCGGATACGCCAGATACTGCTGGACGTGGCCTCGCGCCACAGTCTGGTGCTGAAGGAACCCAAGCCCCTGGCGATGCTCGACGAGTTCGGAGCCTGTACCTATTTGTTCTCATTGCACGTGTTTCTGGCGACTCGCGAGGTATATGCAGAACTGCGACACGAATTGCACTGCGACATCGCGCGGGAGTTCAAAGCCGCCGGTATCGAACTGGCCTTTCCACAGCAGGACATTCGGGTGCGAACGATGCCGACCGATTCCGCATCGACGATTGTCGGCGAACGCCGGCTATCCGTCCTGGTCGCTGAGCCGGCAGCAAGACCGGAATGGGACGCCCGCGCCGGTTAACGTCCGGCGAGGCTGTCAGGTTTCCCTGCGTGTGAGCCGCAGGACTTGCATGAGAAAGGCCAGGATGCCGACGATCGCCAACGCGCTTTTCGACTGTTCAAACAGCGTCGTTCCCGTCCAGGCGGTCAGTCCCAGTGGCAGTCCGTTCGATGCGGCCGCCCGTTCGCCGCGACGACCAGGCGGCGGGTTCACCAGCAGGTTGCCCTGAGCGCGCGGCATCGAAGCCGGGTCCCGGGTGGCGGGGAAGAGTTCATCGATCGGGACCATTTTGTCGCCGCCATCAATAATTGGCAGGGACGACCGGTTAAGGCTGGACGAAACACTTGCCAACGAAGTGGCGGAATCGTTGTCGATCTTGCTGGCCGCCTCGGTCTCGGGTCTGGTTGCGGTATTCGTTGCGGCCGGCGCGGACTCATTTGGCGTCGGCATCGGCAGGTCTTTGGCTTGTCCGAATTCGCTGCCGATCGGACTCAAGAACGCCTTGACTCGCCCCGACCAACTTCCCGCGGTAGTGCCGCCGCCGGCTCCGAACAGGACTCCCGCCAATTCGCCTCGCTGATTGAAGATCGGGCCCCCGGAATCGCCCTGCCGCGCTTCCGCGGCAAGCTCGATCATTTCGTACGGCATGTTTTCGCCAGGCGCCACGTACTGCGTACAACGACCGGCCGTCGCTCGGTACTTTCCGGACCCATAACCGGCGATCAGCAGCGGTTCGCCAGGTCGCGGCGGAAGTTCGGCAAGCGGTACAGGCAACGATCGAGGCCGCCAGATCACCAGCGCCGCTAGATCCCAGACACGATCGGTCAATAGTATTCGGGCTTTGGATTGAAAACCGTCGGGAAAGGTTACGAGCACATCACCAGTTGCGTCCCGTACGACGTGCCAGTTGGTGATGACCAACCCGTACTGGTCACGGCAGTCGATCAGTGTTCCGGAGCCCAGCGCCTGCGCGCCGCGTTCGAGTGCCGTGATGCGTACGACGCTGGGGTGGGGAATCGCGCTGCTGCGCCCGCTCTCGGGTGAAGTGTGCTCGTTGCCGCCCGATGCGAATCCGCCGAAAAGCGTACGCGGCCCGGATTCGGCCGATCGAACCAACGTGAGAGAAATCGATGCAAACAACAAGGGTGCCGCCAGAAAGGGAGGCAGCGCAAGTCGCCGGCGCGACGCCGAAATATGTCGAGAAACGAACATGGTTGAATCTGCTCGGCGCATCACCCTTCGGCGTGGGCGTGCGACCTGTTGCCGGTCGTGGCTGCTACTTGGATCGTTCCACGCGTTCCGCTTCGTTCCTGAGAATCATTTCCAACAGTTTTTTTCGCATTGCCTGAAGTTCCGATTTTGCGGTCGACTGGCTCTCCAGGCATTGGCGATCGGGGCTCTTGATCTTCCGTGTATTCGACATGATGCATAAGAGTCCGACTTGAATTCGCAGCAATCTGAGTAGATATCGGAACCGGATTCCCCGTCGACCAGTTTTTTCAGGTACCCCGTCCTAACTTAACTTCCCGCTAGCGGTGGCGAAATCCGGTCGGGCTGAGCGACCGCCATGCGGCGCCGCCTCCGTCGAGGTCGGAACGATCGACGACCTGGCGATTCAACCAGGATTCGGGAAACGCAGATCCGCGCGCCCAGAGACCACTGCCGGCAACGAATCTGCCGATGCAGGTCAATCGCACCCCGATCCCGCGATCGCTCAACAACCGCTCGGCTTCGTGCGGCGGCACCGCCAGTATCAGCTCGAAATCCTCTCCATCGCCCATTGCGCGCATCAGGGGCGACCAATCGTGCGATGAGCCGACGAGCGGCACTCTTGCATCCGCGGCGATGGGCACCATATCCAATTCGATCTGTGCGGCGCAGCCACTCGATTCGGCAATGTGGCTCAAGTCCAGCGACAGGCCATCGCTCGCGTCGGTGGCTGCGTGGATCGTGTAATTCCGAGCCAGATAACGGGCTTCTCGGACGCGCGCTTGCGGGGCGAGGTGTCGCGACAAAAGGCTGCCGCCGAATTCTCCGGTCACGAATATCAGATCACCCGGTTGTGCGCCGGATCGCCGCCAGACACCTTGATCGACCCTGCCGTCCGGCAGCCGAATCGACTCGGTTTCTCCGATTGCCGTAACACCAATCACCAGCCCCTGATCCCAGGTGTTGGTATCTCCGCCGGCGATCGCCAGCTGGTATTCCTCGGCCAACGGCGCCATGCCTTCCAGGATTGCTCGGGCGATCTCCGCCGCGCCTTGGCGGGGCAGGACGAGCGAAATGAAGGCCGCGATCGGTCGAGCGGCCATCGCAGCCAGATCGCTCAAATTGACCGCCAGGGCCTTAAAACCGGCCTGTGCCGCTGTTGCGACCGCGATGTCCGGCTGCCGGCCCGATGGTTGTGCCGAATGCGGATCGTGGCGCAGCAAATGAAAGTCGACACCATCGGTCAAGGTGTCGGTAGTGACAACGATGCGGGATCCGGGCGTTACGCGAATCACGGCGGCGTCGTCACCGATTCCAAGTTCAATCGCCGGGTGCGCAGCCTGGCGCTGCCGCAGCCAGTCGATAAATGCCGATTCCATGTCGCCAGAATAGTCGCTCCGCCGGACAGGCTCCAGTAGCCCGGCGCTACAGCGCAGCGGCATGGCGCTCATGCAGTCGGGGACGGGATTGCCGGTCACCGGGTTCCGCGAGCCTATCGTCCGGATTCGGCGCTGACACGCATGTGGCCGTAGAGCGTTTCATTACCACGCAGTACGTAATACTTGATCGGCTGGCCGTTGACGACCTCGGGACGATTCAAGATATACGAGACATTGTCCAGTCGCACCGTTTCCCAGGAGAGCATCCCCACCAGAACATCGCCGGCCTGCAGCCGCAGCGAACCTTGCGTGGCGGGACTCCCTGACCGAACGTCCACGACTTTCAGCCCGCCGTTGAAGCGCGAATCGATCTGCTGCACATACTGGCTGGAAACCGGCTCGAGCCTCAGTCCCAGCAGCTCCCAGACTCGGTCGTTCCCGCCCCCCGTCGCCGACTTGCGCTTCGCACCGGACGCCAGCGACACATCGACTTTCATCAGGCTGCCATCGCGTTTGACCTGAACCGGGACCGATTCGCCTCCGGTTCGGCCCAGCAGACCGCGCTCGAAATCGAGTGCTCGCTCGACCTTGATCCCGCCGACCGACACGACCACGTCGCCCCGTTCGAGACCGGAAGACTGTGCCGGACTGTCCTTGCGAAAACTGGTCACGACGAATTGCGAGTGCTGATCCTGCGTATCGGTTTTGCCGATGACGCCGTGCGATATCCGCGACAGCCGCTCGGCATTCAGCAGATCCGCAGCCACTTCGAGTGCCTGATCGATTGGAATGGCGAACGCAATCCCCTGGGCGCCAATCCGAACGGCAACATTGATGCCGATCAGCTCGCCGTCGATATTCAGCAAGGGACCGCCGGAGTTGCCGGGATTAATATCCGCGCTGGTCTGAATGACGTCGCGATAGGTCTGATCATCGCTCACTTGCACCGTTCGATGCAGCGCGCTGATGATACCGGAGGTCACCGTATGTTCGTAGCCATAGGCGTTGCCGATCGCGATGACCGTTTCGCCGGGCATCAAGTCGTTGGATGTTCCAATCCGCATCAGCGGCAGCGATTCGTCCACATCGAGCTTAATGACCGCCAGGTCGGTCTTGTGGTCATGGGCAATCAATTTCGCGGTGACCGTTTGCCGGTTATGCAGGGTGACCTGGATGCGGCTGACGCCGTCGACGACGTGATGATTCGTGAGCACATAGCCCCGCTCGTCGATCACGATTCCGGTGCCCATGCCGTTGACCTGGCGGAAGTGGTCGCGCGACGTTCCCGCCGGCTCGTCGCTACGGACGGTCTTTCGCCCATGAATGTTGACGACCGACGGCATCGATGCGGTGACCGCTTCGACGATTGGCGAGCGCCGGGCCGACGCGTGAACCGAGTTCATCGTGCCGAAGATCAGCAGACCTGTAACGACGACGCCATACCAGCAGCCATACCTACACGCCCGGCGGGTGGGATCGAAAGGCATCGGTGGCTCAATTCCATCGAAGTTGGTGGTCGGGTTTCACTGGGGGAGCCCAGTCCTGGGTCAGGACGCTGCTGGTACTGGCCGTGGCAACGGTTCCCCTGCGAGCGGGAAATGGATTTGCCGCCGGATGCACTGCAAGCAGTCCGAATGGTAGATCGGCCTGCAGCGAATCAACCTATGAGAAGGAGCGACCGGATGCGGCAAACTCGACCCAGAGTATCAATCAATCGGGTGGTGTGGCGATCGAGTTTCCGCGAGCGAGGGACCCGGAGGGTGGAACACCGGGTAGGTCGGAACCGGGTGGAATCGCGAGTGGGGTGGCCGGATCGTGGACGGCGGTTCCGGATGCGCCTCATCACTCGCCGCGTACGCGGCGTGCTGCAAATCTCCCGGGGCCGATTGGCGGCAGCCAGGGCAATCGTGACCATGAATCGGGATCGGCCGAGTGGGATCGGCGCTGCGGATCGAGCAGAGCCTTCCACCGCAACAGCCGACGGAAAACAGGCTCAGGCCGGCGAACAAGCCCGCGATCAGGGCGAAGCGTTGCGTCATGACTGGCGGCACTCCCGGAAGGCGCACGAAATTCGGGCGGAGATTTCCCGCGCCAATGAGATCGGCCGAAAAGTTGACCTACTTTATCGAATCCGCAAAGTTGGTCTCGTCGGCCAAGTCCGCCCTGTCGGTCGGTTTGCGGATTAACAGCTGCAGAAACTGCATCAGCAGAAAAGCGACCAGCGGTACTGCTAGCAGAATGGCCCAGTAAGGTGTCGGGCGGGACGAAATGCTGGCGTCACGTTGGCCGGACTGAGGGCCGGCGGCATGCGTCGCGGCTGATTCGCGCAGCGCGCCCGAATTGGCAATCCGGGCTCCTTCCAAGGTGGCGAATACGACCAGAAACAACAGGCCGACCAGGATCAAGAAACAGCCGCCGGCCGACATCACGCCGCGAAATGTGTCCTTTTCCGTGACCGTACGACCGGTCAGGTCGATACGCCGCCCGCGAGCCAGACTGCGTTCCACGCCATCGACGATCTCCGCACAGCGGCAGAGATCCGTCCAATGCGGATCGGGCGGCGCTCCATGTAACATCGTCGAGAACGTCCGCGCGATCACCTGGGCCGGATTCCAGTCGGGCCACGATGGGGACGAATCCGGCAAATCAAATCCGCTGAAGTCCAACTGCGAATGCGTGAGATCGGCATCCGCGGTCCAGACCGCGCGCTGGGAACCTCGAAGCAGGAGCATGCGAAATGCCGGCGCCGAGTTGTCGGGATTCAGATTCCAACGAATCGTGGTGACCCGCGCCGCACTCAAGTTGGCGTGGAAGCCGGCCCATTGCGGATCGGCCGGCTGGACGCCCGACGCCGAAACCGACTGCAACTCACCAGCCACGCGACGGATCAGGTCACAGTCGATGGCGAATTGACGGAGCAGCACCGAGCGTCGACGATCGGGAAGATTCCGTTCGATGATCAACTGGTCCCACCCGGGGCGATCGGATCTGTCTGCAGCGAGCGATGCGATCGCGGTCAAAGCGGGGTGGTGCGGATGGGCAGCGCGGACGCCGAGCAATGTGCCGGAACTCTGGCGAATCATGTCGAGTTCATAGACGGCGAGCGGATCGCCCCCAGGCCACGGAAGCAGCAACGGGATCTCGGCCTGCATCAACTGGCGGATACGGTCGACGCCCGCTTCGGTCCAGGCCTCTTCGCCGCCGATGATCACGGCGTCCAGCGAAGTGGCGTTGAGCAACGCCGGCCAATCCGAAAGCGGATACGAAGCAACCGGTTTGTCGAACGGAATGACCGGATCGGATTCGGAAGCATAGGTGGCGACGCATTCGATCGACGAAGGCAGAGACCGGACCAGTTCGGCCAAGGCGATGTCGGTACCAAGCAACGCAATGCGCATCGATTCACGAGAACCTGGGGTTCAAAGCCCTGATTATACGACCATCTCAGGGCTCCGCCGAGCCGTGCAGGACCGGCTTCGCTTGCCCGCAACCATGAGTACCGGGAACTGGCTGGGAATCGCCGACGCGTTCTGTCATCCCAGTGACTACGAGTCCCACTGTTTCTCAATCAACGATGCCCAGCGGGCCGGCGTCCCGGACAGGCCCAGGTGCAGGCTGGGCTGATAAAAAAGGCGGCATCTCCGCGGGAGCGCTGTCGTGAGCTGGCCAAGCTTGCGGTGGTCGCAATGTTCTGCGCGCGGCCGATCATAGTACAATCAACGGATCGTTGGCTAGGAACGGCTTCGCGACAAATCCATGGATGGTGCCAGCTGCCGGGCGGCGATCGGAGAGTTTCGATGTTACGAATTTTTGATCATGGGATCCGGTTGTGCGACGGACTCCATCGGCGCGAATGGCTGCGGTTGGGCGGCATTGGACTGGGTGGGCTGCAACTGGGTGCACTGAATGCCGCTCGAAACTCCTTGGCGTCCTCCGCGGCCACGGCGCATCGCCGGGCCTTTGGCCGAGCCAAATCGGTTATCGTTTTTGGGCTGGTTGGTGGCCCTCCGCAGCACGAAACCTGGGACCCGAAACCGCTGGCGCCAAGCGATATCCGCGGCGAATTTGGTACGATTGAAACTCGAACGCCCAACCTGCGAGTGGGTGAATTGATGCCGCGCACGGCGTTGCTCACCGACAAGATTGCCGTGCTGCGGGCCGTGGTGACCAACGACAACGCCCATTCGTCGAGCGGCTACCAGATGCTGACTGGCGTACCTCACCAGCCGCTGAATCAGGAGAGTGCCGTCGCGCGTCCTCCGAATCTGGCGCCCAGTATGGGCGCTTTGCTGCGCGCGGTTCGCTCGCGGCCCGGCGAGCTTCCGGCGGCGATGACCATTCCTGAACATATCTGGAACGACGGTAACTTCCCCTGGCCGGGGCAGGATGCCGGGAGTCTGGGACCGCGCTTCCACCCCTGGCTGCTGCATTGCGATCCCTCCTCGCCCGACTTTTCGCTGCCCGGCTTGCAGTTGCCGCAGGATATTCCGCCGATCCGCTTTGACGAACGGCATTCGCTGCTGGATCAACTCAACACATCGTTCGCGGCCTGGGACCAGTCGCGCGTCGCGGATCGGTTGCGCGGCGAATCGCGCGTGGCATTTGACCTCATCGCGTCGTCGAATGCTCGCCGAGCTTTCCAGCTTTCCGCGGAGTCCGATTCGATGCGCGATCGCTATGGACGCAGCCGGTTCGCTCAAAGCGTTTTGCTGGCCCGACGGCTCGTCGAAGCCGGCGTCTCCCTGGTCCAGATCAACTGGACGCGGATTAAGGATCAGCCGAACCAGGGTGGCTGGGATACGCACGCCAAGCATAACGAATCGCTGAAGTCGCTCTTGATGCCGATGATGGACCAGTGTTTTTCGGCATTGCTTGAGGATCTCGAACAGCGCGGCCTGCTGGACGAGACTCTCGTCGTCTGGTTCGGCGAATTCGGACGAACTCCGCGCTTTAATGCCAATGCGGGACGGGATCATTGGGGCCGAGTCTTTTCGCTGGCTCTGGCCGGAGGCGGCATACGCGGAGGCGTGGTCCATGGATCGTCCGATAAACATGCCGCGGAGCCGGTCGATGGCATGGTGCAGCCGCGCGATCTGATCGCCACCCTCTTTCATTGCCTCGGCATCCCTGCCGATACGGTGGTGACTGATCGGGAAGGGCGATCGGTGCCGGTCGTGCATGGCGAAGTCATCGAGGCGATTCTGTAACGCGCCGTCGGCACCCCAAGTAGCGTCATAAGTAAGACGAAGTAGGACGGGTCTCCCGACCCGTCCGGAACTGTGATTGAGCGCAGCTCAAAAGAAGCGAAGCCAGAACGCGGGGCGCCGAAGGACGGGTCAGGAGCCGTCTCCCGACCCGCCCTACGTCGCCCCGTATTCACGCTTCGCTTGAGCTGCGTTGACTCGCACTTCCGGGCGGGTCTGGAGACCCGCCCTACGTCATGACGCGATTCCAATTAGGACGGGTCTCCCGACCGGTCTCCCGACCCGTCCTACGTCGCCCCGTGTTCACGCTTCGCTTGAGCTGCGTTTACTCGCACTTCCGGGCGGGTCTGGAGACCCGCCCTACGTCGTGAGGACGGGGCAGGAGCCCCGTCCTACGGCGTGTGGACGCATCAGGCTGCCGCCGCGCTTCGCCGGGGTGGTGTTCCCTTCCAGCGCCGGTGAACCCACCAGTACTGTTCCGGATCCCGCCGTATTGCCTGCTCCAACATGGCGTTGTACCAGCGCGTGAGTCCCGGTACGCTCGACTGCTCTTTGGCGAGTGCGCGGGGGTCCGCGATTCCTTCGGGGCCAAAGCGGAAATGAAGGGGGCACTCGTCCCGCACGCAGGTCATGACCATCATCGGGGCCTGACTGCTGAGCGTAAACAGGGCGAGCGCTTTGTGACATGACGCGGGGCGGCCCAGGAAATCCACCCAGCAACCTTTCGGGCCCGCATACTGGTCTCCCAGCAACGACAACGTTGCGCCGCGTCGCAGCAGCTCGGCGATGGTTCCGGCACTGCCTTCCTTATCCAGAATGAACTGTCCCTTCGCCTCGCGAAATGCGTTCACATACCGGTGCAGAAACGGATTGTCGAGCGGTCGCGCGATCGCGTAGGTTCGGAATCCGAACAGGCCCGCCAGGTAACTGGCGATTTCAAAATTCCCAAAGTGGCCCGATACGAGTACCTTGGGGCGCCGGTCGAGCAGGCAGCGGACGATTTCGCGCTGCTGGGTAAACGTCACACAATCCCGCCAGTTGGTATCGTGCATCTTGCGGCGGATCTGGGCGATTTCGCAAACCAGCAGAAACAGGTGTTCCCACATCTGGAACGCCAGTGCCTTGCGGTCCGATTCCGTCATGTTCGGGAACACGCTGCGCAAGTTTTCGTCCACGACACCGCGTCGAACCCGGATCACCGTGGTGAACAGCACCGCCAGGCAACGGCTCAACGTCCGGCAGGCATCGATCGTCAAACATTGGATCAGGCAGATCACGATCCGCACGGCGAGATAGCTGAAGTAATCCGCGAGGAGCTTCCTGCTCATAACTGATTCCTGTTCGGAAACGGTCTGAAAAACCGCATTTGCCATCGGTGTTTCCACAAACCCGGCAGGAATGATTGTTGCGTTTACGCGGCATTCCGCCAAGACCGAACCGGCGCTTGGCGTCGCCGAATGGCTGTGATAGCATGGCGCGGCGTGGCGGACAGGCGGCAAATCGGGCCCGTCCAATGGCGGTGTGATCGGGGAGTTTATCCAGGGAGCAATTATATGGTGCGATTAACGCTGGCATTCGCGGTAATGACCGCGTGGATTTTCGTCGCAGTCGTGGGCGAGGCCCCGGGCCAAGATGCAGCTAGGCGAACGGGCCGGATCCTGATGGTCACGCAGAGCAAGGGATTCAAGCATGGTTCGGTCACCAGGCCGCCCGATAAGCTGTCACCCGCGGAACAGGCCGTGACCGAGATCGGAATTGCCAGCAATCTCTTCCGTGTCGACTGCACGCAGGACTGCGAAAAAGACTTCACGCGCGAGAATCTCGCCAACTACGACATCGTCTTCTTCTATACCACCGGCGACCTGCCGATCGAGCCGGAAACGCTGGACTATTTTTTTGATGTGTGGCTGAAGCAGAAAGGCCACGGAATGATTGGCGCCCATTCGGCCGCCGACACTTTCCATAATCAAAAGAAGTACTGGGACACCCTGGGGGGAACGTTCGACGGACATCCGTGGAACGCCGGAGACACGGTTACGATCACCGTTCACGATTCGTCCCACCCGGCCTCCAAGCCGTGGGGAGCGGAATTCACGATCAAGGATGAAATCTACCAGTTCAAGAACTGGCAGCCGGAAAAGGTTCGAGTGCTGATGAGCTTGAACATGGCGAAGACCAAGCTGAAGAAGCCGTACCATGTGCCGATCCTGTGGGTGAAGAATTACGGCGAGGGCAAAGTGATGCATATGAGCCTTGGTCACAATGAATCGGTTTGGATTGACGAAACGTATCGCGCGTCGCTGCTGGGCGGAATCAAATGGGTGCTGAATCTGGAACCGGGGGACGCGACCCCCAATCCTGATCTCTCGGAAGTCCAGCACAAGAAAGCGAAAGCCGATTTCGAAGCGGCCGGCGGGAAATGAGCTGGGGCTTCCAGCTGGGGCAAGATGCCCCAGCCACGTTCTGGGGCAAGATGCCCCAGTTACGTTCTGGGGCAAGATGCCCCAGTTACGTTCTGGGGCAAGATGCCCCAGCTACGTTCTGGGGTAAGATGCTCCAGCCGCGTTCTGGGGCAAGATGCCCCTGCTACGTTGCCGACAACCCCAAAAAAAAGGCCCGCAGTGTTGGACTGCGGGCCGAATACGGTTTGAATTTGTCGGCGGCCGGTTCAGGATTCCGGCGTGCCGGGCAGTTTGCCTGCTTTGAGGCGGTCGCCAAATTTCTCGCCGTCCTTGGACTTCTGGTCCTCGACCTTTTTCAAAGCCTCTTCAATTTCCTTCTTGACGGCATCGGGTTCGGCTTTGATGCGGTCTTCCTTGAACTTGTCCTTCTTCAGCAACTCGGCGAGCGCTTTGCCGTAGTCGTTCTTCATTTTCTTGGACATACCGAAATGGCATACATTGCACTTCGCCTCGTCGGACGCCTTCTTGAGATCGGCGTTCTTGCCATACACCTCATCGAAGCCCTTCTTGAACGGCGGGATGGCGAAGGCCGGTCCGCTCAGAGCGACCAGGACAAAACAGGCAAGCAAAGCTGCACAAACTCGCTTCATTCTCTAACCTCCAATTTGGGAAAAAACGGAAACTCAGTGCTTGGTTTACCGCACCGGCGGCACGGGGTGTGGATGGAAGATTATCGAGAACACGGTAGGGAAACTGTGAGCCGGTCTGCATTCGCGACGCATTCGGCGGGTGGTGCGGTTTCCGCACGCGGGGAAAGTTACCCGATTAGTAGAATCAGAAAATCCCGACGTGTCAAGCGATACGCCAGCGGGCCCACAACGGGGGACGGTCTCAGGTGTGATAGTCGGCGTTGATGCGAATATACTCGTGGGTCAAGTCGCTGGTCCAGAACCGGCAATGGCCGGGGCCGTCGCCGACGTGCAGTTCGATGCGTGTATCTCGTTGGGACTTCATCGATTCGGAAACGGCGGCGGCATCGAATCGCAGCGGCACACCCCGTTCGTAGAGGCGGAAGCCGTTCAACAATAGATGGACCTGCTGCGGGTCGAATTTTGGACCGGCGTAGCCCGCGGCCGAAACGATGCGGCCCCAGTTCGGATCGGCGCCGCAAATTGCCGTTTTCACCAGCGCACTTTCCGCGATCGTCTTGGCGATACGTCGAGCATCTTCGTTGGAGGCGGTACCGCGAACATCGATCTCCACGAGATGCGTCGCTCCTTCGCCATCGTTGGGGATCATTTTGGCCAGTTGTGCGCAGGTGTCAGCCAGGCACTCGGTAAATTCGGCGAGCCGCCGGCCCGTCATCGGTTCGCCGCCCGCCTGTCCGCTGGCCAACAACAGCACGGTGTCGTTGGTGCTCATATGTCCTTCCACGCTGATACAATTGAAGCTCAATTCGACGGCCGACAGCAGGGCGTCCTGCGCATCGGCCGGCGTCAAGCGGGCGTCGCTGGTAATCACCGCCAGCATCGTCGCCATCCGCGGGCCGATCATGCCGGCTCCTTTCGCCATTCCGGCGATCGAGATTTCCTGCTCACCGACCGTGAAGCTGCGCTGAACATGCTTGGGAAAACTGTCGGTGGTCATGATCGCCCTCGCGGCGGCCAGGAAATTCTCCTGGGCGCTGCCGAGTTGCATCGCGGCGAGTCGTGTGCCTTCGGCAATGCGATCGATCGGCAGGAATTCGCCGATGATCCCGGTGGACATGATCAGGCATTGTTCCGGGCGGGCGCCGATCGTATCGGCGGCCAGGCGCGCCATCGCATATGCGTCATCCAGTCCCCGCTGTCCAGTGCAGGCATTGGCATTCCCGGAATTGATCGCCACCACCCGGACATCGGCGGACGGGGTATGGCGGCGGTCCCAATCGACCGGCGCGGCGAAAACCAGGTTCTGCGTGTAAACACCCGCGGCGACGGCGCCGTCGCGGGCGACAATCATGGCGAAGTCGTCTTTACCGGTGCGCTTGATGCCGCAGCGCACTCCGGCGTATTCGAATCCCCGTGGCAGTTCCTGCGACATCGACGGCTCCCTTCGTATGCAGCCGCGCGGACCGAGCGCGGTATCTAGCGAATGCTACCACAAAGCGGTTGTTTCGGGAAAACCATACATCCAATTGAAATTCTGTACCGCGGCGCCCGCCGCACCCTTGATCAGATTATCAATGCAGCTCACCGTCACGATCCGGCCGCGCACGACGCGCGCCGTCAGGTCACAGAAATTGGTTCCCGCCACGTCCTTGGTGGCGGGCAAGTTTTCCTTGACGCGCACAAACGGCTTTCCTTCATAGAATTCACGGAAACAGTCGAGCAGTTCCCCTTCGGTATGCTGACCGATCGGCCGTGAGTAAGTCGTTGTCAGGATGCCGCGGTCCATCGGGATCAAGTGGGGTGTGAAGACCACGTTCACTTCGCGTCCCGTGCTGCGCTGCAGAATCTGGTCGATTTCCGGGGTGTGTCGATGCCTGCCCACATTGTAGGCGGAGAGACTCTCGTTGCATTCCGGAAAGTGGGTGGTCAGTTTTGGAGAACGACCGGCGCCGCTGACCCCACTCTTGGAATCGACGATGATGTCGCCGGCCTCGATCAGCCGATTTGCCAGCAACGGAGCGAGAGCCAGGATCGCCGACGTCGGATAACAACCGGGATTCGCGATCAACTTTGCGTCGGGAATCTGGTCGGCGAACAGTTCGGGCAGGCCGTAAACCGTCGCGCCGAGTCGTGTCGGATCGGGGTGCGCGTGTTCGTACCATTCCAGATACGAATCCGGCGTAGCCAATCGATAGTCCGCGCTGAAGTCGACCACGCGCAGGTTTGCCGCCAGCAGGTTCGGCACGACGGCGGCCGATGCCCCGTGAGGCAGGCAGCTGAAGACACAATCGCAGCGCTCCGCGAGCGCCGAAACCGTCAAGTCCTCCAGGCACAAATCAATTCGGCTGGCGAGTTGCGGATGGACATGGCTGACGTGCAGGTTCCCGTCCTGACGGCTGGTCAGCGCCGTGATCGAGGCCTGCGGATGTCGCAGCAGAATTCGGATCGCTTCCAGCGCCGTATAGCCCGTTGCTCCCAGAATGCCCACTCGGATCATCTTGCCGACTCCTGGTCGTTGCCCAGCCCCTGCAATGCCTGCCAATTGTATCAATCCGCCGAGAATGGGACCAGCGTCGCGCTTTCGGTCGAGGAACCACCGTGGATTATCGGGCGCTGCGCGCCGCCGTCGTGCGTCGGCGTCGTGCGTCGGCGTCGTGCGTCGCCGCCGCGTGGCACGGCGTGGGCAGTCCTGGAGTTGTTTGCTCGCCATTCGTGACGGCTCAATTCGGCCCTGTCACGTCGCGCCACAGCGCGGCCAGTTCGGCGAGCATCATACAGGTCGCGCCCCAGACGCGGTGCCCTTGACATTCGATGTGCGGCGCGACGAACGACAACCCGCGCCGATCGATGGTATGCAGGCCGGGCTGGTCCAGCAAGGCAAGTCGGGCGAGCGGCAATTCGAGAACCTTCGCCACTTCGTTGCCGTCGCAGTGAAAGTCGGGCGGGGAATCGATCCAGCCCACCAGTGGCGTCACCAGAAAGTGACTGGCGAAGATGTAGATCGGCGACAGGCGGCCAAGCAACGTCACGCGGCGCGTATCGATCCCAAGTTCCTCCGACAGTTCGCGCAGCGCGGCCTGCTCGGGCGTTTCTCCCGGCTCCAATTCGCCGCCAGGGAAGCAGACCTGCCCCGCGTGGCTCGGCAAGTGCCCAGGGCGCAATGTCAGCACCACTTGCCATTCGTGGCGGCGCGCGAAACAAAGCGCCAGTGTGGCAGCCCGCCGGAAACCGGGGCCCGGGGGACCGGCATGTCGGCCGTAGGCAAGCTCGGGCGTAAAACGCGCGTAGGACGCGGCGCCCGGCAACCCGGCGGCGATCCGCCGCGCCAGGCGTGCCGGAAGCGGGGCGTCGATGCGAACTTCGCCAGCTGTCGATCCATTCGGTTTGGACACGGGACTATCCACTTTCTCTCCGATTTGCGAGTCCAACCTGTGTGGCAGCGTTTCCACCTTGGAATGATCGTGGCAGTTCGTAGACTTCAAAGTCGGTTGGACGGGCGTCGAGCGGATATGCTCGACGGAATCCAAATTCGCGCCGCCCCAGCCAGCGATCGACAACGATGTACTGGAATTCGTAGCGCTGCGCCAGTTCCAGGATCCGTTCGTCGCTCAAGGCCGCGATGCCTCCCGCCGACACGACAGGTGGGCAGGCCTCTTCAAGCCGTTCCCACCACGCGACGACACTGCGTGCGTCCTGCGGGATGTCCTTCCAGGTAACGACTTCACTGCGTTCCGCGAACCACTTGAATGTCTGCTGCCAGCGTGGCGTGAGGAATCGCGCGTCGGCGGGCGTGTTGTCCCGAATCCACTCACAACAGTCCCGCCAATGGCGATAAAGATGCGGGTGTTCCTTCAACGCGAATTCCGCGCCTCCGAGCGCCGCGCGTCCGGATCCCAGACTGGCCTCCCAACCACGGGAGACGACGTTGGTCGCCAGATTGCCCAGTACGCACAGCAGCGCGGCGACAACGGTCAGTCTGGATAAGGTTGTCGGTGCACCACGGTAGGCCCGCAGGAGTCCGACCACCGTCAATGCCAACCCCGCCGGCAGCGCTACGTCACTCAAGCGGAACCAGTAATAACGCAGGATCCCGGCCGAGAGATTGGGCATCGGCAGCAATAACTGATCCAGCACGGCGCCCGCAATCGCGATCGCCACGGCCGTCCCGACGAATCCCCGGACGGGCCGCTGTCCGAGTTGGCCAGGGGAAAGAACGCAGGGAGTCCGCCAACTCAATACGGCCCAAACCGCCAACAGAAGCAGATGTCGAATCAGCGGCCAGAACGGAGTGGCGTGATCATACACGATTCGATGGAAAACCAGATGGTGCGCCAGTCGCTGGTAGACGTAGATCAGATTGGCTTTGGCGACGATCTCTCCGGGCGTTCCCCAGGTCAATGACAAAGCGGGGATCAACCCCGGCAAGGCCAGAACAAATGCCCCCATCACGCTCGGCGCGATGCGCGAGAGCTTCGGTCGAAACGGGCCGCAACCCCACCAGGCGCCGGCCGCGGCAATCAGCGACCAGCCACCCACCAGCACATGCAATGAAGTGGCCACCCCCAGCAGCAGCACCGCTGTGTTCCAGCGATGATGCAGCATTCTCTCCAAGGCCAGAAACACCACCGCGAACGCAAATCCCTTGGCCTCCACGCCCCCGATCAGCCATTCGCCGCCAAAGTGACATCGCTGGACGCCGGCGATCAACAGGCCGGCCGACAATACCGAATGCCAGGGCAGCGGCGAAATCGCGCGGCTCAGCCGTTGCCAGGCCAACGCCATCATGGTCCAAGTGACCAGACGGCCGATCCACGCGGCAACAGGAAACGGGAGCAGCCACGCAACCCAGCCAAACGTCCAATAAAATACCGCGTGCGCGTCGGCCGAATCCAGAAACGGATCGCCCGGGCACCAACCAGGATCCCAATAATGCCGCGCCTTGGACAGGTAATGCGCCTCGTTGACCGCCGGCGCGGGACTGCCGCCGGCGGCAAGGCAAAGCAACAGAATCATCGCCGTCTCCATCCACCATGGAACGCCGATCGGAGTAACCTCCGGGCTTGAAGCCGACGGTTGATGCTCGGGCAGCTTAATGTTCAAGGTATGCGGTTCGAGTGAGGATGGGAGGATCAGCTTGCCGGTGCGTTGGGGGCTTTTTATATTACGTGCCGCGAGTTCTGTTGATTATGCCAGCGTTCAACGAAAGTGACCAGTGCGATGGAAAAAAGCGGCGGTTGTTGCAGCGATCGCGCGCGGCAGGCAGGATTGGAAGGGATTGTCGCCGGCGAGACGGCAGTCAGTACGCTGGCCGATGGATTACGCTACCGCGGCTACGCCATTGAGGATCTCGCCTCCCATGCATCGTTCGAAGAAGTCGCCTATCTGGTGCTGTATGGTGAGCTGCCCAACGCGAAAGCACTGCGGCAATTCCAGTCAAGACTCTCGGCGGCCGCCGGTGTCGAACCTCGGGTTCTGGAAATTGTCCGTGACCTGCCTGAGTCGGCTCCCCTGCTCGATCGATTGCGAACCGGCGTCAGCCTGTTGTCGCACCACGACCCCGATCGAGCGGCACGCGTAACGCAAGGGCGGGACGCCAACCTGCGGCAAGCAGAACGGCTGCTCACTCAGTTTCCAATGTTACTTGCCGCCGCCCGCTGTTCGGAAAACGGTCCCTTCACGCCCGAGTATGACGCAGGTCGCGGCCTGGCCGAGAATATTCTACGGCTGGCGGGTGGAACCGCGGCTACACCGCGTGCGATTTCGGTGCTGAACACAATATTGATCATGTACGCCGATCATGAATTCAACGCGTCGACGTTTACGGCCCGTGTCGTCGCCTCGACGCTGTCCGATCTTTATGCCTGTATTGTCGCGGCCCTCGGCGCGCTCCAAGGGCCGCTGCACGGCGGTGCGTTGGAACGAATCAACTCGGCGAATCTCGAGGCGTTTGAGTCCGGTGATCCGGATGCATGGGTGCGGCAGTTGCTCGCGCGCAAGCAACGGATCATGGGCTTCGGCCACCGCGTCTACAAGCAGGGCGATATCCGAGCACAATACCTCCAGCCGCTCTGCCGGGAATTGGCCGTTGAGACCGGCAACGAGCGATTCGAACTGGCCGCGGAACAGGTCGAACTGGCAATGATGCGTTCCACCGGGCTTCACCCGAACGTCGATTGGCCCAGCGCTCGCATCTTCCGCTATCTCGGATTCTCGGCGGGGACATTCACACCGTTGTTTGCCGTGAGCCGCATCTGCGGCTGGTGCGCGCACATTATCGAGCAGCAATCCAACAATCGACTGATCCAGCCACGGGCATCGTATATCGGCGTGGCCGCACGTCCCTTCCAACAGATGGCGGATCGTCCCTAGCCGATCTGGGACATAGCCTTTAGTAGGGTGGGTCTCCAGACCCGCCCGGGTGGGTTGATAAAAAGTCTTCATTGATCGGTGAGAAACGTGTTGCGCGCGACATGCCGTTTTCGCGCGATCGGATTCCGAGAGTTAGTAGGGTGGGTCGAGGTACTCCGAGGCCCACCAGAACCCCCAGGAAATACCTGGGAGAAGGGATCGGACGCGACGTAGCGCAACGCTACCGGCCATTTCGCGACCTTGCCTTGCTTGGTTATGCCGAGTGCGGTCACCCGTCCTACGTTGAGTTGCCGAGGCAACATTCGTAATGCGGCTGGATGCAGCCAAGAATCGCGGCATGCAGCGGGCCGTTGCTGGCGAGAACGCTCGACTTTTCCAAAGGCAGCGGGTGCCCTTGGCAGGTCGTGACGATTCCACCCGCTTCCTGCACGATCAGCGCGCCGGCCGCGAAGTCCCAACTCGACAATTCAAACTCAAAAAACCCGCTGAACCGGCCGGCGGCAACCCAGCACAGATCGAGCGACGCGGCACCGAATCGACGGATACCGTGGATATTGCGGCGAAAGAGGTCGCGGATCGCCAGTAGCGTCTCTTCCATGATCAGGCCTCGATCGTAATAGAATCCCACGCCGATAAGCGCCTGATCCAGTCGCACCGCCGCATCGACGCGCAGTCGAGTCGAGCCACAATAGGCCCCCTGACCGGCGACGGCGAAGAAGCAGTCTCCTCCGAGCGGATCGAGCACCACTCCGATTTTGGGCTGGCCCTGATGGAAGTAGGCGATTGAAACTGCGAACTGCGGAACCTGGTGCGCGAAGTTGTTCGTGCCGTCCAGAGGATCGATCACCCAGAGATGCTCGGCTGCTTTCCGTTCCGAGTGCTCTTCCTCCGAGAGGATCGCATGGTCCGGAAATCGTTGGCCGATCTGCCGGACGATCGCCCGCTCGGACTCGATATCGGCGTCGGTTACCAGGTTATAGGACTGTTTGCCACGGATCGACACGCCATGCCGGAAGAAATGCGAGACGATATCGGCTCCCGCGCGCGCGGCCAAAAAGGCTGCATCGAGTTCCGGGGGGATCGGGATTGGCAGTTCGGGGACCATTATCGAAGGGGCTCGACGATGGC
>Ga0233425_10002559_pt1 | contig 35329 bp, 38 predicted proteins | sample Watercolumn_Towu_2_FD_181712 | JGI IMG/M metagenome (GOLD analysis project Ga0233425, IMG submission 181712) | Freshwater microbial communities from Lake Towuti, South Sulawesi, Indonesia - Watercolumn_Towuti2014_140_MG | ecosystem: Environmental > Aquatic > Freshwater > Lake | place...
TCCGTCGGAGCCACTTTGTCCTCTATCTGAAGGAGATGGAGTTTCGCTTTAACCATCGACATGACAATTTACCGCTCCTGATCGAGCGAATCTTGAAACAGGCTCGACCAAAACTAGGCTAGCTCCTTTCCTTTATATACGGGGCTGCGCACAAGAACCTTGCGCTTCCACGGACGGCCCACAAGATCGTCCCGCTGCATCGGAAAACTTGACGGGTCGGACCTGCCTTGGGTAGAGTGGGGACGGTCCGCGACCGCCACCCACACCCCTGCGGAGCAATGGATGGACAGCTCGTCCCCGGCCTCGGTTCCCTTTGCAGCCCAGGCGGTGCCCTTTCAGGAGTTCTTGGAAACCGGGAAGATCCCGGAAGGATTCCTCTCGAGTGACTACGTAGCCCAGCAATTTGTCGAGCGGCTGGTGCATTATGTCCTGAGCGTACCCTCCGGCAGCTACACCATGGCGCAACTGGGGCACGTGCTGGAGCAGTTGGACCCCCGGCACCAGGTCTTCTTTTTCAAGCGACTCAAAGAAACAAGCCCGGAAAGCCTCAAGGACTTCGCGCCCCTCTACTACGGCTTCATGGCCGAATTCAACGCGCTTCTGTTTACCTGACACCAGAAAAAACCCCTTGCCGGACCATGTCCCTCATGTATAATGAGTGATCACAGTCATCTTTCATTCACGAGGGTACAATGAATTCGACCTTACAACGCGCCGTGACGAGCTTCTACAATTTGGTCTACGAGGCGCAGACCTTCGCCACCACCATGGCCCGATTGGACCTTGCCGATCAGGAGCACTATGCCGGGAGAATCGAGGGCCTCAACTGGGTGCTCGACCGTTGCCAGGAACTCGAAGATATGGACGAGAACCTGACACCGGCCTCCCTGCAGCGGGTGCTCGGCGACGTGAAGTCCGACCTGGACCATGAGCTCTCCGTGCAGCGGCGGGAGAAGGGGCGGCGGGCCGACGGCCGGGAAGAAGCCTTGAATTTCGTCTCTGATTACCTCGCGAGCCTCATTACGGCCACCGAGATTGAGTCAGCGAAGAGTTCCGTCTAGCCTCGATACCGGCATCACTCGGCTTGCGCCCCCTGCTGGTGACGTGATTCCACGGAATGACGACGATGGTTCGTGAATGGATCATTTTCGCGATCTGCCTGGGACTAGGGGGCCACATCGCGCTGGGACTGATCCTGCACGCGCCTGACTTGTGGTCCTGGCAGAATGCCGGCCTGCGGGGGTTGCTGGTCGGCCTTGCAGTCTACGCGACCGTGCAAGCAGGCCGTTCCCTCTGGTGGGTCGTAAAAGGACGGAGCAAGGCTGGGACCGCCGCTTGATCCTTTCCGCTCGGTTTCGCTAGAATCCACCTCATGCGTCCACCTGTTCCCAGAGTCCCAAACCGAGGCGCGAAACCTCCGTTCCAACCGGGGCCGGCTCAGCCGATGACCCGCCGCGCCCCCGCCGCGCCGGAGCAATATGAGTCGCTGAGGGCTTCCTTGCTGTTTTGCCCTAAGTGTCGGCGCGCCACTCCCACGCGCGAGCGGCTCTTGCTGGTCTTGCCGACCGGCAACCTCTACGAATATCTGTGCATGGACTGCGGGTCGTCCACCGGGTCCAAAACGGAGCAGGACCAGAGCGGCCCCCGGCTGTTCAGACCATAGGAGCCGCTGGTTGCGCACAGAGACTGGCGGGACGGCGCTGCGCCGTGAGCCGTGGTAGGCAGGAACAGAATCGCGTCAGGCGAGACCTTCGACCGGAATCCCTTCTTCGATCAACATCACGGGAATGTCTTCCCTGATGGGGTAGAGAATCTTTTTATCGGCCCGGATCAACCCCCCGTCGAGCTTCTCGCTGACCGGCTGGCCCGACTTGTTCTTGATTTCTCCCTTCTCAATGTGGGCATTGAGCGAAGCGATCAGGCCGTCGTCCGCCAGCGTCACATCCTGCTTCGTGTCCGGACAGCAGAGGATCGCCAACAATTCTTTGTCCACATTCACTTTTTTCGAAGTCTCTTGCGTCGTCATATAAACTCCCTCACCTGGCTGCGGAAGGTAGGCGCCGAGCGATGGCACTCGACAACCCCGTAGGGTAGAGGAATCCCCGCTCAAGATCAAGTGTACGGCGCCGAGCGAGACCATGCACCCCATAGAGGCCGAAGAAGGGCATCCGCCTCCGGCAGGATTACCCATGCCAGTAGGCTCGATTCCCGTCGTGAACGCTTCACAGGAATCTGCTAGACTAGACATACGTTCCCTGGCGGGCATGAGTGTTTGGAGAGGACGATGGCGGGGAGAGTGCAGTTCAAACGCTATTTTCTTACCGGACTCCTGGTCCTGGTGCCGGCCTCCGGCACCTACCTGATTTTACACGCGCTCTTTCACACGATCGACGGGTTGATCGCCGCGTTGCTGGGCCCCGCCGCCAAGTTCGACGTGCCAGGCCTGGGATTGGTCTCCCTCCTCGGCTTGATCCTCGCCACCGGCTTGGTCTCCACGCATTTCCTCGGTGAACGGCTCGTCCGTCTGGCCGAGGCCAAGATCCAGGACATTCCGCTCGTGCGCAGCATCTACCTGACCCTCAAGGGGATGACCGATCTGTTCCATTTCCGCACCCGCTTCAGCCGCAGCACCGTCGTGGTCTTTCCCTTTCCAAGAGACGGACTCTGGGCCCTGGGGTTCGTCATGGGCGAGGCGCCGGCGGTCCTCCAAGTGATCCCGCTGACACAGCTGATGATGGTCTTCGTCCCCACGGCAATCCATCCGTTTACCGGCTACCTCGCCTTTGTCCCCAGGCAACAGGCCATTCCCATCAATCTGCCGCCTGAAGACGCCATGAAACTCGAGTTTTCCGCCGGCCTCTATCGGCCCAGGCCGGGCTGGCTCAGCCAGGCGACACAACCGGAGCGTACCCCGCAGGGGAGCGTCGAGCGGCCATGACATCCTCTTCCATCAACAAGCGGGTCCTGGTCCGACCGGCCCATATCGGCGATCTCGATCTGCTCGTCAGCTTCAGTCTGGCCATGGCGCAGGAAACGGAGGGACGGCAATTGGACAAGGCACGCCTCCTCCGGGGCACCCAAGTCCTCTTCGACGAGCCGACGCGTGGGTTTTACCTGGTAGCCGAAGCCACGGGCCAGCCCGAGCCGACGATCGTCGGCCAGCTCATGGTGACCTTCGAATGGAGCGATTGGCGCAACGCGACCTTCTGGTGGATCCAAAGCGTCTATGTCCGCCCGGACTGGCGCCGACAGGGTGTCTATCGAGCCATGCACCAGCATGTACTCCGTGAGGCCAGGGAGCGGAAGGACGTCTGCGGCCTGCGGTTGTATGTGGAAAAAGACAACCGGGGGGCGCAGACAGCCTACCGACGGGTGGGGCTGTCGCCGTCAGCCTATCAGGTCTTTGAAGAGGACTTCGTCCTGACCAAACGGACCAGGACGAGCAAGCTGTAGATAGTCAGTCCGGCCGGAAGGAGGAGAAAGGCAATGAGGCGACAAAGCCTTGCGAGAGTCATCGGGATCAATGCCGTCCTCGGCACCTTGATCCTTGGTTTAGCCTTGCTCAGTGGCTGTTCTTTCAACCGAGGGGCGTGGGGAGACGAGTTTCGCAATGAAGACATACAACGGATCAAGAAAGGCGACAGGCGCGCCGATGTCGTGGAAATTCTTGGGTCGCCGGATCGCATCGTCGAAGTCAACGACCATGAAATTCTGCAATATTACCGGTACGAAGTCCGCGTGATGGCCTTCGCTCCCCTGGTCGCGATGGCCCGGACGTATGTGGTGAGTGACGACCTCTATGTCTTCCTCAACAAGAACGCCCTGGTCGATGACGTGATATTCGGAAGACGGTCGAACAAGCAGGAGTTTCAATTCTGGCCGTGGGGCGATTGACATGAACCCGACTGCAACTCATGCAAGGAGACATGACATCGTGAGACTCGTTCTTGTCGGATTGCTGTTGCTCATGGTTCCGCTCGGCGGGTGCCAGACATCGGTCTCGGTTCTGGTTGAGGATGAAGACTTGGCAAAGCCCGCGGCTCCGGCCAACCTCAAGGTGACGTTGCTGTCCAAGGCCAGGGATATTCGCGACAAGCCACGAGATCAAGTCGGGAGGCATTTTTTCCTGTTCATGCCAGGACCGCAGGTCAAGCCGGAAGAAGGGCGACTGGATCAAGCCATCGCCAAGAATATGAAGACTGCCTTAGAGGTGTCAGGCTACTCGGTGTCCATGGTCGATAGGCTGCGCGATGCGACCGGCCCGGTGGTCGTCGTGCAGATCGATGACTTGCGCAATAATCTGTTCATCTTCCCCTATCCGCTGGCCACCGGCTGGGGAAAGATGCGCTTGAGCCTCCATGTGCTGACACCCGAGGGCAAAGAGCTGTGGGCAGGCGCAACGGAAGGGCATTGGGGCGTTATGGCTTCGTTGTTCTACATGTGCGGATTCGAAATGCGGGTCCAGAGCGACTTGAAATCCAACCTGAACCAGATCATGACCATGGTCTCCTCGGAGGAGTTCAAGAAGCAGATAAGACCCTAGCCGGACCTTGCGATGGTGTCGATTTATGGAAACCTGGGCTAATCTCTTTGTCCGCAGATTGGTGCGCGCGCTTGTTATCGCGGCCTGCGTTCTGCCTACGGCTGCCTGCATCGTGATCAGTCACGTGACGATCAACGATCCGATCCATCAGGAAACGGTCGCGTTCATTCAGGAGGGTCGGACGACGTTCAAGGATGTCGTCGAGGAACTAGGGGCGCCAACCCGACTGGTCGGGACCAAGGGAGGAGGGGCTATCGCCGTCTATCAGTTCCTCGATATCAAGTACTCGCGGGTCAATTATGGCTGGGCGCTCCAGTTCATTCCCCAGTCGCAAGGGCAGGGTACCGACATGATCCTGGCAGGAGGCGGTCTGGGCATCGATATGTTCGAGGTGGCGTTCGACGAACGGTGGGTCGCCAAGCATTACATGTTTTCCAAACATACGAACGCCAGTCGCTATGTCTTTTGGCCCTTCTGACCAAGGCTGGCATTGTCCCTTCTTGAGCGTCCCGCTATAATACCTGCTAATGGGTAAACCCGACTCAAAGAAGGAAGAGAAACTCCTCGAAGCCCTCCTGCAAGCCCCCTCCTACCGCCGAGCCGACAAGGACCCGGATTTTCTGGGCCGTGACGAGCTGCGGCCGGTGCGTCTGCAGCTCGAGCTGCTCAAGCCGGAACTGATCCAGCAGGACGAAGGCATCCGCTCCACCGTCGTGGTCTTCGGCAGTGCGCGACTGTGCGAGCCGGCCGAAGCACAGCGCCGCCTGGTTCAAGCGGAAGAAGTGTTGCGCCAACAGCCGAGCGATTCGGACCGTCAACATGCCGTGGCCATCGCGCGCCGCCAGCTCGCCCTGTCGAAATACTACGATGAAGCCCGTGAGTTCGGCCGTCTGGTCTCCAGTGCGTGCCAGGTCAACGGCGAATGCGAGTTCGTCGTGGTGACCGGCGGAGGACCCGGCATCATGGAGGCGGCCAACCGAGGGGCGGCGGACGTCGGGGCCAAGTCCATGGGACTCAACATCACGCTTCCGCACGAACAGCAGCCCAACCCCTACATCACCCCGGCCCTCTGCTTCCAGTTCCGGTACTTCGCCTTGCGCAAGATGCACTTTCTCCTCCGGGCCAAAGCGCTGATCGCCTTTCCCGGCGGCTTCGGCACGATGGACGAACTGTTCGAGGCGCTGACCCTGCTCCAGACCGGCACCGTGCATGGGATCACCATCGTCCTGGTGGGCCGTGCCTTCTGGGAGCGGCTGATCAACTGGCCCATGCTGGTCGAAGAAGGGCTGGTCAGCCCGAAAGACCTCCACCTGCTCCACTATGCGGAGACGGCCCAGGAAATCTGGGATATCATCGCCGGCGCCCAGCAAGTACCGCCACACCGGGCACCGAACCCCACACGCCGTCCATGAAGATTTCCTTCCACGGGGCGGCCCGATCCGTGACCGGCAGCCGGCACCTCATCCAGGCCGGCGGGACCCGCGTTCTGTTGGATTGCGGACTTTTCCAAGGCCGCCGCCAGGAGGCCGAGCGACAGAACAGGAATCTGGGATTCGACCCCAAATCGGTGGACGCGGTCCTTCTCTCCCATGCCCACATCGACCATTCCGGCGCCTTGCCGGCGCTGGCCAAGCACGGGTTCTCCGGCAAAGTCCACGGCACCAACGCCACCGCTGATCTGACGGAAATGATGCTGGCCGATTCCGCCCGCATCCAGGAAAGCGATTGCCGATACGTGAACAAGAAAGAGCGCCGCCGGGGCAAGGACTGCCGCCGGCCGTTCTATGATTCCGACGATGCCCGAGACATCGTCCGCCGCTTTGTGAGCACGCGCTACGACGAGGTCCTGTCGGTGCGGCCGCGGCTGAAAGCCTCCTTCCACGACGCCGGGCACATTCTGGGGTCCGCGGCGGTCCGTGTGACGGCCACGGTGGGAAGCACGACCAAGACGATTCTCTTCACCGGAGACCTGGGCCGGAAGGAGATGCCGATCCTGCGCGATCCCCAGCCGCCTCCGCCCTGCGACGTCCTCATTATCGAGTCCACTTACGGAGACCGGCTCCACGAAGAGACGCGCACCGCGGCCATGGAGAAGGCCCAGGCGCTGGTGGCCCATGCCGTGGCCCACCGGAGCAAGATCATCGTTCCGGCCTTCGCCGTCGGACGCACCCAGGACCTCGTCATGTGGTTCAAAGAACTCGTCAAGGACGGACGCATCGAACCATTGCCGATTTATATCGACTCCCCCATGGCGCTGAAAGCCACCGACATCTTTCGCCGGCACCCGGAATGCTACGACGAGGAGACCTACCGGGCTCTCACCTCGGAAGGGGACCCGTTTATCGCCCGCTACATCCACTATGTCGGCTCCGTGCAGGAAAGCCAGAGGCTGAACTCGATCAAAGGGCCTTGCGTGATCATCTCCGCCTCGGGAATGTGCGAAGGGGGACGCATCGTCCATCACCTCAAACATGCGATTCAGGACGAAGCCAATATCATCGCCATCGTGGGGTTTCAGGCCGAACACACGCTGGGACGCAAACTCGTGGAGGGATGGGAAACGGTCCCCATTTTCGGCGTCCCAACCCAGCGGCGCGCGCAAGTGGTCCGGTTCAACGGGCTCTCCGCCCATGCGGACCGCAACGATCTGTTGGCCTATGTCCGGGCCATCACACTGGCGCCGGACAAGGTGTTTGTCGTGCATGGGGAAGAGAAGCAGTCGTTTTCGCTGGCTGCGGCGATTCAGGCCGAGCACCCGGGGATCGACGTCACGGTGCCGGAGCCAGACTCGACCCATGAACTCTGAGGCTGCGCCGTGAGCCGAGGGAGATCCAGCTGGATCATCGCCACCGGCCAGGCCTGGAAGCTCTACGTGACCGTCGCCGGATTCACCGGAGCTCTGGGCCTCCTGACTGCGGCGTTCTTCTCGCTCACCTCGGGGGGGCGCCTGTTCATGGCCTTGGCCGCCTGCGGACTCTTTCTCGGCGCGGCGACATTCGTCTGGTTCACAGGCACGCTCCGGTGCCCCCGCTGTTCGGCCAAGCTGGTCTGGACGATGGTGTCCAGCCGGCCGCACAGTTCGTGGGTCATCGACCTGGCGGCGCTCGATCACTGTCCTGTCTGCAAAGCCCGACTGGATCAGGTCGGAGCGTCACCACACTGAGCCGGGAGAAACGACCATGTCACAACCGGATCACGGTCAGAGGTACCGATCGCGCGGGCGGGCCGGATGGCGCGCGGCTCCGTTCGTCGTCGCTATCATGCTGGGGGCGGCCGGCGGCGACGACTTGTCGGCGGGAGCCGACGAGCCTCGGCAACGGGCCCGCGACCTGGGCATTGCGATCGGGCGGTACCAGCCTGGCCCCTTGAATGCCATCACGGATGTCGCGGGCGTGGCGGTCGGGCAGGTCACCCTGATGAAGGGACAAGGGACGCTGAAACCAGGGGAGGGGCCGGTGCGCACCGGCGTGACCGTGGTCATTCCCCGCGACGACGTCTGGCACAAGAAGGCGCCGGCCGCCTCATTCGTGCTGAACGGCACCGGGGAGATGACCGGACTTGCCTGGGTGGCGGAATCCGGGTTCCTGGAATACCCCATCGCGCTGACCAACACCCTCAACGTCCCGCGCGTGGCCAACGGGGTGATGAGCTGGATGATCAAACGGTACCCGGACATCGGCATCTCGGACGACACGCTCACGCCTGTGGTGGCCGAATGCGACGACAGCCGGCTGAACGACAGTCAGGGCCGGCATGTATCCGAGGCGGATGTGGCCGCCGCGTTGGACGGAGCCAAGGGCGGGCCGGTAGCGGAAGGGGCGGTGGGAGCCGGAACCGGCATGGTTTCCTACGGCTTCAAAGGCGGGATCGGCACCTCCTCCCGCCGGCTGACGGCAGAGGAGGGGAGCTACACGGTCGGCGTCCTGGTCAATGCCAATCATGGTCGGCGGGATGAACTGGTCGTGGCCGGAGTTCCCGTTGGGAAGCTGTACGAGACCGGCTCCACGACCCAGCAGAGCCGCCTGCAACAGAAGGGCGACGCAAGGCTGGCGCAGGAGCCCTGGCTCTCAGCCCAGGAAGGCTCCATCATCATTGTGATTGCCACCGATGCCCCGTTGGATGCCCGCCAACTCGGCCGCCTGGCCAAACGGGCGGCACTGGGCCTGGCCAGGACCGGCTCGACGGCGCGGCACGGAAGCGGTGATTTCATCCTGGCCTTTTCAACCGGCAATACGATTCCGCACTATCCGAAAGACCCTACGTTTACCATGACCCATCTGGCCGATACCCACCTCAACCCGCTCTTGACCGCAACCGTCGAGGCGACGGAAGAAGCCATTCTCAACGCACTGACCATGGCGGTGACCGTGGAAGGACGGGACGGGCGCCGCGTGGAGGCCATTTCGCTCGGCCGGCTCCGGACCCTGCTGGGCACCGGACAGGGTAAGCCGGCCCAGCCTGCTCCTTAGGGCGCAATCGCAGGCCTCCTTCGCTTGCTTTTTGCGCGAAGGTGCGGCTATCCTGGTTTCGAGCATCACGTACCCCGCGACAGGGGGATCCTTGTCAGATTTGAGGCACCATGGCTGACTATCAAATCGGTGGCGGACTGAAGCTGGTGACGGCTCTGGAGAAGACCCAGGCTTTCGCCGAATTTCTCCAAACTCGGATGACCCGCGCGCTGGAAACCCAGGATCCGACCGAACTCCATTACCTGCTGGCGCAGTTGGACGATTTTCATTTCTACATGTGGCGATACCACAAGAAACTCCAAACCGAGCGGGGCGAGCGGTCTGACTTGGTCACCTAACCTGCTTCAGCAGTTTATTCCAGGGACAACAGGATGCCGGACAATCAGGGGTCAGGGTTGCGATTTGCCTCGTCGGTCTCGCGTGAGCGGGATGCGGGCTGCGCCGGACAGGCCCTCGCCCGTCAGGTGAGAGAAGGGCTCGGCGGGGCGGCGGACCTGGCCTTTCTGTTCTTCTCGAGCCAGTATGCAGACCAGGCCGGCGCGCTCTCGGACGCCGTGCGGGCCGAGTTGGCTCCGACGGTCCTGCTGGGTTGTACGGGGGAGGGCATTATCGCCGGGATGGAAGAGATCGAAGAGGCGGCCGCGATGACCCTCTGGGCCGCCCGTCTGCCGGGCGTCCGGGCCACGCCGTTGCGCTTCTTCGTCCCGGAAGGGGAGGAGGACCCGGCCCTGGACCGCTGGCCGGACAACCTCAGCGAGGAGGACGAGCAACCGACCTTTATCCTGCTGGCCGATCCCTTCACCACGCCGATGACGGAGGCGCTCTCGGCGCTCGCCGATCGCTGGCCCGGAGCCGCGGCCATCGGCGGGCTGGCCGGAGGCGGGCACGATCAGGGTGACCATCGCCTGCTCTTGAACGATGAGGTGCACGACGGGGGCCTCGTCGGGGTGGCCCTGTCCGGACCTGTTTCCATCAGAACCGTCGTGTCGCAGGGCTGCCGACCGATCGGGACCCCCTATGTCGTGACCAAGTCGGAACAGAACGTGATCCACGAATTGGGCGGGGCGCCGGCGCTGGACCGGCTTCAGGCCGTGTTCGAATCCCTGGCCGGCGAAGAGCGGCGCATGGCGCACCAAGCCTTGCATGTCGGCATCGTCATCGACGAGCATCGCGAGCGGTTCGAGCGGGGCGACTTCCTGATCCGCAACCTGATCGGCGCCGACCGAGGCTCGGGCAGCGTGGCCATCGGGGACCATGTCCAGGAAGGACAGACCGTCCAGTTCCACCTGCGCGACGCCAAATCGGCCAGCGAAGACCTGAACCTGTTGCTCGCCCTGGATCGGACCAGGCATGAGAAGCCGCCGCTGGGGGCGCTTCTCTTCAGTTGCTGCGGACGGGGTCAAGGGCTGTTCGGACGACCGCATCACGATGTCGGCGTGCTGCGGGAACGGGCCGGCGACATTCCGGTGGCCGGGTTCTTCGCCCAAGGGGAGATCGGCCCGGTGGGCGGCAGCAATTTTCTGCACGGGTACACGGCCAGCCTGGCCCTGTTTTCAGAGCCAGGCTCCTGAACGTCTATCACGGAGGAGCAAGCGACATGGCGACACGATGGATCATCCTCGGCTGCCTGCTCATCGCCACCGGCCTCGTCAGCGTGGCGGAGGCGGACGACCAGGCCGCGGGCAAGAAGCAGGCTGGACAGACGGTCACCACCGACTCGGGGCTTCAATACATTGATCTGGTGGAAGGGAAGGGCCGGCAAGCCGAGTTGGGCGACCAGGCCACGGTCCACTACACAGGCTGGCTGGCCAACGGCACCAAGTTCGACAGTTCGCTGGATCGCGGCCAGCCCTTTTCCTTTCGCGTCGGCGCCGGGCAGGTCATCAAGGGATGGGATGAGGGGGTCGGCACGATGAAAATTGGCGGCAAGCGGAAGCTGATCATCCCGCCGGACCTCGCCTATGGCCCGCGCGGAGCCGGCGCTGTGATTCCGCCCAATGCCACGCTGACCTTTGAAGTCGAACTGCTCGGATTACGGTAGGGGGATGATGAAACGGACACCGCTCTATGACAGACACGTCGCGGCCGGCGCCAAGCTGGTGGATTTCGCCGGCTGGGAGATGCCGATCCAATATTCCGGCGTCGTGGACGAGTACCAGACCGTCCGCACCGCCGCGGGGCTCTTCGATGTCAGCCACATGGGACGCTTCACGGTGGAGGGCCGCAGTGCGCTGGCCTTTCTGCAGAAGGTCGTGACGAGCAATGTCGAGCCGCTGGCTGTGGGGACCTCCCAATACTCCATGGTCTGCAACCAAACCGGCGGGATCAAGGACGATATCTTCATCTATCGCCTGGCCGCCACCCGGTTCCTCCTCTGCATCAACGCCTCGAACCGCGACAAGGTCTTCTCTTGGTTCTGCGCCAAGGCGCCGCAGGGCGACGTGCGCCTCAGCGACGAGAGCGACGAGCTGGCGCAGATTGCGCTGCAAGGGCCGCGCTCACCGCAAATCATGCGGACGATCTGCCCCGCTGCCGCCGACAGCCTGAAGACCAGACACTGTCTGGAGACCGACTTGCTGGGAGCCCTCGGCATCGTGTCCCGAACCGGCTATACCGGGGAGGTCGGCTATGAACTTTACCTCCCCGCGCCGTCCGCCAAGACGGTCTGGGACGCGCTGATGAAAGCCGGAGCCTCCGCCGGCCTCAAACCCTGCGGCTTGGGCTCCCGCGACTTGCTTCGCCTGGAAGTCGGGTATCTCCTCTACGGGAACGACATCGACGAACAAACTACGCCGCTGGAAGCCAGCGCGGCGTTCACCGTGGATTTCGCCAAAGGGGAGTTCATCGGCAGCCGGGCCCTGCAGGAGCAACAAGCGACCGGTCCGGCCAAACGGCTGGTCGGGTTTGAATTGCTCGAAAAGGGCGTGCCCCGCCACGGGATGAAAATCCTGGCCGACGGGCAGGACGTCGGCCTCGTCTCCAGCGGCAACTTGTCGCCTCGCTTGCAGAAAGGCATCGGCCTGGGCTATGTCCCGGTGAAGCTCAGCGAACTGGGCACTCCGCTTCAGATCGACATCCGGGGCCGCATGCACCCGGCCGTCGTCGTGAAGCTCCCGTTCTATCAAAGAACAAAGGCGTGAGGTGAAGTTATCAGTTCACAGTTAACCGTTTTCAGTTTCCGAAACTGAGGACCGTTTCCTGATAACTGTTAACGGGTTCCGCATGACCAAGAATATCTACACCGGACGTGTGGTGACACTGAACCTGGACACAGTCACCTTGCCCAACGGAGCCACCGTCGAGCTGGAAACGATCCGCCACCCAGGCGCCTCCGCCGTGGTGCCGCTGAAGGACGACGGGACCGTGGTCCTGATCCGGCAATTCCGCCATGCCGCCGGCGGGTTCATCTACGAGATCCCGGCCGGCAAGTTGAGCCCCGGCGAGGACCCCCGCCTCTGTGCCGCGCGGGAAACGGAAGAAGAGATCGGTTACCGGGCCGGCTCGCTCGAACTCCTCGCCAGCATCTTCACGGCCCCGGGATTCGCCGACGAGGTGATTCACATTTACCTGGGGACCGATCTATCCCCAAGCAGGCAGCAACTGGAACATGACGAGGTGCTGGAAATCGCCGAGATGCCGCTGGAGAAAGCCATGACGTTGATCCAGGACGGCACCATCCGCGACGGGAAAACGATCGTGGGGCTCCAGGCGGTGTACCTGCGGCAACAAGCCCGCTGAACGGCCCTCCCTCCGGTCCCTGATGGAGAGGGCATGCGCCCCGCACGTCCGTGCGATTCCTACGAAACGACTGCTCTGCGTCGCCGCGATTCTAAGCCTCTCCTTGACCGGATGCGAGTCCGGCCCTCCCCAGGGCCGCGAATCTCCGGCCGGTCGCGGGTTCCTCGTCACCAAGGACCACGTCAGGGAAACCATCGCGCACGAGAAGGCCTTTGCCCAGTACTACGACGTGAAGGCCCCGCCGGGGGAGAACTGGTTCGCCATCGACTTGGGCACGACGCCGGTGCTGGTCGTGGCCGGCCATGCCACCGCGCAAACCAGGGAAGGGACGCGCAAGGCGGCGGACCGAGGCACCGGATCCCTCGCCGTCGCGCTGCACAAACTGACGGGCGCCACGGCGATCTATACCGTGTATGAAAGTCCGTCGGACCCCAATTACGACGACGACAATGCGTTTAAAGAGACCCTGTCGAAATTGCTTCAGGAGATCCAGCCGGCGCTCGTCCTCGACTTACACACATCGCATGCGGATCGACCCTATGCGGTGGACTTTGGAACGATGGGCGGCAAGTCGCTCCTCGGACGGATGGAGGTTCTGGGACAACTGGAGGAGACGTTACGCGGAGCGGGGGTGCGGGACCTCTCGAACGATTATTTCCCGGCCCAGCACCATCACACGATCACCAAATGGGTGTCCGGCCACGGCGTGCCCTGCATCCAACTGGAAATCAATTCCACCTGGCTGATCCGCGACGCCGACAATCCCGCAGAATTCCACCGCTTCGAAAAACTGCTCCAGGGGCTGGTGAACTTCCTGCAAGGCTTCGAGCCCCCGGATGCGACCAGGCCGTCCACCGGCCTCTCGGGTCCGGTTGCTCGTTAAACGCCGTCATGCCACGCCGGGCCTGCAGAGCGGGCCCGACGCTCCTACTTGTGCCCCACGACGAGCCAATCCCAGGGCAGCGCCTTCCCGTTGAGCCGAGGATGGCCGTCCTCCAGTCCCTCTTCCGACCAGGGAATCCACACACGGCAGGCCGTGCACTTGCGGAAGCCCGCCTGCCGCATCGAGTCGAGCACCTCTCGTTTCGAGAAATACTTTTGCGCCACGCCGTCGCACATGAGAATGCCCTGGGAGAGCAGCTTGCGCTTTGAGGCGCCGGTCAGCTGGTCCCGCTTGATCGTGCGATGCACAAAGAGCGTGGACTCGAGCGAGGGCACCACGAGCAACGTGGTGCCGGCGGCGTTCGTCAGCTTCCACAAGGACCGCAGCATCTTACTCCTGATCCGCTTGCTCGGAGAGGTCACGACGTTCAGGCAGACCGTCACGTCTCCGGTCGGCATCGTCGCGTGATCGATTCGGCTCAAGTCGGCTTGCATCCACCGCACGTTGGGGACGCCGTGACAGCGGCGCTTCGCATACCGAAGCATGTTCAACGAGAAATCGGCTCCATAGACGAACCGGAAGCGGTGACCATGGGTCTGGATAAACGTCCCGATTCCGCACCCCAGATCGAGCAGCGTGGATCGTGAGAAGTCCCGGCTCAGTCCCGCGATGGTCCGTTCGATGACGTTCCGGCGGTCCGCCGCGACAATGTCGCAGACTTCCCCTGCAAATGCGTGAGCGAGACGTTCCCACGAGTGGCGTGTCAGGCTGGCGGGTTTCGTCAAGAGAGATGGGTTAGGCGCCAAGTCGGTCCCATCCTCGTGCAACGCCCGCAACGATCCCGTCGTCTTCGATCCCGAAGTGGACCTTCAGGAGCGTCCGGAAATCGTCGAGGAGGCTTACTGTGGATTGTTGGATCGCGCCATTCGTCCGAATCTTGAGCTTTCGATCAAGAAGCGTCACGCGACCCTCGGTGGTCGGTTTCGTGCAAATGACGTGCTGCACAAAGAGGGAATCCGACGCATGCGAGTGATAGTAGTTGGCCAATATATAATCCTCCGGCCGGTACGGTTCAAGCGTAAACTCATAGAGGTCATGCCAGGTGCCGCGGGTCTCGAACTGAAGCGCAAATGTCCTCCCGCTCCGGCTCTCGCAGCCGGTCAGGCGAAAATGGTCCTGGTGCTGCCGCTCTTTGTGTCCGGCGCGCAAGGGGAGGGGGGCGATCAGCCCGTTCGCGCCGAAACCGACATCGGCGATCCATCGGTCGCCTTCGGCTTCCACGAGCAACACTTCGTGACTGAGCGGTCTGACCGTGGTGGAGCCATACAGCACCCGCGCCATGAGCCGGTGGACGGTGAACCCGAGTTGTTCCAGGATCACCGCAAAGAGTCCGTTCAGTTCGAAGCAGTAGCCGCCCCGCCGTTCATGAACGATCTTTTTGAAGAGGGCCGAAGGGTCGAGGGAAATCGGCCGCCCCAGCTGCACGTCCAGATTTTCAAAGGGAACGGTCAACGCATGGGCTTCATGGAGACCGCGCAAGGTCTCCACGGATGGATCGAGCCGGCCACGATAGGCGAGCCGGGCCGCATAGGCGGCCACATCGAGAACCGGCCCTTCCGTCGCCGGCAGGTCGCGCATGCGATTCAGCTCGTGAGGGTCTTCACCGCCTGCAACGTCTTCTCGACGTCCTCCTGCGACGTCAGCAGGCTTGGGGCCAGGCGAACATACTTGACGGCATAGGGGGTTTCGCTCGCGATGATCTTTCGCTCGCGCAAGCGTGCGACCGCCCGCTCCGGTTTCAAGCCGTCAATTTCGAAGCAGACGATGCCCGCCGACAGGTCCTCCGTCAGCGGCGTGTGGACCGTCACATGCTTCATGCGGGCCATCCCTTCCTTTAGCTGCCGGTTCAGCGCATGGACGCGCTCGGCGATGCGCGCCTTGCCGATCGCGAGATGGAACCGGAAGGCTTCGCTCAACGCCCACCGGTGCTCGAAGGAGTGGAATCCGCCCGGAGTCATGATCGCCGACTTGGGTACATCTTGAGGGGGAATGTCCTTCATCCAGATCCGGTAGGCTTCCATGTTGAACGTGGGAATCGTCGCCTGGGCCACCGGCCAGGCGCCAGGCTTGCCCCAGACCACCCCGGTTCCCCGAGGGCCCAGCATCCATTTGTGGCAGCCGGCGATGAAGAAATCGCAGCCGAGGCCGCCCATCGTCGCATCTTCCGCCCCGAAGCCGTGCACTCCGTCCACGCAGAAGATCGCTCGGTCGGCTTCCTCACGAGACTCGTTCACCTTGGCCAGCGCATCGGCGATCTCTCGGATCGGCAGCTTGAGCCCGGTGCTCGAATGAACCCAGGTGACGGCCACATAGCGGGTCTGGGGTCCGATGTTTCGGATGAGGGTCTCGACGAGCTCCTGCTTCGAGACCATTTTCAGATCCCGATACAGGGGAATTGTCCGCACCGACGCGCCGGTCCGCTCGGCCCGGTGTTGTAAGGAGACTTGTGTCGAGTAATGGTCGTGGGTCGTCGTGAGAATTTCCTGCCCGTCACGAAGGGCCAACCCTCCGTATAGAAGCCCCAGCCCCATCGTCGTGCTGTCGGTCAGGGCGATGTCGGTGGGATTGACGCCCATATACTCGGCCGCAGCCCGCAGCACCTCCGCCTCGCACTTCTCCTCGTTGTCGAACCAGTAATGGGCCGGGTTCTCGTCGAGGCCGCGGCGATGCCGCTCGATCGCAGCGCGCACCGGGGCCGGGTGCGAAGCCAGCAGGAAACCCGTCATGTGGATGAAGTCCCGCGAGAGGAGGAACTGCTTGCGGACTGCCGACCAGCCGGAGAACTTGGCCAGAGGAGCGGCAACGGCGGCCTGGGACAAGGACGGCAAGGCGCCGGAAAGAAGGCCGGCGCCGAGCATGACCCCGGAACGGACCAGAAACGCCCGGCGGTTCAGATCAGGAAGACGCTCCATACCGTCACCCATCTTTCCGTACGCTCACGGTTGTCACTATACAACCCTCGCCGGCACAAACCAAGGGTGCAGGCGCGGAACGGAAGGCCGTCCCAAGGCCGGAGCGTCATCGTGTCTGCGTGGAAAATGAGGGGAGGCGTGGCAAGACGCGCCCGATGGACCCTACCGGACCAGGGTTTCTCCCTGCCGTCCCGTCCGGCTGCCCCCATGGCGGCCGGCTGAATCTCGCGCAAGGTTTGGGAGTACCCGGAGCAGTACTCGCGGGCCTTCGCCGGTTCCTTCTCGTACCGTTCCATACACTCGCGGTAGGCCCGGATCAGATCGGCCGTTTCGGACCGGATGTCGGCCGTGCCCTTCATCATCCGGAACTCCTCATAATAGTGGCAGCCGGTGAGACCGACGAGGAGCAGGCAGAGCCACGCAGGCAGAATCCACCGCATCATGCTCCTCTTAGGATGCATACCGCTCCATCGGCGGACAGGTGCAGACCAGGTTCCGATCCCCATAGGCATTGTCGATCCGCGCCACGGCCGGCCAGAACTTCTGCTCGCGCACCCAGGGAGCCGGAAACGCCGCTTGCTCGCGGCTGTAGGGATGTTTCCAATCGGCCGCCGTCACCGCCTGGGCCGTGTGCGGCGCATGCTTCAAGGGATTGTCGTTGCGCGGCACGCGCCCGTCTTCGATGTCCCGAATCTCGCCGCGAATCGCGATCAACGCCTCGCAGAAGCGATCCAGTTCGGCCCGGGATTCGCTCTCCGTCGGCTCGATCATCAGGGTGCCCGCGACCGGGAAGGACATGGTCGGCGCGTGGAAGCCATAGTCCATGAGGCGCTTGGCGATGTCGTTCACCTCGACCCCGGCGGTCTCCTTGAAGTGGCGCATGTCCAGGATGAATTCATGGGCACAGAAGCCTCGCGCGCCCGCATAGAGGACCGGAAAATGTTTCTCCAGCCGTTTGGCCATGTAGTTGGCGTTGAGAATCGCCACCTTGGTGGCCTGGGTGAGCCCATCCCCGCCCATGAGCGCGATGTACACCCAGGAAATGGGCAGGATGCTGGCGCTGCTGTAGGGAGCCGCCGCAATCGGCTTGATGGCCTTCTCTCCGCCCACCTTGCGGAGCGGGTGGCCCGGCAGAAACGGCGCCAGATGCGTCGCGACCCCGATGGGTCCCATGCCCGGCCCCCCGCCTCCGTGCGGGATGCAGAACGTCTTGTGCAAGTTCAAATGGCAGACATCGGCGCCGATGTCTCCGGGCTGGCACAGGCCCACCTGGGCGTTCAGGTTGGCCCCATCCATATAGACCTGCCCGCCGCGCGCATGGATGATGGCGCAGACTTTGCGGACTCCTTCTTCGAAGACGCCGTGCGTAGACGGGTAGGTAATCATCAGGGCCGCCAACCGGTCGCGGTGCTGTTCCGCCTTGGCCTCCAGATCGGCCAGATCCACATTGCCCCGTTCATCGCAGGCCACCGCCACGACTTTCATGCCGGCCATGACGGCGCTGGCCGGGTTGGTCCCGTGCGCAGAGACCGGAATCAGGCAGACATCCCGCCCGCTCTGCCCGCGGGCTTGATGATAGGCCCGGATGACCATGAGCCCCGTATACTCGCCCTGGGAACCGGCGTTGGGCTGGAGCGACACGGCCGCAAACCCCGTGATCTCCGCCAGCCAACGCTCCAGTTGCGCAAACAGCTCGTGATAGCCCTTGGTCTGCTCCGCCGGCGCGAAGGGATGCATGCGGCCGAATCCCTTCCAGGTCACCGGAATCATCTCCACGGTGGCGTTGAGTTTCATCGTGCAGGACCCGAGCGTGATCATCGAATGGATCATCGAGAGGTCACGGGCCTGTAATCGATTGATGTAGCGCAGCATTTCGTGCTCGGAGTGATACCGGTTGAAAACCTCGTGCGTCAGGAATGCGCTGCCCCTCGCCAAACCGGACGGGATGCAACGTTCGCTCTTCGCGGCAAGCTCGTCCAGCGTGAACGTCAGCGGTTTGCCTCCGACAAAGCAACCCAGCAGGGCCGCCAGGTCATCCGCCATGGTTACTTCGTCCAAGGCGATGCCGAGGGTCCCATCCTCGAACCGGCGCAGATTGATTCGCCGCTCGGCCGCGCGCGCGACAATCTGATCGGCCTGCTCGGCGGACCCGCCGGTCGGCTGGACCTTCAGCGTATCGAAAAAGGTCTGGTGGACAATCCGGTGGCCCAGGCGGCGCAATCCTTCCGCCAGCATCGCCGTCAAGCCATGAACCCGCTCCGCGGTCCGGCGCAGTCCTTCCGGTCCGTGATAGACCGCATACATGCCGGCCATGACCGCGAGCAACACTTGCGCGGTGCAGATGTTGCTGGTGGCCTTTTCGCGTCTGATGTGCTGCTCGCGGGTCGCCAGCGCCATACGGTAAGCCGGCTTCCCTGCCGCGTCCTTGGAGAGGCCGATAAGCCGCCCCGGCATCTGACGGACATGCTCTTGCTTGCAGGCCAAAAACGCCGCGTGGGGGCCGCCGAAGCCCATCGGGACGCCGAAGCGCTGGCTGGAGCCGACGGCAACATCGGCGCCCGATTCGCCGGGCGTCCGCAGCACCGTCAAGGCCAGCAAGTCCGTGGCCATGACCGCCAGCACTCCCGCCTGATGCGCCCGCGCGATGAGACCGCGGTGGTCGAGCAGCGCGCCGTCGGTCGCCGGATATTGAAGCAGAAGCCCGAACAGATCCGGTTTGGCGACGGTGGCTTCATCGAGCCGGCCGACTTCGAGGGTGATGCCCAGCGGAGTCGCCCGCCCTTGCATCACGGCGATCGTCTGGGGATGGCAGTCCTCGGCCACGAAGAACCGATGCCGATCCGTGCGGCCCTCGTGCTGGGCGATCCGCAGGCACATGGTCATGGCTTCCGCCGCGGCGGTCGCCTCATCAAGCAAGGACGCGCCGGCCACAGGCAGGCCGGTCAGGTCGGAGACCATGGTCTGAAAATTCATCAAAGCTTCCAGCCGCCCCTGGGCGATCTCGGCCTGATAGGGGGTATAGGCCGTATACCAGCCGGGATTTTCCAGAATGTTGCGCTGAATGACGAGGGGGGTGACGCAATCGTAGTAGCCCATCCCGATGAAAGACTGGAAGACCTGATTCCGATCATGCATCGCGCGCAAGGCGGCCAGCGCTTCATGCTCGCTCAAGGGCACGCCCAGCGCCAGCGGCTTGCGCAGCCGGATGTCCTCCGGCACCGTTGCATCAATCAAGCTGTCCAGGGATGTGAGCCCCAAGGCTGCGAGCATGTCCCGGATGTCCGCGTCGGTCGGCCCGAGATGGCGGTGGAGAAACTGGTCGGTCGGCTTGAGCAGGTCGGCGCGATTCATTGTAAGCTTATGACTCCCGGGTCTACGGTGATGGGTTGGAAGGCTGCTCCGTCTACGTTTTGGCTCTGGTATACCATAATCAACCGAGGTCCGTGAAGGGAAAGCCTTGGCCCCGTTGCCTTGCGTAACCCGGTTGATTTGGGCCATCATAGGCCCATGAAATCCCGCAGATTTATTCCCGCACCAAGCCTTCAAGCAAGCCTGGCCGCATGAAGGTCCACGACCTGGTCATCGTCGGCGCCGGCCTGGCCGGCATGCGGGCGGCCCTGGCTGCACTCGAAGCACACCCGCACCTGGACGTGGCCATCCTGTCCAAAGTCCATCCCGTGCGCAGCCACTCGGTTGCCGCGCAGGGAGGCATCAACGCGGCGCTCGGCGAGCAGGACTCCTGGGAAGCCCATGCCTTCGACACAGCCAAGGGAGGCCAGTACTTGGGCGACCAGGACGCCATCGAGGCCCTGTGCCGCGAAGCGCCGGATGCCATCCTGGACCTGGAGCGTCTGGGCGTCATCTTCAGCCGCGACGAACAGGGCCGGATCGCGCAGCGCCCCTTCGGCGGAGCCGGGGCGGTGCGCACCTGCTACGCCGCCGACCGGACCGGCCACGCCATCCTTCATGCCCTGTACGAGCAGCTGCTCAAGCGTCAGGTGTTCGTCTATGAGGAATGGTATGTGACCTCCTTGATCGTCGAGGAGGGCCACTGTCGCGGGGTCATCGCCTGGGACCTGGTTCGCGGCGGGCTCCATACCGTCGTGGGAAAAGCGACGCTCCTGGCCACCGGCGGGAGCGGGCGGGTGTTCTCGACCTCCACCAACGCGGCGATCAACACCGGCGACGGGATGGCCCTGGCCTACCGGGCCGGGGCGTCGCTCGAAGACATGGAGTTCGTCCAGTTCCACCCCACCACGCTCAAAGGCACGGGCATCTTGATCACCGAAGGAGCGCGAGGCGAGGGCGCCTATCTGTTAAACACGCTGGGCGACCGGTTTATGGCCTGGTACGCGCCGGACCAGATGGAGCTGGCCCCCCGCTCGACCGTCTCGCTGGCGATCGGCCAGGAGATCTTGGAAGGCCGCGGGATGGACGGCTGCATCCTGTTGGACTTGCGCCACCTGGGGCGAGCGAAAATTCAGGAGCGGCTTCCGCAAATCAGGCAACTGGCAATCGAATTCGCCGGGGTGGACCCGGTGGAGAGCCCCATTCCGGTCCAGCCTGGCGCCCATTATCAGATGGGCGGCGTCAAGGCCACCCAGTGGGGGGAAACCGAGCTATCCGGTCTCTACGCGGCCGGCGAATGCGCCTGCGTAAGCGTGCACGGGGCCAACCGCCTGGGCGGGAACTCCCTGTTGGAAACGATCGTGTTCGGCCGCCGGGCCGGCCTGCGCGCCGCCGAATCGCTGCGTGGGGTTGCGCCGCGCGCGATTTCGGATCACACTTTGCGGGCCGAAGAGCGGAGGATCGGGCACCTCATGGATCACAAGGGACCGGAACGGGCCTGGCAGGTCCGGGACGACCTGGGGAAGATCATGAGCCTGAACCTGGGCATCTTCCGAACGAAGGAGTCGATGACGGAGGCGCTCGGACAAGTCCGCGCCCTGCAAGTCCGCGCCGCGCAAGTATCGGTCCAGGATCGAGGCAAGGTCTTCAACACCGACCTCATTCATGCCTTGGAATTGCAGTCGCTCGTGGACATTGCGGAGACGATGGTCGCGGGAGCGCTGGCCCGCGAGGAGAGCCGGGGCGCCCATTACCGATCCGATTTCCCCCAGCGCAACGATGCGGCCTGGCTGAAACATTCCCTGGCGCGCCGGACTCCGCAGGGTCCGTCGCTGTCGTACGTTCCGGTCACGATCACCCGCTTTCCACCAAAGTAGACTATGGTAGATAAGACATTGAGAGCGAGAACACACGCGATGGCCTCTAAAGGACGGAGCTGCCCGACAGGCTGCTCAAAATGCCGTCCGGCGAGGCCGCAGGGAGCGAGAACCCCGAGGCGTACTAGGGAAGTACGTTGAGGGGGATGAGCGACTGAGAACAAAGCTGGAGGGCTTTTTCAGCAGCCTACGATGCGGATATTAGTGGTTGAAGACGAAGCCAAAGTCGCCTCCTTCATCCGGAAGGCGCTGGAGGAGGAAAGTTATGCGGTGGACGTCTGCAACGATGGGGCCACCGGTCTGGACCTGGGACAAAGCGGCGCCTATGACCTGATCATCCTGGATATCATGCTCCCCGGCATGACGGGTCTGGAAGTGCTCAAAGGGCTCCGGAATGCCCGCATCAAGGCCCCGGTCCTGCTGCTGACCGCCCTCTCCAAGGTGGATCAGAAGGTGAAGGGACTGGATGCCGGCGCGGACGATTACCTCACCAAACCCTTTGCGATCGACGAACTCCTGGCCCGCGTCCGGGCCCTGCTGCGGCGGGGCGCCGGGGAAGCCTCCGGCCTCCTGCAAGTGGACGATCTGGTGCTCAATCCCTCGACGCGCGAGGTGACGCGCGGAGGCCAGCGGATCGAGTTGACCGCGAAAGAATATGCCTTGTTGGAATATCTGATGCGCAACGCCGGACGTGTGCTGACGCGCCCCATGATCTCCGAGCATGTTTGGAACCAGGACTTCGACACCTTTACCAACGTGATCGACGTCTACATGAACTATCTCAGGAACAAGATCGACCGGGGCCGGACACGCGCGTTGATCCAGACCGTCCGGGGCAGCGGCTACGTGCTGAAGGCGGAAGGTTAAGGCTCAGGTTAAGGTTAAGGACGAGAATGCCCATCCCTTTGTCTCAAGCTCAACCTGAACCTCGACCTATTGCAGGTTTGTCCCTGCGCGCCCGCCTCACGCTCTGGTACGGCTCGGCTCTGCTCCTGATCCTGATCGCGGTGGCCCTGGCGCTTTACACAGTCCTGGCCCGCGACATGCGGAGCCAGGTGGACCAGTCGCTGGAGGAGGCGGCGGCCGTGGCCGTGCAGGCGCTGGAACAGCGAGGGGCCGTGCCGTTCATCTCCTTCGATGATCTGACCGCGGAGTTTCCGGAGCTGGCGGTGCTGGACAAGTTTTATCAGATCTTCAGTCCGGCCGGCGTCATCACGATCCAATCCCCCCACGTCAAACGGCACAACATTCCCCTGAGTCGGACCGCCCTGGAGGCCGCGTTGGCGGGGCAGGCAACCCTGGAATCCGCGCGCTTTCGGGGAGAATCTTCGATCCGGCTCCTCTCCGTGCCGATCAGCCGCGGAGGCCGGCTCTTTACCATCGTCCAGGTCGGCGCCTCCCTGAATCACGTCGAACGTGCCTTGCGCCGCTTGCTGACCGTCCTGCTCATCGGCACCCCGCTCGCCCTGCTGGCGTCGCTGGCCGGGGGCTGGTTTTTGGCCGGGCGTGCCCTGCGTCCCGTGGATGCCATCACGGCAGCCGCGGAACGGATCGCCGGCGGGGATCTGAGCCAACGCCTGACCATTCCGCCGTCCGATGACGAGATCGGTCGGCTCGCGGCCACCTTCAACAACATGATCGCCCGGCTCGATGCCTCCTTCCAGCAAGTGCGCCGGTTCAGCGCCGACGCCTCCCACGAGCTGCGGACGCCCCTGACCGTGATGCGGGGAGAAACGGAGCTGGCCTTGCGCCGCCCCCGATCGGCCGAGGACTACCGGCTGGTGCTGGAAAGCAGTTTGGATGAAATCGGACGTTTGAGCCGCATCGTGGACGATCTGCTGTTTTTGTCGAGAGCCGATCTCGGGCAAGTGCCGATGCAATCGGCCCCGGTCAGATTGGATGCCTTGCTCCAAGACATTCAGCAACAGGCCTCGGTGCTGGGACAAGACCGTCAGATCCAGGTGACTGCCGGCCCCCTGGAGCCGGTCACCGTCCTGGGAGACGAGTTACGGCTGCGGGAGTTGCTCCTCAACCTGGTGGACAATGCCGTGGCTTACTCCAAGCCGGGCGGGACGGTCGAATTACGGCTGACCCAGGACCGGAAAGAAGCGCGGCTGACGGTGGCGGACTCCGGCATCGGCATTCCCCCGGAAGAGCGGGCCCGCATCTTCGATCGTTTTTACCGGACCGACGCAGCCAGGGCCCATTCCAAGAAAGGCACCGGCTTGGGACTGGCCATCTGCAAATGGATCGCCGAGAGCCACAAGGGCCGCATCGAGGTCGAAAGCGCAGCCGGTGAAGGCTCGCGCTTCACGGTGATTCTCCCCCTCGCTCCCGCTCCGACCCATTAGAAACTTCTAATCCCGCTTTAACCTCCGTCTCATCCTCGGCTGCTATCCTCCTGCTCAACGAGGCAGACACATCCAGCGCCACCCGTCCTCGGAGATGCATCAGCCACAAGGAGGTTTCACATGAAAGTCCCGTTGCCCCGCCATCTTGCAAATCGTTTTTCGGGATTGATGCCGGCGATCGCCGTTTTAGTCGCCGTCGGATTCTTGGTCGGCGAGTACATGCCCGCCTCCCACGCGTCCAACGCCGGCTCTCAACTCACCGCCGCGACGGTTCATGCCATCCAGCCTGCTCCTGCCTCAGGCAACGGGTTTGCCCAGATTGCCAAGGGCATCACTCCCGCGGTGGTGAACATCACGGCGACCGCGACGCGCGTGAGCCGCGGGCGAGATTCCGACCTGCGCGATCAGATGGAAGAGTTTTTTGGCCATCCCGGACGCCCGCGCGGGCCCGTGCCGCCAGGCGAACGTCATGGAGACGGCCGCGGCGGCGTCGGCTCCGGCGTGATCATTTCTCCTGACGGATACATTGTCACCAACAATCACGTGGTGGAAGGAGCGCAGGAATTGGCCGTGACGCTGCCCGACAAGCGGGAGTTTCGCGGGAAGATCGTCGGGACCGATCCCAAGACCGACCTGGCCGTGATCAAAGTGGACGGCCGCGACCTGCCCTTCGTCCCCTGGGGCGATTCATCCAAGCTGCAAGTGGGGGAATACGTCCTCGCCGTCGGCAACCCCTTCGGACTCAACTCCACGGTGACGCTCGGCATCGTCAGCGGCCTGGGGCGCGGCCGGATGGGCATCACGCAATACGAAGATTTCATCCAGACGGATGCGGCGATCAATCCGGGCAATTCCGGCGGCGCGCTGGTCAACCAAGCGGGTGAATTGGTCGGCATCAATACGGCCATCATCTCGCAAACCGGCGGCTATCAAGGGGTCGGGTTTGCCGTGCCCGTCAGCATGGTGAAACCGGTCTATGAAAGCCTGGTGGCGACCGGCAAAGTCGTCCGGGGCTACCTGGGCGTCGGCATCCAGGACTTGAATCAGGACCTGGCCAAGTCCTTCGACCTCAAAGATTCCAAGGGGGCGCTGGTCAGCAATGTCGCGGAAGACAGCCCGGCCGAGCAGGCGGGCCTCAAGCAAGGCGATGTGATCGTCGGCTACCAAGGCGCGCCGGTCGAGGACGCCATCACCTTGCAACGCCGGGTGACCCGCACGTCGGTCGGGACCAAGGTCCCGGTGCAGGTGGTGCGGAACGGGAAAACGCTGGACCTGACCGTGACCGTCGGGGAGCAGCCGGGGGCCGTCAAGGTCGCCGGAGCGGAGCGGGCAACAGACCATGCCCTCGCCGGGCTTGCCGTTCAGGGCCTCGATCCCAAGACCGCCAGGGACCTGGGCTTGTCCGGCAAGACCCAGGGGGTCCTCGTGATCGAGGTTGATCCGGACAGCGTCGTCGCCCGTTCGGGGATCGCACCGGGCGATGTGATCAGCGAAATCAACAAACAGCCGGTCAAGTCGGTGCAGGAGTTCGAGAAGATCGCGTCGGGACTCAAAAAGGATCAGCACATTCTCTTGCTGGTCAACCGTCACGGCGCAGCCCTCTTTATCTCCGTCAAGGTATGACCAGGGGGCAGAGAAAGACGAAACGCGATGGTGAAGGACGAATCGAGGGCAAAGAGAACTAAACGGCCCCGACCAAAGAAATAGGGTGGGCAAACAAATGACACGCCGGGGAAGGGATTGCCCTTCTCCGGCGCCAATCGCTGCACGTGAGCCCGGCCGCCGACTTGATTCACGACCGGATTTCCCGCTATTGTGCCTTCGTGATCCGCACCTACCAGGGCATCAAGCCGACCGTCCCTAAATCCGCCTTCGTCGAAGACACCGCCGTCATCGTCGGCGACGTGGTCCTCGGCGAGGAGGCCAGCGTCTGGTTCAACTCGGTCGTCCGCGGCGACGTGCATTACATCCGGATCGGCAGCCGGACCAACGTGCAAGATCTGTGCATGTTGCACGTCACCCACGACACCCATCCCTTGATCATCGGGGACGACGTGACGATCGGACACCATGTGGTCCTGCACGGCTGCACGGTCAAGGACCGGGTCCTGATCGGGATGGGGGCCATCATCATGGACGGGGCGGTGATCGGCGAAGACTGCGTGGTGGGGGCCGGGGCGCTGGTCACCGAGGGCACCATCGTGCCGCCCAAGAGCCTGATCCTTGGTTCGCCGGCCAAGGTCAAGCGGCCGGTGACCCAAGAGGAGCTGGAGTGGATCAGGGAATCAGCGGAAAACTATACCCGCTACGCGAAGACCTATCTGGGGGAACCGCTCAAGTCAAAGCCGGGTTTCCAGCCCTGACAACGTATCTCGTATTTCGTCGTTCGCATCTCGTTCAAGGCCTGAAACGCTTCGCGGACTATTCACGAACAACCAGTCCTCGCGCTTCACGAATGTCCCTTCGCGGCCCTTGCAGGCATTGTAAGAGCCACCGGTGAAGACTTTTCAACCGTCGCCGAGCCGGCCACGTGGCCGACGAGATCGTAGGCTGATGCATCCGTAATGGTCGCTTTGACAAATTCTCCCGGTTGGGCCGATCCCTGATTCAAATACACCAGCCCGTCGATTTCCGGCGCCATACCTTCGTGGCGGGCGGCCAGCAGCCGATCCGATTCCTCGGACAGACCTTCCACCAACACCTCGACCGTGCGGCCGAGCAAGGCCCGGCTCTTCTTGAGCGCGATGCCTTCCTGCACGTTGAGCAGCTCGGCGCGGCGTTCGTCCATGAGTTGCCGGTCGAGCTTCCCATTCATCTCGACGGCGGAGGTGCCTTCCTCGTCGGAATAGAGAAACACGGCCACGCGTTCGAAGGCCATGTCCTCCACATACTGCTTCAGCTCGTCATAGGCTACGTCTGTCTCACCGGGAAATCCCACGATAAAGGCTGTGCGGAAGGTCAGGCCCGGGATGCGCATCCGCAGCCGTTCCACCAGGGCCGTAATCGAAGCCTTGTCGCCCAATCGGTGCATGCGTTTCAGCATCGCGTCGTTGATATGCTGGAACGGCATGTCGATGTACTTGGCGATCTTCTCCTCCCCGGCGTAGAGCGCAACCAATTCATCGGTCACCTGCTGGGGATAGAGATAGAAGGGCCTGATCCACCGAAGCCCGTTCACCTTGACCAAGCCGCGCAGGAGCTGCGTCAATCCCTGCTTGATCCCCAAATCCACCCCGTAGTTGACCGTGTCCTGGGAGATCAGGTTGATCTCCTTCACCCCTTCGTCGGCCAGCCGCTGGGCCTCCGCCACGATGGACTCCACGGGCCGGCTCCGCTGCTTACCCCGCATGATGGGGATGGCGCAGAAGGCACAGTTGCGATTGCAGCCCTCGGCGATCTTGATGTAGGCCATGTGCGGCTTGTCCAGCCGGAGACGAGGAGTCCGTTCATCGTAGAGATAAGGAGGCGGAGAAAAAAAGAGCCGTTGTTGCTTGCGCACAGGCTTGAGCAATTCCTGGGTGATCTCGGCGATCCGGCCGATCTCGCCGGTCCCGACGACCCCATCCAGCTCCGGCAATTCTTTGAGCAACTCCCCCTGGTACCGTTGGGCCAGGCAACCGGCCGCGATCAGCACCCGGCAGGAGCCGGTTTTCTTCAGATGCCCATGTTCGATGATCGCATTGATGGACTCCTGCTTGGCTTCTTCGATAAACCCACAAGTGTTGATAATGACCACCTCGGCCTCGGCCGGATCGGGGGTCAGGACAAACCCCTTCGCCACCAGCGAGCCGAGCATGACTTCCGCATCCACTTGGTTCTTGGTGCACCCCAGGTTGACGAAGCCGATGCGCGTCTTGCCGGATTCCGAGAGAAGGGGCACGGGTTTGCGAGTAGCCATACGCAAGACAGTGTACGGGTCGATTGAAGAGGCTGTCAATGAGTGCCGACGCGGATCAAACAGACGGGATCGCCCACCAGCGCCGTGGGGTAATCTTTTTCCTCCACCGAGCAAGGCACCTTGTGGCGGCTGCACCAATCCTCAATCCAGGGAATCTCTTCGATCGACGTGGTGACCAACCCAGGCCTCGTGAGTTTCCTCAGACAGGCATCGGTCAGGCTCCTGACGATCGTCCGTTCTCGCGCAAAACGCGACGCATCGAAGGTGGCCGGGTTGGCCCGGCCATAAGAAAGCGAGGCCAACTCGGGAAACCGCTCCGGATCGTTCAACACGCTCACCATCCAGAGATGGTCGACCCGGCCGGCAGCTTTGCCGCCATCCTGAGCCGAAATGCAGAACGGCAACCCGGCACAGGCGCGATTCAACAAGCGGACTTCCTTGGGTCTAAGATTGCACGCCGTGACTTCCCGCCCGAGTTCCATCGTTTCCATAGCGAGTAACGGCAGTTCCGCCACGCCTGCGCCGATGTAGAGGCTCCGCCCCTTCGGTTTTAGGCGGCCCAGCAGCACCTCCGCCATCTTGATCCCAAGCTTCCGGCAGGGCCCACGCTTCGCCTTCCAGAAGGCATCGCCCCCCTCATCGCAGTAGATCGTCCCCAGCTTCACATAGTCCAAGCGCCTGAAGACCGCCGCAACGGTTCTCATGGTATCGGATGTCAGCCGTTTCTTCATGGGGCGGGCTGCTCTTTGGGGGTTGCAAGCCGGACCGTTGCAGCCGTGAGACAAACTGCCGTCCGTTCCATAACGACAAAGTCCAAGGTCTCAACGGTATCCGTGGGCCGGTGGTAGTGGGGATTGCGGAAATCGGCCGTGTCGGTGAGCATGACGGCCGGATAGTCCCGGTCCCAGAAGGCCGCATGGTCGCTGCGCCTGCTATCGGGAAGCTGTTCCCCCCGCCCCGGCACCAGGAGCGGGACGGTTTTCAGCGCCGGAACAAGCCCCGAGGCCGCTTGCACAAGCACGGTCACCAGATGAGCGGCCGCTTCGTTTCCGATGACGCCAAGGAAATCGCCCGTGGTTGGAACCGGGACGGGAATTCCCGGTGGAGTCCTCTGCGAGCCTGGCTCGGAACTGGCATAGCCCACACATTCCAGCGCGATCATCCCCTGAATCGGCTGGTTCGTCGCCCGAAGCTGTTCCGCATAGGCCCGGCTGCCGAGCAGGTTCTCTTCCTCCAGACAAAAGCCGATGAACTGCACGTCGTGAACGAGCGGACGGTCCTTGAGGCCCCTCGCCGTTTCCAACAGCACCGCCAGGCTGCTGGCATTATCGTCCGCGCCGGGCGAGCCAAGGACCGTGTCGTAATGGGCGGCGATGATGAGCGGAGCCACCGACGCGCCGGTACCAGGAAGCGTGGCGATCACGTTGCGGAAGGTCCTGCCATGGGCTTCGAAGGGGTGGCCGGTCACGATCAGCCCCAGGCTCCGGAACTGGTCGGCGAGATACTGTTCCACTTGCGCAAGCCAGGCCGGGGAGGAGACAGGATGCCGTTCACCGACGAGCGCGAGGACATGGGCACGGAGACGATCTTGCACGACGCTAGGAGACGATCTCGGTACCGATCCCCCGATCGGTAAAGATTTCCAGCAAGATCGCATGCGGCATGCGCCCGTCGATGATGTGGGCCTTTTGGACCCCGCCGTCCAGCGCGGCCAGACAGGATTGGACCTTCGGCAGCATGCCTTCGCTGATCGTGCCTTTCTTCACCATCTTCTGCATGTCCTTGCGCGACAGGGTGGAGACATGGCTGCCCTTGGCGTTGCGGATGCCCTTCACGTCGGTCAGCACGAGCAGTTTTTCCGCCTTGAGCGCCGCCGCGACCGCGCCGGCGACCAGATCGGCGTTGATATTGTAGGTGTTCCCCGAGCGGTCTGCGCCGATCGGGGCGATGACGGGGATAAAGCTCTCCTGTTGCAGCTTTTCGATCAGGCGCGGGTTGACCGACTGGACCTCGCCCACGAGCCCGAAGTCGGCGTCGTCCGCTCCGTCAGGCTCCGTGCCGAGGCTTTCCGCCCAGGCCTTGACCGTAAGCGGCTTGGCCATGATCATGCCGCCGTCCTTGCCGGTCAGCCCGACGGCCCGGCCGCCGTGCTGGTGCAGCAGGTTGACGATCTCCTTGTTGATCTTTCCGCCCAAGACCATCTCCACAACCTCCATCGTGGCCCGGTCGGTGACCCGCACGCCCTGGCGGAATTTGGCCTCGATGCCGAGGTGGTCCAGCATCTGATTGATCTGCGGGCCGCCCCCGTGCACGATCACCGGATTGAGGCCCACGTACTTCATCAGCACCACGTCCTGCGCGAAGCCGTCCTTGAGCTGGTCGTCCGTCATGGCCTTGCCGCCATACTTGATGACGACGGTCTTGCCGGCGAAGGTCCGGATGTAGGGAAGGGCCTCGATCAGGACTTTGGCCTTCTTGATCAGTTTGTTCATGCGAAAAAGCTCCTTCGCTGTCACCGTCAGCCGTCAGCTCGAATTCCGAAAGCTGATCGCTGAAAGCTGAGGGCTGACGACTCTCAGAGAATAAACCGGCTCAAATCCTCGGCCTTCGCGATCTCGCGCAGCCGATCCTTCACATAGGCCGCGTCGATCAGAATCGCTCGCTCGGCCACATCGGGCGCCTCGAACAACACCTGCTCCAGCAGCCGCTCCATGATCGTGAACAGCCGGCGGGCCCCGATGTTTTCCGTCCGGTCGTTCACCTGGACGGCCGTGGCGGCAATCTCATCCAAGCCCTCTTTGGTAAAGTCCACGGTCACCCCCTCCGTCTCGATCAGGGCCCGATACTGGGTGATGAGGGCCGCGCGCGGCTCGGTCAGAATGCGGACCAAATCTTCCTTGGTCAAGGCCGTCAGCTCGACCCGGATCGGGAAGCGCCCTTGGAGTTCGGGAATCAGATCCGACGGTTTGGCCACGTGAAACGCCCCGGCCGCGATGAACAGGATGTGGTCGGTGCGGACCGGCCCGTATTTCGTGTTGACGGTGGACCCCTCCACGATCGGCAGCAGGTCCCGCTGCACCCCTTCGCGCGACACGTCCGGACCGGCCATCTTTTCCCGCCCGGCGATCTTGTCGATCTCGTCCAGAAACACGATGCCGGTCCCTTCCACTTTGGCGACGGCATCGCGGACGACCTCGTCCATGTCGATCAACTTCTGGGCTTCCTCCTGCGCCAGATGCTTCAACGCGTCGGACACCTTCATCAAGCGCTTCTTTTTCTTCCCCGGGAAGAGCCCGCCCAGCATCTCACGGAGTCCGCCTTCCAGCTCCTCCATCCCGCCCACGTTCGAGATCACGCCGATGGGCAGCCCCCGCTCCTTCACGTCCAGCTCGAGGGAACGGTGGTCCAGCTTGCCTTCGCGGAGCTGCAAGCGCAGCTTCGAGCGGGTGGCTTCATAGGATTCGTTCACCGGAACCCCGTCGGCCCCCTGGTCTTCCGGCGCGCTGAACGAGGGCCTCGCGCTCGGCGGCGGCAGAAGAAGATCCAGCAACCGCTCCTCCGCCTGTTGCTCGGCCTTCTGCTGCACTTGCTCCTGATGCGTGGCCTTGACGAGACTGACCGCCTGTTCGGTCAGATCGCGGATGATGGATTCCACGTCGCGCCCGACGTAGCCGACCTCGGTGAACTTCGAGGCCTCCACCTTGATGAACGGGGCCTGGGCCAGCTTGGCCAGGCGCCGCGCGATCTCGGTCTTGCCCACGCCGGTCGGGCCGATCATGATGATGTTCTTGGGGATGACCTCGTCCCGCAGTTCGGGCGTGAGCTGCTGCCGCCGCCAGCGGTTGCGCAGGGCGATGGCCACCATGCGCTTGGCGTCCCGCTGACCGATGACATAGCGGTCCAATTCCGCCACGATCTGGCGCGGCGTCAGGTTATCCAGACCCGTCTGTATGTGCGTCAGCTCGACCATGCCCGGCTCGCCCTTCACGGCGTGAGTTCTTCCATGACCAGTTGCTGGTTCGTGTAGATGTCGATGTCGCCCGCGATCTTCATGGATTCCTCGACCACCGCCCGCGCATCCAGGTTCGAATGGCGAAGGAGGGCCCGCGCGGCAGCCAGGGCATAGGGGCCGCCGGAACCGATCGCCAGAATGCCGTCTTCCGGCTCCACCACGTCGCCGGTGCCGGAGATGACGAAGGAGTGTTCCAGGTCCGCCACCGCCAGCAGAGCTTCCAGCCGGCGGAGCACCCGGTCGGTCCGCCAGTCCTTCGCCAGCTCGACCGCGGCGCGGGTCAGGTTGCCCCGGTGCTCCTCCAGCTTGGCCTCGAACTTCTCGAACAAGGTGAAGGCATCGGCCGTCGCCCCGGCAAAGCCGGCGAGAATCTGCTCGTGGTGCAGGCGGCGCAGCTTGCGCGCATTGTGCTTCATGACCGTGGTGCCGACCGTCACCTGCCCGTCTGACCCCATGGCCACGCGGCGATCCCGCCGGACGCAGAGAATCGTCGTGGAGCGAATCTTCATGATGCCGCGCCCTTGTCCGATGCGCCGGTCGGCCGCTTGGCCCTCGGATGGGCCCGGTCGTAGACCGCCATCAACTGATCCGTCGCCAGGTGCGTATACTTTTGCGTCGTGCCCAGCGACGCATGGCCCAGCATCTCCTGAATGGCGCGCAAGTCGGCGCCTTCGTCCAGCAGATGCGTGGCGAACGAATGGCGGAGCGCGTGCGGGCTGACGCGGCCGCTGACCAGCAGGCTGGAATACTTGCCGACGATCCGCTCGACGCTCCGCGCCGTCAGGCGCCCGCCCCGATGGTTGCGGAACACCGGGGTCGCCAGTTGCGCCGAAGGCTTGCCGGCGATGGCCTTCAGCGGCAGGCTCGCCTGATACTCCTTCACGCTTTCGACGGCCACCTCGCCGATCGGCACGATGCGCTCCTTGCGGCCCTTGCCGCGCAGCCGGACCAACCCGTCGCCCATGTTCAGATCCTCCAGGTTCATCCCGACGAGCTCGCTCACCCGGGCGCCGGTCGAATAGAGCGTTTCCAGGATCGCTCGGTCCCGCAGGGACAGGAGAATGTCCCCCTCCGGCAATTCCATCAGCGCGTCGGCATCGTCCTTGGTCAGGACCCGCGGCAGGTACTGCGGCTGCTTCGGAGTCCGGACCTCCTCGGCCGGATTGCGTCCGACCAGGCCTTCTCGGGCCAAAAACCGGTAGAGGCTCCGCAGCGCCGCCAGCTTGCGCGCCAGCGAGGATTTCTTTTCGCCCTTGCGATCCAGCCAGGCCAGGTAACTCCGGATCAGCAGCGGGTCCACCTGGTCCGGCGCAAGCGGGGAGGCCGAAGCGGCGCGGGGCTCGGTCGCGAACGAGAGGAACTGGCGGAGGTCCGACCGGTAACCGCGAATCGTTTCGCGGGACGCGCCCTGCTCCATGTCGAGGAACGTCAGGAAAGCCCGGATCGCTGCTTCCATGCCTCGAGATCCTCCAGCGCACGCTGGCCGATCTTCCGCCGCTTCTGCTCCTTGTCCCTGATATTGGCGGCCAGGGGTGGAAACAGGCCGAAATTCGTGTTGATCGGTTGAAAGTGCCGGGGGTCCGTTGTCGTAATGTAGGTGAGCAAGCTCCCATGCGCCGCCGTGGGAGGAGGCGTCACCAAGGACAGCCCGGCCAGCCCCCTGGCCGCGTTGATTCCGGCCAGCCCACCCATGGCCGCCGACTCTGTATAACCCTCCACGCCCACTAACTGACCTGCGAAGAATGCCGTGCCCCGGACTTTCAACTGCAGGGTGTCCCGCAAGAGCTGGGGCGAATTGATAAAGGTGTTGCGGTGCAAACTGCCCAGCCGCAGGAATTCGGCGTTTTCTAATCCGGGAATCATGCGAAACACCCGACGCTGCTCCGGGTAGGTGAGCTTGGTCTGAAACCCGACCATGTTGTAGCAGGTGCCGTGGGCATTCTCAGGCCGCAACTGCACGACCGCGTGGGGCCGCTTGCCGGTCTTGGGATCTTCCAGCCCCACCGGTTTCAAGGGGCCGAACAGCATGGTTTGCTTGCCCCGCTCCGCCATCACTTCGATTGGGATGCAGCCCTCGAAATAGGGCACTTTCTCGAAGTCCTTGGGCTGGACTTTCTCCGCCTTGATCATGGCGTCGTAGAAGGCGTCGTAGGTCGCCTCGTCCATCGGACAGTTCAAGTAGTCCGCCGTGCCCTTGTCGTAGCGTGAGGCGCGGAAGACCTTGTTCATGTCGATGGAGTCGGCGTCGATGATCGGGGAGATTGCGTCGAAAAAATAGAGGTGTTTGGTATGGGTCAGCTCGCGGATGGCGTTGGACAGGGCATCCGACGTGAGCGGGCCGGTCGCCAGGATACAGAGGCAGTCGGTCGGAATCTCCTTGATCTCTTCGCGGAGGATCCGGACGTTCGGATGGCTTTCCAGCGCCTGGGTGATCTTCTGCGAGAACTGGTCGCGATCCACGGCCAGGGCCGACCCGGCCGGCACGCGGACCTCGTCCGCCACCCGGATCACCAGCGAGTTGAGGCGGCGCATCTCCTCTTTGAGGATGCCGGGCGCGTTCAGAATGTCGGTGGAGCCGAGCGAGTTGGAACAGACCAGTTCGGCCAGGTACCCGGTCTTGTGGGCCTGGGTGGTCTCCTTGGGGCGCATTTCGTAGAGCGTGACCTTGGCGCCATGATTGGCCGCCTGCCAGGCCGCCTCGGACCCGGCCAACCCACCCCCGATGATGACTACATCGTCGCGCATCGCTGGTACTCCGTAAAAATCGCATTGTACGAGCCACCTTGGGGGGAGTCAAGCAAACCGGACCGGCTCGAAAGGACCGCAAAATCATCGGCCGGCATAGTGAATTTGGCTCTCTCCGGTCGGGATTCAATCGGGTTACGGACAGCCCGACCCTTCGTTGACTGGCTGAAAACCCCTGTGCTAGACTCGCTCGGCATGGGCTATTAGCTCAATAACTATATCGTAATTACAATATCTTATGTACATTCACTCTAACTATTACTCTAATTAAATTCTCTACGGTGTCGATGCGTACTGACTGCGCGGAAAGTGACAATCTTGCTGTCTCCTACCGCTGGGCCCTCAGAATCACCCTCCACACGCTCAGAATTGACCTCCAAGCGACTTTGCTCCATTCAGAACAGGGCGATGGGACCTGCCCAAGTCCCTTGAGCATACGATACGGCTCCACACTGAGACGATATGTAAGCTCCCCGCAATCGTAGATTGCCAC
>Ga0233425_10002560_pt1 | contig 35312 bp, 31 predicted proteins | sample Watercolumn_Towu_2_FD_181712 | JGI IMG/M metagenome (GOLD analysis project Ga0233425, IMG submission 181712) | Freshwater microbial communities from Lake Towuti, South Sulawesi, Indonesia - Watercolumn_Towuti2014_140_MG | ecosystem: Environmental > Aquatic > Freshwater > Lake | place...
GGCAGTGTACTCAGGTGTTCCAGCAGGTTGACGGTCGACATCAGACAGTTTCCTTCAAGGCGAAAAAGCCATCAGCAGATCTCTTCAAGAGCCAGTTGTCAAGCGGATTTTCGAGATCTTGCCCTGGCAGTGTTCCCGGCCCTCTGGCAGGCCCGTTTTCCTCTGCAACCCCGTCGCCCCGACTGCCATGGATTCCCCCCTCAAACTGCTGGTCCTGGGCGATGCCGAGGCGGATTGCCGGCGCGTGCTGGACACGCTGCGGCAGGGGGGGGTGGCGGTCGAGGGACGCCGGATCTGGAACCACGCCCAGCTGATCGAGACCCTCGGCGCCGATGCCTGGGATGCCGTGCTGTCCGACTATCCGCTGCCGGGCGTCGATTTTCTCACCTGCGTCCAGTACATCACCGCACAGAGCCCGGATCTGCCGGTGATCGTGGTGTCCGCCGAGGTCGGCGAAGAGCAGGCGGTCGAATTGCTGAAACAGGGGGTTTGGGATTTCGTGCTGAAATCCAGCCTGTCCCGTTTGTTGCCGGTGATCCGCAGGACGCTGCGGGAAACCGCCGACCGCCGTGCCCGGCGGGAGAGCGAGGCGCTCTCGGGCCTGATCTTCGACACGGTCCCCGATGCCATGCTGGTGGTCGACGCCGACGGCGCCATCGTGCGGGCCAATCACGGCGCCGAGCGGATGTTCGGATACTCCCGCCAGGAGTTGCTGCGGCTGTCGGTGGAAGACCTGATACCGGAGCCCTACCGCGCCAGCCACCGGGGGGTACGTGCCGCCTTCAGCGCCAACCCGGCGCCGCGCCCCATGGGGCAGGACCTGGCGCTGATCGGCCTGGCCCGCGACGGCCGCGAGTTTCCCGTGGAGATCAGCCTGGGGCCGCTCGATATCGGTGGCCGCCCCCACGTGGTCGCCACCGTCGTCGACGTCACCGAGCGGCGGCGCGCGGAGGTGCTGCTGCAGCGCTACGCGCAAATCGTCGAAACCTCAGGCGACCTGCTGGCCTTCATCGACGCCGACGGCAACCACCAGGTGGCCAACCCCCCCTATGCCGCCCTGTTCGGCGTCAGCCCCGAGCAACTGCGCGGCCATCCGGTGCGGGCGGTGCTGGGTGAGCCCACCTACCGAGCCGTCGCCGACGGACTGGCGGCCGCCTTGGGCGGCACTGCGCTGAGCGTCGACTTCGAGTTTCCCGCCGCCACCGGAGGGACCCGTGCGCTGGCGGGGGAACTGCGGCCGTTCCGCAGCGGTTCCACGGTGAGCGGGGTGGTGCTGAGCCTGCGCGACGTCACCGAGATTCGCGAGGCCCAACAGGCCCTGGAGGCCTACCGCCAGCACCTGGAGGAACTGGTGTCGGCCCGCGCCGAAGCGCTGCGCCAGCAGGCGCGCTACCTCAGGACCCTGATCGACGGGTTTCCCTTCGAGGTGTGGTTCAAGGACACCAAGAGCCGTTACCTGGCGGTCAACCGCGCGGCCGCGGCCGCCATCGGGGTCGACGTGCGGCAGATGGTGGACCGCAGCGATGCCGAGCTGCTGCCGTCCGAGCTGGCAGAGCGCTACCGCAGCGACGACTGGGAAGTGATGGCCAGCCGCCAGCGCAAGACCGTGGAAGTGCATCTCGGCGAAGGCGACCTGGCGCGCTGGATCGAGACCTACAAGGCGCCGGTGGTGGACGACGACGGCACGGTGCTGGGGACCGTCGGCTACGCCCGCGACATCAGCGAGCGCAAGACCCTGGAGGCGGTTCGGGAGGCCGCACTGGTGCAGGCGGAGCGGCTGGCCCGGGTCCGCAGCGAGTTCCTCGCCAACATGAGCCACGAGATTCGCACCCCGCTCAATGCCATCCTGGGGCTGGCCCGTCTCGGCCAGCGCGAAACCCTGGGGCGGCGGGTGTACGAGACCTTCGCCCGCATCCTCGATTCGGGCCGCCATCTGCTGGCGGTCGTCAACGACGTGCTGGACTTCTCCAAGATCGAGGCCGACAAGCTGGAACTGGAGGAAGCGCCGTTCCGCATCGCCGAGGTGATCGACCGGGCGGTGGAGCTGACGGCGGAAAACGCCTTCTCCAAGGGGCTGGACTTCGTCGTGGACGAGGCCCCCGATCTGCCCCAGCAGTGCGTCGGCGATTGCCTGCGGGTGCTCCAGGTTCTGGTCAACATCCTGTCCAACGCGGTCAAGTTCACCGAAACCGGATCGGTCAGCCTGCGGGCCGGCCGAGACCTTGACCATCTGCTATTCGAGGTGGTCGATACCGGGATCGGCATGAGCGACGACCAGATCGGCCGGCTGTTCCAGCCTTTCGAGCAGGCCGACGGTTCCACCACCCGGCGGTTCGGCGGCACCGGGCTCGGCCTGGCCATCTGCCGGCGCCTGATCGACCTGATCGGTGGCACCATCGAAGTCGGCAGCCGGCCCGGCCAGGGCAGCCGTTTCCTGGTTTCGATCCCGTTGCGGGGGGCCGAGCCGGCGCTGCCGGAAGCCGGCGGCAGCCTGGTGCTGTCCGGCTTCGGCGCCGGGGAGGCGACGGCGCTGCAGCAACAGCTGCGGCGCTGGAACGCCGAGGCGCTGATCGCCGCGCCCGCCGAGGCGCTCGAGCGGCGCTGCGATCTGCTGGTGATCAGCCAACCGGCCATGGCGGCGTTCTCCGGTGCCGAGCTGAGCCGGGTCCTGGCGCGCGACCAGCGGATCGTCATCGTCGCGGCGTCGGCCCAGTTCAGTGCGGGCCTGCCGCGGGAATTGAGCCGCCGCATCCGGGTCGTCACCCGGCCGTTGCGGGTGCGCCAGTTGATCTCGGCACTGCGGGGCCAGCCCGGAGGGGCCAGCGCCGAATCGGCGGCCGGCCCGCGCCTTCAGGGGCTGGTGATCCTGGCCGCCGAGGATAACGAGATCAACCGGCTGGTCCTCAAGGACTTGCTGGTGCTGGAGGGGGCTGCCGTGGTGCTGGCGGAGACCGGCACCGAGGCCGTCCAGCTGCTCGCGGCACAGGGCTCGGCGGGTTTCGACGTGGTGCTGACCGACGTCCAGATGCCGGAAATGGACGGCTATGAAACCACCCGGCAGATCGCGCGGGCGGCGCCGGGGCTGCCGGTCATCGGCCTGACCGCCTATGCCTTGCCGGAGGAGCGGGCGCGCTGCCTGGCCGCCGGAATGGTGGAGCACGTCAGCAAGCCCATCGATCCCGATCGGCTGGTGACCGCGATCCTGGCCCACTGCCCGGCGGACGGCCGCGGCAGCGCCGGCCAGGCTGCCCCGCGGCGGACGGCGGACGGGGACCGGCCGGAGCCGGCGGTGCTGGACCGTGCGGCTCTGGAGCGTCGTTACTCGGGCCGCAACTCCATGATCGGGAAGCTGGTTCACCTGGCGGTCGCCAGCAGCCGGGAAGCTGGGGTAAAGTTGCGCCAGGCGGCCGACGACGGCGACCTGCCGACGCTGCGGTTCCTGGCGCACTCGGTCAAGGGCATGGCCGGCAATCTGGAGGCGCGGCGCAGCTTCGAAGCCGCCAAGGCGCTGGAATCGGCGGCCCGCGACTGCAGCGCCGACGCAGCCGCCCTGGGCCTGCGGCTGGCCGGCGAGTTGCGGCTGCTGGAGGCCGAACTGGCCCTATTTCAGACCCCTTCACCACCGGAAACCCCGACCGACAGTGAACCCACGCCACCGCATCCTCACGGTTGACGATCAGCCGGAAAACCTGCTGATCCTGGAAGACCTGCTGGGCGTCCAGTACGACCTGCAAGTCGCCCACAGCGGATCGGAAGCGCTGGCCCTGCTCTCTGCCGGTCCTGCGGTCGACCTGATCCTGCTGGACGTGGTGATGCCCGCGGTCGACGGATTCGAGATCTGCCGCCGCATCAAGGCCGATCCCCGGCAACGCCATATTCCCGTCATTTTCCTGACCAGCCTGGACAGCGTGGCGGACGAGGAGTACGGCCTGTCCCTGGGGGCGGAGGATTTCATCCACAAGCCGTTTTCACCGCCGGTGGTGCTGGCGCGGGTCCGCAATCACCTCAAGCTGGGCCAGGCAACCCGCCAGCTGCGGGAGCAGAACGAGCAGCTGGAACGGCTGGTGGCCGCGCGCACGGAGGAGGTCCAGCGCCAGGCCGCCCAGCTGGTGCGCCGGGAACAGGACCTGGTGGCGGCCCAGGATGCCACCATCATGGCCTTCTGCGCCCTGGCGGAAACCCGCGACAACGAGACCGGCAACCACATCCTGCGCACCCGCTATTACGTCAAGGCACTGGCGGAAGCCTTGAAGGACCATCCCCAGTACCGGGGAACGCTCAATGACGAGATCATCCTGCTGCTGTACAAATCGGCCCCCCTGCACGATCTCGGCAAGGTGGGCATCCCCGATTCGGTGCTGCTGAAACCGGGGCCGCTGAGCCCGGAGGAATGGGAGATCATGAAGCGCCACTGCGAGTTCGGTCGGGATGCCATCGACATGGCGGCGAGGGAACTGGGGTCGTCCGAAGATTTTCTGCGCTGCGCCAGGGAGATCGCCTACAGCCACCACGAACGCTGGGACGGCAAGGGTTACCCGCAAGGCCTGGCGGGTGCGGCGATCCCGTTGTCGGCCCGGCTGATGGCGATCGCGGACGTCTACGACGCCCTGATCTCGCGCCGGGTGTACAAGCCCGCCTTTCCGCCGGAACGGGCCAAGGCCATGATCCTCGGCGAGCGCGGCACCCAGTTCGATCCGCTGATCGTGGACGTGTTCGGCGAGATTGCCGGAACGTTCGACGCCATCGCCGAAGTCTACCGCGATCCGCCCTACCCTGGGGTGCACCGGCCGGCGTCCGGAATGGCCGCTGCGGTGCAGTAGCCCGGTCCTTCGATGAGGGCGGCGGTCGCGGCAAAACCGCGCTAGACTGGGAACCGGTCATGACACTCGTGCCCCCAGATCATGAAAGCACTCGCGCCACGACCGGTGTCCCTCACCCCGACCCTACCCAGGAACCTGCGGCCAATGGCCGCTCCTTATTTCCTTCTCCCTCCGGGAGAAGGTGGCCCGAAGGGCCGGATGAGGGAAAGAGACCACTCGGTTCCAGGGCACAATCCGCGGGCCATGGGGCCGAGTGGTCTCTCCCAGAGGGCGAGGGAGAACAAGGTGTTCGCTTCGCGACTTTCAAAGTAACGCCCATTCCGTCGGCGGAGGTTTACCCATGTCCCCCCGATCCCTGCTCGTCCCGGCCTGCGCCGGGCTGGTCCTGATGGTGTCCGGCTGCGGCGGCGAGAGCCTGCATCGGCTGGCCTACGGTGCGGTCCAAAGCGCCGGCCAGCAGCGTTGCCTGGACAGCTCGCCCTCCAGCGAGAGCATCAGCTGCCTCGACCACGTCGGCTACGACGAATACCAGCGCCGGCGGCGCGAGGTCGCTTCCACGCGCTGACCGTCACGACAGCGCTTCGACCCGGTTGCGGCCGTATTCCTTGGCCCGGTAGAGGGCGTCGTCCACCCGCTTGAGGAGCCGGGTGGAGTCGTCGTCGCTTGCCAGCACCGTCACTCCGAAACTGGCCGTCACCGGACCGACGATGGCCAGGCGGGAGACGCCGATGGCGCCGTTCAGCTTGTCCGCCAGCTGGCGCGCGCCGTCCAGGTCGGCGTTGGGGGCCAGGATGATGAATTCTTCGCCGCCCCAGCGCGCCAGGGTGTCCACCGACCGCAGATTCTGCTTGACGGTCTCGGTCACCGCCTTGAGCACCTCGTCCCCCACCGCATGGCCGTAGGTGTCGTTGACCTGCTTGAAATGGTCGATGTCGTACATGATCAGCGCCAGATCGCTGCCGTAACGCTTGGCCCGCGCCATTTCCACCTCCAGCTTGCCGGCGAAGGCGCGCCGATTGGCGACCCCGGTCAGTTCGTCGGTGCTGGCGAGAATGCGGTGCTCCTCTTCCGCCTGCTTGCGCTGGGTGATGTCCTCGAACAGCACCACCACCCCGTCGATCTCGCCGGCCCTGCGGATCGGGGTGCACACGTAGGCCACCGGAAAGCAGCTGCCGTCCCGGTGCCAGAACACCTCGGTGTCGCTGCGGCGTTCCTCGCCGTCCTGCAGGGTCTGGAAGATGGGGCATTCCTCTTCCGGGTAAGGGCTGCCGTCGGCCCGGCTGTGGTGCCACAGGGAGTGGCTGTCGCGCTGCAGCAGCTCGTCCGCGGCGTAGCCCAGCATCTGGCGGGCCGCCGGATTGACCAGGGTGTGCTCGCCGCGGGCGTTGAGGGTGATGATGCCTTCGCCGGCGCTGTTCAGGATCAGTTCCAGCTCGCTGCGCAATTGCTCGACGGTTTGCTGGGCGCGCACCCGCTCGCTGATGTCGATGGCATAGATGCGCACCAGCGAGGCGTCGGCCACATAGGAGATGTACAGCTCGAAGACGTCGCCGCCGAGGCGCGACTCGCGCACCGTGAGCGGCGCTTCTCCCGCGGCCTGGAGCGGTTCCAGCAGCCCCTTGAGGGGGGCCAGCAGCGGATGCTCCAGGCCGAATGCCCGCAGCTCCGGAAAGCGCTGCTCGGCCGCGGGATTCAGGTAGGCGATGCGGGCGCTGCCGTCGATCTCCAGGACCGGATTGGGATTCAGCCTGGGGTGGGAGGCGAGCCGGATGATTTCCTCCTGGGCCTGCTGCTTTTCGATGCCGTGGCGGATGCGCAGCAGCAGCTCGTCCATCTGGTAGGGCTTGGACAGATAGCTGAAGGCGCCCTTGTCGGTGGCTTCGATGGCGCTGGCCAGCGAGGCGTGGCCGGTGAGCACGATCAGTTCGGTGGTGGGTGCGATGGCCTTGATGCGTTCGATCACCGCGATGCCGGTCATGTCCGGCAGCTGCAGGTCGACCAGCGCCAGGTTGAAGCGGTGGCGTCCGGCCAGAGCGACCGCGTCGGCGCCACAGCCGGCGACGCTGACCCGGTATCCCTTGAGGCGCAGGATGTCGCCCAGGGTGCGGGCGATCAGCGGGTCGTCGTCGACGATCAGGATATGGGATTGCTCCGCCATAGTCCTAATCTTGCCGGTCAATCCCTTCGGGCCGGCCGGGTGCCGGCCCGGGCTGGAGTCCCGTCCGGCGGCCGGCGGAAGCTTGGAGGATCGAATGGATTGCCAGAGGCCATGGGCGTTGAATGCACGTCGATGGGTCTTAATGATAGCGGACTACGGAATGTTCTCCGCCGGCATCGTCGCGCCGGCCGCGGGCCACTGCAGGGTAAAGGTGGTGCCGCGGCCTTGCACGCTGTCCACCTCCACCCGGCCGCCATTGGCCTCCATCAGGTTCTTGACCACCACCAGCCCCAATCCGGTGCCGCGAGCCTTGGTGGTGAACAGCGGCTGGAACAGCTTGTCGCGGTGGGCCGGACTCAGGCCGATGCCGGTATCGCGGACGGCCAGGCTCACCCAGCCGCCGCCACTGGCCGCCTCCAGGGTCAGGCTGCCGCCTTCCGGCATCGCTTCGTAGGCATTGCTGATCAGGTTGCGGAGCACCTGCGGCAGCTGCTGCGGATCGGCCTCCAGCCGCGGCAGGTCGGCGGGGATCGCCAAACGGACTTCGATGCGGGAGGAGGGAGGACAGTTGTCCAACGCTTTTTCCGCCAGTTGCTTGAGGTCGATCCACTGGCGCTCGGGACAGCGGGTGCGGACCGAATCCAAAAGGTCGGCGACGATGCGCTCGGCAGCGCCGATTTCCCCGTTGATGATGGCCAGGTATTCCCGCGCCGTGGCCTCCCCGTCCGGCAGCACCGCCTGCAGGAAATACACGGCATTGCTCATGACGGCCAGGGGATTGCGCAACTCGTGGGCGACGCTGCCGGCGATCTGGCCCAGCACCGCCAGCTTCTCCTTGCGCACCAGTTCTTCCTGGGCGGTCAGCAGTTGGTGAGTGCGCTCCCGCACCTTGCGTTCCAATTGCTCGTTGAGCCGCCGGATGTATTCCTCGGCGCGCTTGCGGTCGCCGATGTCGCGCAGGATGCCGATCGCCACCCAGCGGCCCTTGAGCGTCGCCGCCGACAGCGACAGCTCCACCGGAAACACCGATCCGTCCCGGCGCAGGGCCGCCAGTTCCAGCATCTGGCCCTGCATCGACCGATCGCCCATGACCTGAAGGCGGCGGAAGGTGTGGTTGAACCGCTCATGGGCCTCGCCGGCCACCAGGAACTCGTGCACCGGCCAGCCCCACACCTCCTCGGCGGGGTAGCCGAAGCTGTATTCTGCCGCCGTGTTCCAGTACCGCAACAGCCCGTCGCGGTCGACCATGATGATGGCGTCCAGGGCCGCCGCGCTCATCACCCGGAACATATCCTCGCTGTCGTGCAAGGCTTGTTCGGTGCGGCGGCGTTCGGCCAGTTCCTGTTCCAGCAGCCGGTTGGCATGGCGCAACTGGTCGGTGCGCTGTGCCACCTGCTCCTCCAGGTGCGCCCGGTGGTGGGCCAGTTCCTGATCGCGTGCCTGGATGCGTTCCAGCATGGCGTTGAAGACCTCGGCCAGCACGCCCACCTCGTCGTGGCCGTAGTGGCCGGCGCGCAGCGTGTAGTCGCCGCCGGCGGACACGGTCTGCATCACCTGGGCCAGGTCCTTGAGGGGGCTGACGATGCGCCGCTGCAGCCTGATCATCAGATAAACCGCGGCCGGGAAGGTGATCACCGCGGTGGCGAAGATCATGGCGCTGTCCCTGGCGATGCCCAGGTAGAGGGGGCGCAGGTCGGCGCGCAGGTAGATCGCCCCCAAGTGCTCGCCCTTGAAGGCGATGGCGCGGGTCAGGTGGAGGCTGGCGCGGCCGAAGTGGTGGCTGCCCGCCGCCGGCGCCGATGCCGGCAGGGCGGCACGTGCCGTTTCCGGATACACCGCGAAGGGCTGGTTCTCCCGGTCGTAGATCGCCGCGGCGACCACGGTGGGGATGGTGCGCAGCGCCGCCAGGGTCTCGGTGGCGGCCTGGGGGTCGTCGAACAGGATGGCGGTGGCGGCGTTGAGGCCGATCACCCCGGCGTAAGCTTCCAGTTCGTGCACCGTACGCTCGCGGGCATCGATCCAGCCGCGGGCGATCAGCAGTACGCTGAAGCTGATCAGGGTCACCGCCGAGGTCAGCAGGCCGGCCCAGATCAGTTTGCGCAACATGGAATGGCTGCGCCCGGAACGGCCCTCAGTCATTGCCGCCGCCCTCCCCCGGCAGCCGCCGGGCCAGCTTCAGCAGCTGCGAGCTGATGCCGAAGCCGGCCCGGCGCGAGGCGGCCAGATTGATCTCGAAGTGGATTTTCCGGTTTTCAGGGAAGAAGTTGATGATGATGCCGCGCTCCCCGTAGCCCTCGGTGTCGCCGATGGTCAGCACCGGCCGCCGGCCGATGGCCGCCAGGATGCGGGGCAGGTCGGGGGCGGCGGAGCGCCCGATGAAGGCGATGTCGCAGCGGTCCCAGGCGATGTCGCTGGCCGGCGGCAGGATTTCCCAGGGGCGGCCGTCGACGGTTTCGGCGCGGATCGGGTCGAGGGCGTGGCCGAAGGGGTCGCCCCCCACCAGGCACAGGCGCAGCGTGGCGTGGTCGGCGATTGCGGCCGGCGGCCACTGGACGAGCCGGGCGAAGTGATGGATGTAGGCGGCCTTGACGTCATATTCGCCGGGCGGCAGATGATCGGCCACGCCCCATCCGCTCGACAGGGCACCCAGCAGGGCGAGCAGCAGCCGGATCGGCTTTGCCATGGATGCTCCGGCTCAGAACCGGTAGCTGAGTTTCAGCCGGAAGTCCCGCCCATCCTGCACGATCACGTCCTGCAGCAGCTCGCCGCCGCCGGGGTGGGCGTAGCGGATGTCGAACAGGTTGTACAGGCTCAGGGAAACATCCAGGCCGCCGAGCACCCGCTCGCTCAGCAGGGTCAGGTTGGTGAGCACCGCGCCGCGGGCGGTGTTTCCGCCCAGGGTCTTGCGCTCGCCCACGTATTGCAGCTCGAGGCCGGCCCGCAGCTGTTCGCCGATGAAAGGCAGGGGGGGCCGACAGGTTGGCCTTGGCCATCGCCACCGGCGAGTTCACCAGCAGCCCGTCGGTCTGCTCGACCCGGCTGTTCTGCCAGGCGTAGCTGGCCCGGAGCCGGGCGCCGTTGTCCCAGATCCGCTCCAGTTCCAGTTCCGCACCGATGGCCTTGAGGCCGCCGACGTTGCGGAACACCAGCAGGCCGTCGATCGGATCGACGATCTGGTCGATCTGGTTGCGGCTCTCGTTGAGGTAGCCGTTGACGGAGATGCGGAAGTTCGGCTGGAAATAGTGTTCGAGCACCACCTCGTAGCTGGTGATCTGCTCCGGCCTCAGGCCGGGATCGGCTTTCTGGGAGCCGGCCGCCGAATAGAAACGTTCATAGGCGTTGGGGGCGCGAAAGGCCGTTCCGTACAACAGCTTGAGGGTGGTGGTGTCGAGCGGCGACCAGATCAGGCCGATGCGGGGATTGAGCGCATCGCCCACCGTCGAATAGCGGTCGTAGCGCAGTCCGGCATTGAGCAGCAGCCCCGGCAGCAGGGTGATCTCGTCCTGCAGATAGACCCCGATGCGGGTGCTTTGGCGGTGGTCGGCGAGGTGATAGAGGCGCGGAGCGACATCGAAGTTGGCCTGGTCCTGGCGGAAATTGTCCTGGAACTCGGCCCCCCAAACCCAGCGCTGGCGGTCGAGGCGGCCCATCAGCCGGACCTCGCCGCCCCAGGCCTCGGAGCGGGTGCGGTCCTTGTTGAGCAGGCCCGCCGCGCCGGGATAGGCGCCGTCGTAGGCGTAGTGGCCGTAGAACAGCCGGCCGTAGGCCTCGAGACGTTCGCCCAGCGCCTGCTGGTAGGCCAGGTTGGCATAGGCGAAGCCGTCGCCGGTGCGATAGCGCGGGTCGTTGAAGGCCGATTGGTAAGCCGCCGTCGGCACGTCCTTGTAGCGGTCGGAGTGGGCCGCGGTGAAGGTGAAGCCGCCGTGGCTCAGCTTGCCGAACACGTTGTGGTAACGGTCGCCGTCGATACCGCGGGCGATGCCGTGGCTGGTGGAGGGGCTATCGTATTCGCGGAAATAGACGTCGGGACCCTTGCGGTCGGAACGGGAGCCCGAAACCAGCCAGTCCAGGCCGTTTTCGTGATGGTTGCCAGCGCTGATGCGCTCCTTGTCGGTGCCGAAGTTGGCGACCGAGCCGGCGATTTCGGCGCCGCCGTAATCGCGGCCGTTCTTGGTGATGACGTTGATGACGCCGTACACCGCATTGCTGCCGTAGATGGAGGAGCCAGGGCCGCGCACGATCTCGATGCGCTCCACCAGGTCCATGTCGATGGGGAATTCGGTGCCGATAGGGGCTTGGTCGTAGACCGGATCGTTGAGGCGGTAGCCATCCACCAGCAACAGCACCCGGCTGTTGTAGTCGCCCGAGCGGCCGAAGCCGCGTACCCCCAGGTATTCGTAGTTGCGGTCGTAGCTGGTGAAAAAGCCGCGCACGCTGCGCAGCGCGTCGGCCAGGGTGCGGTAGCCGTACTGCTTGATGTCGGCGGCGGTGATGATGGTGGTGGCGGCCGGTGCCGCGGTGGTCTTCTGGGGAAACTTGGAGGCCGAGGAGACCTCGACGTCCATCAGCGCTTCGATGGGCAGTCCGGTGAGATCGGCAACATGGGTGACGGCTCCCGCCGGCTGTGCCAGGGCCGCCAGCGCCAGCCAGGCCAGGGGCGCCGAACGGGCCGGTCGGGACCGGCGGCGGCTGGTGGTGGGTGGTGCGGATGTCACGGTGGCTCTCCCTTTGTTGTTATTCTTGGGCCGGCGGCGGGGGCTCGCCGCGTTTGGGCACTGACGCCTGCAGACTCGCGATGGGGCTAGTATAGGTGCCGCGGATGATTCCGCCGTGGCGAGCGGAACGAAGGGCGGGTTCCGCGGCTCTCAGTCTCGATTGTCGAACACGCCGCTTGCCGGTGGCAACGTGAAATCGCTACCATCTCCCCATGATCGAACAGCCCGCCAGCCTCACCGACCACTTCCTGATCGCCATGCCGGCGCTGGATGATCCCTTCTTCGCCAGGACCGTCACCTATCTGTGCCAGCATGGCCCGGAAGGGGCGCTGGGGATCATCGTCAACCGCCCGTCGGAGCTGATGCTGAGCGAGATCATGGAGCAGATGGAGATCGACATCCTGGAGCGCGAAAAGCTTGCCGCCATCCCCATTTATTTCGGCGGTCCGGTACAGCCGGAACGGGGCTTCGTGCTGCACGAACCGCTGGGGAGTTGGGATTCCACCCTGGAAGTCTCCGAGCGCCTCTCCCTGACCACCTCCCGCGACATCCTCGAAGCCATCGGCCGCGGCGAAGGCCCCCACAACATCCTGGTGGCGCTGGGCTATGCCGGCTGGGGCAGCGGCCAGCTGGAGCGGGAGATCGCGGAGAATTCCTGGCTCAACGCACCGGCGGAAACCTCCATCATCTTCCAGCATCCGTCGTCCCAGCGCTGGAAGGCAGCCGCCGAACTCATGGGCGTCGACATCTCCCTGTTGACCGGCCAGGCCGGTCACGGCTGATGCGCAGCTGGGCCGACCCCTCCAGGGTGCCGCTGGATGCCGGGGTCTTCCTCGGCTTCGACTTCGGCGAGAAGAACGTCGGCGTCGCCGTCGGCCAGGCGGTGACCGGTACCGCCACGGCGCTGGAAACCATCCGCACCGCCAGCAAGGCCGAGTTCTGGAAGGCGGTCGGGCGGTTGATCGAACAATGGCAGCCCACCGCCTTCGTGGTGGGGCTGTCGCACCAGGAAAACGGCGAGGAAAATCCCATCACCGAGCTGACCCGCCGCTTCTGCCGCCAGCTGGAGGGCCGCTACCGGCTGCCGGTGCATACGGTGGACGAGACCTTGACCACCATGGAGTCGCGCCACCTGTTCCGCCAGCGACGCACCCGCAAGTCCGCGGCCTTTGCCGATCGGAAGGACCAGCTGGCGGCCCAGCTGATCCTGCAGACCTGGCTGTCGGAACAGCGGCCGGGGGAACCCCTTTGAGCGACCGCAACCTGTCACCGGCGGTCCTGCTCGACCGGCTGGAAGCCTCGTTGCGCGCCGAGTTGCAGCGGCGCGCCATCGCCGATCCCGCCATGATCGGCATCCACAGCGGCGGCGCCTGGATCGCCGAGCATCTGCACCGCCGCCTGGGACTGCGGGAAGCGCTGGGATCTCTGAACATCAGTTTCTATCGCGACGATTTTTCCCAGATCGGCATGCATCCGCAGGTCAAACCCAGCAAACTGCCGTTCCGGGTGGACGGGCGGGACATCGTCCTGGTCGACGACGTGCTCTACACCGGGCGCACCATCCGCGCCGCCTTGAACGAGATCTTCGACTATGGCCGGCCCGCCCAAGTGGTATTGGCCGTGCTGGTGGACCGGGACGGCCGGCAGATTCCGATCCAGGCCGATTGCCGCGGCGGCAAGGTGGCATTGACGCCGGGCCAGCGCATCAAGCTGACCGGGCCGGAGCCTCTGGGTCTGAGCGTACAAACCCCCGACGCCATGGAGGGCCGATGAGCGATTCCCTGCAGTTCGACCGATCCGGCCGCCTGCGCCACTTCCTGACCCTGGAAGGGCTTCCGCGGGACTTGCTGGTACGCATCATGGACACCGCCGAATCCTTCGCCAGCGTCACCGAGCAGCAGGTCAAGAAGGTGCCGCTGCTGCGGGGCAAGACCGTGGTCAACCTGTTCTTCGAGAACAGCACCCGCACCCGCACCACCTTCGAGCTGGCCGCCAAGCGCTTGTCCGCCGACGTGCTCAACGTCAACATCGCCACCTCCGCCACTTCGAAGGGCGAGAGCCTGCTGGACACCATCCGCAACATCGAGGCGATGCGCGTGGACATGTTCGTGGTGCGCCACGCCGAGAGCGGCGCCGCCCACTTCATCGCGGGCCACGTCCAGCCCCACATCAGCGTGCTCAATGCCGGCGACGGGCGCCATTCCCACCCCACCCAGGCGATGCTGGACATGTTCACCATCCGCCGCCACAAGGGCGACTTCAGCCGCCTCAAGGTGGCCATCGTCGGTGACGTGCTGCATTCCCGGGTGGCCCGTTCCGAAATCCTGGCGCTCAACACCCTCGGCGCCCGCGAGGTGCGGGTGGTGGCTCCCCGCACCCTGCTGCCGGCTGCCGCCACCGAGAGCCTGGGGGTGCGGGTCTATCACGACCTCGATCAGGGCCTGGCGGGGGTTGACGTGATCATCATGCTCAGGCTTCAGCGCGAACGCATGACCGGGGCTTTTTTGCCCAGCGAGCACGAATACTTCGAGCGCTTCGGCCTGACCGAGGCGCGGTTGGCCAAGGCCGCACCCGACGTCATCGTCATGCATCCGGGGCCCATCAACCGCGGCGTGGAGATCGACTCGCGGGTCGCCGACGGCCCCCATTCGGTGATCCTGCAGCAGGTGAGCAACGGCATCGCGGTGCGCATGGCCATCATGTCCCTGGTGCTGCGGGGCAGCGAGGAAGGTTATCCGGGGGTGGCCATATGAGCGCGGAACGCATCGCCATCCTCAACGGCCGGGTGGTCGATCCGGCTTCCGGAACCGACGCGGTCGTGCCGGTGTATCTGGCGGACGGGGCGGTCGCCGCGGTGGGTTCCCGGCCCGACGGTTTCGCCGCCGACCGGGAGCTGGACGCCGCCGGCCTGGTGGTCTGTCCCGGCCTGGTCGATATTTGCGCCCGCTTGCGGGAGCCCGGCCAGGAACACAAGGGCACGATCCTCAGCGAGACCCGCGCCGCCGCCGCGGGCGGCATCACCACCCTGCTCTGCCCGCCCGACACCGACCCGATCGCCGACACCCCGGCGGTCGCCCGGCTGATCCGGTCCCGCGCCCAGCGCGCGGGCTTCGCCAAGGTCGAGATCATGGGTGCCATGACCCGTGATCTGGCCGGCAAGGAACTCAGCCAAATGTACGCCCTGCGCGATGCCGGCTGCCGTGCCGTCACCAACGCCCAGTTCCCCCTGGCCAACGCGCTGGTGCTGCGGCGGGCGATGGAATACGCGGCCACCTGCGGGCTGGTGGTGGTGGTCCGCCCCGACGAGCCCTCGCTGCGCGGCACGGGCTGCGTCCACGAGGGTGCGGTGGGCGCACGGCTGGGGCTGCCCGGCATCCCGGTCACCGCGGAAACCGTGGCGGTCGCCCAAGTGCTGGCACTGGTGGAAGAAACCGGCGTCCAGGTCCATTTCGGCCAGCTCAGCAGCGCCCGCGCCGTCGAGATGGTGGCGCAGGCGCGGGTGCGCGGCCATCCGGTCAGCGCCGACGTGGCCATCCACCATCTGCACCTGACCGAAGACGCGTTGGGCGGTTTCGATGCCCATGCCCACGTGCAGCCGCCGTTCCGCGCCGGCGGCGACCGGCTCGCGCTGCGGCGGGCGCTGGCTGCCGGCGTGGTGGGCGCCGTCTGTTCCGACCATCAGCCCCATGAACTGGATGCCAAGCTGGACGCCTTTCCCTCCACCGAATCCGGCGTCGCCGCGATGGAACTGCTGCTGCCTTTGACCCTCAAGCTGGCGGAGGAAGGCGAGCTGGATTTGGCGACCGCGCTGGCGAGGCTCAGCTGCGGTCCTGCAGACATCTTCGGCATGCCGGTAGGGCGGTTGGCGGCGGGTCGCAGCGCCGATCTCTGCATCTTCGATCCGGCGGCGGTCTGGAAGGTGGAACAGGGGCAGTGGCAGAGCAACGGCCGCAACACCCCCTACTGGGGGCAATCGCTCAAAGGACGGGTGGTGGCGACGCTGGTGGCGGGGGAAGTGGTCTACCGTTCCGGCCCGTCAGTGATCGGAGCGGGCTGAACGGCGGAAATCCACCAGCTGCTTGCGGGCGTCCTGCAAGTGCTGGCCCCAGTGGCGGCGGTAGCCGTTGACCCACAGCCGCATGGCCATGGCCCGGTAGCTGCCTTGGGGTTCGTAGATCATCATGCCGCGCACCAGTTCGGTGTAGATTTCGGCGAAGTCTTCCGCCAGGCTGCCGGTCATCTGGCCGTCGCTGACCAGCAGGTCGCCCTCCGACCAATAGCAGTCGTGTTCGCCCAGGATACCCTTGAGGTGAGCGAACAGTTCGAAGCGGGTGTCGAGATCGGCCAGGCTGAGAGAAGGTACCGGCTGGCCCCGTTCGACCCGAATTCGGGTGATGGCGGCTTCGAGGCGCAGCAGGGCGGGGGCCATCATATCCAGCCAGTGGCATTGGGTATGCTCGTCGATCTGCTCGATCAGCAGACAGAACTCGTTGGCGGCGGCGACGAATTCCAGTTCGGGCGCGTTATTATTAAACACTGCTGCTCCCTCTCCTCGTCAATTTGTTCCTAGTCTAGTCGAACTCGCCAGGGCGGGCGGCGCCGTCCATCCATTTCGCGGCGGTCTTCACCCTATGCAGAAATCAGCAACCTATCCGCCCCCTCCGGTCGTGCTGTGTTTTTCCGGGCACGATCCCAGCGGCGGGGCTGGCATCCAGGCCGACATCGAAACCCTCCACAGACTCGGCTGCCACGCCTGCACCGTCATCACCGCCCTCACCGTCCAGGACTCCACCAACGTTCGGGCGGTGCTGCCGCAGTCGGCGCAACGGCTGGTGGAACAGGCCGAGGCGGTGATGGCGGATATGCCCATCGCCGCAGTAAAGATCGGCTTGCTGGGCAGTGCCGAGCTGGCGGCTGCAGTGGCCGGACTGGTTCGTCGCCTGGGGCCGGTCCCGCTGGTGCTCGATCCGGTGTTGGCCGCCGGTGGCGGCACCGAGCTGGCCGGCGAGGAATTGATCCACCGTATCCGGAGCGATCTGCTGCCGTTCACCACGGTGCTCACGCCCAATTCGCCGGAAGCCCGCCGGCTGGCCGGTGACACCGCCCTCGACCGCTGCGCCGCCATCTTGCTGGACGCCGGTTGCCGCCACGTGCTGATCACCGGAACCCACGAAGACGACGACGCGCCAGTCACCAACCGCTTGTACGGCAGCGGCGGCACCGCCAGTTGGCGATGGCCACGGCTCCCCCATTCCTACCACGGTTCCGGCTGTACCCTGGCATCGGCATTGGCGGGTCATCTGGCACTGGGCCGTAGCGTGCAACAAGCCGCCTTTGGCGCTCAAGCCTTTACCTGGAATGCCTTGGTGGCCGGCCGGGCACTGGGTCGCGGCCAGCACCTGCCGGCACGGGGCTGTTCCGCGCAAGCGCCGGCAACCGGTGCTCATTCGGCGGAGTCTGGCTTTTCTGGTCCGGCTTGAATATCCGTAAGATTGCGCTTGTCAGTTTCCGCTTTGCGGGTTACTATACGCAACTCAATCGCGGGGTGGAGCAGTCTGGTAGCTCGTCGGGCTCATAACCCGAAGGTCGTAGGTTCAAATCCTGCCCCCGCTACCACAGTTATCTGACTCAAGGCGCCGATCACGGCGCCGTTGAGTTCTGTCAGTCCGTCTCTTCCGGTATCCGCCGGATTTCGTTTCCAAGCAGCGCTTCGCGCGTGGCGTCGATATCGCCACCGTGTTACAGCCTTTCCACGAGTCCAGGCCAGGTTTCCCTGGCTCACCGTGCCCAGCCCGACAACAGGCCGCCGATGCGCCGCACGAGCTCGTCGGCCAGTTCGGCGAAGGCGGCTATGGCTCCGGCGGCATCGGGGGTGGCGGTGGGGCGCTTGAAGAGGAATTGTTCGGCGACCGGCTCCGGCTTCCCCGGCAGCTGGGCGGTCACCCGCAGGCCCACCAGCACATAAGCCCTGCCTGGGGCTTCGAACACCTGTTCGAATTCCAGCAGCTGGACCCGCGGCTGCAACCCGTGCGCGGCTATGCTTTCCAGTCGACGCGCCAGCAGCAGCGACGGCGGGGCGATCCAGCGATCCAGGGTGTAGTAGCGCACCTCCGTGGGATCGGCATACAGCAGCCGATAGCGGATGCGGTTGTCCTGCAGCCATTGCGGGGCGTCGACGGCGATGGCGGTGCCGGGGCCTTGCGGGCTTGGGCCGAAATCGTGCACCGCCGCGCGCTGTGGGCGTTCCGGGAGCAGGGTGCAGCCGGTCGACAGCAGCATCAGCAAGCAGCCTGCGGAATGCCTCAGCATCATCGATCCTCCGGGGAACGGCGCGCACCGAACCCCGGCTCGCCCGGTCCCGGCGGCGGAGGTTCGGGCCCCAGCAAGACCGCCTGGGGATCGCTCTCCAGCATGGCGGCCAGCCGCCGGATGTGGCCGGTGGTGACGGTGAGGTCGGTCAACAGGCTGTTGAGTTGGGGCAGGGCCGCGCCGGACAAGGCATCTCCGGTTTGCTTGCCGGAAGCCACCAGCCCCTGGGTGGATTCGGCCAGGCGCCGGATGCTGCCGGAAGTCTGCTTCATGTCGGCGGCCAGGGCGTCGATGTGGCCGAGGGTCGTCCGCAAATCGCTGCGCAGCACCGGCAGGTCGGCGACGGTGCGGTCCAGCCGCGCGACGAAGGCGTCCAGGCCTTCCACCAGATGTTCCACCCGCTGCCGGTTCTGTTCGGTCAGCAGGGCGTTGAGCTTGGCCCCCAGCTCCTGGGCCTGCTGGAGGATGTCCTGGCCGGATTCGGCGAAGCGGTCGACCAGGGAGGGCCGCAACGGAATGCGGGCCGGGGCGGTCTCGCTGGTGGGCAGCGGATCGCGGGTCTCGTCGGCGTCGTTGAGTTCGATCTGGGCCAGCCCGGTGAGCGGCTGGACCCGCAGCATGGCGTAGGTGTTGCGGTTGATGGGCGCGTCCGGGGTGACCTCGATGCGGGCGAGGATGTTGCGGCCGTTGCCCACTTCGAAATGGATGCCCTTGACCTTGCCGATTTCCACCCCGCGATAGTACACGGTCGATTCCGGATGCAAGCCCGACACCGGCAGCGGACTGACCACCAAGTAGGTGTTGCGGCGCTCGTTGTAGTGCCCCAGCCAGATGGTGACGGCCACGGTGACGGCGCCCAACAGCAGCAGGAAGGCGCCGGTGAGGATGGCATAAGCCTCCCGGCCCATCTCAGGCCACCCTGCCGAAGGCGCGCTCGGCGCGCTTGCCGTGGAAATATCCGGTCACGAAGGGATGCTCGCATTCCATCACGGTCGCCAAGGGGCCGAAGGCCACCAGGGTCTGGTCGTCGATCACGGCGATCCGGCTGCACAGATCGCTCAGTACGTTGAGGTCGTGGGTCACCAGCACCACCGTGAATCCCAGCTGGCGGTGCAGTTCCTTGAGCAGCGTCACGAAGTTCTCGCTGGTGACCGGGTCGAGGCCGGAGGTGGGTTCGTCCAGGCACAGCAGCTCCGGCTCCATCACCAGGGCGCGCGCCAGTGCGGCGCGCTTGACCATGCCGCCCGACAACTCGGCCGGCGCGAGCTGCGCATCGTGCGGGCTCAGCCCCACCATCGCCAGCTTCATGAACACCAGCCGGGCGATCCAGTCCTCGTCGAGGAAATGCAGTTCCCGCAAGGGAAACGCCACGTTGTCGAACACGTTGAGGGCGCTGAACAGGGCGCCGCCCTGGAACAGGATGCCGCAGCGGTTGCGGAGCTGCTGCAAGCGGGCACCGCCGATCTTCCCGAGCGCTTCGCCGAACAGGGTGACGAGGCCCTGGCTGGGCCGCAGCAATCCCAGCATCTCGCTCATCAGTACCGTCTTGCCGCAGCCGGAGGCGCCGACCAGGCCCAGGATCTCCCCCGCCTCCAAGCTCAGGCTGATGTCGCGATGGACCACCTTGCTGCCGAAACGGGTCCACACCTGTTCCATCGTCACCACGGCCTGGCCGTTCATCGCAACCCCACCCCGCGAAACATGATGGCGAACAAGGAATCCATCAGGATCACCACGGTGATGGAGGCGACTACGGAATTGGTGGTCTCGTTGCCCAGGCTCTCGGTATCGGGGCGGATGCGCAGCCCGAAATGGCAGGCGATCAGGCCGATCAGCAGGCCGAACACGCAGCCCTTGCCCAGCCCGATCATGAAGTTGACCACCGGCACCGCGCCCGGCAGCTTCTGCACGAACTGGTAGATGCCGATGTCCAGTTCCATGTAGGCGGAAACCGCACCGCCCACCAGGGCGATCAAGTCGGTCCACACCGTCAGCAGCGGCAGGGCGACGGCCAGGGCCACCACCTTGGGCAAGACCAGCCGCAACGAATGGGAGATTCCCAAGGCCGCCAGGGCATCCAGTTCCTGGGTGACCCGCATCACCCCCAGCCGCGCGGTGATGGCCGAGCCGGACCGGCCCGCCACCAGGATGGCGGCCAGCAGGGGACCGAGTTCCCGGATGATGCTGAGGCCTAAGATATTCACGATGAAAATCTGCGCTCCCAGGGTCTGCAATTGCAAGGAAGATAGATAGCTGACCACCACCCCGATCAGAAACCCCACCAGCGCTGTGATTCCCAGCGCCCGCCCGCCGGTTTCGTGGACGGTGGCGGAGATCTCCCGCCAGGGGATCTGGCCCGGATGGCGAACCACGTGGGTGAAATCCCACGCCAGCTTGCCCAGCAGGGCGGTCAGGCCCAGCACATGGTCGGCTGCCCCGGCGACCATTCCCTGCAGCCGCTGCAGCAGCGGCACCCGGCGCCGCGCCGCGGCGTCCCCGAGAGCCTCCGAATCCTGCCAGCGGGCCAGGATCGCCTGTTGATCCGGCCGCACCGCCAACTGCTGCGGCAACCGGCGCCCCCAAGCCCGCCACAACAGATAGCCACCGGCACTGTCCAGCGTCTCGATGCCGGTCAGATTCCAGGCCAGCCCGGCGTCGCCGGCACGCGCCGCCAGCTCCCGCAGCAGCCGCTGCTCGGCGCCTGCCAGGCCGCGCAGATTCCAATGTCCCCGCAGCAGGGCGATACGGACGCCGCCGGCGTCCGTGACCAGTTCGAAGGAGGGGATGGAATCGGCGGAGAGGGCTCCGTTCATGGGCTCGGGGTTGCAAAGGTCCGGAGGCCGGATTATGGGAGCATTGGACCCGCCATGCCAGAGCCGCCGCTTCACCGTATCCCGGCTAAACTGTGTCCCAGCGACATCACCCCGGCGATCATTGAACCGAACGAAAGCCCATGAAAAAATCCGGCTGCGATGCCAGCGAGCAGCATCGGGGAGCGGCGCGGTCGAGATCATTCCTTGGATCAGCACGTTGCGGCCCCGCTTGTCCAGTTTCTTCCCGTTCCGGGAAGGTCGCGACCGACGCGAAGTTTGCATAGTTGAGAATGCGGCCGTAACGGCCGGATGAGGGGGAGAACACTCCCGGTCCGGGACACCGTGCCTCCGTCTCGGAAGCCGAGCGCTCCTTCCCCGGTTTCTCCCGGGTCTAACGATAGGGACAGCCCATGCGCGTATTACATGTAGAAGATGATCCGCAGGACGCTGAACTGATCCGCCACATGCTGGCCCTTCATGCGCCGGAGATGGTGCTGGACCACACGGCGACCCTGGGCGCTGCCAAAAACCGGCTGTCGGGCCCCGGCTGCTATGAACTCGCGCTGGTGGACCTGAAGCTGCCCGATGGCAACGGTTTGGACCTGGTGGCCTTCATCCGCGACCGGCGGCTGCCGATGGCGGTGGTGGTGCTGACCGGTTTCGGCGATGAACTGGCCGCGGTTTCGGCGCTGCAGGCCGGCGCCGACGATTTCCTCGCCAAATCCTCCGACCACGGCGACCAGCTGGCGGCCACCCTGCACAGCGCGCTGCAACGCTGCCGGGAAGCCGCCGCCCGCAAGTCCAGGCCGATCCATGTGCTGTACGCGGAACACAGCGCCGCCGATGTCGAGGCGACCCGGCGGCAGCTGGCCGAACGCTCCCCCCATATCCGCCTGACGGCCGTGGCGCGGCCGCTCGACGTGCTGGACATTCTGCCGGCGGAGCCGTCCGCCGCTTCCATTTACGACGTGCTGCTGCTGGATTTCCGTCCGCCCGGCCTGGACGCGCTGGAGACCATCAAGATTCTCCGCAACGGCCGGGAGCTGGAGATTCCCATCGTGCTGATCGCAGGGCCTGGCAGCGAAGTGGTAGTGAGCCAGGCGCTGCGCCTGGGGGCCGACGACTACCTCTGCAAGTATCCGGGCTATCTGCACGAGCTTCCGTCGATCCTGGAGAAGGTGTACCGCGAAGCGGAACTGAACAGGGAGCGCGGGCGGCTCCAGGAGATGACCCAGCGCCTCAACCGCCTGCTGGCGTCCAGTCCGGTGATGCTGTTCACCCTGCGGCTGCATGGCGGCACCGCACTGACCTCCTGGGTCAGCGAAAACATCACCCGATTGCTGGGCTTCACCGTCGAGGACACGCTACGCCGCAACTGGTGGCATAACCACCTGTATCCGGACGACCGCAAGCTCGCCACGGCGGGGATGGCCACCCTGCTGCAGACCGGGCGGCTCACCGTCACCTATCGTTTTCTCGACCAGGCCGGCCGGGTCCACTGGATCCACGACGAATCGGTGCTGATGCACAACGCCGAACGGACCGGTTGCGAAGCCATCAGCGTATGGCGCGACATCACCGAATCGAAACAGGCCGAGCAATTCCAGCAAACCCGCATCGCCACCCTGGACCGGCTGGTGGGCAACCATCCCCTGCCGGCCATCCTCAACGAGATCGCCGTCGGCCTGGAACGGATACGTCCGGAAATGCGGGTCTCGATCCTGCTGCGGGATCCCCGCAACGGCCGGCTCTATACCGGCGCCGCCCCCGGCCTTCCGGAGTCGTACAACGCCGCGGTCGACGGCCTTCAGCCGGGGGTCGGCGTCGGTTCCTGCGGCACCGCCGCAGCCCTGGGAGAAACCGTGATCGTCGCCGACATCCAGACCCATCCCTACTGGGTCGCCTATCGGCACCTGACCGAACAGACCGGTCTGCGAGCCTGCTGGTCGATACCCTTCAAGGACGACAACGGCCAGGTGCTGGGCACCTTCGCGATCTACTACGGCGAGATCAAATCGCCCAGCCAGGCCGATCTAGAACTGATCGACGAGTTTGCGCGGCTGGCCAACCTGGCGGTGCGCCGGTTCCGCTCCGACACCGCGCTGCGCCAGGCGGCGGCGGTATTCGCGAACACCCGCGAGGGGGTCCTGATCACCGATTTGTCCGGCAAGATCGTCGCGGTGAACCGGGCCTTCACCGACATCTCCGGCTATGCCGAGGCCGAGGTGCTCGATTGCAACCCCCGCCTGCTGCAGTCGGGCCGCCACGACCGCACCTTTTACCAAACCCTCTGGTCGAGCGTCCAGGATTCGGGCTACTGGCAGGGGGAAATCTGGAACCGCCGCAAGAACGGCGAGCTCTATCCCCAGTTGCTGACCATCAGTACGGTGTACGATTCCAACGGCGTGGCCACCCATTATGCCGGGGTCATGACCGACATCAGCCAGCTCAAGCACTCCCAGAACCAGCTGCACCGCCTCGCCCATTACGACCCGCTGACCAACCTGCCCAACCGCCTGCTGGTGCAGTCGCGCCTGCAGCATGCCCTGGAACGGGCGGAACGCCAGGGCGACCTGGTGGCGGTCATGTTCATCGACCTGGATCGCTTCAAGACCATCAACGACAGCCTGGGTCATCCGGCCGGCGACGATTTGCTGCAAATCCTGTCGCAGCGGCTGCAACGGCAGATTCGCGAGGAAGACACCCTGGGCCGCTGGGGTGGCGACGAATTCCTGATGGTGCTGGAAGGACTGAACCGGCCCGAGGATGCCGCGGTGGTCGCCCGCATGCTGCTTAACCTGCTGGGCAACCCCATCGCCCTGCCGGGCGGGCCGGAAGTCTACATCGGCGCCAGCATCGGCATCAGCCTGTATCCGGCCGACGGCACTTGCGTCACCGAGCTGATCCAGCACGCCGACGTGGCCATGTACCAAGCCAAGGAGCATGGCCGCAACACCTACCGGTTCTATACCCCGGCCCTGACCCAGGCCGCCAACGAGCGGCTCGAAATGGAAGCCCGTTTGCGCCGCGGCCTGGCCAACGACGAGTTCATCCTCCACTACCAGCCCCAGATCGACCTTGCCTCCGGCGCAGTGGTCGGATGCGAAGCCCTGGTGCGCTGGCAGGACCCCACCCAGGGTCTGATCGCGCCCGACCGGTTCATACCGATCGCCGAAGAAACCGGGCTCATCAACACCTTGGGGGAATGGGTACTGCTGACCGCCTGTACCCAGGCACGGCAGTGGCGGGACCAGGGTCTGACCGGCCTGGTGATGTCGGTGAACCTGTCGGTTCGCCAGCTGGACCGGCGCGGACTGGTGGAAACGGTGGCCGCCATCCTCGACAAGAGCGGCTTGCCGCCCGGCTACCTGAAGCTGGAACTGACCGAAAGCATGATCATGCACCAGGGGGAGCACGCCGTCGATCTGCTGCACCGGCTCAAGGCGCTGGGGGTGCATCTCTCGATCGACGATTTCGGCACCGGCTACTCCTCCCTGGCCTATCTCAAGCGCTTCCCCATCGACGAGCTCAAGATCGACCGCGGCTTCGTGCGCGACATTCCCGCCGACATCAACGACATGGAGATCGCCGCCACCATCATCGCCATGGCCCGCAACCTCAAACTGAAGGTCGTTGCGGAAGGCGTGGAGACACCGGAACAGCTGGCGTTCCTGGCTCGCCAGGGTTGCCACGCCTACCAGGGCTATCTGTTCAGCCCGCCGATCGCCGCCGATCGCTTCCCCCAAGCCGTCAATCCGGCAGCGGCCGCGCTGTCGGGCGAGCGGACGGATTAGCCGCGGCCGCGCATCCGGCGATCGCTCACGACCCCGCGCAGCCCCCGACGCGCTCAATCCGTGTCCCACCCCCGAAACAACCAGGGGTATCGCCCGTTGCCGTCGATTCCGGGGTGCCGGCGCGGCGTGGAACGAAACTGCGTTACGGGTTATCCTGCCGGCTTGCCCCGCCGCATCGAACCGGGGCGGGCGACCGTTTTCGAATCCCCACCACCGTTGCGCGAATGACCGGCTATCCGTAAATGGCATCGAAGCTTGCGACCCTCGTCTGCCTCGCGTTCATCGCTTATCTGTTTCGATCCGACCTGAAGAGGAACAACGGACCGTCCGCCGCCCTGTGGATTCCGTTCTTCTGGATGTTTCTGGCCGGTTCGCGCTGGGTATCGTCCTGGTTGAACCTCAGCCCGCCGCTGGACTCGGTCGACTCGTACTCCGAGGGCAGTCCGGTCGACCGGACGGTGTTTCTCGCCCTGATCGTAGCGGGTGGCGTGGTGCTGGCCCGGCGCAATCTGGATTGGCGCCGCTGGATCGCGAGCAATCCATGGATCGCGCTGTACCTGATGTATTGTCTGGCCAGCATGGCCTGGTCCGATGAGCCGTTCGTGCTGTTCAAGCGCTGGATCAAGGACCTCGGCAATCCCATCATGGCCTTGGTGATACTCACCGACCGGCGGCCTTACGAAACCGCCGCGACGATCCTGCGGCGGCTGTCCTTTCTGCTGCTGCCGCTGTCGCTGCTGTTCGTCAAGTATTTCCCGGATCTCGGGCGGGTCTACCATATCGATGGCGCTCCCCTGTACACCGGCATCGGCCACCAGAAAAACGACCTCGGCGGCATGTGCCTGATCACCGGGATTTATTTCGCCTGGAATTTGATCGTCAACCGGAGCCCGGACTGGAAGTCCAGTCCCGTTTATACCCGGCAGGATATGGTTCTGGTGGTGATGATGGCGTGGCTGCTCTACATGTCCAACAGCCAAACCTCCCTCGCCTGCCTGGTGGTGGCTTCGGGCTTGTTCGTGCTCAGCCGGTTCCCGCCGTTTTCCAGAAAACCCGCCAAGCTGGTGATCTTCCTCACCGGCAGCGCCCTGGTGTTCGGGATTCTGGAGCAGACCTTCCATATCAAGGACTACATTTTCTATCTGCTGGGCCGGGACCCGTCCCTGACCAACCGCACCGAGCTGTGGGCGCTGGTCAAGAGTCTGGAAACCAATCCCCTGCTGGGCGCAGGCTTCATGAGTTTTTGGGCGGGCGAGCGCATGGCCAGGGTCTGGGAAGTGATGGGCCGGGGCGTCAACCAGGCCCATAGCGGATATTTGGAACAATATCTGAACCTGGGATACGTGGGGCTGGCTTTCATCGGGGGCATCATCCTCGCCGGCCTGATCAGCGTCCGCCGCCAGCTGGACACCGACGTGGCAGGAGGACTGCTGAGGTTTTCCTTCATCCTGGTGGCTATTCTCTACAACTACACCGAGGCCTCTTTTTATGGAATCAATACCCTCTGGATGCTGCTGCTGATCGGCTGTATCACGATCCCCGGCTATGGCGCGGCGACGGTGACGGCGGCGGTGGCCGCACCTTCCGCCGGCAGGCCGATGCGCGTCCCCATGACCCGCTACCGGCGACCGCGTCCCGCTCCCGGCGACCAGCCATCGTCATGAACTCGGCCTGCCGCCGGCGGTTTCCCCGTGGGGCCAGCTGCCCACACTGCCGCCGCCGGTGCCGGTGAGCCCCGACCTCCACCTAACGAACCGGAACATCCGCCATGCCCAGCCTGTTGTCACGGATTCCTGCAAAGATACGCCGCAACCTCGCCACCCGGTTCGAGCGGCGGCTGTTACCGGTCGCAACGAGCCGGCCGCTCATTTCCTTCACCTTCGACGATGCGCCGGCATCGGCATTCGTCGTCGGCGGGGACATACTCCGAGCCCACGGCGGCGCCGCTACCTACTTCTTGTCTCTGGGGCTGCTGGGGACGACGACGGAGGTGGGGCCGATCGCCGACCCGGGCCATCTGCTGCGGGCACGGGAAGACGGCCACGAGCTGGCCTGCCATACCTACGATCACCTGGATGCCTGGTACAGCTCCAGGAGCGAATACCTCGCCTCCGTCGACCGCAACCGTGAAACGCTGGAAACGCTGGTTCCGGGCGCAGTCTTCCGCTCCTTCGCCTATCCTAAGAGCGGCCCGACGGTGTGGGTCAAGGGGGAATTGGCCCGGCGCTTCGAAGCCTGCCGCGGCGGCGGTCAATGCGCCAACATCGGCCGGGTGGACCTCAACCTGGTCAAGGCCTGCTTTCTGGACCGGCGTACCGGGATCGACCTGGATACGGCCCGAACGCTGATCGACCGGAATGCCGAAGCACGGGGCTGGCTGGTGTTCGCCACCCACGATGTGGCCGAGGATCCCTCGCCCTACGGCTGCAACACGCGTTTTTTCGAGCAGACGGTGGACCATGCGGTCCGATCGGGAGCGCTGATCGTGCCGTTTGCGGAGGCTTGTTCGAAACTGCGCGGAACGGCCTGACGGCGCTCCGATACCCGGATTTCATCCGTCTCCAAACGCGACACCAATGCCATGAATGAATACATAGACAACAGTATCGACAAGGTCTCCGCATGGGTGGAAGGCCACGGCTATCGCGCTTATGACCCCGGCGACGGCCAGCTGTCCTGGCTTGCCAAACTGACCTGCGGCAATCTGGTGCTGGAACGGCTGCTGACCGCCGCGGTGCTGCGGTCGCCTTTCAATATCCGGCCGCTGATCGGGATCACCCCGCATACCTCGACCAAGGGCATGGGCTATATGGCCTGGGGCTATCTGCTGCGCTACCGGCTGACCCGCGATCCCCGTTTTGCCGCGCTGGCCGAAAACTGCCTGCAGTGGCTGATCGACCACCGCGCCGAGGCCTATCCGGATTTCTGCTGGGGCAACGATTTCACCTTCACCACCCGCGCCGGCCGGCTGCCGCGCCACGAACCGACCATCGTCTGGAGCGGTTTGATCGGGCAGGCCTTCATGGAGGGCTACGAGCAGCTGGGCAAGCCGCACTACCTGGAGGTCGCCGCCGGCGTGTGCGACTGGATCGCCAAGCTGCCGCGGGAAGACACCGAGTCCGGCACCTGCCTCAGCTACGTGGCGTTCATGCAGCGTTCCATCCACAACTCCAACATGCTGGGAGCGGCGCTGCTGGCGCGGGTGGGCAGAGCCAGCGGACGCCAGGATCTGCTGGATCTGGCCCGCCAAGCCATGCTCTACAGCTGCACCCGGCAGAACCCGGACGGCGCCTGGTATTACGGCGAGGCACCGAAGTACCACTGGATCGACAATTTTCACACCGGCTACAACCTGGACTCCCTCAGGCGTTACGCGGAAGCGAGCGGCGACGACGGCTTCGCCCAACCGATGGAACTGGGATACCGCTATTTCAAGGAGACTTTCTTCGAAGCCGACGGCCGCCCCCGGTATTTTCACGACCGCACCCTGCCCATCGACATCCAGTGTGCCGCCCAGGCGATCGACACCCTGGCGTTCTTTTCCGACCGCGACGACAGTCTGGATCTGGCCTGCAAGGTGGCGCGCTGGACCATCGACCACATGCAGGACCAGGATGGCCACTTCTACTACCGTGATCTCGGCTGGATCCAGACCAAGACCCCCATGTTCCACTGGGGACAGGGGACCATGTTCAAGGCCTTGTGCAATTTGCGCTTGAAGCTGGACTTGCATGATGCGTCGAGCGCCTGATGGAATGCGCCAACACCGCAAGAGGGGCGATGTCCTGGGCCGATTCGGCCGAGACCTCGCTCGACCCTTGAAGCGCCCGGCGCATCCTGAACGATACGCCGCAGCCCCGGCTTCCCGCCGAGGAAGCCGGCGGTCCGGGCACGGCAATACGCGCCGCAATCGCCGATACAGATTCCGCCTGACGACATAGCTTCCTGTCCTCTTGCTCCCGATCAAACCGGCGACCCATGCTATTTAATTCCATCGAGTTCGCGATCTTCTTCCCGCTGGTCATCGTTCTGTATTTCCTGCTGCCCAGGAAACTCGGGACGCTGCACCTGCTGGTCGCCAGCTGCATCTTTTACATGGCCTTCATACCGGCCTACATCCTGATCCTGCTGGTCACCATCCTGATCGACTACACCGCCGGCATCTTCCTGGAGCGCATCACCGGCCCGGGGCGCCGGCTGCTGCTGATCGTCAGCATCGTCTCCACCTGCCTGGTGCTGTTCGTCTTCAAGTATTTCTACTTCGTGGTCGACAACGTCATCGGCGTGTCGGGCTTCTTCGGCCTGCAGCTGTCGCAGCCCACGATCAGCATCCTCCTGCCCATCGGCCTGTCGTTTCACACCTTCCAGAGCCTCAGCTACGTCATCGAAGTCTATCGCGGCCACCAGCGCGCCGAGGCCAATTTCCTCAATTACGCGACTTACGTGATGTTCTTCCCGCAGCTGGTGGCCGGCCCCATCGAGCGCCCGCAAAACCTGCTGCACCAGTTCCGGGAGAAACATGACTTCGACTACGACCGGGTTACCAGCGGCCTCAAGCGCATGGCCTGGGGCTTCTTCAAGAAACTGGTGATCGCCGACCGCCTGGCGCTCTACGTCAACGACGTCTACGGCGACCCGCAGAACCATAACGGCCTGCAGCTGACCATCGCCACGGTGTTCTTCGCCTATCAGATCTATTGCGACTTCTCGGGCTATTCCGACATCGCCATCGGGTCGGCGCGGGTGCTGGGCTTCACCCTGATGGAAAACTTCAACAAGCCCTACCACGCCCTGTCCATCTCCGATTTCTGGCGGCGCTGGCATATCTCGCTGTCGACCTGGTTTCGCGACTACGTCTACCTGCCCATGGGGGGCAACCGGGTGGCACCCCACCGGCATTACGGCAACCTGCTGCTGACCTTCGGCCTGAGCGGCCTGTGGCACGGCGCCAGCTGGACCTATGTGGTGTGGGGCTTGCTGAACGGTTTTTATCTGGTCTGCGCCTCGATCACCCGCCCTTGGCGCAAGCGCGTGTTCGGCGCCATCGGCCTGCCCGAAACCTCCCTGGTCCGGCGGGCGATCATGCTGGCGACCACATTTGCGCTGACTTGCGCCGGTTGGGTGGTGTTCCGCGCCCAGAGCCTGGCGGATGCGGCCTACATCTTCACCCACTTCACCCGCGATTGGGATTTTTCGAGCATCGGCACCGAACAGTTTCTGCTGCGCCAGATGCCGGTGGCGGTCGGTGGCATCGTCCTGCTGGAAGCCGCCCAGCTGTTGCAGGGCCGGGTGTCGGTGAGCGAGGTCTTGGCGCGGGTGCCCCTGGTACCCCGCTGGGCTCTCTATTCCGCCTTCGTGCTGGGCGTGCTGATGTTCGGGGTTTATCGCAAGACCCAGTTCATCTACTTCCAGTTTTGACCCCCGTACCGGGCGAACCGCCGCTATGTCCAATCCGCGCCCCCCTCTGACGCCTTTACTGGCTTCCTGCCGCATCCTGAGCTTCTTCGTTCTGGTCGGACTGCTGGCCCTCGCCCTCGACGCCGGCATCGACGCCGGCTTAAGACGCATCAGGACCTCGGAATTCGGGGTCTGGAACCACATCGTGAACGGCGCGATCAACGCGGACGTCCTGATCACCGGCTCGTCCCGCGCGCTGACCCATTACGATGCCCGCATCCTGCAGGAAAGGCTGGGCCGCACGGCCTACAACATCGGTCTCAACGGCTCCCAGACCGATATGCAGGTGGCCCGGCTGCGAACTTACCTGGAGCACAACCGCAAGCCCGAACTGCTGATCCACAACCTGGACCTGTTCAGCTTCCAGACCACCCACGGCGGGGTCTACGATCCCGGCCAATACCTTCCTTACATCGGGGAACCGGCCCTCTACGAGGCGCTGTCGCGGATCAACGGGAATACCTGGAAGTCCCGCCATCTCCCCCTCTACGGCTATGCGGTGGAGGACTTGCGCTTCACCTGGATACAGGGCGTGCGCCGCTGGTTCGGCTGGAATCCCGCCGAAGACCACTTCCAGGGCTTCAAGCCCAGACATCTGCCCTGGACCGGCGAGTTCGAACGGTTCAAGGCGCAAAACCCTCAGGGGGCGCGGTTCGAAGTGGAACCGGAGGGAGTGCGGGAAATGGAGGCCTTGCTGGAGCTTTGCCGGGAGAGGCGGATTTCCGTACTCCTGGTGTATTCGCCCGAATACCGGGACATGCAGGCGATGACCCGCAACCGCGCCGAGATCTTCGCCCGCTTCGGGCAACTGGGCGAGCGGTTCGCCGCGCCGCTGTGGGACTTCAGCGACAGCCCCCTGTCACCCCAGCAGGACAAGTTCTACAACTCCCAGCACTTGAACGCCGAAGGCGCCGCCCTGTTTTCGGTGGCACTGGCGGAGCGGCTGGCCAGGGACCAGACCCTGGCCAGCCGCCCGGCCGGCGATCGACGCGCCGACCGCCACTGACTAGAGCAACCGTCCCGGACCGGCCACCGTGCTCACCGTCTCCGACCACCGCCGCGACCGCGCCGGGCTGACCCATGTCTACCCCGTGGTGTCCCGCCGCAGCGGCGGATTGTCCATCGGTATCAACCTGAACCCCAACAATGCCTGCAACTGGCGCTGCATCTACTGCCAGGTGCCCGACCTGCAGCGCGGCACGGCGCCGGAGACCGATCTCGTACTGTTGCGGAGGGAACTGGAGCAGGTCCTCACCGACATCCTGACGGGCGAGTTCCATACCCGCTTCGGGGTTCCGCCGGAACACCGGCGCATCCGCGACATCGCCATCTCCGGCAACGGCGAAGCGACCACCGCCAAGGCCTTTCCCCAGGTCGTCGCGCTGATCGGAGAGTGCTGCCGGAAGTTCGGCCTGGCCGGCCTCTGCAAGCTGGTGCTGATCTCCAACGGCAGCCGGGTCCGCGACGACCGGGTGCGGGAAGGCCTAAGGCAGTGGGAGGGCCTGGGGGGAGAGCTGTGGTTCAAGCTGGATAGCGCCACGGCGGCGGGCATCGAACGCATCAATGGGGTCCGGCTGTCTCCCGCAAGCGTCATGGCCAACCTGGAAATCGCCGCGGCCCTGTGCCCGGTGTGGCTGCAGACCTGTGTGTTCGCCCTCGACGGCCAGGCGCCCGAACGCGCCGAGCAGACGGCCTACCTGGAGTTCCTGGAACAGGCGCTGCGGCGGGGCGTCCGGCTCCAGGGCGTCTTGCTCTACGGCCTGGCACGGCCTTCCCGGCAGCCGGAAGCGGAGCGCCTTGCGGCACTGCCGGCGGAGTGGCTGGAGACCTTTGCCGGCGAGATCGGCCGGCTGGGCTTGGCGGTAAGAATCAACCCGTGAGGCTTGACGGTTCGATCAGCACGTCCGTTCCCGGAACCAGCCCCAATTCCCGGTCGGCCCGCCCCCGATTGACCGCGATTTCCACCAGCCCCAGGGAATTGCAATACCAGAACGGCTCTCCGGCGGCGACCCGGCAGAAGGTCTCCGCCTGCCGCAGCCGCCTGCCGCTGACCACCAGCTCCGAACCGGCCAGTTCGTCCCGGTAGCGCACCCCGGTCAGGGCGTTGCCATAGTGGTCGCAATAGACCACTGCCGCCCGGTCGGCCGGCCAATCGGCCAAGTCCGGGCCGGACCAGCCGCTGCGCCGCCAGGAGAAATCGCCGCGGGCGATGCGCGCCGCGATCGGCGCAAACAGATCGCGGCCGTGGAAACAGCTGGACAGCTCGGCAGGACGCCAGCCGATGATCTGCCAGCCGGCCTGGCGGGCCTGGATGCCGACGGTGTTGAGCAGGCCATTGTCGGGACCTACCAGCCAGCGGCCATCGGCTTCCAGCACCACGGGCAAGCGTTCGCCGCCGACTCCGGGGTCCACCACGCAGACCAGCACGGCGCCCGGCGGGCACTGGGGAACCAGAGCTGCCAGCAGATAAGACGCCAATTCCGGCTCGCCGGCCGGGGCGTTGCTGAGAAGGTTGGTGACCGGGATGGACGGCGCATCGCGATGCAGGACCGCCTGCACCTGCCCCAGATAGGGGCCTTCGGCGCCGAAGTCGGTGTACAGCAAGATCATGGTGCCGCCGGCCCGCCGGTCAGCGGTCGTCGTCGTTCGCGGGGCGGATGGATTCGGCAGGGGCGGAACCCTGATCCTGGAGCAGTTCGGGCTGGTCCTCGGGGTCTTCCCGCGGCTTGAAGAAACGGGAGAACACCAGTCCCAGTTCGAACAGCAGCCACATGGGCAGAGCCAGCAAGGTTTGCGACACCACGTCCGGCGGCGTCAGCACCGCACCGATGAAAAACGCCAGCACGACCACGTAAGGCCGCTTGTCCACCAAGGTCTCGCGCGACACCACGCCGCTCCAGATCAGCAAGATGGTGGCGATGGGCACTTCGAAGCAGATGCCGAAAGCGAAGAAAATGGTCAGGATGAAATCCAGGTACTGGGTGATGTCGGTCATCACCGTGACGCCCTGGGGCGCGGCCGTGGTGAGAAAGCCGAACACCAGAGGCAACACGACGTAGTAGGCGAAGGCCACCCCACTGTAGAACAGGGCGGTGCTGGAAACCAGCAGCGGCAGGACCATGCGCCGCTCGTGGCGGTACAGGCCGGGGGCGATGAAGGCCCAGGCCTGGTACAGCACGAACGGTACAGCCAGGAACAGGGCCACCACCAGGGTGAGCTTGAACGGGGTCAGAAACGGTGCCGCCACCTCGATAGCGATCATCTGGGTGCCGGCCGGCAGGTGTTTCAGCAGAGGGCCGGCCAGATAGCTGTAGATCGGATTGGCGAAATAGGCCAGCCCCAGGAACAGCACCAGCACGGCGGCGATGGCCTTGAGCAGGCGGTCGCGCAACTCGACCAGATGGGAGATGAAGGGCTGTTCGCCGTCCAGGTCAATTTGCGGCATCGGACTTGTCCTTGGCGGCGGCGCCGTGATCGCCGTCTTCGATCCGCTCGTTGAGGGTCGCCTCCAACATGCGCTTCTGTTCGGCGAGCGACTGCTTCAGGTCCTGAACATCCAGTTCATGCTGAACCTCCTGCTTCACCGAATTGACGGCGTTACGGATCTTGCGCAGCCACAGGGCGGCTTCCCGTGCCACCCGCGGCAGCCGCTCCGGTCCGAACACCAGCAAGGCGACCAGTCCGCACAGCGCCAGTTCCAGGAAGCCGACTTCAAACATGGCCGGGCTCCGCCGGGATCAATCCTTGTCCTTGGATTCCGCTGCCGCATCGCCTCCGCCGGCAGCCGGCTTGGATTCGGTCTTGTCTTCCGGCTCGCTCATGGCGCCGCGGAAACTCTTGATGGCCCCACCCAAATCGCCTCCGATGTTGCGCAGCCGCTTGGTGCCGAAAATGACCAGGACGATCATAAACAGGAGCAGCAGCTCCCAAACCCCGATACCCATGCAAGTGTCTCCCGAGTCTTAAGTGATGATGGTGGCCCCGCTCCCAAGGAGGACGGGGCCGGATTCTACAATTTGAGGTCTTCGATGCCCGAGATGCGGGGCTCCCTGCGCCCGTCGGTTTCCATCAGATACAGGGGTTCCTTGCTCATGGCCGCCTTCAGCTTGTCCCGGATTTCCTCCAGGGAATATTCCGCCTTGATGGGAAACCTCACCAACGGCAAACCGACCGAGTCGCACACCGGCTTCAGCGCATCGTCCTGAAGCTCCGGCTGATGCGCCGGATTGGTCTTGTCGTGCAACTGGATGACGCAGGCCACCGCCAGGGTATTGACATCGCACAGCACGAAATCGAAGTGGCGCCCGACGATGGCAGCCAAGCCGGCGCGGCTCACATCGCGAGCCACCACCTTTTTGGGCTGAACCAGATCGGTCACCCGAATCTTGCCGAAAATTTCATATTCCCCGCTGACCGCCTTCTTGAGCGCCTGGAAGAACACCCGGTCGTCGGCTGAAAACAGCGCCCCCCGCTTCTGGTAGACCAGCCGGGCCAGCTTGCCGCCATGGCGGATGAAGATGCGGAACAAGGCAACCAGCAGCACGATGCCGGCGACGGCTGCTACGAGCGAGGAATTCATGGAAATACTCCGGAACCGCTGGCCGGGAATGCGCGCGCATCAAGGCGCCGGTGCTTGGTTGGGGGGCATCCGGATTGTGCCAGAACCGGCGAACAATCGCCAATTCCGCACGAGCCCGTCACACCGTGAAACTCTCGCCGCAGCCGCAGGACGCCTTGACATTGGGATTGTTGAAGCGGAACGCCTCGCTGATGCCCTCGCGCCGATAGTCCACTTCGAGGCCCTCCAAGGCGGGCAGATGCTCACGGTCGACGACCAGGGTGACGCCGAGCTGCTCGAATACCGCATCGGATTCGCCGACGCTGTCGGCATAATCGATGACATAGGCGAGCCCCGAGCAGCCGGATTTCTTGACACCCAGGCGCAGGCCGAGGCCGCGCCCCCTGCGCTGCAGTTGCTTGGTGATCTGACGTGCCGCCGCTTCTGTAACTTTTATGCTCATCACTGTACTGCCCGAACTAAGGATGCCGCCTGCGGCGGCCGACCAGGGTCAGCAGTATACGCCAGCCTCATGCCACCTGTGCATGAAGCGGGCGCAATTCCCAGGGCAAGATCTCGAAAATCCGCTTGACAACTGGCTCTTGAAGAGATCTGCTGATGGCTTTTTCGCCTTGAAGGAAACCGTCTGATGTCGACCGTCAACCTGCTGGAACACCTGAGTACACTG
>Ga0233425_10002561_pt1 | contig 35292 bp, 29 predicted proteins | sample Watercolumn_Towu_2_FD_181712 | JGI IMG/M metagenome (GOLD analysis project Ga0233425, IMG submission 181712) | Freshwater microbial communities from Lake Towuti, South Sulawesi, Indonesia - Watercolumn_Towuti2014_140_MG | ecosystem: Environmental > Aquatic > Freshwater > Lake | place...
AACGGTTTCAAAAGATTGAAACGCTTTTTTATCGCTTCTTCTTCCATGCGGTAAATATAGCATGGAAAAATATTGATGGCTAGTAAAAAACTATAAAGTTGTAATACTTATTTAATGACAATACCTATTACCTTTTTTATAGTAGGAGCGCCTATCATGAATAAAAAAATAAAGGTACTCATTGTGGATGACTCTGCTGTAGTCAGAAAAATATTATCAACGGGCTTAAACAGGGATCGGGAAATTGAAGTCGTAGGAACGGCGGCAGACCCGTTTATTGCCAGAGATAAAATTATAAATCTCAGACCCGATGTAATAACCCTGGACGTTGAAATGCCCAGAATGGACGGCATCTCCTTCCTCCAGAGATTAATGACATATTTCCCATTGCCTGTTATTATGGTCAGTTCATTGACACAATCCGGCTGTGAAACTACGTTAAAGGCCTTAGAGGTTGGAGCGCTGGATTTTGTCACAAAACCCTCTTTGGACGTATCGCATACGCTGGAAGAGATCGTTACGGAGTTAGCGGATAAGATAAAAGAATCTGCCAACGTTAAAGTTAAAAAACGGGAATATTTCAAAAGCCCGGAATCCAGACAGCCGCAGACAAGTCATGCATTAATCAACAGTACCCATAAGATTGTTGCAATAGGAGCGTCAACAGGTGGAACTGAAGCGCTCAAGGAGGTATTGATACAAATGCCGCCCAATGCGCCTGGAATCCTGATTGTTCAGCACATGCCTCAGTTATTTACAAAATCGTTTGCAGAACGGTTAAATTCTCTTTGTGCCGTCGAAGTGAGGGAGGCAAAGGACGGTGACAGCATTATTCCTGGTTTGGCGCTGATTGCACCGGGAAATTATCATATGGAGCTACGAAGAAACGGCGCGCGATATTATGTAATGACGAATCAGGAGATGCCTGTTCGTCGTCACAGACCGTCCGTGGAAGTATTATTCGAATCGGTTGCAAAATATGCAGGCTCAAATGCCGTTGGCGTAATTATGACCGGCATGGGTGATGACGGCGCCGGCGGGCTCCTGAAGATGAAAGAATCGGGCGCTAAAACGATAGCGCAGAACGAGGAAAGCTGTGTAGTATTTGGCATGCCAAAGGAGGCAATAAAATTAGGCGCTGCTGAAACGGTTGTACCGCTCAATAAAATCACGCCTACGATACTATCTTTGTTGATCTAAGCTGTAAATTTCACGGATATTTTTTGATTTTAGTATTTATATAATTGCACTAAATTATTTTATTAAACATTTTATAAGGAGGCTGAAAACATGGCAATGCAAATGCAATGGAGCGAAAAGCTGGCAGTTGGTGTGGATGTAATTGACAATCAGCACAAAGGAATAATTAGCAGAATAAACAATCTGTTGAATGCAATGTCACAAGGTAAAGGAAAGGACGAGGTAGGTAATGTGTTGACATTTTTAGCAGATTATGTAGTAAAGCATTTCAGCGCTGAAGAGGGCTTGATGAAGAAATATAACTTCGATGGTTACCCGGAACAGCAAGCAGAACACGCTCAATTTATAAAAGACTTTTCTCTGTTAAAAAGGGAATTTGAAACAGGGGGTGTTACTTCTACTTTGGTGCTAAAAACTCAGCGGCAGCTATGCGATTGGTTGACAAATCATATTACCAATAAGGATAAACAAATAGGTGTGTTCATAAAAAAGTGTGCGTAGTTTTCGCGCCCATTATTCATCAATTTTGTTGATTATAGTGAACACAAAATGAAGGTTGTCATTGCGAGCGAAGCCGAAGTTGCGAGCCTAAGCGAAGCAAACCCACGAGATTCCTCGCTTCGCTCGGAATGACATTTTGGGGGGGATTGCTTCGGGCTATCGCCCTCGCAATGACACTTGCATGTATACTTATTTATTACGTTTACTATAATTTCAGGGAGGAAAATATGGCAGTTCTATGGAGCAATGACTTAGTCGTGGGCGTAGACACAATTGATAACCAGCATAAAGGTATATTCATCCGGATAAATAATCTGCTTGATGCAATGATACTGGGCAAGGGTGAGGAAGATATTGTTGAGATCATAGAATATATAGGAGAACATTTCAATACGGAAGAGAACTTAATGGCTAAGTATAACTACATTAGTTACGTAAAACAGAAAACAGAACATATGCTATTTATAAAATATTTCTTTAGCATAAAAAGAGAATTGGAAACACGTGGCATTAGTTCACATTTGACGATACAAACTCATCAGCGGTTATACAGTTGGTTGAAAAATCATATAGCAAACGAGGATAAAAAATTTTGTACATTTTTAAGGAAGTGCGCTTAGTATTTGCTCGCTTTGAATGAGATAAAAGAGTTTTTCAATAAAATTAGACGCGGCTGAAACGGTAGTTTCATGCGATAAGATCGGTCATACTATTTTCTGTCATTCGCAACATTGATTTTGTGAATGTACGGCATTTACGCCCGATATTCGCAAACCCTGTTTCCACCAAACTTTTTCGCCTTATACATTGCCTTGTCTGCGTTAACAAGCATTGTCTTTGCATCCAATGATGATCCAAGTTTTGCAACACCGATACTTATTGTTTTTTGAACAATTACGTTCTTTGTTGGGATGTGAAATTTAACGTTCCTGAAATTATTGAGTATTCGATTGGCAATGTTGAATGCAGCATAGCTTTGCGTTTCTGGTAATATTATGGTAAATTCTTCGCCCCCGTACCGGCATGCTATGTCAATTCCATTTCTCATATTTCCAATTATCAACTGTCCCAAGCAATGCAATACCTTGTCGCCCTCATCATGTCCATAAGTATCATTAAAATGTTTGAATTTATCTACATCTATAAAGAGCAGACCAAGGGCTTGATTGAACCGTTTTGCCCTTAATACCTCTCTTTCTAATGCCTCGTCAAAGTATCTTCTATTATACAAACCCGTTAGTTTGTCCATAATAGATAACGTTTCAAGTCTTTTATACGATTCGTTCAATTTCAGTGACATAATATTAAAAGTATTTAAAAGTTCTTCTATTTCAGTTGGTGATTTTATGTCCAATTTTACATCGAATGATCCATTGATAATTTTTTTTGTTGCTGTATACAACTGTTTCAATGGATTTGTTATACTTCTCGTCGTAGCAAATCCATTGAAAATACTGAAACCTATTGCTATGGGTACAATGACATAAATAGATAGCCAGCATCTCTTTTCTATTTTTTTTGAATTGACAAGCACCTGTTCATACGTTTTATTGGCAATTTCATTAAGGCTTGCTAACACCCTTGTAATGTAGGATGAGTCTGCTTCGAATGAATTGATAGCGTCATCCATATTTATTGTCTCAGGTGACTTGTTTCCTAACCTAAGGTACATCTGTACGGTATTATCTAATTTCTCAATGTTATTAAAAGCCCGTATAATTTCATCTCGAAGATTTTTGACTGCTACTCCATAAATGTTCCATTCAATTTCATTTAATTCTCCTTCGATAGTTGTTTCGAGTATCTCGTGGTAATCCAATTGTGATAAGTCCCTTTTTTCCAAAATATATTCCACTGTCATAAGCCACTGTTCAATAGTTTTCTTTACTGTATTAATGGTCTTTACATTGGTGGCATGGGAAGCGACTGTTTTTTGTGCCTTCCCAATCCTATTCAAAGAAAAGGAGACAAAAACAGTCATTCCTATCATTAATAACAGGATTATACCAAAGCCCATTCCCAGGCGTTGTCCAATACGCATGCCTTACTTCTCCACAGTAGACGATTCGACATTCTTATTTAAACGGGTAGCCATCTTCATCGGACATCTTTCCATTAATCTTGAGTATTTTTATATTGCCACGTTTGGATACTTCGTTTATTCCCAAAAAGGCTATAGCGCCAGGTATTTCTGAGACAAGGATGTTTATTGTGCCCGTAGAATGTAGTATTTTGGGAAATTCCATAATTTTGTTATTATACACCTTCAGAAACCAGTATTTATCAAACTCGTCGTATTTTATCTTGTACACAGTATCTATCAATGTACGCGTTTCATTGGATACAATCGGCTTGAATATAAGAGTAATTCTTTCGCCATTGTCCCAGTATTGTTTTCTTGCTTCCAGAATTTGTTTGAGTTCGTCATAAGAGATATCTGATACAGGATTTGATTTATTGACAATGACTGCAATATCCGCACAGGCATTTGTCACAAAGATAACCGTAAATACAATCACTGTGATTGATGCTAGTCTCATTGATTTGTTTAAAATGAAAATGCCGTTTGCAGACCTATGATGTTTACGTCTTCGTCATCAAATACGCCGTGTGAATATTCGAGTTTTAAGGCATTGAAATGTGAAAGTTCATACCGCAAACCTATGGTATGTTTCTTTGTATCAAGAAAATCAAATTCACTATTACGATAGAACGGATCATCATTGCTGTAGTCAATATAATCGTATCGGTAGTACGGCTTAAATTTGTCAATAGTATATGCAAATTGTGCATATCCACCGAAAGTATTAAATACACCACCTGAAAATTCATCATGATTTATTTCAAATACCTCCGATAGCAATTCAATGTTTTTAATGGTGTAAATGATATGCCCACCGTAGATAATCTCTCTTATCTCGTTTCCCCTTTTTGGATTATCTTCGTCTTCTGGTATGACATCGTAATAAACACTCGGACCCAGCCTTAGTCCTTCAACTATATGTGGCTGCACATCAATTTGAAAACTTACGGCCTTTTTATCATTTATGTCGTCAAAATTCTGTCGTTGCGTTGTATTAACCCCTCTTCCATTAGTGATCGCACATGCGTAATTCAGGTCAAAACCTTCCAGTAATGCAGTACCGGATACTTTTATGCCGGTGTCATGCGTTGGTATTGGTCCTCCTTTATCCTGAAAATTAACTATGTCGGGTCTATCCATGGTTGTATAAAACCAAACCCCATGATTATAAGTTGGTATCCAGTACCCTATAGGCAGGAAAAATTTCCCTACTTCGATTTTCAGGAGGTTATTGATGTCGTAATGAATTAATAATCGCTCTATGTCTATTTCAATAGGTTCTGTGCGTTCTTCAGAATCTTCTCCTCGGTCAAATTCAAATACAGTTTCATTCAGGAATGATATGCGGTTACTGAGTTTTGATGTCATGAACAAATCAAATTCGCCGAGTGAAAAGAAATTATTGCCGCCTTCGAACTTTTCGCTGGGGTTACTATCCTTATACCGCGCATTAACATTTCCAAATCCACGGATGGTTAAGAGTTGTTCACCAAAAGTGAGTCCCTCACCCAGTCTGTATCGTGCCTTATCCAGTTCTATTTCCCCGGCCCCTTTTTGATATTCAGTATATTTGACGGTCTTTTCTTCCCTTGCGGAAAGTTCTTTTGATTCGTCCTGCGGGTTATTTATCTCGATTGTGGTTTCTGGTTTTGCGGTTACCTGCTTTTGTTTTGGTTCAACCGTGTACTCGGCCTTCAGTTCATCTATGAGTTCTTTTTTAATCTCCTCTTTTAATTTTTGCATGAATTCTGCCTTGAGCCTGTTTTTTAGCCGCAGATACTCTTTTTCGCTTATTTCCTGGGCATTTAAGCCCTTTGTTGTGAAGAGCAGCAGTGTGATAATAAAAATCACAATTGGGTTGAAGAATCGGGTCATTTGCAACGTCCTCCAATGGTTAACCGATCTACAGAGGCGGTAAAGAAATCTGTCAGTAGCGCTTGACAGCCTTTGTTTGTTGATATTTGATTAGCAGGAGACAAACATTCCATATTAACGTTTATCTTCAAGTAGAAAGATATTAATAGAGGGAATAAGTGAGTGAGTGAGCGCAACCTTTGTACCAATCCCATAGGTTTTTCCCGTACGTTCTTTAAATAGCAAACTTTTATCATTCAGGAATTTCTATCAACCTATTTTATGAGAGGAAGGCAGTCATATTGCTGACCTGCGACAGTTATCAATTGTCTGAGTTGCCTTTTTGGTTCAAACAATACCAAATCACTCTTGCGATTGCAAGGTTTATTTCATGGGGGAATGTATCCTCTTGGTGTCCAGCAATGCCTTTATACAGATAAAAAATTAGGCGCGTATTTAAAGAAGTGTTAGTAGTGCGGGTGGTTAAATCTTTTTTGCAATGGTGTATAAAAAATGTTTTACCAGTCCGGGATCGGTTGCAAAATGGACATGAGTGTAGGAACCTAATACATGGCCGGCAAAAATGCCGTCCTTTTTTGATTTCTTATCGTCACACTTAGAAATCGCAAAAGCATACGGCGTACCTTCGGGCACGTGCAGCGATGACCAATGAAATTCATGGCCTTTGAACGTCTCCCCTTTTTTGCATAAGATATTATCATGCAATGCCTGAACGGTAATGTATCCTAAACCCTGTCTCTTGTTCTCCATCCGGGTTGTTCCCTTCAGAATTCCGCACATCTCGTGTGTCTTGTTTTTAAAATCTACCATGTGCTCAAGCAGGTACATCATCCCCCCGCATTCGCCATAGATAACCACGCCATTTTTATGCGCTTTTCGTATAGACTCCTTCATGGTGGTGTTCGAAGCAAGCAGGTTAGCATACAGTTCAGGAAAACCCCCGCCAATGTACAATCCATCAATATCCGCCGGCAGATATTTATCATACAATGGACTAAAATAAGTAAGCTCTATACCGTACAATTCCAGCAGGTCAAGGTTGTCCTGATAATAGAAGTTAAAGGCTTCATCTACGGCGACGGCGATCCTGAAATAAAACCGTTCATTTATCCCGCTAAATACCGTTTTTTTATATGATGGGAGATAATCCGATGTGGATGCAATGCTGATGAGTTGATCAATATCCACCGTAGAAGACAACACATTACCGATTTTTTGATAGGTAGACTTTGAGAATTCTTGCTCTACGGATGGCACTAAACCCAGATGGCGTTCCGGGAGCGTCATATCCTCAGAAAAAGGCAAATACCCTAAAACTGGAATGCCACAGTTTCCTTCGATTGATTGTTTAATGGAATTATAGTGCCGCTCGCTTTTAACTCGATTAAGGATTATCCCTCTAATTTTTACATCTCTATCAAAATTTTTATATCCCAATACCACAGCGCCCGCGCTGCGAGACATTCCCTTTGCGTCCATTACCAGGATTGCAGGCACGTTTAATATCTTGGCGAGGTGCGCTGTGCTTCCCAGTTCACTTCCGTCCAGGCATCCGTCATAGAGTCCCATTACTCCCTCGATAACTGCAATATTTGAATCCGTCATACCATGTTCGAACAATTCCAGGCATACATCCCTGCTCATGAGCCACGTATCGAGATTACGCGAAGGTTTTAGTGTAATTGCCATGTGATGCGAGGGATCAATATAATCAGGTCCTGCCTTAAACCCTTGTACTTTGTAACCCTTTTCTGTCAATGCGGACATCAGACCAAGGGTAATGGTTGTTTTACCGACACCGCTGTGTGTGCCTGCTATCAGTATCCGTGGATATTTAGATGAAGTATGTTTCATAACTACGTTATAGAAGCATGTATGGATAATTTAATCGTATGGACGCTTACAAAAATATTTTAACACTTTTTACAAATGTTTACGATTTACGAATTACGCCCCCGATAGATTCATTCGGGGGCTAAAATCGTAAATTCTCATCAAGAAACTCTTACGACTCGTTCGTGTCAGGGTTGTGGATTATATATTATCCCGCAAGCATGGTCAAGGATATCACATGAAAATACTGCTATTTAAAAACTATAACTCATACTAAAAAGGACGTTGAAATCCAGTTCCTGATGTTCTCCCCCTAATGCCTGGTACACAGGCACCGGTACGGATAGCGTTGTCTTTAACTGCTCCGTTACGTGAGAAGAAATACCGGGTGCGAAAAAGATTGTTGTTCCTCCGGAATCACGTATTGTTTTTTCGTCCTGTTCGTCTTTATTGGCGAATTGCGAAATAACCTCTGATAACATATTGAGGGTGGGTTTCTTGTCACCATCAATAACATTAAAGGTCGCCCCCGTAGTTACTCTAATGATATCGCCAAATTCATAATCCTGATCGCCTTCTGTTTTCGGGTGGTACAGCACAGAGCCGTCCAATATAATCAAATGATTGATTTTTTTATTGGCGGAAATGCCTGCCATATAATCCAGAGAGCCAGTGCCTGGCTGTAATTCCGGTTCAAATCTTTCACCGGCCATATTCCTTTCATTCGTATTGCCCGTGGGCAATTTTAGGCCAAATATCCCCGCCAATCCGAATTGCTTGTCGTAAAACTTATATTTTCCAAGCAAAATTGAGTCTCCAAGACCCGTGGAATTTTGGTTTTCACCAAGGAACTCTTCTTCATGCGCTTCCTTGGAACGCCTCTCAACATACGGCACCTGAAGGCTGATGGAAAGGGTATCGGTGATTCCATAGCCAAAAAAGATACTGTTGGAAATATCGTTTTTCCTGGCATGGGCATCCCGTCCTTCCTCATGCAGTTCATGCGCTTTCGTGACGGAGACAGCCTCCCAGTCCTGATATTCAAGGATATACCCCAGCGTGTACTTGTTTTTCTTCGGCGACTCTGCAGCAATCGGGTTTACAGCGCCCGTCGTCCCGCCAAATCCGCCAAGAGAACAAAGGTCGCAGGCAAAGGCAGTATTTTTAGAAATGAGTACAACCATCCATATCGTGAAAATAACTATAGAGCAACGTTTCCATACAGTAAACTTCATGCACCACCTCCAAAATTACATTAGACATTCAATTTTTTATTGGTGGGCGATGCCCACCCTACATGACTTTTAAGCTCCCCCTCTAGAAGGAGGGGTTGGGGGGGTGTTGCGGCAATCTTACACACCCCTTATATCCCCTCTTTTTAGAGTGGAATTACAAAAGATTGAAATTTCTGAACGTTAAATACCTTTGCTACGGGACTTTTTACAGCCATTTCCCATCCCTAAAAAGCCCATACAACAGAAGCAATCGCCCGCCAGTCTACTACCTGCTGCGTTCCATTGGCATGTTGATAGAGCGGTTTTTGGAACTTCAAATCAACACTACAGCCAGTCCCGGGAACGTTTACCCGTACAGTGGGCGTAACCGAAAGGGACGTAATGCCGGTATTGTCCGTGTTATCCAGAAGGGATGTGTCTGGCCTTGAATACCTGCCGTCGTGGTCGTCATCCTCTCCCGCATACAAACCATTCAATTCCAGGCCGGGGCTTATATAGCTGGACAGCCGATACCTTCCGATGATATCCAAAGACACTTTATCACCAAATTCATAACCCTGATCCCCTTCTGTAGTCATATGGTAAAGGAGATTGGCTTGTAATACCAGCGGAGAAAATGACCGCATGTAGTTGACCAGAAATAAGGGATCCCACGAGCCTGTGCCCGGCTGCATCATGGCATGAACCAGAGCGCCGGATTCCGATACCTCGTCGTTTTCACCCGTCGGGGTTTTTACACCCAAACCCAGAGTAAGCTTCTTTGTTGGCTGCACGAGATCATCAGCATGGAGTGTATACAGTCCCATGAGGGTCATATCCCCGGGGCCTTCAACCGTATCCATCTTCATGTCCATCCTCATATCCATACCCATAGAGTCCCTTGTTATTTTCCTCATGTACATGTCGTTTATAACATAAGGAATATTGACCAGGAACAGGAATCGCTCCGTAAGACGGTATGCGCCCAGGAAGGAATATTTCTGCATAATCATCCTGGTGGGAATGGAAAAACTCTTAGTCTCTGACGGCATCATAGGCCACTCAGAGGTTATTCTGTCCAGCACCGTATTATGGCTTATACTATTACTGCCGTCTCGTATCGTTTTCATGTTCGAGTATTCATACTGGAGTGAGAGTCCGAGATTCCCTGTAACGGACATATCAGACGTTGTTGCCTCGGTAAGAGACCTTGAGAGGCAACATTCGCCATGGGCGTAAACAGCGCTATTCACAAACATGAAAAACAAAAAAATCGTTACCAATATTTTCATTACCTGTATCTCCTTTTCAGTGTAAATCACCGAATCCTATTTACCTAAACGTAGTGCGAACTTCAGTTCGCATAGGATGTAAGCGAACTAAAGTTCGCGTTACAATTGCAACTTTGAAATTCCTAACGTAAATTTAAGAGATGAATAGGATTTACAGGTAATGTCTTGGTGGTGTCTCTGGTGGAGCTACAAATACTTCGGGCAGGCGAATTGGAAGATCATTGAAAAGAAAACTCAGGAATGATTCCTTTGCCGGTGTATCCCGGCTTTCCAGCATGTATTTAGCAGTAAAGGATATCGTTAGCGGATCATTCCCATACTTGCAGTTAATACTGCTTATAAAAGTATTAAAACCGTTCTGATTTTCACTATTGTTACGGAACTTGTTTTGATTTTCGCCAGGCGCACAGCAGCAATGTGTTTTACAATCAGCCTCAGATTTGCAGCCACATTGATGCACCGCGCATGGAAATGTCCCGGATTTTTTGGCGTTACTTATAATATTCCCGCCACTGCAAACCATGAGAAAAAGAATGACACATGTTTGAATACAAGCAAATAGCTTATTACATTTACTCATTTTATTTTTTTTACCGTATTTTCTTTCTTCATTGCATCAGCCAGATTTGCCTGCCATTTACTGCCGTAATGTTTTTCAAGCCAGCCTTCGATGTGCCCCTGCCACAAATCGTATGCATGTTTTACGCCTTCTATCTTTGGGTGTGCATCAGAGATATACAATACGGTTTTTGTTTTGGACACTTCAAGAAGAAAGTATTCCGATGGCTTTTCATTCCAAACGGCGCTAATCTTCACAATCTCTTTACACTGATTCAATTTTTCCCTGGTTTCTTCGGCTGTATGGCCGGGAAAAATCTTTCCGAGTAATTTACGATCATCTTTAATAGCATAAAAGAGACGGAAAACATGCGTGTATTTGAGTTGTACATAATTTTCATCCGCTATGTATTCGTTATACGCACATGGGGCAGGGACATCGTGCATGAAACTATCCGTCTTGTCTGGAAATGCCTTGCAGGTATAAGGCCGGCACCCTTTCGTAAATATGCCGCATCTTAAAACTACACGGAGAGTAGAATTATTCACTGTATTAACTTCTTTTAAATAAAATTCTAAACATTTGCACGGCGTATAAACTACGTCTTTTGCCTGGATGCTTATGTAAAGCAATTTGACGCCATAAGACGCATTTCTCCGCTTCAGGAAAGCCTTCCACAGGCCCAGATGACTTTGATTTCGGGGAATACTCATAAAACAGCATATCCCATACGCACAAATGTCATCGGTAAAACTAATATTTTTATTACTGTCAACCTGATTAGAATCTGTTTTCATAACGTTATTCTTTAAAAATCTTTATCTCTTATTTATCTTTACAAATGAGTCAAGTTTTATATGCACGAAGTCAGAAGCAAGAAGTCTTGATTCTTACCTTTTACCTCTAACCTCTTGTTTTTATCGGTCTGAGGCCTCGCTAGTGTTTATGGATGTAACCATGCCGATGTTCGTGCTCATGCACGACCTCATCATGACGATGACGATGCTGATGAACCAGATTATTTTTTAATAATAAGTCGTAATTGTTTAATATTTCTTTGTAATCTCCTACCGCCACGGGTTTCTTTTCTTCACTAAAAACGAGTACCCGATCTGCTATCTCCTGGGTAAGAAACAGATCGTGTGTTACAATCAGGAGCGTTTTACCCTGAGATTTTAAAGTGTACAGTATATTGATAAATTTTGATATGCTTCTTGGGTCTAATCCACTGGTGGGTTCGTCCAATAACAATATCCTGGGATTCATAGACAATACCGTGGCGATAGCTGCCCTTTTCTTCTCGCCAAAGCTCAGATGATACGATGTGCGAGATTCATAACCTTGTAAGTCTACCAGGGCTAATGCCTTTTGCGACGTCTCGGTAATCTGATCGGCATTCAGCCCAAGGTTTAAAGGCCCAAATGAAACATCGTCCATAACGGTAGGACAGAATAACTGATCGTCAGGATTCTGAAATACCATTCCCATCCCCCGTCTGATGTCTTTCAGATTTATTTTATTGAGCAATAACCCCATGACCTCTATATGACCATCGCCATCCAGAATGCCCGTCAGATTCATAAACAGCGTCGATTTTCCGGTTCCATTGGCGCCGATAATAACCATGGTCTCCCCTTCTTCCACTTCAAAACTAACGTCTTTCAGGCCTGTTGTTCCGTCGGGATAACGGTAATTTAAGTTCGATACTTTTATAATCCTTGCCATAGATGAGCGCCGTTTACTCTCATATGTTCAATCTTATCAACCAGACCCGATACAATACAAACTAACGACACGATTATACCAACCATAAATAAAATATCCAGAGAAGAAAACCTGAAGCGTTTGACGCTGAGTATTTCTCCGCTGAATCCGCGGATAATCATCGCACTGTAAATTCTCTCGGCACGCTCAAACGTCCTGATGAATAATACCCCAATCATATATCCCATAGCTCGAAATTGTTCCTTATACCTGGAACCGAAATAACGAAGAGATCTGGCGCGCATAAGCCTCCTTGCCTCGTCTACCAGTACAAAGATGTAACGATACATAAACGACATGAGCATGACCAGCAACCGTGGTACACGGAGCATGTCCAGTCCTTTCAAAAAATCGGGAAACGTTGTGGTTGAAGTAGCGATCACCAGCAGAAAAACAGATAAAGTAGACTTGACGATGATATTAAGAAATGTCCAGACGCCTTCGTATGTAATATCTAATTTCCAATGACTTATTTCCAATGACAAACATACATTTCCCTCCTTTATAAATGGCACAAACATCGCAATAAAGAGGATAAAAGGGATCAAAATGCATACCTTTTTCAGTATCTGACCAGGCGTAATCTTTGAGCAAAATCCAATAGCCAATATTAGCAAAAAATACAGTCCAAAATCCCTGATACGGGTAATTGGGGTCAGTATCATGCATAAAATAATTGAAAGGAATGAAATGATCTTTGTCCTTGGATCAAGTTTTTCCAACAGACTGTTAGTCGATTTCATAGTGCGAATTAAACGAACCAAAACATTTTGATTCAATCGAGAACGATTGAATCATCAAAGAGTTTTTAGAACCAATATTTTAAGCATAGGATGAATCCAATTCCACAAGCCATAAATAAAATAGACGCAACATAGATAATTTTTATGGCCATATCTATCGACTTCGTAGTTAATGGATTTTGGGCATCTCCGATAAATGGCTTTTCTACAATTTCGCCTTGATACGTGCTGGGCCCCCCTATCTGTACTCCCAAAGCCCCTGCCATAGCCGCCTCCGGAATACCGCTATTGGGACTCTCGTGTTTGCGGCCATCCCGAAAGGCAATTTTTAAAGAACCCTTGAAACCACAACCACACAAAAAAGAGGCTGTCGGAATTAGAACTGCGGAAATTCTGGCCGGAATATAATTCGCTAAGTCATCCAATCGTGCTGATGCCCAGCCAAAGCGGATATATTTCTCGTTTTTATATCCCACCATGGAATCCAGCGTATTCGCAGCCTTATATGCCATCGCTGCTGACGGGCCTCCGACAAAGGCGTAAAACAACGGCGACAAAACACCATCCACGCCCCCCTCAGCAACGGTTTCCACACAGGCGCGCACTATCTGCTCCTGACTGAGGTTTGCCGTATCGCGGCCCACAATGAGTGACAATGCCTTTCGGGCCTTCATTAAATCATTTTCCTTTAGAGCTGTCATTATCTTTTTGGATTCATCGGCAAGGCTTTTTACGGAAATAGCGAAATAAATAATAACCGCTCCAATTATCATTTCACTCAGCGCACTCCATTGTCTTGAGAATAACACTACCGCATGAGTTGCCAGGTAAGTTCCTGAAACAATGATCATGGTCAAAAGTATCCCGCTTACACGTTCAGGTATCGGCAATTTCCTAGACAGATACTCCATGCCTTCTATTGACCTGCCAATGAGCCGTACCGGATGGTATGACCATTGTGGATCGCCGATAGCTAAATCCAGCACAAAAGCAAAAGCTAATTCGATAAGACCCGTATTGTCGCTGCTAATCATATAGCTATTGAACTTAGAAAGTCCCATTTGGGAGGGGATTTAGGAGCATAAGCGTTGACTTAAGAAGTTAATTCAATTTAAATGTAATCAAATATCGAATATCGAACAGAAAATGTCGAATTGTTAAGTTTTTTTCCTTCGAAATTCAATATTCCTTGTTCTGCATTCGATATTTTACTCTAAAATGCTATAGTTCTTTCTTAAGTTAACGCTTACAACCCACTCGCCTCCTCCCCCATTATCCCCCTCATTGAGGGGGACAGCGGGAGGGGGATTTTCTATCGAGCATGAAAATTATGAAAAAATAAAGGGTAGGAAACCTGCCCAGACATTCAGTGTAACGATCTGAGTGTTTCCTACCCTGGAAATTTAACCGAATTTACACGCTACTCTTTTACTTCGTAATCGGCATCGATGATGTCTTCCTCTCCACCTTCTCCCTTTTTTCTCTTCTTCTTGCCTTCGTCACCCGGAGGCGGTGGGGGAGGCTGCTGCTCGCCCTTTTTGGCTGATTCTTGATACATCTTCGAACTGATTTCATGCAGGATGTTTGTTAAAGCATCCATCTTCTGCTGCATGTCTTTTTCCTCGTCGGATTTTATCGATTCTCTTAAATCCTTAATAGCCGACTCGACCTTCTGTTTTTGTGCGCTGTCTATCTTCCCTGCCATGTCCTTTAAAGTCTTTTCGGCGCTGTAAGCAAGATTATCCGCCTTGTTTTTTGTCTCAGCCTTCTCTTTCATGCGTTTATCCTGGTCTGAGTAGTCCTGTGCCTGTTTGACCATACGGTCGATCTCGTCCTTGTTTAGTTTTGTTGAAGCCGTAATGGTAATCTTCTGCTCATTTCCCGTACCCAGATCCTTTGCATGGACATTGATAATACCGTTTGCGTCGATATCGAAAGACACTTCGATCTGTGGAACTCCTCTCGGTGCGGGAGGAATTCCCGTAAGATGAAATCTTCCCAGTGTTACGTTATCCCTGGCCATCGCTCGTTCACCCTGAAGGACGTGCACTTCCACACTTGTCTGGTTATCCTCTGCGGTCGTAAAGACCTGACTTTTCTTTGTTGGAATTGTTGTATTTCTCTCAATTAAATGAGTTAATACCCCGCCAAGAGTTTCAATACCAAGGGACAACGGTGTCACATCAAGAAGGACGAGGTCTTTGACCTCTCCGGACAAAACGCCCGCCTGGATCGCAGCGCCCATAGCTACACATTCCATCGGGTCAACCCCGCGTTCGATCTTTTTCCCCACGTAATCTTCCACAAACTTCTGTACGCATGGCATTCTTGTGGGGCCGCCGACTAGAATGACCTTGTGAATATCATTAGGTGTTAACTTGGCATCTTTTAATGCCTGTTCAACCGAATGCCCGCACCGATTGACGATCGGAGAAACCAACTGTTCCAGCTTCGCCCTCGTAATGGTGTGGGTAAAATGTTTCGGGCCGGAGGCATCGGCAGTGAGGAATGGGAGGTTAATATCCGTCGTAAGCGTTGTAGAAAGTTCTATCTTTGCCTTTTCACCCGCCTCTCGTAATCTTTGCATCGCCATTTTGTCGTTTTTGAGGTCGATGCCGTATTCCTTCTTAAATTCAGCCACCAGGTAGTCTACAATGGAGTTGTCCATGTCCGTGCCGCCTAACTGGGTATCGCCGCTTGTAGAAACCACCTCAAAGACGCCCTGGCCAAAATCCATAATCGTGCAATCCAAGGTACCGCCGCCCAAATCAAACACCAGGATTTTTTGAGACTCTTCAACCTTGTCCAATCCATAAGCCAATGACGCTGCCGTGGGTTCATTAATAATTCTAACGACGTCCAGTCCGGCAATGGTCCCCGCATCTTTCGTGGCCTGTCTCTGGTTATCGTTAAAATAGGCAGGAACTGTGATAACGGCCTTTTCTACCCGTTCGCCAAGAAATGCCTCGGCATCATGTTTTATCTTTTGCAAGATAAACGCCGATAGTTGTTGAGGTGTAAATGTCTTGCCGCGAATAGTAACCTTATGGTCGGTACCCATCTTTCTCTTAATCGCATATACAGTACCATCGGGATTGCTAACAGCCTGCCTTCTTGCTGGTTCACCTACAAGTTTTTCGTCATCCTTTGTAAATGCAACATAAGAAGGAAATGCCTTTCCACCGATAGTTGCGCCTTCTGCACTGGGTATAATTGTAGGTTTTCCACCTATCAGCACAGCTGCGGCAGAGTTACTTGTCCCTAAGTCTATACCAATAATCTTTGCCATATCCTAACCTCCTTTATCCTCTTCTTGCTTTTCTGGATTCTGAATGTTTTCTTGTTCGTGTATTGATTTCTGTGATACTACCACCTTTGCTGTCCTTAACACAAATGTATTTAATAAATAACCCTTTTGAATTTCTTCTATTACAGTATCTTCCGGCACATCATTATCGACTTTTCTCATCAAAACCTCATGCCTACAAACGTCCAGCGGAACACCCACTGACGGTATAGACTCAAGCCCTTCTGATTTTAGTATTCGGGAAAATTCCTTGTATATCATTTTTAATCCATCTTTGAATTCATTTCCCGCAGCATTGTTTGCCGTAGAAACAGCCTTTCCCAGACTTTCGTAAATATCCAATAATTTTTTAATCAGTGATTCTGCGGCTGTTCGCTGGGTGGTTTGACGTTCTTTGGCAGCCCATTTTTTGTAATTATCAAAATCAGCCGCGAGACGTCGCATCGAATCCTGAAGTTCATTAATCTTCTTCTTGCTTGCTTCTAATTCCTGCTTGAGGGATTGGATTATTGCCTGTTGTTCAGTAAACAATACCTCGGATGCCTGCACTATTTCTACCTTATCAGACATGCCGGTTTCTTTTTCAGTTCCATTTGACATTGTTACCCTATCCTTAAACAATACTCCACAAATATTTCATTTTTTAAAGAAATAACTATAACACAACAATCCATAAAAGGCAAGCCTTTCAAATCGTTTAACATCGTAATGCGGATAAGCTGCAATTAAATCGGTAATGATGCAGTAAGTGACGGGTGGCGAGTGGCGGGTGACGTCTCTCTTGTCACTTGCCACTCGTCACTCGTCACTTTCCTTGTTGGGAAGTCACATCCCACCCTCTTTTAATATTTTCGTGAGCGTTTTAACATGCTGGGGAGGTATATTTGTTCCCTGTAATCCTCTTACCGTAGCATCAATATCGTAAGGGACACGTTTTATATTCACCTGACCGTCCTCCCAAACTGCATACGATGCCATAGGAACGCCATCACGTGGCTGACCAACACTGCCGGGATTCACAACGATAATATCATGTATTTTACGCACCATGGGCAGATGGGTGTGGCCGATAAACACGATATCGGCATGAATATCCTTGAGCTCGTCCTCCAGTTCATTTTGAGAAACATCTGGACGAAGATATTTGTACATGTCGCCGCCGGGCGAACCGTGGGAAAACAGGAACCTTATCCCCCCTGTTTCGGCTGTTAGGGTCACCGGTAAACTTGCAAGAAATTGTTTCTCCTCTTTGTCAAGGATGCTCTTCGTGTAACTTTTACCGGCATCGCTTAACTCTTTATATCTGATGGAACATCCGCAGTCCATATCTCTGCCAATGGCGTTATCGTGATTTCCCCGCACCACAGTATCCGTCAGGGTCCGAATCCTTTTGATGCACTCCCTGGGATACGGTCCGTAATTTACAATATCCCCCAGACAAAATACCTTATCGGCTTCTTCACGAATGGCATCTAATGCAGCCGGGTTACCGTGGATGTCGGATATTATAAGTATTTTCATGTTTTGTATTTTCCTTGCCTTACGATAAATAAATGTTATAGAATTGTGAAATTATATTGTTATAAACACTTGCAATCAAGGCTTATCTTGATTGTATGGAAATTTTCAAGTTGATTACTCCCGTAGTGTATGTTCCTTGCTAAAAAATTTCCCTACTATACCCGCATTGCGTATTTCTACGACGTAAGATCGGGTATATTTTTTGGTATTTTCAACGGATTGGTTGTGTTTTTTGCACCCATTATTGGACGAAAGATAGGTGCAACGTCCCTGGAGGTTGCCGTCATTACTGCCGCCCCCACCGCATGCTTCCTCCTTACGCTGATCTGGGCAAAACTGTGCAGAAACGGCAAAAAAGTATTATGGGTGGTATTCCCCACATTCTTTTCAAGGAGTTTGTATTTATCCGTCTTTTTTGTAAAAAATCCCTTGATCTTTACCTCCATCGTCGTATGCGCTGCAGTCCTGGAATCGATGGCAATGCCGGCTTATAGCAGCGTTATGAAAGAAGTTTATCACGAAAATTACCGTGGAAAGGCTATGGGATACGTGCGGTTCTTCTGTAATATGTCGACAGTCCTGGCCTCCTTTGCAGGGGGATATTTACTAGACCTTGGCAACGGTACTTTTTATCGGTTCATTTTTCCGGCTGGCGCCGTATTTGGGATGACTTCTTCACTTCTTTTCAGAAAGATCAGGATTCGACGCGAAACAAGGATCAACGCACTCGACCGTTTGTCGGTTATCATACATGAGTTCGGCAAAAACAATCATCTTAAATATTTTACTATGTCGTTCTTTGTTGCCGGCTTTGGCTATCTCATTGGCGTGCCTCTCTATCCTCTCTTCCTGGTCGATGAGCTCTCACTATCAAATACAAATATTGGATATTTAGGCTCTATTACAGCGCTTTCAGGTTCGATCTCTTTCTTCTTCTGGGGACATCTTATCGATCGCTTTAAACCACTGAATCTACTAAAGGTCATCATGCTTATTGCCGTAGCTATTCCTTTTCTTTACGCAATTTCACACACTATATATCCCATATTCTTCGCATCAGTCATCAGTGGTGTCATCATGAATGGGTGGGACTTATGCTGGTATAACCATATCATTCAGGAAGTCAAAAGAGAACACACGCCTGGTATATTTGGCATACAATATTCTCTTATCGGCATACGGGGACTCACTGCTCCTTTCATCGGAACGATGTTATACCAGCACATCGGCATGCGTTTGACGCTTTTGACTTCAGGGTGTGTTATTGTAACAGGCGCCGTATTAATGCTATTCTGCAGGAAAAAAGCCTATGCTCCAAAATTCCAAATCGCAACAAGGGGCGTACAGGCTGATTAAAACAATCTTATAATTGAATCGGAGTAACAGTTCCCCCCCCTCCCCTAACCCCTCCCACCAGGGGCGGGGGGAAACGTTTCCTCCCCCTTGCCTGTCCTGAGCAAGCCGAAGGGATGGGGGGAGGTGAGGTGGGGGTGCTGAACTGTTATGAATCGGAGGCTGACAAAATGAGACTCACTGAAAACCTCGTAACTTTTCGTTTAAAGTTGAAAAATGCCCCTGGCACCTTGGGCATGGCCCTTACTGCTATTGGTAAGTTAGGTGGCAGCATGGGCAATATTCAAATTATAAAAGCTGAAAAAGAATTTAAGGTCAGAGATCTGGCCGTCTACGTCGGCACTGACAAACAGGTCAAAGATATTGTGAGCGCCATTTCGGCCATTGGAAAGGAATTGGTTGAAGTCGTCAGCGTCAAGGATAAGGTCTTCGAACTTCACGAGAAGGGAAAAATATTTTTGAATAATCGCATCAGCATTTCTACCTTTGAAGACCTTTCACGGGTATATACACCCGGCGTAGCCAAAGTCTGCATGGCCATCCACGAACGCCCGGAACTGGCCAGGGAATATACTATTATCAAGAATACCGTTGCAGTTATCACCGATGGCACTGCCATTCTTGGATTGGGAGACATCGGCCCTGTGGCAGGAATGCCCGTTATGGAAGGCAAGGCCATGCTATTCAAGGCATTTGGGGGTATTGATGCATTTCCCATTTTGCTAAACACCAAGGATGTAGACGAAATAGTCAATACTATTATAAACATTGCTCCCACTTTTGGCGGCATTAACCTCGAAGATATTTCAGCCCCTCGCTGTTTCGAGATCGAAAAAAGATTAAAGGCAGTCTTAAAGATTCCAGTATTTCACGATGACCAGCATGGCACTGCTGTAGTTTGCCTTGCGGGTCTCATTAATGCACTAAAAGTGGTTGGAAAAAAGATAAAAAATGTTTCTATCGTTATCAGTGGCGCCGGCGCAGCAGGAACTTCAATTGCCAAAATACTTCTCAACGCAGGCGCTAAAAACATAGTGGTATGCGATACTGCCGGAATTATTTATAAAGGCAGAAAGGCCCATATGAATCCCGACAAGGAAGCCTTGGCACAAATCACAAATCCAAACAATGAAAAAGGAGTGATTGCCGATGCTATGAAGAGAAAGGACGTTTTCATTGGTGTCTCAGGCCCAAATATCATTACAAAGGAGATGGTAAAAACGATGAATAAGGATTCAATAGTATTTGCAATGGCGAATCCCACCCCGGAAATAGAGCCTGATTCTATTGAGGATATTGCCAGGATTATTGCCACGGGCAGATCAGATTACCACAACCAGATCAATAACGTACTTTGCTTCCCAGGACTTTTCAGGGGGGCATTGGATATTGGAGCAACGACAATCAATGATGAGATGAATATGGCGGCGGCATACGCCATTGCAAATGCCATCGATGATGATCATCTATCTGAGGACTATGTTATACCAAGCGTTTTCAATGAGAGGGTGCATAAGGAAGTAGCTAAGGCCGTTGCTGATGCAGCCATTAAAACTGGCGCTGCTACCCGACAATTATTTTAACAAACACACTCTATATCACATGAATCATGAGAACTTAAATCAACTTCGACAGGATCAATCTTATTTTTCTTTGTATCGCATAACAATTTCACTTTGGGTTTAGACAACTGTTGAGTATTTAATGATAACACAACACCGGTAAAATCCTTATATTTCCCGTTCTTTACTCTTACTTCAGAACCAATGGGATATTTAGGCACCACACTCATAAAACGTTCTATTAATTCTTTATTGAATTGTGATCCTGCCCCATCTTTTATAAGTTCATATACCAGGTCGGGAGGTAATCCTGGACGATATGGACGATCCGAGATACAGGCGTCATAAAAATCAGCAAGCGCTGCAACCTCGGCAATCATAACCATCTTATCTTTATCAGTATAAGCAATGGCACCGAAACTGAGTTTGTTACTGCCGATTAACCCTCGTGGATAACCTTTACCGTCCTGCCGTTCATGGTGTTGATAAGGAATATGAGTAGCTGCTATCCCAATATTCTCAACGCCTTTGAGTAGTTCGTATCCATAGGTAGTGTGCTGTTTTACTCGCTCATACTCATCTGCTGTTAATTTATCTGGTTTGTTGATAATTTTTTCATCGATAAAAATCTTCCCGATATCGTGAAGAAATACACCAATGGCAATCTGTCTTAGTTTTTCTCTATCAAGAGTCAACTTTTTTGCAATAATTAAAGACAGTATTGCGGTATCAATAGAATGTTCGTAGGTGTAATTATCAAAGCTCTTTATTGAATTTAATCCTGATAATACTTCCTGGTTCATGAGTTCATCAATAAAAGAGTTAATATCTTTGCATAACTGTTGAAAGGCTGGACTTTCTTGGAATGTAGCCTTGAACTTGGGTGCATTAATACTTTCTATAATTGATTTGGCGCTGTCTACCGCAATGTTTACCAATAATGTTTCGGTTACTTTGTATGTTTTAAGGATATCATTTGTGGCCATAACACGAATTTTATCAGATATCGGGTCATTAATAACAATTTCTGCAGTTTCTTCATCGTCGATATAAATCTTGATAAACCCTTTACGTTTTAATTTGTTAATATAGTCCTCAGTTAATATTACCCCTTTGCTTAATAATACCTCATAGTTGTATCCATGAATAGTTTTACCAAGTACCATACCTGGTTGTGCATGATTTATGCTTATTCTTCTCATAAATGCCTATCTATAATTTAACAAATACATTCCATATCAATTGAGCTATTGGAACTTAAATCAAATTCGAAAGGAGTTATCTTATTCTTTTTAGCATCACATAGCAATTTCACTTTTGGTCTGGATAGTTGTAGGATATTTAATGACAGAACAACCCCGGTAAAATCCTTATATGCCCCATTCTTGATTCTAACTTCAGAACCCACAGGATATTTAGGCATCACACCAAGGAAACAGTCTACTAATTCTCTATTAAACTGTGTTCCAGACCCATCTTTTATAAGCCCATATACAAAATCGGGAGGCAACCCTTTACGATACGGTCTATCTGTTATACAGGCATCGTAAAAATCAGCAATTGCTGCGATCTCCGCAATCATAATAAATTTATCCTGCTCAGTGTAACCAACGTCATAATCGTTAATTTTATTGTTACCTCTCAAACCCCTCGGATAGCCTTTACCGTCCTGTCTCTCATGGTGCTGATAAGGGATATGCTTTGAAGACTCTCCTATATTCTCAATATCCTTGAGCAATTCGTATCCATAGGTGGTGTGTTGCTTTACCTGCTCATACTCTTCCGCCGTTAATTTACCTGGCTTATTAATAATCTTTTCATCGATGAAAATCTTTCCAATATCATGAAGAAACTCGCCAATGGCAATTTGCCTCAGTTTGTCTTTATTAAGAAGTAATCTTTTTGCTATAATTATTGATAATATTGCCGTATCAACAGAATGTTCAAAGGTATAATTATCAAAACTCTTAATCGAATTTAACCCTGACAAAATATTCTCATTCATCAGTTCATCAATAAAAGAATTAATATCTTTACACATTTGTTTAAATGCTTGGTTTTCTTGAAAGGCGTTTTTGATCTTGGGTGTATTAATACTTTTAATGACGGATTCGGTAGTCTCTGCTTCTATGCTTACTATTGCCGACTGTGTTAATTCGTACGTTTTAAGAATATCTTTTGTTGCCATAATACGGATTTTATCAGATATTGGGTCTTTGATGACAACATCCGCTGTATCTTCATCATCAATATAAACTTTGATAAATCCCCTGTTTTTCAATCTGTTAATATAACCCTCACTCAGTACTACCCCTTTGTTTAATAATACCTCGTAATTATCCCCATAAAGAGCCTTGCCAAGTACCATACCCGGTGTTACATTTTGTATGTGCATTCTTCTCATAATACTCTCCCGGTTCTATTCACTTTGAATTACTTTTTTGTGCAAAATAAACCCTTTTTACTATTTTGAACGAATTAAACAAATCCCCCTAAATCCCCATTTACTAAAGAGGGATTTAGGGGGATTTGTTCATTTATTATTGTCGCAGATTATAAATCAGAGCAAATTAAATGCCAGTATGGAAGTATTTAGAAGTGCAGTTCCATGCCTTCCTGTGCCGCAAAACATTCCATGTGATGGTAAGACCCATTCAAATTCTCTTTGCAATTTGCCGCAAAGATGTCAATTTGCTCATCAAAATGATCCGGGTCGTGATGAAAGAGCGCCAGCCTGCTCACCCTTCCCTCTTTCGCAAGATTCAGTACTTCGCTGAGAGGGGAATGCCCCCAGCCAATCTTGGTTTTGTATTCCTCATCTGTATATTGTGCGTCATGGATGAGTAAATCCGCGCCGCTAATTAATTTTAAAATTTTTTCCCTGGTGTCTGACTTATATTTCAATCTAAAAGTCTTATGTGCCCATGATGGTACCAGTTCATTATCAGTAAAATAACATATTTTTGTCTTTCCAAAAGTTACCACATATCCCATAGCCTGGCCTGGATGATTGATATACACGGTGTCGACCTCTGACCCGTCGATAATGTTACGTCCTTCGGAGAGTATTTGAAACTTCATGTGGGCCGACAAAGATTGTAATTTAACAGGGAAATATATGCTTTCCATTTGATTTGATATGATTCTGTCAAGCCTTGCCTCTTGCAAATCCATGCCAAGGATAACAATTTCGTTTCCCTCAATATACGAAGGCATGAAAAAAGGCAGGCCCTGGATGTGATCCCAGTGGAAGTGGCTTAGAAATATATGAGCTTTAAGCTTTCTCTCTCCTTTGCACAATACGTTCCCAAGCTCTCTGATACCCGTGCCCGCATCAAAAATAAACAATTTATTGTCAGGCAGTCGAACTTCCACGCATGGAGTATTTCCACCATATTTTATATATTTTACACCAGGTGTTGGAATGGATCCCCTGACACCCCAGAATTTGACTTTAATTCCGACCTTCAATATATATCCTATGAAATGTTAGGCGCTCACAAAAAATATTTTGACACTTTGGGAATGAAAATGAGTTTATAACATTATTTTTTAGTATTGTTATCCGGCAGGATGTGCCTTACCCCTATTTCGTACTGTCCCATAAACTCATTTACACGAACCACCTCGACAAAAATTTTTTTATATATCCGGTCGTAGTCTGGAGAAAGGACCAGGACACTTCCTGCCTCTAATTTTTTATTTGTTTTTAAGCGAAGCCCACCTCTGGAAATATCTACAACTGTCCCTTCAAAGGTAAATTCTTCTTGTTTGTCAGCCATTTTAAATTTACAGGAAAAGATTTCATAAAAGCGTTCCTGTTCCCGTCGTTCCATGAGAATGTAATCTTCTTGATCCACTTTTTTTTGAGATTTTGAACCTTCTTCCTTTATCCTTGTAATAAGATTTTCAATGCAACTTCTCGCCTCACGAAGTTCATCCAGAGATAACTCTTCTAATATTTTCAACACCTTTTCTTTAGAAGACATATTCTATTCTTAGTGCCATAATTGTAGATACTCTACACATTACTTCCACAATTTTAATAATTATCACAAATTAGAATTAAAAAGACAATCTCTTTTTCTTACTCCTGTCAACAATACCCTACAAGATATCATCCAAAAATGTATTTGTGTAATAACCGCTTTTTGTAATAATTACAAATATATGATGTAAAAATTACATGATTTCATATTTAACAACGGCTTTATAACGGCGGTGACAAAAATTCGTTTAATTCTTACTTCATACGTCAATTATACTTACAACACTTACCTACCATATCGAATAGATTTGGTACTTCCATTGCTTTTCATTTACTCGCAGATACTACCTGATTGTTCGTCTTTCTTTCACAACTATACATGCAGCATGCTGTGCTCTAGGGCTTTCATCTTCGGTGAACCTCCCGGTGCCGGGGTGAAAGTCAAAGGTGCAGCTTGCTGCGTTTAACATTTTTCCTGGAATTGTATACTCGAAAAGAAGAATGAAACAGAAAACAGTACTCATAACAGGTGCGACGGGATTTTTAGGAAGTTACATCGCCAGGGAACTGTTTGAGTCAGGTTTTCAGTTAAAACTTCTTGTCAGAAAGACAACAACGGGCGCAAAGGAACGACTTTTTGAGGTGTTTCCGGCGAACTACGAGTTAAAGACACTCCTCAAACGCATTGAAATAATCGAAGGGGACATTTCCAGCAATTATCTCGGACTGAGCGCGCGGGAGTATTTTAAATTAGCAGGTACGGTGGATGAGGTGTTTCACTGCGCTGAGACAACTCAATTGAGAAAAGGGGAAGACGACACCCTTGCCAGTACAAATGTGTTGGGAACGGCGCTCGTGAGTCTATTCTGTATCACGAAAAGGCACAAGCGGCTTCATTATATCAGTACAGCATATGTTGCGGGGAAGAGGCGCGGCGTGGTTCTGGAAGACGAATTGGAGAAAGGACAGTCATTCAACAATGGTTACGAGAGGTCGAAATACGAAGCAGAGAGGTACCTTACGGTGTTTCTGGGACAATACCGGCTTCCCTGCACCATTTATCGTCCCGGTATCATCACGGGAGATGCGATTACGGGATATACCAGGAAGTGGGAGAATATTTATGTGTTTTGCAGGGAGTTGAATCGTCTGAATGCCCATGGAATGGCCAAAGGCAGAAATCCTTTTCTCTTCCCCCTGAGAATTCCCGGGGATAAGTACAGCACTGTGAATTTGGTGCCTGTGGACTATGCGGCGCGTGCGATAGCCGCTATCTCCGTGAAGTCAGAAAGTATCAACAAGACATTCCATATCGTCAATCCATCTCCGCCGACCCTGGGGGAACTTGCGGTGTGGCTCATGGTTGCAACGGGCAATCACCGGATTAAAGTAGTGCCTCTGTATGAATTCAACATGCAGCCACAGACGAGGGAAGAGTTGCTATTTGCACGGAAGACGGCGATATTCCAGCCCTATATGTTCGGAGAGGCAAGTTTTGATTCTACGAATACGAGAAACCTATTGAGCGGTACGGGAATCGAGTGCCCGATAATCACGGATGATTTGATCTGCAAGTTTAATAAGTATGCAATTGAAATGAACTGGGGCAGGAAGGGGCAAATTGCAAAAAAGATTGAGAAATTAGATAAGGGGTTTAACTATTTCTATACCAATTTGAACACCACGATCATGTGAACAAAAGGCTGGAAATATCGGGAGATATTACCCCTGACATTCAAAATGAATGACCTGATTAACGAAAAAAACAATTGGATATTTAGAATATTTAAGGTATTGTATCTGCGAATTAAAAGTGCGATAGAGCAGGTTTCGTATAAATTTCATAATTTTAACCGGTCATAAGTATAAAATGTTTAGTTTCACTGATACTAAAAAACTCGATAAGCTTTATCAGGAACGAGATTGGAACGGCATTATTGAAATTGCCGAACGCCATTTCAAGGACGATATAATAAACGTAAAGGTCTTAAACGACCTTGCAGTCGCTTATAAGAAAATAGGCAGAGACAGCGACGCATTTCTCGTCTGCCAGAAAATATACGAAAACTATCCCATAACTGACATTTTGAAGGAAAGCGTCAACACGGGAATACGGTACATGAGGTACCACCTCGTCATGGGCGAATTATTGTATTTACGAGGAGAATATGAAGAGGCGCTGCATATCCTCAATCAATTAAAACTCATTGGAAGCCATTTCTCGGATAAATTCTATATACTCGCTAAAATTTATATCAAAAAGGGCCTTGTTGATAAGGCATTGGACGAATACAGAAACCTGCTCCATCTCTGTCCACACCGCCATACTACGGCGCTCAAGGGATTTGTTGAAATTATTGAATTGGACACGCTCAATGAATCAGCTTATAAATATCTTTACGAGGCATATAAGAAAAAAGGAATACTGGACAAAGCGATCGCGGAATACGAAGCCACCTCCCGGCTTAACGATAATTCCATAAATAAATATATTTTAGGACATCTCTACTACTATGCAGGAAAAATCAAAGAAAGCATTGCATATTTTAATAAGTTTCTTACATTACCGCCAAACGATACTAGTATACAATTTTTCCTTGCTTATATTTATTCTGAAAATAATGAAGTGGAACGCGCCGTGGGTATTTTTCAGGATTTAATTAATAAAGATCCCTCGAAACTCAGGGTTGCTATCTCACACCTTGATAAATTACTCATGCATAAATTAGATGAAAAGCAGACACCGTGCCTCCTGAATGCACTGTGCGAATTCTGCGCACAAGTCATGGCCGCGGACGTCCCATTAGCAGAAAATGTTTTGGCAAAAATCATAAAGCTAAAACCAAATGACGGCATCTATCAAACCAAATTGGAAACCTTACTTGACAGGGCAGCGGAGCTGTATATCAAAGGAGGTCAGGTCGATATGGCATATGAACGGCTGCAAAAACTGATACATTTAAGACCTGACAATTTGAATTATGCAAAACGCTATAAAGACGCGCATAAAATAATTATCGAACCGAAGATTAAAAATCTTGAGAAAATCTTGTCGAACATAAATCTTCCTGAAGAAGAGGCCAACAGGATTCGATATGAACTTGCAACCCTTTACGAAGAAAAAGAGGACGAGAAGGCGCTGTCGCTGCTCCAAACAATCGAACGAGTTCCATCCGAATACCAGCTTGATGCCCAGATCAGGCTTGGAAAATTTTTTTTCAAAAAAGGCACGCGGAACATTGCAGAGGAATATTTCAACAAAGTAATTGAAGCCGCCATGCCTATGGATAAAAAAGTGGATTCCCTCTATCAAATAGGCGTTGCATTTGAAGAACACGACATTCCTGAGAAGGCGCTCGGCATTTACAAAAAAATAGTCTCTTTTGACATCGGCTACAAGGATATCGCGAAACGGCTTGAAATTATTACCCAAAGACTCAAAATGAAAGAGACTATGAGCGCCTCCGAACTTGTGCTCGAAGATCGGTATGAAGACATACAGCTTATCGGACAGGGCAGTATAGGCGTAGTCTACAAGGCGGTGGATAAAATCCTTAAAAGAAAAGTAGCTTTAAAGGTCATCAAAGATGCTTATAAAAATAACAGAGAAGCCATCGAACGGTTTGTTCGTGAAGCCCAATCAGTCAGTCTTTTTAAACACCCCGGTTTCATTACCATATACGATATCAATATCAATAAGCAGTTCTTCATTGTAATGGATTATGTCGAGGGGGAAGACCTCCAGCTTCTTATGAAAAAAGGGGCGTTACCCATAAAAGACGCCGTTCAGATTGCAATTAATATATGTGATGCCTTAAGCTGCGCTCATCAAAACGGGGTTGTCCATCGTGACATCAAACCCGGTAATATACTTGTCATGAAGGATCTGCGAATAAAAATATCCGATTTTGGACTTACCCAATTAATGACGCCTTCGGTAGTAGGACAGCCAGGACAATCGTTAGGCGCGCCGGTGTACTTGTCCCCGGAACAAATCAGGGGAGAAACCTTAGACTATCGCAGCGATATTTATTCCTTTGGCATTATCCTTTACGAAATGCTCACGGGAAAGACCCCATTTAATGAAGGCGACATCGCCTATCGCCACATCAATGAAGATCCACAACCACCTGCTACGCTAAACTCAAAAATCCCCCGATGGCTTGAAAACATCGTCCTCAAGTGTATCAAGAAAAAACCTGAGGACAGATATCAACAAACCGACCATCTCCTCAAGGAAATGAAATCCTATTCCAAATTTATCCTGGATTCTTAGCAATGAACAACATTACCATCCATTTTATTTACAGAGCATTTCTGCTACGGTGACCCCTCCACACGTGCCGGCCAAAAAGATGATTCAAGGCGGAAGACATCGTCATAGCCATGTAAAGCATGCCGGCAATGGGCAGCGTTAACGCCCGACTCCTGCCCAGCCCGAAAAACCGAATCGTGGGTATGTACGTGCCCGCCATCAACAAGAGTGTAGCAAACGATAGTATGGGCGTAGCCGGAGAAACAGTTTGGCCAATGAATGCACAAATACCTGCCACCGGCGCTGTGAAGAGAATGGACATCCCCAGCACTGTACCCATCAGAGCCAGCCATGAACACCGTAACTGTGTAAACGCACTGCGGGCAACCATGTTCCAGACATCGGAAAGCCGGCGATAAGGACGGATGCTCACAACGGACTTTGTCAATAAGAGCGAAAGCGGCTGACCTGCCTGCTTGATGCGCCTGGCAAGCGCAAGGTCATCTATCAACGCATTACGATGTCCTGCAATACCTCCTATTGCGTCAAGGGCACGACGAGAGATAAGCACACATCCGCCGGCAGCCGCAGATATTTTGGACTGTGAATCCCGTACCTTCTCAAATGGATACATAAAGTGAAAGAAGTAAACAAATGACGGAATTAGCAGTCGCGCCCACATCCCTTCCGTATCAAGGAGCGCCATGAGAGAAACCATTTCGCGTTGCTCAATGAATGCCTTTGTCACCAGCCCGCGCCATAGATTTGGGCAATGGCGTATATCGGCATCGGTAAACAATAACCACTCTCCGGTAGAAACGTTGATCCCCTGCTGGAGCGCCCATAGTTTGCCAGTCCAGCCAGGCGGAGGCGGAGTTCCTTTGATAATGCGGATGGTGCGACTGGAGAGCGAGGAAATACTACGAGCGCATTTCTCCGTGCCGTCAGTTGATTCATCGTCAATCAATATAATTTCCGATAAAGGGTAGTCCTGGTCGAGCCATGAGGGTAATGTCAACGGGAGTGAGTCGCTTTCGTTGCGCGCCGGAACAATAACAGATAACCTCGGCAATAGAGATACGGGTATAAGTGTTTTTTCGGTTGATTCCCAACGTTCCGACATCCGCCAGCGCACAGGCATGAACAATAATACAAGCCAGAAGAATGCAGAAACCGAACACACGGAGAGCAAAATCAAATCAATCATGCCTGAAATATTCAGCGTTCATCTAAAAGTTTCTTTATCTGGTTCATATCATTCGCGGGAGCCTTGCAGGCATAATTTTCACAGATATAGGTCGTTGCCTTGCCATCTATCGCCTTTTGTTCCTTGACGAACCCGATAATTTCTTCGATAGATTTATCCTTTTCCGGATGTAATATTACAACCTTGCCGGGTAGGAATCTCCTTCTTATTTCCTTGAGTATCTGCTTTGTATCATCAGCGCCAGGCTCTCCTGCAATGACAATCTCCTTCGTGGGACCTAAGGCAAAGTCAAGGGCACACAGAAATTGAGTATAGCCGGACGGATAATTGGTTACCGTTTCTGCAAAGGTTCTCATAATTTGTCTGGAAATATTTGTCAGATCCAGGCTCCCGGTCATACGGCTTAATCGCAAAATATTCATAAGAGCGACCGAATTCCCGGAAGGTGTCGCTCCGTCATATATCTCCTTAGTCTGCGCAATGAGTTGCTCATTCCTCTTGCCGCTAAAAAAGAAGCCACCCCCCTTTTCATCCCAAAAATCGTCAATCATAAGCTTGTTGAGTTCCACGGCTATTTTAAGGTATTTCACCTCAAAGGTTGCCTCGTAGAGATCTATTAAGCCCCATACAAAATAAGTATAGTCGTCCAGATGACCTGGAATAGCCGCCTCGCCTAACCTGTATCGTTTCAGCAACGAACCATCCTTCAGCCGTAATGTGCTTAAGATAAAATCTGCCGCGCGCATCGCTGCCTGCGCATATTTTGGCTCATTGAGCGCCTGGGCGCCCTTAGCCAGGGCGGCAATCATCAATCCGTTCCAGGAGGTAAGTATTTTATCATCCTTGTGAGGATGGATGCGTTTCTCACGCACCATAAAGAGTTTTGCGCTGGCCTTGCTGAGCATTTCATGGAGGTCTTCGAGTTTTATACCTTCCAGTTTGGCAAAGGCATTTATCTCTTTATCCACGTGCAGGATGTTCTTTTCTTCAAAATTGCCCTCTTTAGAGACGTCGTAAAAATCACAGAATATCTTACCGTCCTTTTCTCCCAATATTTTTATGATTTCATCAGGCGTCCAGACATAACACTTCCCTTCAATCCCCTCGCTGTCGGCGTCCTCGGCGGAATAGAAACCACCTTCCGGAGAGGTCATGTCCCTCTGTATATAAGTAAAGATATTTTTTACAATATCGGCATAAAACTCCTTCCCACTGGCTTGATATGCCTCAGTATAAGTCATTGCAAGCAGCGCCTGGTCATAGAGCATCTTTTCAAAATGGGGGACAAGCCAGTATTCGTCCGTAGAATATCTATGGAATCCGCCTCCCAATTGATCGCATATGCCGCCGCGCCCCATACGGTCAAGGGTTTTTTCAACTATCTCCAGAGCCGTGGGGTCATTGCTGCGCTTCCACCATCGCAGGAGAAAGGTATAATTATGGGGGGTCGGAAACTTTGGCGACGAGCCGAAACCGCCGTAAATATGGTCATAATTATCCTTCAATTGCTCATAAGCATGTTTCAGGGTATCTTGGGTAGGAGTTTCTGTGGTTGTTACTTCAGGTACTGTTTGCAGTATTTTTACCACCTGTTCGCTTGACGTGAGCACACTCTCTTTATTCGTCTTCCACAGATTGGATATCTGTTTCAGGATGGCGATGAACCCGGGATTCCTGTACCGTTCGGTTTTGGGGAAGTAGGTGCCGGCATAGAAAGGTTTCCTTTCCGGCGTCAGGAAGAGATTTAAGGGCCAGCCGCCGCTGCCGGTCATAGCCTGACAGACGGTCATATAAATATTGTCAATGTCAGGCCGTTCTTCCCTATCGACTTTTATCGACACAAAATTTTCATTTAGAATCTTTGCCACCTCTTCGTCCTCAAATGACTCGTATTCCATGACGTGACACCAATGACACGTTGAATAACCGATGGAAAGGAAGATGGGCTTATTTCCCCTGATTGCCTTCTGAAACGCCTCTTCTCCCCATGGATACCAGTCAACCGGGTTATAGGCGTGCTGCAGGAGGTATGGACTTTTTTCATTGATTAAGCGGTTAGGCTTCCCCTTGTGTTTGGACTTGGTTTCCTGCCGGGAAGCCTTTACAGCAACATTATTTTCGTTTGCATTCATGTCCGTTATTATACATCCTTTCACGAAAATGGATAGGATAAAAGTTCGTAACAATCTTGAATAGGTATTGCCTGCAGAAAGGGGAAAGAATTTACCCATGCTATTATTCCATTGCCATACAAATTATCTACTGCTGGTTCGAGTTTGTAACTCAATCCCAAAAAGGGAAACCTGGGGTTGCCTTTTCCCCGGATTCTTTTTTAAGGACAGCGAAATCCTTCTCCTTTTTAAGTCTACATCCAATACCGTAGCCGTTATTTTCTGGTGAACTTTTACCACATCATGGGGATTTTTCACAAACCGTTCTGCAAGCTCGCTGATATGCACCAATCCGTCCTGATGCACCCCTATGTCCACAAAAGCGCCAAATGCGGTGACATTGGTGACTATGCCGGTGAGTATCATGCCGGGCTGCACGTCCTCTACTTTTTCAATTCCTTCCGCAAACTCAACATTTTCAAATTTTTCCCTGGGATCGCGACCGGGCTTGGCTAATTCACAGACAATGTCAGTCAACGTCGGAATACCGGCCTTTTCCGTCACTTACTTTTTGAGATCAATCTTTTCCCTGATTTTTTCGTCACGTATCAAATCGGTAACGGAGCATTTGAGGTCACGCGCCATAGCATCTACGATCGTATAACTTTCCGGATGCACGGCGCTCCCGTCAAGAGGATTATTTCCATCCCGTATGCGCAAGAAACCAGCCGCCTGCTCAAACGTACTCGGCCCCAGCCTGGATACCTTCCGAAGTTCTTCTCTGGATGCAAAAGGGCCGTGCTCGTTCCGGCATTCCACAATGTTTTTGGCAAGCTGCGGTCCAAGACCTGAAACGTACATAAGGATCTGCTTGCTTGCCGTATTCACGTCAACACCTACTTTGTTCACACAACAGATGACCACATCGTCAAGACTCTTCTTTAATGCGCCTTGGTCGACGTCATGCTGATATTGCCCCACGCCAATAGATTTTGGGTCTATTTTTACCAACTCTGCCAGCGGGTCCATAAGACGCCTGCCAATGGACACCGAACCGCGCACCGTCACATCATGATCGGGAAATTCCTCGCGTGCAGCCTCCGAAGCGGAATACACAGAGGCTCCGCTTTCATTTACCATCACTACGGGAACCTTTCTGGAAAGTCTTAAGGAACGAATAAAGGACTCCGTCTCTCTTCCCGCAGTGCCGTTCCCTATGGCAATGGCCTCTATCTGAAACCGTTCGCAGAGGTCGATGATTTTTGAAGATGCCTCGGCTGACGATTTTTCAGATTGGTGGAGATATATGGTATCGGTATGCATCAACTTTCCCTGACTATTCATGCAAACCACCTTACATCCCGTACGGATACCGGGGTCAACGGCAAGGATATTTTTCTGCCCAAGGGGAGGGGCAAGCAGGAGTTGCTGCAGATTCCCGGCAAAGACCTTGATGGCCTCTTCTTCCGCACGCTCTTTTGTTGCAAGCCGTATCTCCGTTTCTATCGAAAGCGATAAAAGCCTTTTGTAGCTGTCATGAACTGCCATCTTGACCTGTTGCGCGGCCAATCCATCACCCTTTACAAAAAGCGCTTCCAGTTGCATCAATGCCTTATCCTCCGGAGGATTGATGCGCAGACCCAGGAATCCCTCCTTTTCCCCGCGCCTCATGGCAAGAATCCTGTGTGATGGGGCTTTTGCCACAGGTTCTTCCCACTCATAGTAATCCTTGTACTTTATGCCTTCCTCCTCTTTGCCTGTAATTACTTTTGATTTAAAGACTCCTTGCTGAAGATACAGTTCGCGCATGTGCATACGGGCAGTTTGGTCTTCACTTACCCACTCAGCAATAATGTCCCGCGCCCCAGCAAGGGCGTCTTCCACAGATTCAACCCCCTTTTCCGCATTAACAAAAGCTGCTGCCTCTTTTGCCGGGTCTCTGTCGTCCTGGGAAAAAATAAGCAGTGCCAGAGGTTCGAGTCCTTTCTCCTTTGCGATAGTTGCCCTTGTGCGGCGTTTGGGACGATACGGCAGATAGATATCTTCCAGGACTGTAAGTGACTCAGCCTCTGCTATTTTCTCCTTCAATTCATCGGTAAGCTGACCACGCTCTTCGAGCGCTTTCAGAATCGCCTCACGCCGTTTATCCAGTTCAATCAACTTGCTCAGGCGATCACGGATAGCGCCAATGGCAACCTCATCCAGACTGCCCGTAGCTTCTTTTCTGTACCGTGCAATAAACGGGATGGTTGCCCCTTCATCAAAGAGGAGGGCAGTTGCCCTGACCTGCTTATGCATTAAATTGAGTTCGGCTGCAATTTTTGAAATATGTACTTCGTTCATTTTCTCCCCTGAAATCAAAATGTATAATCTCGTATATATTTATAAACAAAACAATCGGCAATCGGCAGCTTTTTCAACGTAGCGCTAACTTCCGTTCGCTTATATCCTATGCGAACTAAAGTTCGCGCTACAATTGCAACTTTGAATTTCCTTAGCGTTTAATTAGGTCGCCTTCTGCAACAACATCTTTCCCACGAAACACTCGAAAAAACCCGCTCCTCCCCCTTTATCCCCCTCTGGAGGGGGACAGGGGGGAGGATATTTTCGCGTCTTTTCGTGGGCAACTATTTCTTTTTACCTTTTATAACATCTTCTGCCCAACTTAGCGCCGCAACAACGGTAGGAAACCCGATGGTGCTGGTAAGGAGAATGATAGCGTGATATATCTCTTCAGGTGTCACTCCCGCTTCCATAGCCCTTCTTACATGACTGTGGACAGCGCCTTCTGAATGCGCCGTTGCCGCCGCTGCAAGCTGAATCAGGTGTGCAGTCCTTTCATCGAGAGGACCTTCCTGTTTAACAACCGTGCCAAGTTCCTCAACTGCATTGAAATAGTTCGCATGCCTCTTTTTAATTTGAAG
>Ga0233425_10002562_pt1 | contig 35292 bp, 28 predicted proteins | sample Watercolumn_Towu_2_FD_181712 | JGI IMG/M metagenome (GOLD analysis project Ga0233425, IMG submission 181712) | Freshwater microbial communities from Lake Towuti, South Sulawesi, Indonesia - Watercolumn_Towuti2014_140_MG | ecosystem: Environmental > Aquatic > Freshwater > Lake | place...
GCGCGCATCTTGACACCGCCACCATAATGGGGACGTGAACGGTTCCCCACCCACGTATCGCGAACACCCAACCGTGGGAGGACCATGAGCACCGAGAAACTCACTGCCCGCTCGCTGCGGGAACTCGAAGACGAGGTGTTGGCCGAAGGCCAAGAATGGATGCGCCAACGCCTGCAACAGAAACTCCAACAGGAAGCCGACCGCCTCGGTCGGGTTTTTCCCCCAGAGTCAACGTCGCCCCCACCACGCCCGCGCGCAGACCATGCACCTGCGCACCGTCGTCGGTGTCGTTGAACTGCGGGTCTACTATGGCGTGGACCCGGCCACGCAGCGCTGGGGTTGTCCCACCCGTCAGCACTGGGGGCTGAGCGCCCATCAGCAATTCAGTCCGGGGCTGCAAGAGCGACTCGCCTTCACCGCGACCGCCACCGGTAGCTATGAACAGGCCGCCGCCGTCGCCGCGAAGTGGGGCTGTCCGGCCGATGACGCCACGGTGCACGCTCTGGTGCAACGACTGGGCGCCCGCGCCGCTGTCCAAACCGACCAACGCCTGCGCGCGCCGCCGCGCGAACTGTTTCCCACCCGCGCGCCCAGTGCGTTGACGGTGCTCCAACTGGATGGCTGGCAGGTGCGCCACCGCGGTCCCGGCTGGGGGCGCCGGAAAACGGCGCACTCCCGCGTGGAATGGCACGAACAGAAGATCGGCTTGGCCTATCGCCACGAGCAAGCCGGCCAGACGGCCGGGGGCCGTGGCCTGATCAGCGCGAAGGTTGTGGTGGCGTTGCAGGGCGAACCACTGGCCCTCGGCCAGCGGCTGCACTGGGAAGCCTTGCGGCACGGACTGGCTCGCAGTCGGAACGTATTGGTGGTCGCCGACGGCGCGCCTTGGATCTGGAACGTGGTGGCGGATCGCTGGCGCGGCGCCACCGAGTTGCTGGACTTCTACCATGCCAGCCAACACCTCTGGGAACTGGGGCGGACGCTGCACGGCGAGGAACAGGCGGCGGCGTGGGTTGAACCGCGGCTGCATCGGTTGCGCCACGGGAAAGAACGAGCAGTGCTGCGGGAACTGGCGGCCCTGCGTCCGCCGCGCGGCGCGGCGGGTGCGGTGGTGCGGCGGGAACAGCGATACTTTGCCCAGCACGCTGGACGGATGAACTACCAGGCTCTGGCCCAACGAGGTTGGCCGATTGGCAGCGGGGCGGTGGAATCGGCGTGTCGGCAAGCGCAAGGTCGCTGCAAACGGCCGGGGCAATTCTGGACGGCGTCTGGACTGCGGCATCTGAGCGCGCTGATTGAAGCCCGCACCAATGACCACTGGGACCAACTATGGTCGTCCAACTAAATGGTGGTGGTGTCAAGATGCGCGCCCGGCGATTAGCATGCCGAGTTTCGACTTGTTAATCCCCACCGAAATGCATAGTATCAAACTATGAGTCCAGTGAATAGTAATTAGGTGATTCTAACCACTCCACAAGAACCAAACCAAACTACACTAAATGAATCCCCTCAAACTCACACTAATGCTCTGTTTAATCACTTTGAATTGCAGAGCACAGCTACCAAGTAATGCCAACCAGAAACCGATTAAAGGCACTTTTTACGTCTCTGTGGATGATGCCTGCACAATTTTTGTCAACGGGCAGAAGGCCTACGAAACCGGTATCGGCCTGAGCCGCTCCCCCGAACTAGAATTGAAGGTCGGCGACCGCATTGTGGTTCACCTACGGAATGACGTCAGTGTCAGATACTTCTTTGTTCTCTTCGCGTCCTCGGATGGCCGAACGGTAATCAGTTTTAGGCGTCTTGACTTCAAGATCGTTCCTGATATTGACGTCACGGATTTCACACCAGAAGTATTCCGGAAATGGGAGAAATTCGCGAAAACAGAAAAGCAAAAGAATGACAAGAAGCCGCCGGTGAAAAGCTTCTCTGAATTCATCTGGGGCGATTTAGACAAGTGCATCCTTGCGGTACCTATCACGCCACAAATGGTCTCACAGAAACCAAACTGATTCGACTGAATCGCCTAACCATCTGCTTTAGACAACGCCGCTAGCGTGGTGCAGTTGAGCTTGATCGTCTAAGCGTCAGATGTTCCGGTTTTGTTCCGGCTTCACCTCTGACTACTGATTTCAATCCCCATGTTCCGGCTGTGAACAAGTAGCAAGAAGCAAGTAGTCAGCGATCAGCTTTCGGTGGTCAATCATCCGCGGGTGAGTTGATGGCGATGATCTTGTCTGGCGTGGAGAACGCGGAATACGATGACGCGGTCAGCCACGATGCGGTAGAAAATCTTGTACGGAAAACGAGCGGCGAGCAGGCGACGGAAGCCGCGGTAGTAGTACGGGGCGCGTTCGGGATGGCGTTCGAGGCTTTGAACGAGTGGACGCAGTTCGCGCAGGAACTCGTCGCCTAGGCCGGTTTGCTCGCGTTCGTAATGCTGCCACGCCCGTTGCAGGTCTGCTTCGGCACGCGGACGAACGATGATCCGCCACGTCACTGGCGCTGGCCTTGGCGGATGCGGGCTTCGACTTCGGTCCACGTCGAACCGGCGTCGGGGTTGCGGCCAAATTCCTCCAACTCCGCATCGAGAATCCGTTTTTCATCCTCGGTGACCGCCGGATCAATCCATTCATCGCCATCCAGTTCGCGAGCTTTGGCCACGATCTCGCTGCGCTCCTCGCGGCTCAGGCGCGGGAGTTCTTGGAGAATCTCGGTCTTGCTCATGGCCAGATACTTTACCTGTCCGGTGCGCACCTCGCAACATCGGAATCGCTCTCGAAGGCCGCAGCTTTATTTCGGTTCGCGGAGGTCGTAGCAGATCAGGCGCGGCGGGGTGTCGTGGAACGGGTCGCGCTCGTTTTGGCAGACGTAGAGCAGGCCGCGACAAAGCACCGGCGGCGTCCACGTTTGCTGCGCGGCGAACAGCCAGACCCGATCCAACTGGCGGCAACCTTGCGGCGTCAGGTCAAGCCAGAGCAGGTGGCCGAGTTCGCCGAGACAGAGGAAACGTCCATCCACCGACAACAGCGATCCGCGAAACGTTCCGCGCACCAGCTTGCGCGGACCTTCCTTCGTCGTCACCGTTTCTTCCCAGACCGGTTGCGTGCCCCACACCTCTTTGCCGGTGGCCGCGTCCACACAGACGAGGCGCGCAGCCTGCATCACGTAGCCGTCAATGCCGTAGAGATAGCCGTCCTTGTAAATCGAAGTCGTGAAATGCGTGCCGAACTTCTTGTTCGTCCAGACAAGGCTGCAACCGCCGTTGGCCTGCGCCTCCAGCAACGCGCCGCCGCTGCCGTAGCACTCGGAGATGAACACACGGTTGTTGAACACCACCGGCGACGACGCGTTGACCGACTCGAACCGGCGTCCGCGCCACGGAAACGTGAACGCAATCTTCCCGTCCGCCGGGTCGAGACAGAGCAAGCCGCCGTTGGGCGGGTCGCTCTCGCCGCCGGCGAAGACGAAGACGCGACGCTGGCCGTGGATTGTCGCAGGAACGGGTGTCGCGTAGCTCGGGCCCCACTCGTTGCCGGTGCGCCAGAGTTCCTTGCCGGTGCGCGTGTCGAACGCGACGACAGTCGGGCTACCGACGTTGATGATGAGCTTGTCGCCTTCGACCAGCGGAGTGGAGCCGATGCCGAAGAAGTTTTGTTTCAACTTGAATTCGCTCAGGATGTCGCGTTTCCAACGCACCGCGCCGGTGGCGAGGTCGAGGCAGTGGAGTTTGCCTCCGGCGCCGAAAGTGAAAATGGAATCGCCGGCGATGACAGGGCTGGAGCGCGGGCCGTGATTGTAGCCGAAGCGGTCGCGGTACGCCGTCGGATAGGCGAAATGCCAGATTGGTTTTCCGTCACGGGGATTGAGGCAATCAACGACTTCCTCGTTGCCGGGTCGGTGGAACAAAAGCAGGCGGTCTCCGGCGATGCTGGGGCTGGCGTAGCCGTCGCCTTTGTTGACTTGCCAAACGATGGGCGGCCCGCCGGCCGGAAATTTCTGGAGCAGGTTCGTTTCGGTCGAGACCATGCTATGGGTCGGACCGAGAAGCGACGGCCAGTCGAGTACCGCAGAAACCAAGAGGAGGACGTTCATTTCCGGCGTTGGCGCAGGAGCCAGTCGTAGAAGGCGGGGTTGTCGTAGGTCTGCGTCCAGGAATCGTGTTGGGCTTCGGGATAAATCGTCAGCTTCACGTCGGCGCCGACGGCCTTGAGCGCGTCAACCATCTCGATGGATTTCTTCACCGGCACCGCTTTGTCCTTCGCGCCGTGGAAAACCCAGATCGGGATGTGACGCAGCCTCGGTGCGATGGCCGGGTCGCCGCCGCCGCAGATCGGCGCGAGCGCGGCGAAACGGTCCGGATTTGTTGCGGCCAGCGTCCACGTGCCGTACCCGCCCATGCTAAGGCCGGTCAGATAAACGCGGTCTTTGTCGGCGCGGTATTTTGCGGTGAGGTTGTCGAGCAGGCGATTCAGGTCCGGCGCCGACCACCACTGGTTGGTCGGGCATTGCGGCGAGACAATGATGAACGGAAACTTTTTGCCTTCGTCGGCGAGTTTTGGCGGGCCATGTTTGAGGACGGCGGCAAGGTTGGTGCCGCGCTCGCCGGAGCCGTGAAGGAAAAGAACCACCGGCCAGCGCTCGCGCGGTTTGTCGTTGTAGTCGTCCGGCAGGTAGAGCCAGTAGTTGAGAGTGTGGTTCAGTGCCTGTGGCGTCTGTCCAACTTGCGGCAACGTCTGGCAACCGACGGTGACGCAAAGCGCGGCGGCCAAGAGTAGCGTCGTGAGTTTCATGGGCTGGATTCTACTCCGGTTCTGTTCCGGCGGAAAGGGGGTGTTTTAGAACGGCCAACGTTTCAACGTGTCGCCATTCGCATCCACCAACGAAATCTCATCGAAGGTAAGAGTTTCTTTTTCGGTTGCGAAACCGATCCAGAGGCTGAACGGCTTTCCTTCAAAAGGAGGAAGCGTCACCGAATACTCCTGCCACGTTCCTGCCTGCCCCAGCTTGAACTCTACGGTTTGCGCCGTCTTCTTTCCCTTGCTCATGGAAACCAAACGCACCATTCCGCTTTGAGTCGCCGCGGTCTTGAGTCGAAACCGCACGATCGTCTTTCCTCCGACAAACGACGGCAGTGCCGTGGTCAGCATTTGAGTCTGCTTCTGTCCGGGCGTCACCGTCATAGTTCCGTCCGCGAACCGAACCTCGCAACCGGGAGAAGCTTTCCAGTCCTTCCCATCGCCGACGGGAGGTTTCGGCTCGTCCTTCTTCACTGGAGCTTTGCGTGGCAGAAGGGCATTGATGGTGTAGCTACCGGGACCGGCTTCATACGGCGCTTTTCCGGGACTGCGGATCTCTGCGGTGACGTTTGCCGGGATGTTGAAGTTCCAAGTGAACTGATCGCCTTCCAACTTCCACGCACTCTCCACGGTTCCGTGCAGGGTTTTCACGGTGGCTTTGACCCAATCAAGCTTTTCAGTTCTTGGGACGGCCGGCGCCAGAATCAGCCGATGAGCATCAAAACGGATGCCGGCGAGATCGGTAAGCATCCAACCGATGGAATGCGCGTAGGCGATGAAGTTTAGACCGCGGTTCATCTGAAACTCATGATCGAGGTAGTACGCTTCCCAGAACGTGGTGGCGTCATAGAGCTTCACCGTCCGCGCTGGACCGGGCGGCTCGGTGTTGGTGAGCATCTTGACGGCGTCGTCCACGTAACCGTGTCGCGAGAGTTGTGGATAGATCTCGTGGCTCATGAAACCGCCGTCGAACTGGTGGCCGTTGGCGCGATACCAGCCGACCAACGACTCGGCGAGCTTCCGTTGCTCAGTCGCATCCGTGATCACGCCGTAGGCCAACGCAAGACTGTCGTGAGTGCCGTTGCCGAAGGTGTGCTTGGCAGCGTTGTAGAAACTCATGATCGTCGCCCGGATTTTTTCTGCGTGGGCACGAGCGTGCGTGGCGTCGTCGGTTTTGCCGAGCGCGTCGGCGATGCGGGCAAAGCGGCGCTCGGCCTCGAAGAAGATGAGGGCATTGACCAGTTCGAGGCTGGCGGGGTTGCGAGCGATGTCTTTGGGCGGCGCATGATCGCCGATGTTGTGCGGCACGGGGATCGTGCCACCACGCTCGCCTTTTTCTTCGCCGTAACGGATCGTCCGACGTAGAAGTTCGTAGTGCGGACGCGCGGCCTCGATGTCGCCATGGTGCTCAAGAAGGTCGAATGCGATGAAGACCGGGGTAACGCTCCACGCGTAACTTGACGTCGCGGTGGTCAGTCGTTTGCCAACGCCGACGTTGCCGGGGATGCCTTCCGGCGGCATCGCGCCGGTGCACCAGAGGTCGAGCATTAGACGGTGGTTGGTGGGGTAATCGTAGCAATACGATCCCGGCACTTCCGAGTAGATGGATTCCGCGCCCCAGAGACAACGCTCCCGCGGGACATCGGCGATCATGTGGGCGACGTAGTTCCGCCATGTGCGCATTCCATTTTGGAAAAGCCGGTTGAGCATCGGGTCGGACGACTCGAATGTTGCCAACGGTTGCGCAGCGGATTGGACCGGAACGCCGACAAAATCTTTCGGCAGCACGCTGACGCCGCTCACCTCGACGTAGCGAAACGACTTTGTCGTGAAAGTCGGCTCGAACACGCGTTGTTTCCCGTCGGAAACAATCTCATCGTTCTGCATCACGCCGTGGCACCACCATTGGCTGAGCGGGACGTTCTCCATCTTGTCATCCTTTGCGTACTCAGAGTAGCGAAGCCGGATTATGGAGTTGGCAGGCTCACTCATGGTGAAACGCACTCGACCGAACATCAGTTCGCCCATGTCAACCAGCCATGTCTTCGACCCGATCTGCCAGTGTTTCACCGGCTTGATTTCCGTGCCACGACGAACCGGCAGGACATCCATCGCCACGGTTTTCTGAGTGCAAGGCGGAATGACTTGTGCCTGCTTCCACTCGTCGTGGTCACGGCGAAAATCAATTCGTTCGCCCCGATAGATGTTGGCGGCGCGGATTGCGCCTTCCTTCCATTGCCAGTCAGTACCGGTGGTGAACGTCTCTTGTTTGCCATCGGCATAGTCAACAACCACGAGTGCCTTCAATCCCGGCCGCCCGTAAGACATCACCGCTTTGAAACCGCCGACCTGATGATACCAACCTGCATCGAGCAGAACAGAAAGCGCATTCGCTCCGGGCTTGAGCAGGCCGGTGATGTCGTGCGTCGTGTAGTAGGCAAACGCTTCGTAGTCACTCTGCGGCGGCGCGAGCAATTCGTCGCTCACCGGTTCGCCGTTCACGTAAGCCAAACCTTGCCCCAACGCGCAAAGATAGAGACGCGCCCGTTTGATGCCGTCGCGTGCGTGCAGTGTGCCGCGAAACCATGCCGGCGGAAGGTTTTTCTGATCGAAGGCGTGCGCCACGCCGAATTTGGGATCGCCGTAAGGTGCCAGTACTTTCACCGTTTGTGCCGCCGGCAACACTTTCCAATCCTCGCCAGACTTGACCAACAACTCCTCGCCATCGGCGAACACGATTCTCATGCCAATGGTGGCAGCGCCCGGTTTGACGGGCTGCGTGAAGCGCAACTCAATCCGGTTGCTCTTTCCCGGCTTGAGGAAAAAAGCGTAGTCGCAAAAGCCACTCGGTCTTGCACGCATCACACGCTGTAATCCTTTGGGCCTGTCGTAATTGACCGCCACGGCGACAGGTCCGGTCGTCTTCGAGAGTCCCCAATAAGCCATTGCGCTAACCACCGGCTTGTTTGGCAGAGTCACGTCCTTGAAGAAACTGATAATCGGAGCCGCAGTCGGCGCCCCGATCCACTGCCCCATCAACTCGGCAGGTACTGGTTCGGGCGACTTGTAATCGCGGTCACAACCGATCCATTGCACGTTGCGCCAAACGGCTTCGTTCAACAAACCTGTTTCGAACCAAACAGGTTCCGACCACGCGCCATCATTACCGGACTCATCCCAGAGTTTGACACGCCACCACACACGTTGGCGGCCCTCCAACTTCGGTCCGCCGTAACGAACCTGAGTGCTTTGCGAGGAGGCTACCTTGCCGCTGTCCCACAGCAACGATTTCCCGGCGAGCAAAGCATTGCGGTCAAGTGCCGCCTGAATTTGATACGCTGATTGAGCCGCGCCCTTCCGTCCGCCGGCATCGGATTGCCAGAACAAACGCGGCGGCACGTTGTCAACCCCCAGTGGATTCACTCGGTAATCGGTCTTCAACTCCTGCGGTTGCAGTCCTGCCCATGCCGTCATGGCAAACGCAACGACTGACAGTAAATTGATAGGTTTCATTTTGTGCGCAAACACTGCCAAGTTGCCAGATGGTTTGCAACTGTCTATAGTGCGCAGGGCATGGAGAGCCACAAACATAAAACACTGATTTGGGTCGTCATAGTATTGGTGTTGAGCGCAGTCACAACGGCGGTACTGCTGGCGCGCGCGCGCTGGGCGCGCCGGCACCGGATCACCATCGGCGCAGTCGAGGACGTGGTGTTGCTGCCGTGGAAGGTCGCAATCCAAGCGCGCGTGGACACCGGCGCGACGACGTCGTCGCTCGACGCGCGCGACATCAAGGAGTTGCCGGGCAAGAAGGAAATCGAGTTCCGGCTGCCGGAGCGGTGCGGCGGCCATCTTGTGCGGCGACGATTGCGCGGCTGGCGGACGGTGACATCGTCCGACGGCAAGAGCGAACGACGGCCCGTCGTGAACATGGAATTCCAACTCGGAGAACGCTCGTTCAACAGCAAGGTGACATTGACGGATCGTTCGCACATGAAGTTTCCAATGCTGCTGGGGCGAAACACACTCGGCGGCCGTTACATCGTGGACGTGTCGCACACAAACCTGCTCTCCTGCGAAATCGCAGAGCCGACGAACCAATGAGCGCGCGACGATCAGCGTGGTGGGTTGCCGCAGTGCTCGTGTTGGCGGGGCTGGCCTGCATCGCGCTACGGTTGTACGTGCGTCGTCAGGCGCAACTGGCGCACGACGATTCGCTCTGGCGAATCACCTACAAGGTGAAGTTCAACGCCGCCCGCACCGGCGCCGGGCTGCGCGCCTCGGCCCCGCGTGACACGACGCACGCGCGCATCTTCCGCCAGGACGTTCGGTACGCCGGGCTGGCGGCGCAACGGTTGAAGTCCACGCGCGAACTGTCGCGCGAGTTTGCGCTGGCGTCGCTCGGGAGCGGGCCGCACACGATGACAGCGCGCTTCGATCTGCACCTCAGCCCGAAAGGCCGGTGGCGTCCGACGGAGACGCCGCTGACGCCTCAATTACGCGAACAGTATCTACGTGCGACCGACACCATTCCGGCCAGCGCGCCGCTGGTGCTGGAAACACTCGCCAAACTGGACGGCACTGACACGACGAACCGGGTCCAGCGCATCTTCGATTTCTGTGTCCACGACCTGCGTCACGGCGATGAACGGACGCCGCACGACGCCGTGACGACCTTGCGGCAACGCGTGGCATCGCCGCTCGGACGCGCCCGCGCGTTCGTCGCGCTCTGCCGGGCCGCCGGCGTGCCGGCGCGCGTTGTGACGGGATTTGCCATTCAGGAAACGACGGAATTGGAGCCGCAATTCTGGGCGGAGGCGCGGCTGGGCGAACGTTGGACGCCGTTCGATCCGGCCAACGGGTTGTCCGGAACATTACCGGAACATTTCGTGCCGGTGGCGCGGGACCGGATCGAGATCGTTCGCGGCACCGACATCTCGGAACTGGAAGCGAAATTCGAGGCCATCCGCCTGCCGCCGGGACCGGGAGCGTCGCGATTCGGACGCGGGCGGTTCGGCGCGATCTTCGACCTGACGCGGTTGCCGCTGGACATGCAGGAGCCGTTGGCGATCATGCTGCTGCTGCCGCTCGGCGCGTTGGTGACGACGTTGTTCCGCACCGTGATCGGGATGCGAACGTTCGGCACGTTCACGCCCTCGCTGTTGGCGCTAAGTTTCGTCTATGCGGATTGGATGACGGGCTTGATGACGTTTGCGGTGGTGCTGGCGCTGGGGTTGACAAGCCGGGCATTGCTGGACCGGTTGAAACTGCTGGTCGTGCCGCGCCTCAGTCTGATCCTGACGCTGGTGGTGCTCTGCATCATGCTGATGGTGTCGGTGCTCGATTACTTCAACCTCACGCCGAGCGCACAGGCGGTGATTCTGCCGATGGTGATCTTGACGATGACCATCGAGCGGTTCTACCTCACGAGCGAGGAGGACAGCCCGGCGTTCGCGCTCGAACTGCTCGGCGCAACGTTGCTGGTCGGCGTCTGCTGCTACGGTGTGCTGCGTTGGAACGCCGTCGGCCGCTTGTTCTTCACGTTCCCCGAACTGCACTTCTTTACCATCGCCGCGCTGGTGTTGCTTGGCCGGTACTCCGGCTATCGTCTCACCGAACTGTGGCGGTTCCGCGATTTGGGGAAACGATGAACCTGCCGTTTCTGTTGCCCCGCGAACTGCGCGCGCTCGGCGTGCTCGGCATGAACCAGCGCAACGCCGAGTTCATCCTGCCGGGCAACCCGCGCTCACACTACCCGCGCGTGGACGACAAACTGTTGACGAAACAATTCTGCGAGCCGCACGGCATCCCCGTGCCGGAAACCTACGCCGTCATCGAACGCCACGGCGACCTGCGAAAGTTCCACCAGCTTGTCGCCGAACACCAGCAGTTCGTCATCAAACCGTGCAAAGGCTCGCAGGGCCGGGGTATCGTCGTTGTCGCGTCGCACGACGAGACAATATTCACGACGCCCGGCGGCGAGAAGTGGGCATTGCCCGACCTGCTTTATCATCTCGAAACGATGCTCGCCGGACTGTACTCGCTCGGCGGCCAACCGGACCGGATCCTGATCGAGCAACGCATCGTCCGTCATCCCGTCTTCGAGCCGGTGTCCGTGGGCGGCACGCCGGATGTCCGGGTCGTGCTCTACCGCAGTGTGCCGGTCATGGCGATGGTGCGGTTGCCGACGCGCGCCTCGCGTGGACGCGCCAACCTCCACCAAGGCGCCGTCGCCGCCGGCATTGATCTGAAAACAGGAACGACGTTTGGCGGCGTCTGTCAGAACCGGGCAGTCGAGGTTCATCCGGACACGAAGGCCCCGGTGGCCGGCATCGTGGTGCCGTGTTGGAGCGACCTACTTGCCGCCGCAACCAAACTGGCCGGCGTGATGGAACTGGATTATCTCGGTGTGGATTTCGTGCTCGATGCGGAGCGCGGCCCCGTCGTGCTCGAAGCCAACGCGCGGCCCGGTTTAGCGATTCAGATCGCCAACCGGACCGGGTTGTTGCCGAAGCTGCGCTCTGTGGACGCTACACGCCGCTGAAGGCGCTGAAGCCGCCGTCAATCGCGATGACTTGGCCGGTGACGAAGCCGCTGGCGTTGTCGCTCAGCAGCCAGAGCAACGCGCCGATGAGGTCTTCCGGTTTGCCGAAGTGGCTTTGCGGCGTGTGTGCGATGATGGTGTTGCCGCGCGGGGTGAGCGAGCCGTCGGGTTGGGTGAGGAGCGCGCGGTTCTGGTCGGTGAGGAAGAAGCCGGGGGCGAGGGCGTTGACGCGGACGCCGGTCTTCGAGAAGTGGACGGCAAGCCATTGGGTGAAATTGCTGACGCCGGCTTTGGCGGCGCTGTAGGCGGGGATCTTGGTCAACGGCTTGAAGGCGTTCATCGAGGAAATGTTGATGATGTTGCCACGACCCTTGAGAACCATGTCCTTGCTGAAGACTTGCGTCGGCAGGAACGTGCCGAGGAAGTTGAGGTTGAAGACAAACGAGATGCCGTCGGCAGTGAGATCGTAGAACGTCGTCACGCCGTCTTTCTTCTGCGCGATGTCTTCCAGCGTCAGGTGTTCTTTCGAGGTGGTGCCCTTCGGATGATTTCCGCCGGCGCCGTTGATGAGGATATCCACGGGACCGAACGCAGCCTTGATCTCGGCGTGGGCGGCTTCGATGCTGGATTTGTCGAGGACGTTACAGGCAAAACCTTTTGCGATGCCGCCGGCTTGGGTGATTTCTTCGGCGCATTTGTTGGCGGCTTCAGGTTTGAGGTCGAGGATGGCGACTTTCGCGCCGCACTCGGCCATGGCCTTGGCCATCACGCTGCAAAGGATTCCGCCGCCGCCGGTGATGACGGCGACTTGGTTCTTCAGATCAATTGTGAATGGGATGCTCATGGTGTTCTTCTTCTCACTCCAGTTTGCCGGGTTCAAGACCGAAATAGTTTTTGGCGTTGCGGTAGGAAATGTCGCGGACCATGTTGCCGAGCAGTTTCATGTCGCGGGGGAGTTCGCCGTTGGCGACGTCGCGACCGATCGTGTTGCAGAGGATGCGTCGGAAATATTCGTGGCGCGGATAGCTGACGAAGCTGCGGGAGTCGGTCAACATGCCGACGAACCGGCTGAGGAGGCCGAGGTTGGAGAGTGCGTTGATCTGCCACTCCATGCCTTCCTTCTGGTCGAGGAACCACCAGCCGCTGCCGAACTGGATTTTTCCGGGGATGGTGCCGTCCTGAAAATTCCCGATCATGGTGGCGAAAACATAATTGTCGGCAGGGTTCAGGTTGTAGAGGATGGTCTTGGGAAGTTTGTTGTTCTGGTCGAGGCGGTCGAGGTAACGCGCGAGCGCGGCGGCTTGTGGCCAGTCGCCGGTGGAATCGAAGCCGGTGTCGGGGCCGAGCGCGCTGAGGAGGCGCGTGTTGTTGTTGCGTTGCGCGCCGAGGTGAAGTTGTTTGGTCCAGCCGCGGTCGGCATCGAGTTCGCCAAAGAACACCATCATGAAACTGCGGAAGGCGTCGGCTTGCGCCCGCGAAACCTGCGAACCGGTGCGGGCGTCGGCAAACGTCTGGGCGGCTTCGGCCTCGGTGCAGTCGTCGGCGTAGCAATGGCTGAGGCCGTGGTCGGAGAGGCGGCAGCCATTCTTGTGGAAGAACTCGTGGCGTCGTTCGAGCGCGGCGAGGAAGTTGGCGAGGTTGTTGCACTCGATGCCGCTGGCGGCGGCGAGTTTGTCGGTCCACGAGTTGAACGCGGCGGGCTGGTCAACAGCGAGGGCTTTGTCGGGACGCCACGTCGGATAGACGCGGGTTTTGAATTTACGGTTGCTGCGGATGGCGCGGTGGTGTTCGAGGGTGTCGGTCGGGTCGTCGGTGGTGCAGACGACCGTGACATGGCTGCGGCGCATGATTTCGGCGACCGGCATCTTGGGGAGTTGGGCGTTGGCAGTGTCCCAGATTTTCTTGGCGGTGGACTTGTCGAGGAGGTCGGTGATGCCGAAGTAGTTTTTTAGTTCGAGGTGTGTCCAGTGGTAGATCGGGTTGCGGAGCGTGGCGGGAACAGTGCGGGCGAAGGCGAGGAACTTGTCGTAGTCGGAGGCGTTGCCGGTGCAGAATTTTTCGGGGACGCCGTTGGAGCGCATGGCGCGCCATTTGTAGTGGTCGCCGGCGAGCCAGATTTCGTAGAGGTTGCGGAAGGTTTTGTTGGCGGCAATCTGGTCAGGCGGAAGATGGCAGTGATAGTCGAAGACCGGCTCATGGGCGGCGTAATCGTGGTAGAGTTCGCGCGCGATGTCGTTACCGAGGAGGAAATCCTCGGTGATGAAAGGGACAGACGTGGTCTTCTTCATGGCGGCAAGAGTGATAAACGGTTGCCGCTAGATTGTCGAGTCGCTAGTAGCGTCCGCGGTTCATGCCGCCCATGCCGCCGAATCCGCCAAGCGCGCCCATGCCTTCCCAGCTTTCAGGACGGTTCCACGGGATGGTGCTGACTTCGTTCTCGTCGGTGGTGGCACAGCCCGCCGCGAAGGCCGCCCCAAGCAGGAGCAGCAGAACCAACGTGCGACTGGCTTTCATGTCCATGTGTCGCGCGATCAGTGAATGGCGAGGTCGCCCACGCGCGGGTCACCACGGCGAAATTCGGGAAGGACTTCCGCAACGACCGTATTTTCGTTGACGGTGAGGACTTGCGCTTTGCAGATGAAGGTGTTGTTGCGGTACACGAGGAACTGCGCATTCTTGCGGACTTTCTGATCCTGACCGATGTCGAGGATGATGAAGTTCCAGCGGTTCTCGACGCCGGCGACGAGCCCACGACAGTTGACGGGCGTGTTGCGGAGGTCGTCGTTTTCGAGTTCGAGGCGTTTGATTTCAGCGAGGAGAACCTCGATCTTGCTGCCGAAGGTTGTGTTTTCAGTTTTCAAGGCGGCGATTTGCTTCTTGAAACCGGCAATCGTGGCAATCTCGGCAGCCTGTTTGGCGATGGTCTCCTCAGCTTTCCTGATGGCTTCCTTTGCGGCGGCGAGTTCTGTGTTGATGGTTGGAACCTTCTGCTGGAGGCTGGCGAGTTCCGTCTTGAGTTTCTCACGTTCCTGCGTGATCGTTTCGAGGTTTTTCTTGGTCTTTTCGTGATCAGTTTTGGCGTCGGCCAGAGCCTTCTCAAGGGGCGGCAACTTGGCGGCGGCTTCTGCCGCCTTGGCTTCCGCGCTGGCAACCTGCGCCTTGGCGGCGGCGATGTCAGCGGTAAGTTTGTCTTTGTCCTCCCGCAGTTGGTCACGGCCTTGTCGCAGTTGCTGTACAAAGTACAGCGACCCGATGCTGAGCAAGATGACAACGATCGAAGCGATTCTACTGAATATCATAATAGGCTATTGTCCTCCATCCAGGGAGTTTCTCATACTGTGATGGCGCAATCTATTCAATCCTCCCCACTCCTGTCAACTCATCCCTGCACTTTTTTCGGCGAGCTTGATTCAGCCGGCGGACTTGTTACACTGGCCGCGCCATGCCGGAGAATGGGTCACCGCAACAGATCGGTACCTACACCGTCCTTGGGAAGATTGGCCAAGGAGGGATGGGCACTGTCTATAAAGCCAACGACCCCGCCCTCGACCGCACCGTCGCCGTCAAAGTCCTACCCGGCCACCTCGCGGGCGACGCGGATTTCACGTCGCGCTTCAAACGCGAAGCGATGGCCGCCGCCAAGCTGAACCACCCCAACGTCGTCCAAGTCCACGCCGCTGGCGAGGACGCGGGCACTCACTACATCGTCATGGAGTTCGTGGACGGCGAAACACTCCACAAACGCCTTCAGCGTGTCCAGCGGCTCGACATTGACGAGGCGTTGGCCATCACGCTCTACGTAGCCGACGCGTTGCGCTACGCGTGGAACAAGGCTCAGATCATCCACCGCGACATCAAGCCCGACAACATTCTGCTCTCCACCGACGGCGAAGTGAAATTGACCGACCTCGGCCTCGCCAAGAGCCTGCGCGAGGCTTCCGTCAGCGTCACCAGCACCGGCACCATCATGGGGTCGGCGCAATACATCAGCCCCGAACAAGCCCGTGGCCAGAAGGACGTTGATTTCCGCACCGACATCTACAGCCTCGGCTGCACGCTGTTTCACATGCTGGCTGGCCGTCCGCCGTACGAGGGCGACGAGACGATGGCGTTGCTCTACAAACACGTCAACGAACCGCCGCCCGACCCGCGAACGTTGCGCCCCGATTGTCCGCCGCGCGTCGCCGCCATCGTCCTGAAGATGATGGCCAAGGACCGCGCCCAACGTCCCGCCACCTACGACGAATTGATTTGCGAACTGACCGCGCTCCACGCCGAGGCGACGGGAATCGCCGCTGCTCCCACGTTGGCACCGACTGTCAAACCGGCCACTGCCGCCGTCGTACCGACGGTCATTGACGCGCCGACGATGGCCAGCGCCCCGGCAAAGAAGCGTAAGACGATGTTGGTATGTGCCGGCGTAGCGGCAGCCGTATTGCTGTTGATTGCTGGAGTTACTTGGTGGGTTGTAGGCCGCGTGCCCCCACGCGGTGCCGGGACAACACCGCCCCCGCCCGCTGTGGGCAGCGGGCCTACAACGACTCACCTCGTTGCCGACGCCTTCCTCAAGGAAGTCGCCGCGCTGCCGGCGGAAGAGCAGGTCAAACGCGTCGTGGCGGAGTTGCAGCGCCGTAACCCCGGCTTCGACGGCAAAGAGGAACACAAGATTGTCGGCGGTCAGGTGACCGAACTGAAGTTTTGCACCGTCGGTGTGTCTGACATCGCGCCCGTGTGCGCCTTGAGCAGACTGCGGATTCTGAAATGCGAAGGCGAGCAAACGTCCGCCGGGACCGAAAAACAAAAGGGGTTACTTGCCGACCTGACGCCCCTGGCGGGACTTGCCCTCGATGAATTGTTGTGCGGCCTCAATCAAATCACCGACCTTTCGCCACTCAAACAACTGCGCATGACCGGCTTGATGTGCGGTTACAATCCGATTTCAGATCTGTCACCGTTGGCAGGAATGCCTCTGCACAAACTTGGGATAAGCGCCGCCAAGATTGCGGACTTGTCACCGCTGCGAGGGATGCCGCTGAAGGAGTTGGACATCCGTTCGACCCGCGTCACCGACTTGTCGCCATTGCGACGAATGCCACTGACCTGGTTCCGCTGCGACTTCGATCCGCAACGCGACACGGAGGTGCTGCGTTCCATCAAGACGCTGGAGAAGATCAACAACCAGCCCGCCGCCGAGTTCTGGAAACAGATGGACGACGGCAAGATGCCGGCGGCAACGTCAACCGCGGACGACGTGATATGGAAAAACGCCATTGACCTGTTGCCGTTGATTGACCCGCAGAAGGACGCGGTGACGGGGACGTGGACCCGGGTTGCCAACGGGTTGATTTCGCCAACGAATCTATGGGGCGTGATGGAGATTCCTTACCAGCCATCGGAGGAATACGACTTTCGTGTCACCTTTAGCCGGTTGAGTGGCGATGATGCGGTTGTCCTGATTTTGGCCAAGTCGGGGTGCTCATTTGCTTGGGGGATGGGGAGCGAGAAGAACTCGATTTGCTGCTTCAGCATGGTAGCTGGCAAGGCAGCAGTAAGCAATAACCCAACGTCGGTCAAGCGGGCGAATTGGCTGGTGAACAACCGTGAACACATCACCGTGGTCTCGGTTCGGCGAGACGGATTGAAAGCATTCCTCGATGGCGAACTGATTACGGAATGGAAGACCGACTACAACGACATGAGACTCTCGCCCTCGTGGAAATTGCGCGATCAGGCGCTGCTGGGTCTGGGCAATAAGAGCCCTGTCATCTTCCACCGCATCGAAGTCCGCGAAGTCACCGGCAAAGGCACGTTCACCCGAACCCCGCCGCTCACGAGTCACGAGTCACGAGTCACGTCTACGACCGGCACCGGCTGGACTCCGCTGGATATCGCCGCGGCCTGCAACGCGAACGTCATCCGCACCGAACGGGAAAAGGTAACCAACGCATTCGGCATTTCGGGACGAACGTGGGCCACCACGGAGTGGTTGCGGACCAAGGGATTCGACCGAACCGGCTTGCCCGACGACGGTCAGATTGCCATCCCCAACACGACTCCCGACGGCTTCTTCCAGCTTCACGTCGCCGACGGCAAGGACTCCATTCTCGTCAGCATCCGAGGCGAGAGCACCCATGCGGGACGCATTCCCACCAACGCCACGCTGAATATCGCCGCAAACCAGCAGCGGAAATTTTCGCAACTGGCATTCCTGCACGCCAGCGCCCCCTGTGACGCGGAAGTCTCCGTCACCATCCGCTACGACACCGGGCCGGACGGCGCGGGCATCCTTCATGCGCGCTCCTGGTCTCCCGAACTCCACCGGCGCCGAGAGCCGGTGGCCGCCAATCAAACCGTGGCAATCAGAACGACGGATGGGTCCGCTGCCGCCGACGCCGTGGAAATGCTGGCGGAGGTGTTGCCGGTCGACCCGCAACGCGCGGTCAAGTCGCTCACCTTCGCGTTCCGGCGGTTGTCGCCAAACTGTGAATATCCTCTCGCAGCCGAGAAAGGCATTGCCGGCATCTTCGCCATCAGCGCGCTGCCCGGTGCGCCTGTCACTCGTCACTCATCACTCGTCACGTCTGCCGATGACTCCTTCCTGACGGAAGTCGCCGCGCTGCCGGCGGAGGAACAGGTCAAGCGCGTGGTGGCGGAGTTACAGCGCCTCAACCCCGGCTTCGATGGCAAAGTGACGCGTGAGATTTGGGGAGGCTGGGGCGGTCAGTTGATTGTGGGAAGACTGGCATTCAACACGCAGTCAGTAACCAACATCTCGCCGGTGGGCGCCCTGCGTTCCCTCCAGTTCCTCGGCTTGGATCCCGCCCCGAATACTACGGGAGTATTGACAGACCTTTCGCCGCTGAAAGGATTACCCCTAACCGAGTTGTCTTGCGCCGGTTGTCCCATCCGGGATATTTCGCCCCTGAAGGGGATGCCGTTGAAGAACCTGGTTCTGAACAACACTCCTGTTGAGGACTTATCGCCGCTTAGTGAAATGCCGCTCAAAGTGCTGCGCCTCTCGAAAACTCCCGTCAGCGACCTCTCGCCCTTGAAAGGATTGAAACTGACCACGCTCAACATCAGCGGCACGCGCGTCGCCAGTCTCGAACCGTTGCGAGGCATGCCATTGGAGGAACTGCTAGTCGGTGGCTCCACGGTCAGCGACTTGACGCCGCTGAAAGGGATGCCGCTGCGATTATTGGATGTCAGTTTCACCGGCGTCAACGACCTCTCGGTCTTGCGCGATTGTCCGCTAAAGGAACTCAACTGCAATCTCGATCCAACTCGTGACGCCGCCACGCTACGCGCCATCAAGACGCTGGAAAAAATCAACGGCCTCCCCGCTGCTGAGTTCTGGAAAACCGTGAAGTAAGTGCGTTCTACCTCAGGTCAGTGCACTTGGCCGAAGACGTAATAGACAAGGCACAGTAACGCGAGCACCACTGATCCGGCGTTCAACTTGCGCCAGCGGCCTGCCGCGAGTTTCAACAGCGGATAAACAACCAGCCCCGCCGTCAGGCCGTTGGCGATGTTGTAGGTGAACAACATCATCACCACCGTCACGAACGCCGGCACCAGTTCCGTCAAGTCGTCGTAGTCAATCTTACGAATCGAACCGAGCATCAACACACCGACTGCCACCAACGCCGGGCCGTAGGCGTATTTCAAGTGTTGCAGCGGCTCGACCAGCGGAATGAAAAACAGCGACGCAGCAAACAACGCCGCCGTCACCACCGATGCCAGCCCGGTGCGCGCGCCTTCGCGGATACCGGTGGCCGACTCGATGTACGCGCCGCTCGTCGAGGTGCCGACCACGCCGCTGAACATGCACGTCAACGCGTCCACCAGCATCGGCCGCTCAATGTCGGGGAAGTTGCCTTTCTCGTCGAGCATGTTGCCAGCGGCGCCGACGCCGACGAGCGTGCCGAGCGTGTCGAGGAAACTCATCAGGAAAAGCGTCAACAACACCGGCAGGAAACTCAGTTTTAACACGCCCACGATATCGAGCTTCCCGGCAATCGGCGCGAGGCTGTACTCGCCGGTGAACGGTGCGGCCACGATTCCTTTCGGGGCCTGAGCGAATCCCAGCATCAGTCCGACAGTTGCGGTTGCTGCGATGCCGATGAGCAGCGCGCCGTGCACGCGCCGATGGAGCAGCACGGCGATCAACAGGAACCCAAACACCGCGAGCAGAACTTTCGGGTCGTGGATGTTGCCGATCTTCACCGGCACGGCGTCGGCCTTCACGACCAGCCCGGTCTCGAACAGGCCGATGAAGGCGAGGAACAGACCGATGCCGACGGCGAAGCTGTGCTTCATCGAGGGCGAGATCGAGTTCGCCAGCCATGAGCGCACACGGAAAACGGTGATCAACAGGAACAATGCGCCGCCGACGAACACGGTGCCGAGCCGTTGTTCCCAACCGATGCCCATCGCCGCGAGACCGAACGCGATGAAGGCGTTCTCGCCCATGTACGGCGCGACCGCGATGGGCCGGTTCGCGAGGAACGCCATCAACAGCGAGCCGACCACCGCCGTCAGGATGGTCGCCACCGTGCTCGGCCCGACGGGAATCCCGGCAAACGAGAGAATCGCGGGGTTGACGACGATGATGTAGGCCATCGTCACAAACGTGGTCGCCCCACCGAGAATCTCCGTGCGCACCGCCGATCCGCGTTCCTGCACCTGAAAGACGCGCTCAATCATGGCTCTTTACTACCAAAACTCCTTCCGTTTGTCATCCTGAGTGTGTGTTTGAAAATCCGAGTTGAACAGGCGTCTCGCCTGTTCCGTCATGGAAACCGCAAGGAGAACAGGCGAGACGCCTGTTCAACACCGCCGCTTCACGAATTTCAAAACACACTCTGAGAGAAGCGAAGGACCTCACAATGACTGCTCACCAATGAACGAACTTTCAGAGATTCTTCGCTTCGCTCAGAATGACAACGACTGCCGCCGGAATTTTCCCGGCGGACCGGCGAGGCGGTCTATTCGTTGTGGGGAATCTTGATGGTGCTGCCGCCGATGAATTCGCGGATGACAGCATCGCCGGGGATGAGCGCGGCGAGTTGCTCTTTTGTCAGGCCTTCGATGGATTCAAGCAGCGTCTTGACGCGGCGATACCGGATTTGCGCATCGAGAAACCCGCGGTACTCCCCGACGTCTTCCGGTTTCGGCAGATGGCCGGTGGCGGTGTCGTTGATGAAGAACGGTTTGAGGACAGGCAGGTCGAAGGACAAACCGCCGTTGACGATGTGGTCGGCCAGCCCCATCAGCGGGATGATCGAGAACAGTTCGCCCCAGCGGACGTAATGCCAGTGCAACATCGTCGAGAGTGGACTGTGGTTGCGGTGTTGCACATCGCGCAGCATCCGTCGGATGAGACGGACATCAGTGAAACGCGTGAGGCGCTTGTTCGAGCCGTCGCCTTCGTACAGGACGTTGAGCGTCTCGATATAGACGCGGAACTGTGTGGTTGGGTCAATTCCCTCGGTGATCGGCGGATAAAACCCGTGCAGACAATCGAGCAACAGAATCTCGTCCGGCTCCAGCTTGACTGGCTTTGTCGCGATGCGCCGCCCTTCCTTGAAATTGTAGATCGGTTTCTCAATGGTTTTGCCGTCGAGGAGGTCTTTGAGGTGGCGATTCAGCAACTGGATGTCGAGCGCTTCCGGCGTCTCGAAGTTGCGGTCGTTGATCCAGTCGGTCGGATGCTCGATGAGCGCCCAGAAATAATCGTCGAGGTTCATCATGTGAAACCGCAGGCCATGACGCCGCAGTCGCTCGGTCAACTTCACCGTCGTCGTTGTCTTGCCGGAGGAACTCGGTCCGCTGACCCACATCATGCGGATGTTGTCGCCGGCGTTGAGGCGCGCCAAGACTTTCGCGGCGGCTTCGTCGAGTGATGCTTCGTAGGCGTCCAGCGCATCGCGAACGAGCGGTTGGAAACGGCCGGCGCGGACGAGTTCGTTGAGGCCGGCGACGGTGTCGCAGCCGTGTTGGCGGTTCCAGTCGAGGATGCGCTCCATGCGTTTGCGGGGAAACCCGTTGCCGACGAACTGCGTGTCGGTGATCGCGCCTTCGCGCAACCAGTGCCGGCCCCAGCGATAACACTCGTAGGCGTCGGCGGTGTTTTGGAATCCGTAGCTGCGGAGCACGTGAATGACGAGGTCCTGGATGTCCTCGATAGTCGGCGGGAAATTCGCGATGAGATGGTGGGGGTTGGCGTTCAGGCAGATGACGACGGCGTCGGCGAGGAACTCGGCGACTTTCTCGTCGAACGCATACGCGTCGAAGAGTTTGTCGTTCACGCCCGGCAAATAATCTTGTTGGAGGCCGCCGACGGATTCCGCGGCGCGGAGGATGGCGTGATGGATGCGGCCTTCGTCGAACGTGACCAGCGCCCGATTGCGTTTCTGCACCTTGATGATGCGGTTCTGGATCGGCATGACGCGTACTCTACCGCATTTCGCTGCCGGAACAATACCGGAACTTCACCAGTAGTGGGCGCGATTGGCGCGGTAGTAGGCGAGGGTGCGGGCGAGTCCGTCCCGCAATTTGATGGTCGGTCGCCAGTCCAGAGCGCGCTGGATGCGCGAGTAATCGGCGTAGTAGTCGCCGACATCAATGACTTTGCGGTCGGGTGGGAACGGCACGAAGCGGAACGAGCCGCCGCCGTTCAACTCGATCAGCAGGCGGGCGAGGTTGATGAGGGAGATAACTTCGTCGCTGCCGAGATTGTAGATTCCGCCGATGGTTTTCGGCGAGCCGGCGGTCGAAAGGATGGCGTTGACGACGTCGTCCACGTAATTGAGGTCGCGAGCCTGGGTGCCGTCACCATAGACTTCGATTTCCTTGCCCTCGATGAGTTGGCGCAACCAAAGACCGACGAATGTCTGGCGGGCGTCGAGCACGCGCATGCGTGGGCCGTAGGTGTTGGTCAGGCGCAGCGACGTGGTGCGCAGGCCGTAGGTGCGATGATAGAGGATGTGGTACCAACCGCCGGCCAGTTTGTGAATGCCGTTGACGTCCACGGGCGCGAGTGGATGTTCTTCATCCACAGGCAGGCGGACGGGGCGGCCATAGACCTGGCGGGTGCTGGTATAGACGATGCGGACGCCGGGGTTGTGTTGGCGGCAGGCTTCGAGCAGGTAGAGTTGGCTGCGGTAGTTGATTTCGAGGTCGGTGAACGGGTCCTGCATCGAGTCCAAGTGGCTGACCTGCCCGGCGAGGCGGCGGGCGAGATTGGAGCCGATGAAGCCGAGGCCGCCGGTGATCAGCACGCGCGCGCCGTCGAAAGGCTCAAACATGGAGGTCCCCCCGCAACGGCACGCCGACGGCCGACGGCTCGGTGGTGAGGTGGGCGCGACAGATGACCAGTTTGTGCCAGAGCCACACGAGATGGACGGCGACCCGGCAGAGCCGGCCGAACCGGAAGAACTGGCTCTTGCCATAGACGCGGTGGAAGTGGCAGACCGGCACCTCGGCAAATCGGAAACCGGTGTCCTGGAATTTCTTCACCATCTCGACGCAGATGACGCCGGTGTCCGATTCCAGCGGGACCCGATCCAGCACGCGCCGGCGGATGAGCCGGAAATCGCAGTCCACGTCGCGCAGACGGAAGCCGAACGCCAGCCGCGTGATGTGATGATAGACCAGCCCGATCACGATCCGGTGCAACGGATCGCAGCGGAAGATTTTGTAGCCGTTGACCACATCCACGTCGTCGCGCACGGCGCGGACCAGCCGCAGCAGTTCGCGCGGATCGTACTGGCCGTCGCCGTCGGTGTAGAACACCCATTCCTTGCGGGCGTTGGCGAAACCGGTCCGCAACGCCGCGCCGTAGCCGCCGTTGCGCGGGTGGTGGATGACGCGCAGCCGCGGATGGCGTTGGGCCAGCTCGTTGAGGATGCTGGCAGTGTGGTCGGTGCTGCCGTCGTTGACGACGACGACTTCGTAGTCGGGGGTGATTTGCTGGAGCGTTTGCAACGCGGTGATGACAAGGTCGCCGATGGTGCCGGCATCGTTGTACGCCGGGAAGAAGGCGGTGATGGATTGCGGCGTCACCGGGCCTCCTTCTGCGCGAGGGCCAGCACGCTCAACCCAAACGGCAGCGGCCAGCGCCGCAACCAGACACCCTCGGCGCGCAGACACAACTCCAGCAACCGGTTCAGCCAGCCGGGCAACGGCCGGACATCGCTGGCGGCGGGCCGGGCGCAGCTTCGCTGCAACAGCCGCCAGAGCGCCGCCACGGGAAACAGCAGCGCGTTGGCGTAGGTCACGCGCACGGGGCACAGCCCGACGGCGCGCAATTTCGCGGACACTTCCTGGCGCGTGTAGCGGTGGCCGATGTGGACGGCGAGATCGTGCGCGCCGGCAACCGTTTCAGCCAGTCGGCGGCGATGGCGTTCATGCCGGTGTACCACCAGTGCGTGTGCTCGACGCGGGCGATGGTATGGAATTCGGAGAGGTTCACGCGTTCACCGGAGGTTCAAGCTCAAGACGGGAGCGCGCCGCGGCAACATCTGTTCAATCCGGCGCATGGCCTCTTGGATGGCGGGATTGGAAGTGCCGATGGCCGCGGCGGTCTCGAAGTGTTTCCGGGCCGCGTCGTGTTGTTGGAGCCGGGCGTGGAGTTCCGCCAAGCATAAATGCGATGGGACATGCGTGGGGCGGATTGCGACGGCGCGGGTGAACGACTCGATGCTGTTGGCGGTCTGGCCAAGGCCGGCGTAGGCGACGCCCATGTTGAAATGCAACTCCTCGTAAGGCCGTGAACGGCTCGCGCCGAGTTGGGAGATGACGAGTGCCTCCTGATATTTGCTCTGGCTGTTGAATATCTTTCCGAGGTTCTGATAGCTTTGGATCAAGTACGGCTCGACCTGAACGGCTTTTTGCAGACACGAAACCGCTTGTTGTGTCTGGCCGTGTTCGTAGTAGGCCACGCCAAGATTGCCCCAGATCCGTCCTTTGTGTGGGCTTTTGGCGGCGGCATCGCCCCAAATGGTGAGTTCGGACCGCCACAGTTGGTTCCGCGCAACCGTCGCCACACTCAACGCCACCACCCAAACGGCAACGACCACGGGGACGACAACCCCAAAGCGGCTCCGGAGCATGTCCGCGCAACAAACCAACGCGCACAGCGCGCCGATGGTCGCCACGTAGCACCGGTGTTCGCACATCAGGTCCGGCAACGGCACCACGCTGGAGGAAATCGCCAGCGTCGTGAAATACCAGAGCACCGAAACAAACACCAACGAGACGCGCACATCCGTCCGCCGCCGCCAGCACCAGAACGCCGACCCAGCGACGAGCGCGACGATCACCGCGATGGAAATCAAAACGCGGCCTTGCAGCACCGAAGTCGAGAGCGGGTATTCCCAGTCAATGTTCAACCCAGCCGGAAAAAGGACCAACCGTAGATACCACAACACCACGCTGAGTTGGGTCAGCGCGTAATGCAGCGGCGCATAGTTGTACGGGTTGACGATGTTGACCGCGCCCGTCAGGCTCAGGTTGCCGCTGTTCTGGGCGTGCGATGTCAACGCAATCATGACCGGGATGATCGGAAGGCACAGCAGATACGGGACGGCCCGTTTGCCGACTGTCTTCAAAGACGCACCCATCACCACCCAGTCCAACACGATCAGCAGCAACGGCGCGGTGAACACCTCCTCCTTCGACAGCATCCCCAATACAAGCGCGCCGATAGACCCGTCGCGCCACAGCCATGCGGCCTTCGGACTCGTCGCCGCGTTGGCTAACAGGTACGTCCAAATCGTCACCAGATAGAACAACGCACCCAAGGATGTGAACCGTTGCACGACATACGTGATCGACTCCGTCTGGAGCGGGTGCACCAAAAATAGCAGGGCAGAACCAAGCGCAATGAACCCCACCGAAACAATCGAGAGATCGCCGCGTTTCGGCGAGGCTCGCAGAACATGCCAGAGGATCTGGAACAACAAGACCGCATTCAGGCAATGGATCACGATGTTGACGGCCCGGTACCCGCGGGGCCGCATCCCATCGGCGGCGTAGTTAAGGTGGAACGTCAGATAACTGACCGGCCGCAAAATAAAATTGGTGGACAGATCCGGATCCAACCCCATTCGCGCCGACGTGGTGGCAAACGTCGAGAAGTCCTGCATGAATGCAAAGCTGCGACTGTCTTTGATAAGCGGGTTTTCCACGAGGTAAACGTGGTCATCGAAGACAAATGGAAACGACAAGGTGTACCCGTACAGCAACACGCCCCCTGCCACCAGGATTCCGCACGCGATCCAACGGAACCAAGGGTTGATCTTTTGGATGTCGGCACTCTGAACGGACGACAACATGCGTCGCGAAAATAGGAAGGAACGTTCGACCCAGCCAGTCGGTAGAACTACCGTCGGTAAAATTACCGACAACAACAGCAACGCCCCCGAAGCGCCTGATTCCCCAGCCATGCCACATGAGTGTAACAGCTATTACACAACACCGGACGCTGCCTCGCAGATGTTGAGGTGAGGCATTACTTGTGTTTTTAGCAGATGGCCGACGAACCGGCCGGGGAGCGAGGCTACGGCGTCTCGTGTCCGAGGTAGCGGGCCACCGCCTGGGCGCGGGAACGAACATGCAGCTTGTGGTAGATCCTCTCAATGTGCGTGCGGATCGTGGAGTAACTGGAGCCGATCCGCTCGGCGATCTCCTTGTAGAGATAACCTTGTGCCAGATAATCCAGCACTTCCTGCTCGCGCGGCGAGAGCGTGTCCACCTCTTCCGCGGAAGGGCGGCTCTTCTGGAAAAGTTGCACCACCTTGCGGGCGATGCCGCTGGTCATCGGCGCGCCGCCGCCGTACACGTCGTGGATGGCCTCGATGAGTTGGGCCGCGCGCACCGGCTTGACGAGATAACCGACAGCACCCGCCGAGAGCGCATCGAAGATCGAGTCAGTGTCCTTATAGACGGTCAACATCAGCACATGCGATTGCGCCGCCTGCTCGCCGAGGCGGCGCACGCACTCCACGCCGCTGATGCCCGGCAGGTCAATGTCCATCAACACCACTTGCGGTTGCCCCTGCGGAATGCCGGCGAGCGCTTCTTCCGCAGAGCCGTACTCGCCAACACAACGACAACCATCAGCGCGATCAATGATGTTGGCGATGGTGCGTCGCACCTGCGGGTCGTCTTCGACAATGGCTACGGTGATCGGCATCAGCGGCTTCACCCTACCGCTCCCACTATCGCAGCGGAAGTCGGTAGTTCTACCGACAATTCCGTGCGCGTGCCCCGGCCCGGTTCACTCTCCTGACGAAACTGACCGCCGATTTCTGCCAAGCGCTTCCGCAGATTGTCCAACCCATCCCGCCCCACCCCCGTCTTGGCATCAGGCGTAAACCCGCGCCCGTTGTCCTGGATGGCAACGCTCAACGTACGGTCTGCCAAGGTCACCGACAAACGGACTTCGGTGGCGTCAGCGTGTTTGACGGTATTGTGCAGCGCCTCCTTGATGGCGAGGCTCAAATGATGGCGGATTGATGCCGAGATGGTCAGCGGCGGCGGATCGGACGGCAATTCAAGCCGGCACGCCATGTTGGCTACCCCCAGAAACTCCTGCGCGAATTCGCCAATATAGGAGAGAAAACTCTCCAGCGTGTCATTGGCCGGGTTGATGGCCCAGACGATTTCGTTGAGCGACTGGGCCAGTTCGCGCGCCCGTCGGAAAATACCGTCGAGGTGTTCCCGCAACTCGCCCGGATGCGCCTCGTCTTCCTGCGCCAGTTCGCTGAGCATCGCCACCTCCGTCAGCCCGGCGCCGACCTCGTCGTGGATGTCGCGCGCAATGCGGGAGCGTTCGCGTTCCAGCGCGGTGCGTTGTTCCATCTCCTGCAACTCCCGCATCCCCCGCCGCCGGTAATACCCCCGGATACCGGTGGCGACCAGCGTCAACGCCGTGACGACGGCCAGCAACGCGAACCATGTTGTCTCCCAGAAAAACGGCGGCACAATCACCACCAGCGGCGCTGTCGGCTCGCTCCACGCGCTGTCGCGGTCGCGCGCCATCACGCGGAACCGGTACGTGCCCGTCCCCAACTTCGCGTAGCGGACTGTCCGCTCTGGCGTAGCGCGCGCCCAGTTGGAGTCGTAGCCGGCCAATTGGAATTTGAAATGCGTGCGTTCCGGGGCCGTGAACGTCGGCGCGGTGAAACGGATTTCCACGTTGCGCATCCCCAGCGGCAATCGCAGATCACCCGACCGCCACGGCACCCGGCCGCCATTGGCCAGGATTTCCTCCACGTACACCGGCGGCGGCGTGGAGATCAAAGGTATCTTCCTCGGCTCAACCATCACGATGCCTTCCATCGTCGGGAACCACAACCGCCCGTCGGCAGTCTTCGCCGCCCGCGCGCCGAGCCGGCCCGTGCATTCCTCGTCGTCCATGCCGGCCTCCAGCCCCAACTGCCGCGCCGCCACCACCGTCTTGCGGCCCGCGATGATCTCGTCAAACTCACTGGTGCGCACCCGCATCAACCCGTTGCGCGTGCCCAGCCACAAATCGCCGGCATCGCCCTCGATGATTTGCAGGATCACGTCATCGGCCAGACCGTTGGCAGTCGTGAACCGATGGCGTTCCGTCCCGCGCCAGCGCGCCAGACCAGCGGTTGTCCCGATCCACAACGTGCCCTCATCATCCTCGCACACCACCAGCACGGCACCGTCCGGCACGCCGTCCTTCTCCTGGAAAAGTTCCACCCGATTGTCCGTATGAAAACAAGCCAGCCCGGACTGCTGAAACCCGACCCACACCCGGCCCGCCCGGTCCTCGCGCAACGAATGCACCGGGTCCGCCGGTACCCGCTCCACCGCCTCCAATTTGCCGGCGCTGTTCACCTGCATCAACCCTCTCCACGTTCCCACCCAAACCCGTCCCTGGCGATCCTCCAGCAATGCACTGATGCCGCGCCCCAACATGCCTTCGCGCTTCACCACCGGCACCACGCTCACCCGGCCATCCGGGCGCTTTCGCCACAACGAATCCCCCTGCGTGCCAACCCACAACATCCCATCCCGTCCCCGCAATAACGATGACACCGTTGCATCCACCGGCAGCGCGCCGAATCGCACCGCGCGCAACGTCTCCGGCGCGCCCGCCAACAATCCCAACCCGGCCACGCCCACCCAGAGATTCGTCGGTGACTCCGCCAACAACGCGGTGACCGACTCGCTGCCGACCCTCAGTCCCGTGTGGAACACGGTAACCCGCTTGCGACGCAGACGGACCAAACCGCCGCTGGTGCCCATCCAGACGTTACCTTCGCGGTCCGTCGCCAGACAGCGCACATCGCACGGGAACACGCCGTCGCGTGGCGTAAGCGCACTCCACTGTCCCGCCTGCCACCGATATACTCCGCGCCACGTCCCCACCCACAACGTGCCATCCGCCTCCGTCATCGTCGCCGTCACGTCCTCCGCTGCGATTCCTTGCGGCAGATTCGTTATCACCGTCTGTGTGAGTGACGGCAGCGATTTCACCGGCATCTCCACGAACCGCACACCGTCGAATCGCGCCATCCGATGCAGCGTCGCACACCACAGATAACCGTCCACCCGTTGTTCCACGAAAACCACGCGCGCCTGCGGCAATCCGTCCTCCACGCCCCAGCGGCGGACGGTGAACTCCGAAAGCAAACTCGCGTCCGCCGCAGCCATACCGGCGAACAAGAAACCAATCAGTCTGACAACAACCTTCACGCCGCCAGACTAAGACCGAGTCCCGACCGGCGCAAGAGCGGAGTCGCGCCCGGAGTCGCGTCCGCCTCATCATCATCCGCACCGCCAACCGCATCTGCCACATCAGTGTAACACCTGTTACATTGATGTGGCACGAACGAGTCACGGACAGAGACACCCAGAAAGAAGTTCGAAGGAACGTCTCCGTGATTCCCATGCCGCTTCGCCGCGGTAGTTCTTTGGCCAAAGAGACCTCGGCAGCAACGGGTCAACTGCCAGAGCGTGTCGCCAAGCGATTCGTTCGCTGCGCAACCAGCCTGCGAATTTGTTCGGCGAATCCACCAGTTGCCGGACCACAGTCGCGTCCAAGCGCACCGTGCTTTGGTATCCTTCATACCGGCGGTTGATCTCTTCAAAATCCCAGGCACCCTCCACAATCGCCTCGTCGGAGTATCCCACGCAGCAACGCGCTTCCATCAAGATGAATGTTTCGACATCGTCGCGAAAATCTTCCAACGCCTCCAACAGTTCCTTCACAGGATGGGGATGAACCCAGAGGCTTTGCTGCAAGTAACCGAAACCGTTGTCGCGAAGCCAGCGCCAGAGCCGCGCTCGCACGGTTTGCCGTCCGATGGGCAGATCGAACAACACCTGACGCCACAATCCGTCCCACGGACGCGCCCATTGTTTGGGTGGATTCCTGCCTCCGAGTGCTCGCAAGCGGCCCAGGTCCGTCAGCCGAAACACCAGTTCGGCGCCGCGTTTCTCGCGGGCCAAGAGCTTGCGTTCCTCCATGCGTTGCAGTTGACGCGGGATGCGATGGCGCCATTCCCAAGCCTCGTACGATTCCGTAACTCTCTGAAAGGTGGGCTGGCTGAGCCGCTCCGCCGTCCACAGCAACATCAACAACAGTTCTTCTGCGACCGATGATTGCGCTGGCATGTGTGATTTCCTCTCTGCCACATCAGTGTAACACCTGTTACACTGATGTGGCAAGCGGGAAAACTGGCGCAGGCGCGACGCGAATGGTATCGTCGCGGACATGAAACGGTTGGGTATCTGCATTGCTGGATTGGACGGAGCGGTCGCGACAACGATGGTCGCCGGCGCGGCGCTGTTGCGACGCGGACTGGCGCAGCCGCTCGCGCTGCTCTCGGAACAGTACATGAAGACACACTCGCTCGACGGCTGGAACAACATCGTCTTCGCCGGCTGGGACACTCGCGGCGAAAACCTTCACACCGCCGCGCTCCGCAATGCCGTCGTCGGCCCCTGCAAACTCAAACCGGTCCGACGCGAACTCGCCGCGCTCAAACCGTGGCCCGCCGGCGCCGACCGCATCGCGGCGTTCCGTCGCGAACACAAGCTCGACACGGTCGTCGTGTTGAACCTGCTGCCGACAGGAGCGCACACCACGTCAAGGCAATACGCCCGGCTCGCCGCGAAACATGGTTGCCCGTTTGTGAACTTCACGCCGAACGATTGCGGCGAGCGAGCGCTGCGCGATGTGCCGTTCGCCGGGCGCGACGGCAAAACGGGACAGACATGGCTGAAGTCGGTGCTCGCGCCGGCGTTGCGCGACCGGGCGCTGCGCGTCGCGGGCTGGTACTCGACCAACCTGCTCGGCAACGAGGACGGTAAAATCGTCGGCGACCCGGAACTTGGCGCAGCGAAGATTCGCGACAAGACGAAGCTGCTCGGCGAGATGCTCGGCTACGAACCGGTCCACACAGTCCGCATCGAGTATTTCCCGCCGCGCGGCGACACGAAGGAAAGCTGGGACTACATCGAGGCCGAGGGGTTTCTCGGCCAGCCGGTCCAGTTCCGCATCAGCGCCCGGTATCCCGATTCGCTTCTCGCCGCGCCGATGTGCCTCGACCTTTGCCGGTTCATCGCGCTGGCCGCGCGACGCGGCGAACGCGGCAACCAGAAATGGTTGAGCGTTTACTTCAAGGCCCCGTACGGCGGCCCGCCGCACGATTTCTTCCAACAAGAACAGATGTTGCAGCGTTATCTGGCAATAGCGCAATGAAAGGCACCATTGTCTGGCTGACCGGCCTGTCCGCCTCCGGCAAATCCACCATCGCCACCGCGCTCGAACGCGAGTTGTCCGCGATGGGAGTCCACGCCTACGTCCTCGACGGCGACAACATCCGCCGCGGACTCAACGCCGACCTTGGCTTCAGTCCCGAAGATCGCGCCGAAAACATCCGGCGCATCGGCGAAGTGGCGAAGTTGTTCTGCGACGCCGGACTGGTTGTGGTGACGGCGTTCATCTCGCCGTACCGCGCCGACCGGCAGCGGGCGCGGTCGTTGGTGGACGCCGGTGATTTCATCGAGGTGTTCGTCAACGCCTCGCTGGCCGTCTGCGAACAGCGCGACCCGAAAGGCCACTACAAGAAAGCCCGCGCCGGTAAGCTCCCCGATTTCACCGGCCTCTCCGCGCCGTACGAGCCGCCGGAGAAACCGGAAATCATCCTCGACACCGAACACGACACGCCGTCGGAGTGTGTCGCGCAGGTTTTGCGTTGCTTGCAAGGTAACGGACGAATTTAACTTCTGTTCCGGTAAAGTTCCGGATCCACGACGGCGGCCATGGCGCGCTCGTCGAGCGTGCCGCCGAGGAAGGCGTTGACGCGCGCAGCGGCGGCGGCGGGATTGGCGATGATCTGCCGGTATTCGATGTACAGCGCCGGGATGCTGCGGACGGCCAGCACCCGCTGGATTTGCCGCAACTGCGCCGCAAACGCCCGCGCAAGATTGGCGGGCGTTTCCGTTTGGCCGAGCATTTTCTTTTGCGACGCGATCACTTCGTCGAGGTCGCGTTGCATGAAGATGACGCGGTAACGAAATTCCTGCGTCACCGGCAACGCACGAAGAAGTTGGGCGACGATCTTGACCGCCCTGCCTTTCCCCGACGGCAGCCAACTGTTGTCGGTCGGCAACTGTTTGGCTTTCTCGAACTCGAAGTAGCCGCGCGGATTGTTCTCATCGGCGGCGCGCGTGCCATCGGTCAACGACGGCAGACCGCCGGCCTGAAGCATCTGCATCATCAGCGAGGTGCCGGAACGCGGCAGGCCGCTGACGATCGTGACCGTCTCGGCAAGATCCACCGGCCCGGCGTCCGGCGGCGTGGTGAGCACGTCCTGGTCGGACGTGCGCGCCGTGCTGGCGTGGCGCTGTTTGCTTGGGAGTTGGCCGGCTTTGAGGGCGGCGATGCGTTGCGTGGCCTCGGCGGCAAGACGACGGTGTTCGGCGGCCGCCTCGGGATTCTTCAGGCGGTTCTGGTAAATCTGCGCGAGTCGTTCGTGGGCTTCGACAAAGTTCGGGTTTTGCGCGAGGGCGACGCGGAGCGCCTCGACGGCGCGCGGGATTCGCCCGAGCCGGTGCAACGCGATGCCGAGCAGGTAATGAGCAAGCGGCTCGTAGTATTGAAGGCTGATGGCTTGGAGCGCCGCGCCGGCGGCTTCGTAGGCACGTCGTTGGCCGAGCCAGGCCCGGCAGAGGCCGAGATGGGCACCGGCGGACTCGGCGTCGAGCCGCAAGGTTTGTTGAAAGGCGTTCTCGGCGTCGGTCCAGCGTTTCATTTTCAGGTACACGTTGCCGATCTGAAGGTGAACGCCGGGCTGGCCGGCATCGGCCTGCGCGGCTTTTTCCAAATGAGCGAGCGCCTCGGTCTCGCGTCCTTCGTCCAAGAGCAACGCGCCCATCAACGAATGCAGCGCGTACGGGTTCGCGCCGGTTTCGCGTTGCCACTGGCGGAGTTGGAACTGGGTTTTGTCGTCGAGTTCATCGAACTTGGCATCGGGATGCGCGGCGAGCCACTGTTTGAGTTTGTCGGTGGCGGCGGCGGCATTGCGTTCGCGGCGGGCGAGAAGTTCCTCGAGCGCGGACCGCGCCTGGGTGAGCCGGTCGAGGTGTTGCAAACACCGGACCCGCAACACGCTGAAACGGTATTCGTCCGGCCAGCGCCCGGCGATCGCGTCGAGCAACGGCAACGCGTCGGCGTGCCGACCGGCGCCGATGTAATCGCGGGCGAGGTTGTAGTGGAGTTCGCGCACGGCCTCAGTGCGCGCCTGCGCGAGGTCGTCGGGTGGTCGCGCGATGTAGCCGAGCGCGACGAGTTGGTCAATGGCCGCCTGCGCCTCGACGGGATCGAGTTGCGTTTCCGGCGGATGAGTACCGTCGGGACCGGTAACGGCGTCCCACGTTGGAATCGTTTGGACGGGCGGCGGCTCGGCGAAAATGTTGACGAGCGGTTTGCCGTCCATGTCGTCGCCGACGGGCAGGCCGTAGAGCATCAACAGCGTCGGCGCGATGTCCAGCAACGTGGCGCCGTGGATGACTTCGTCGCGTTTCAGGCGCGGGCCGCGCGCGACGAAGATGCCGTGGTCGCGGTGTTGCATGGCCGGCCCGGCGGGTTCGAGCGGGAACTCGCGAGGCCGCAGATGGTCAGGATGAAATCCGTGGTCGGAAACCAGCAACACCGTGGTGTCAGCCCCGGCCAATGCCAGCAACGCGCCGAGCATCTCGTCGTGGTAATGATAGGCGTTGGTGACGACGTCCTTGTAAATCGCGAAGTCTTTTTCCGGAATCCACGGCAGACGCGGCGGATGATACTGTTGAAAGGCATGCCCGAAATGGTCAATCGCATCGTAATAGACCGCCATGAAATCCCACGGCTCCAGTTGCATGACGGCAGTGGCGGCGGCGTGAATGGACGTGCACTCGGCGATGATGCAGGCCAACGACTCGATGCGATGGTCCTTCTCTTGGTCCACCTCGGCCAAGCGCGGCACGAAATGCATGATGTGCTCGGTCATCAACTCAGACGGATGGACGCGGAACTCAGCCAGCGGCTCGATCAAGCGCGCCGGATGAATCGCGCCCGGCGCCAACGGACACGGCTCGCCGGGCTTGAAACGCATCCGGTGAAAATGCTCGGAAACCATGACGCCGCTGATAGGCTCGGCGGGATGCGACGGCCACCAGCCGATGACGTTGGATTTCAGTCCTTGCGTCTGGAGGATGTTCCAGATCGCGCGCGTCTTGCGGGAGAGGATCGAGACCGGGCGCAGACCGCCGCTGACGGGATCCGGTTCGCTGAAGCCGAGGATGCCGTGTTGGTGGGCGCGTTTGCCGGTGGCGATGGAGGTCCAGAGCATCGGTGAGAGCGGCGGCTGGAGCGTCATGAGGTTGCCGGAGACGCCTTCGTTGACGAGCCGGGCGAGGTTCGGCATCACCCCGGCATCGAGCAACGGATGGATGACCTTCCAATCCGCGCCATCCCAGCCGATCAAAAGGACTTTGCTACTCATTGTCGAAAACAACAAACCCCGGCGCGAAGTCCGGGGTTCGTCGGGGTGAAACAACAATTGTCACGGTTTGGCATTTTTACGCGAACGACGAAAGGCAAACAACCCCGCCGCGCCCAGCGCCAGTAGCGACAATGAATTCGGTTCGGGAATCACGCCGGCGAGGATATTGCCCCCGGTGTTATCGTACACGAATCGTCCAATCGTGTAGGATTGCATGTCCGGCGACACGAGCACCGAAGCCCATCCGTAATTGGTGACGCCAGAGACCAGAAATCTCAAACCGAGGTAATTTGTGACTCCTAGATTCTGGGCGAAAGGTCCTGCAGTTCCGATACGACTAAACGTGCTCTGCCACATCGCCCAAGCCATGTTGCGGGCATAAGGGACACGACTCCAATTTCCTCCTTGAACCGGGGCATTCAATGCCAAGGGCAGCACGCTCGAGTTCCCGGCCCGTCGCCAGAATGCCGCGTCGGTGTTGGGGACGATGTTAAATGCCGCCTCGCGTATCGGCGTCGCTCCACCACCGAAGTAGTTAGTGACGTTCAGTGAAATCTGGAATCTCTTGATGCTGTTGACCAACAAATCCACTTGGCCTGAGCTGTTGTAGGTCAGGGTGGTATTGATATTGGTCACGACCACGGTGGCATCACTGGACGGAGCGACCGCCAACACAGCACCGGCCGCAGTGGAGTATGCCAGCAGTTGCTTTTCGAGGTTCTTACTACTGTTACGCATCCAAATTCTTCTTCAAATGTGACGCGACACCTACCTTGTCTGAATGGCCTTGTCAAGATGATGTTTTGCCGGCTCAGCCACGGTGAACGCATTTAGAAGTTAAGGAGAGAGAGGCGGTATTGGTGTGACCAACTGGCGGCTTTTTGCTTGGCTCGGATGCCAACGTTGTATTGCT
>Ga0233425_10002563_pt1 | contig 35284 bp, 35 predicted proteins | sample Watercolumn_Towu_2_FD_181712 | JGI IMG/M metagenome (GOLD analysis project Ga0233425, IMG submission 181712) | Freshwater microbial communities from Lake Towuti, South Sulawesi, Indonesia - Watercolumn_Towuti2014_140_MG | ecosystem: Environmental > Aquatic > Freshwater > Lake | place...
TACCCACCAGTAATTTCCTTAACGACCTGGGACAAGAGATTTTCGGAAAACCTCATGAGATCCTCATAATTTGAGTAGGCCCAGTAGAACTCCAGCATAGTAAATTCCGGGTTGTGTTCACGGTCCATGCCTTCGTTTCTAAAATCTTTGGCAATTTCGTACACTTTTTCGAAGCCACCAACAATCAAACGTTTAAGATATAGTTCGTCGGAAATTCTAAGGTAAAGATTGGTATTTAAAGCATTGTGATAGGTTGTAAACGGGTTGGCGGTAGCACCGCCATATAAAGGCTGTAGTACGGGAGTTTCCACTTCCAAAAACCCTTCCTTGTCCAAAAGTTCTCGAAGTTTAGATACAACCCGGGACCGTAGTTTAAAGACGTTTCGGACGCTGTGATCTATGGCTAAATCCACATACCTCTGACGATATTTTTCCTCTACATCTTTAAGTCCATAAAATGAAGAAGGCAGGGGCCGGAGGGATTTAGAAAGCAGCTGAAAGTCCGAAACCTTTATGGTTAATTCCCCCGCGACCGTCTTAAAAAGCGTACCTTGGACAAACAAAAAGTCGCCAATATCCAAAAGGTCTAGGCGGTCATAATTTTTTGACCCTAAAACGTCCTTGCTTAAAAATAGTTGGATTTTACCCGATTCATCCTCCAAATCGGCAAAGGTGGAACCGCCATGACCACGGATGGAACGCAAGCGCCCGCAGACTTCCGCCCTGGATTCCAAATTCCGACCGCGGACAGCTTCCACAGGTTCACGATGCACCTTTGGCTGGGGAAAAGCTGGCGTCCCCAAATCTTTTAGTTTATTGAGTTTCTCCAACCGTATTTTCCTAAGTTCCGAAAGCGGTTCTCCCATAGGGCTATTCTAGAACAAAAGGGCGCTAGTTAAAAGGGTTAATGGATATTTAAAACGGTATAGAAAAGCCTGCCGACTGGGGCTTCAACTTCTATTTTGTCCCCAATCTTTTTGCCAAGGAGGGCTTGGCCAAGGGGCGACTCGTGAGATATTTTATTTTGCACCGGGTCCGCTTCTAATTCCCCAACGATTTCGTATTCCATTTCGGCACCTTCCAAGTGAAGACGCACGCGGCTACCCACATTAACACAGTGGTCTTTGGAAGTTGGATTTTCCACAACCTCCGCCTGCCGAATAACTTCGGAAAGCTCATCAATCTTTCCTTCTATGTAAGCCTGCTCTTCCAGAGCAGCCTCGTATTCGGAATTTTCGGTAATATCGCCAAGCTCCCGAGCGGATTGAATTCTTTGCGCAATTTCTTTACGCTTGGCGGTCTGCAGTTCGGAAAGCTCCTTTTTAGCTTTGGCCAAACCCTCTGCTGTCATAAAAACTTTATTGTTTACGTTATTTGTATTTTTTGTTTTGTTTTCGTTTTTCATAATTTTCCCAAAAAAACAACCCACCTTACTAAATTTGCTATTTAACTTTTGAGCGTGGAACAAAATTTCAAGTCTTAAGATAGATATCGTGGAAAGAACCATTGCATTAAAGGTCAAAACGCACCCCTTGTCAATATGTGTATCTTATAGGCCTCTATGCTGAGGCAGACCTGAACAAAAAGGACCCTTTTGGGTCCGCCACTAAAGCGTTTTCTCGCTTTCTGTTACTTTAGGGTCACTTATTATCCGGCCAAAACAAGTCCCTGTCAACTTTATTAATGTTATAATACGAAGGGCTAAAAATGCTTGACCAGCCGCCATCGTCTAGAGGCCTAGGACGCCAGGTTCTCATCCTGAAAATCGAGGGTTCGACTCCCTCTGGCGGCACCAATTACTTTCTACCAACTAAAAGTTCAAACATTCCAGAAGGAACCCGTCTAAAATAAATACCTGCCTTGGCTAGACCCCTGGAAATTGACCATCAAACCGGTGCTCTAATACCAATAAATCATTTCTACTTTTGTAGATTAAATGATCACCCTAGACACATTCTCTTTGTTATTTACTTTGAGGGGTAGAAGATCAGCAAAAGAAAAAGGAGGACAAGGAATGTTAAAAAAGATAAGGAAGTGAGTTTAAGGACCGGATGGCTCCCAAAATTCAGCTGACTCCCCCACCTTTTGGAAAGTTTGTGGATGATAATCAACGATATAGTGAGCCCAACAACAAAACCTGTTAAGGAATATGCCACACCGTAAGGGAGAAAACCTAAGGCCTCCTCTCCATACGAATCCGTTACAGTTGAAAATAAAGAATCGTAAGCAATCTTAAACCCTGTAAAGAATCCTGCTAACGTTAAAACAAGAAATAATAGTGTGGAACTTAGGTAATACTTAATGTTCATACTCGTTGTGTCTAGCAACCATCGACGTTTTCCCTGTTTATTAGACACACAATCCTATCTTTGGAATTCTGATTAGTCAGTAACGTTGAGTGCAACGTCTTTAAGTTAGTTAAATCAGACAGCTGAAACTCTGCGGCTAAGGTTGAGCCTGATTTGCCAAATCTCATGTTCACTTTAACATTATCATTATACGCAAAGCTCTTAGATTTCGTAGACCAGCCAGTGTAACTGGCGCTGTTCGATAAAATGATACCATCCCCCATATCTATTTTTTTATCAAAGCTTTTTCCGAATAATTTCTGACTTAGAGTCATATTAATGTCGCCATAAATAGAATACAGTTCCAAACCACTGATAACTGTTTTATTTAAACCGTTTGGCCCTTCCAAAAAATCGGAGGTTGGGACTAGTTGCCGATAAACAACACTAGTTCTATCTAAAGGCCTATCTTTCCTTGTTAAATTGATTGCGTCGAACATAACGTTAGTCAACGATTTTTCTACCACTGGACCCAAAACGGGAAAGGATTTGATTCCAGCATCAACCCCCATCGGCCACGCACCCTTAAACGGGGCGCCAACAGCGATATACCTTCTAATCTTGTGATTATCTCTGTGGGTTACTAAATATTGTCTAGTTACCAAATTCCCCAAAGAATGGGCCACAATATCCACCCGGCCGTTGCCGCCCTGTGATTTATGAAGATTGGAAAGGGTGTTAACGGAGGCCTCCATTCCCTGAGCAATTTCCCGCACGTCCCCCTGGTAGTTATAATAATTAACTCGCTTTAGCGGATCATAGATGTAACCGTAGGAATATAAATGAATGTATTCCCTGGGGTAACCCAAGTCCGTGAGTAACTTGACGTAGTTTCTATTTTCCGCATCCGATTCAAAATTGGTTGGATCCCCGCCCAGACCGTGAACAAAAATGACAGGGTGGAATTTAGGCTGGTTGTTAGTTACTGGTTGCGGGTTGTTAGTTGCAATAGCCGGAAAGTGGGGACCGCCCCGCTGAATAAAGGTGGTAAAAAGAATTTTTCGGCCGGCCATATAATAATCACGATCCTGCAAAGTCGTGGAATCGTGGTAACGGGTAAGACCGTCGGAAATTCTGGAAGATTCCGGCACAAAAAAGAGGTTTGTGTCGTCGGTAAGGCACTCTAGAACAGCCGTGTAGGTAGCCCCACCAGAAATGCTAACGTCCAAGGGGAAAAAGACTTCAAAAGTTGGCTGGGCGCCGCCGCGGGCAATTACGGCCGTGTACGTTGGGGCGATACGAGTGATTATCGATTGGTGACTGCCATCTAGAAAAGAAAAACGGAAGAAATCGGGAGAAAACCTGGCCTCATTATTTCCCGGAACGAAAACGTAGACGGAAAGTCCGGAAAGTTTAAAGGTGTCTGGGTGCGTCAGCTGAAAGGATCTTCCCTGCGACCTAAAACATGGGTGAGTAGCATCCTGAAAGTCCGTATTCTCCTTTTCTACATCCAGCCCGTTCTGTTCCGGGTAACGCAGATAACGGTTGTAGATGGAGGCGGCCTGGGCGGGTGGAGAAAAAATCAAGAAGTAAGAGGTAAAGAGTAAGCTAGGTAGAAAAAATCTGGCAGGCATAGCTAACAAATTCAATTTATCATTCTGCCCTAATTTTGTATAATTAGAATCGTGAAACCGTTACCAAAGTATTCCGTTTTTTTTCTCTCCATCCTCTTTATTCTGGTCGGGGTTTTTATAAAGCAGCAGATGGGTTTTGAAGGGCAAAACTTACCAGGAGTTGTGGCCGGGGTGCAAACCAACATGGTTGGTACTCTTTACCCAGATATTCCAATTTACCCAAACTCAATAATTGCCAGCATTCTGGAAAAGAATAACACGGTAGTCGTTTCCCTAGAATCTAAAGATGGTCCTGACAAAATTATGGAATACTATCAAAACTTCCTACTGGAGTCTAACTGGAGTGGTGGTCCCGTAAGTTTTATAAAAGGAGACAAAAAACTTTCGGTTGCGGTTACCCAGAACCAAACCGAAAACCAAACGGCGATCGTTCTAAATTACTCTTTTGTTCCTACCAAATAAACCGCCTGCCAAGGCCGATAATTGCTAATAAATTTGTCTGTGTTTACAACCTGCCCACCGCGCTCAACCACTCTTTCAAAAATCACGGTGGAACCTGGGGCCGACCAGTCCACTTGTTTGGTAATACCCTTTTCTAGAGTTGGGTCGTCCTGGTATTTAGCCTCAGGGGCGGGAGTGTAGTTACTAATTTTCGGGCCGGTTAGTTTAACCGTGCGCCCGTCGCTGGTTCCATAGATGTTAAAGTAAAGATTCTGCCCTTCCAAATCTATTTGGGAAGTAATTAGAATATAGCCCGGAGTGTCGTTTTTAAACTTCAAGTCAACCGTGGGTGGGTAAACAGTAGCGTCCAGTCCCACCGGAGAACCACCCTCTTCGTAGTAGTGAACCCGGTAGGCGTGGGCCGTTCTTGTAACAATAGGCAGTCCGGCATCTAGAGCTGCCCTAAAAACGGTGGTGGAAACCTGGCAGACTCCCCCACCTGTTCCCAAAACAGTCCGGCCTTCGGAAATTATGTAAGCGTAATCGTAACCGTTTTCCGCGGAAATTTCCCCAACCGCGTCAGAAAAAGAAAAGTTCCCGTCGGGCGGCACTAAAGTTCCACTAACGCGGGAAGTGGCAATTTTAATGTTGGTAATACGTCCCGGGATGGAACCGGCAAAGGCGGACTGCCCTCGGCCAATAAGTTCCTTTATTCCGTATTTATTGCCGGAAATGGCGGCACTAATTCTTCTTGTGGGAACTAAAATTTTGGCCAAGCGACCCGCGAGCAACTCCCGAGCTACATTCCTGGTAAGGGCGTCTTTATCTACTTCGAGTCCGTCTTCTCCAGGAGTAAACTTTGTTAGCTTGTTGCCTTCGACTTCAAAAGAAACCGACTTTGCCGGACGATTATATTTAGCACTAACTTCCTCCACAAATTGGGCCACAGACGTTTTACTGGCACTCACCGATGCGGATTTAAAGTCCAAAAGTTTTAGAAATTCGGACTCCGTCATTTTTGTTTCTGCCTTCCCCAAATAAACCGACGGTCGACCGTAAATTAGCTGGCTGACCTTTTTATACAAAGGTGTTAACTGTGATTCCGTAATCTGCGGAGCATAAGTTGGTAAAACTAAAATCGGATTTTCTTCCTGCCTTAAAAGCGCGTCTAAAATAAATTTATTTAATTCACTAAAACCTACTTTTAAACCGTTTCGCCCCGGTTCAATGTAGAGCTGCCCAGAGTACACAAATTGTGCGTCGCGGCCAGCTAGACTTAGGTAAAGGCTACCAAGCTTTTCCTCCCAAACGGATTCGTCCAGAGTGTAGGCCGGGTAAACTTTGCGACCATAAATTAATGACTTTAGTTCCTCTTGCAAATCCACTAGTATTTTCCCGCTACGGCCCACGTTGTAGGCCTGAAAAACGGTATTTGGAATGTTGAAGCTTAGTCCCAAATCAACCGGCCGCAGAGTTTTTTTGGTAACCACAAAATCAAAGTTCACTTCTTTTTCTAAAGCGCTCTGCAAGGCTACACCCGTTTTTTCCAAAGCTTGTGAGGAAGAGAGTCCGGAAAGATTGCCCACCCCATAAACGGTAACGCCAGGAATAATTTTTCTGGCAAAAAACAGGTGAAAAAGAAAAAAGCACAAAGAAAAGGAGAAAAACAAGCAAAGAAGGAGGTACGCGGCTCTGCGATAAACCAGCTTAAGACTCTCGGGTGTCATGAACTTGTCTTTTGCGAGACGGGGAAATTAAGTATTTGTTGGGGTCCAGATCCAAATCGACGTACTGGTCCGCCGCCTCAATTAAACGCGCGGAAGTCGTTCTGCCAAAGGCAATGACTTCCACTTTACAACCCTTATTGGCTTTTAAGTACTCCACCATTGGCACATAGTCGCCGTCACCAGTGACCAAAACAATAACGTCCACTTTTTCCGAAAGAATAGTAGCGTCAATGGCCAGTCCCACATCCCAATCGCCTTTTTTCATACCACCCGCAAAAACCTGCAAGTCCTTACTTTTAACTTCAAAACCGGCCCTTTCTAAGGCTTCAAAAAACTTTTTTTCGGCCTCTATTTCCGCTCGAATGACGTAGGCAAAGGCACGAATTAGCTGACGCCCGGAAACAGATGTCTTTAGGACTTCACCAAAATTAACAAATCCGCCGTAAAGATTTTTTGCGCTGTAGTACATGTTGGCCACGTCCACAAAAACGGCCACCCTTTGGTTTATATGTATAACTTGCATATTAGACCTAGTACCTATTGACCTTCGGACTTGGTAGGTCTTGTTAGGACTAAATAAATTATATCCAGTATTCCAAAAGTATTAATCATGAAGAGCAAAACGAACCAGATTTTTTCACCTGCCTTGGCCGCCCGCCACAGGGCCAAACCCTTCCAAAAAAGAGACCAAGCTAAAAGCAGAGGAAACCAGGGCGAGCTAAAAAGTGGCAGGTTTTGAAGCTGTGAAAGGTCGGAAACGTTCATTATTTTGATGGTACAATAAATTCATGGAAAATACTAATAAAAGGTCGGGGGTCGTGGTCCTGGTGGGACGCCCCAACGTGGGTAAATCAACTTTGTTGAACGCTCTAATGGGAACTAAAGTTTCCATTACGTCCCCCAGTCCCCAGACGACACGCTTTAACATTCAGGCGGTGTTAAACGAGGAACGCGGACAAATAATTTTTACGGACACACCAGGAATTTTTGACCATGTCCAGGACAATACTATGGCCAAAGTAAACCAGCAGGCAGTCAACGCGGTTCGGGAAGAGGTAGACCTGTTAATCTACGTGGTGGATGTAAGCCGCGCCCGTGGAACAGAAGAAAATAGGGTACTGGGAATATTGCGGAAAATAGACAAACCAAAAATTATGGTCCTAAATAAAATTGATATTAAAAACCGCGACTTCCGTGCCGACTACGAGTTTATAAAAGACGAAATTCCCAATTTTGTGGAGGTGTCGGCCCTGGAACACACTCACCTAAAAACTCTCCTTTCTAAAATTTTCGAAGCCCTGCCGTTACGAGAGTCTGTGCTGCCGGAGGAACTAACCACAACGCCAATTCTAAACATGGACAGCAAAAAGTTTATGGAAGAGTTAATTCGAGAGAAGGTCTTTTTAAATACCCGCGAAGAGGTTCCCTATTCCACCACGGCCGAGGTGGAAGAAATTACCGAACGCGAAAACGGGGTTCTGTACGTTAAAGCTAAAATCTTAACTTCGCAGGATAGGTACAAGGGAATGATTATTGGTCGCGAGGGAAAAAATATTAAAGAAATCGGCCAAGCTGTCCGCAAGGAACTAGAGGTTTCCGGTAACCGCAAGGTTTTTGTGGATTTAACCGTGGAAGTGGACGAGCACTGGATGGAAAGGCTTATCTAAGATCATCTTCGCCAGGTAAATCGGAGATTTTTACGGGGATTTCGACTTGAGGTCTTTCGGAACTTCGGTGCCGGTCAGAAAACTCCCGACGGGGCCTGTCACCACTTCTTTGAAAATTAGTTCTTTCCGTAGGTCTTGCCGGCTGAGGACGGTTTTGCCTGACTTCCGCTGCGTATTTGTCACGTTCAGCGGGATCCACAAAAGTCTGAGCTCCAACTTCGTCCACAAAACTCACCATCCGGCCAACCGTACCATCTTTGAGCTCTACTTTATTGCCTCTTGGGTGAACTTCTTTAGGGTTGCTTAAAAGCCGGCCGACAACGCCGGTAGTCAATTTACCGTTTTCGTAGTTCCTTTTTTCTATAACATTTACCTTGTCTCCCACCTTCGGCAGTCGATACGCCATACCCTATAATTATAGCAGGTGTTCCAACCCGAGTCAATGCTATGGGATTTACGAATAGAAGTTGCGCTCCCAAGTAAACTTCTTAAGCTCCTGTAACAACCTATTTGACAACTTGCGGCCGTCACAAATCATGGCATTGGCAAGGCAGTGTGCTTCACTCCTCATACCGGGAATAACCGTGGAAACCTCGTCAAAAGATAGGATGTACCGCAAGGCTAGTTCGGAAAGATCTTGGGCCTCGTCTCCCAAAAGCCCCTTAAGCTCATTGATTCTCTTAACCAGTTCCGATTTTCTTTTACCGCCAAAATACCCGGATCTAAAATCCCCTGGCGGAAAAACGGTCTCTTCGTTTATATTGCCAGTAAGTCCACCCTCGTCCAAGGGAACTCTGGCAATAACTCCAACGTTATGTTCTTTGTAAAAAGGAAACATGGCCGTTGGCATTTGGTGAAAGATGTTAAATATTAGTTGGACGGAAGAAATCAAACCGGTCTCGATTGTTTTTTTGCAATTGTCCGGCTGGTAATCGTTTAAGGAAAGGCCCCAAAATTTTACTTTGCCCTCTTTGGTCAGATCCTGTAAAGCGTTTTTCCATTCATCTTCCTCTACAAAACTGTCCTGCCAGACATGGAACTGCATTAGGTCTAGACAGTCAATATTTAAACGGGACAGAGAGTCGTTGACCTTCCCCACAATCCAATTTTTTGGAAAAACCTGCGAAGCCACAACACCTGGGCGTGCCGGCCATGTAAAGTTCATCGGCGGAACTTTGGAGGCAATATAGACTTTGTCCCGACCTACTTCTTTGGCAAACCGGCCCACAAGTTTTTCCGATTGCCCATCCCGGGTTTTTTGGTCGCCGTAAACCCAGGCAGTGTCATAAAAATTTACCCCCAAAGCGTAGGCCTTGTGCAAGGCTTTTAAAGATTCCTCGGCTGAAACACTTCCCCACATTCCCCCACCGATGCCCCAAGCACCGAAGCCCACTTCGGAAACTTTAAATCCAGTCTTGCCAAGGATTCTATACTTCATAAAACCATTATTGTCGCCGGCGTCACAGCTGTCAAAAACCGGCGGTTCTAAGAACGATATAAGTAACAGAAAACCCCAAGGCCGCTCCGGCTACAATCTGGGCCGGAGTGTGATGCTTTAAAAAAAACCGGTGGAGCGCCACTGGCGGCAATATTAAAAATAAGGCAAGGGCCTGATCTCCCTTTACCATGTAGGCTACCGTCGCAATTGATGTTAAAACCAGGAGGTGCCCGCTTATTTTCCAAATAAAAGTTATTGCGGTCATAAAGAGTATTTGAGTAAAGACAAGGAAGTTAAGTGCCGTAATAAGCCCGGGCGCCGAAAGGATGACGGCATCAAAGTAATTGGTTAGGGACAAAAACAACACAAGCCCCATAAAAACCAACCTCTCCTGTTTGTCGCGCAAATCCACATCAGAAATAAAATTCCGGCTTCTAAGCCAAAAAACGGCCATCGTGGGAAGAAAAACTAAGTTTAATAAGAAAACTAGAAACCATTTAAACGAGGTAACGTGGGAACCTTGTAAAAGCCAGAAAGTTATAAGGATTAGAGGAACTACGAGAATAGGGATAGAAAGAATTGACGCAAACTTACGCACTCGTAAATTCTACAAGAAAAACAGGTCTAACAAAAGCTAAACCCCGGTTGAGCCGGGGTCTAGACTTTGGAAAATCTATCCTTTAATAGCGGGGTCTGCGGTCTCTATCGCGCCCGAATCCGCCGCTTCTTCCACCACCTCCACCAAAACCTCGGTCCCCGCTGCCACCAAATGAAGGACGGGGAGCTTGTGGCCTGGCTTCGTTAACAACCATAGCCCGACCATCTAAATTGTAATTGTTGAATTTAGAAATAGCTTCGGCAGCTTCAGATTCCGTGCTCATTTCCACAAAACCAAAACCTTTTGACCTTCCGGTTTCACGGTCAATGATGATAGTTGCGGATTCAACTTTACCAGCTTGAGCGAAGAGTTCTTCCAGCTGAGCCTGGGTTACAGAGTAAGCAAGACTTCCAACGAATAATTTTTTAGCCAATTAAATCACCACCTTCAAAAAACAAACGTTCACCAACAACCGTGGTGTTTAGAACTCAAACCTGCTCATTAAACAAATACTGCCAGACAGTTTGGAAAGGCACACAAAATTCTACTTAATGGATTAGAATGCTTTAACCGTAACTATCAGAGGTACTAACGCTAACAAGCAGATTAGAGGCCTAAAGCCTTGCTGCTTAACCTTTGAACACTACATTGTAGCACGTATTCACAATTGTGCAAGGGCTTTTTTAATTTTGGGTTCTAGAGCAAATCTAGTAACTCTTTTTCCTTCAACTACAACCTTTTCCAAAAACATATCCTTTGGCCGAGCCCACAAATATTTTTCCGAACGATCAACTCTTTGGTAGATAACTAGCTTGTCTAAACACTCGCTATGTTTAGCTAGACCAACAACTTTATAAACGTGGCCCTTATAATGTCTATAAATACCACCAATAACTATATCTTTCATAACTAGGGTACTAAGGCGGAAAGGGCTAAAAAGGTCCAACCAAGAATGCTCATAAGCAAGGGTATGATGTCCTGAAAGAAAAACATAGCCAGGAGCTGCCGCCTAAAATGAAAGTCCTGCGAAAAAATTTGGCCGAGCCAGTCGCTCTTTAACTCCTTAAAAATGACTTTTGTGTATTCAAACTGCAAAATTAGCATTAGGCAACCCAGTAGAAGAAACACCACCCGCCGCCTGGGTTTTATAATTAAGAAGAAAAAAGCAACCAAAACAAGCGCGATTAAGAAGACCAACGGGTCGTTATGCTCGTAGAATCTAATAGTGGCTAAAAATATTTTCTCTAACATACTTAAAGTGTTTCCCAGACCTTCCTAATAATACCTATCCCTTTAGCGTGCTTCTGGAGCCCCGGGTGGCCGGCTATTAATTCGTCGAACTGCTGTCGGGTAAAAAAACCATATTCCGAAACTTCCGCCGAATCGATCTTTATGGCTTCCCCATTGTATCTTGTTAAAAACCAGTACATAAAATGGGTCTCATTAGAAAAACTTTCCAAAACTTTATCCACATATACAGATTGTAGCCCTAGTCCTAATTCCTCCTTAAGCTCCCGGTTGGCGGCTTCCTGTGGACTTTCCCCCTTAGCAACATGGCCGGAGCAAACTTCCCACTGCCCGGGGTCAAGTTTTTTAATAGAGCTTCTTCTTTGAAGTAATATTCGTTTACTGGAGTCAAAAATTGCGTGGGCCACCTCCCGGTGAATTAAACTAGGATTTAGGTTGGCCCTGCTCTTTTCTACCTCACCGATTACTTGGTCGTTTTCGTCTACCAAGTCCAGAATTTCATCGCCAGCCTTGTTCTCCATCATAACAAGTGATTAAACTCGCCTCTCCAAAACCTCTTTGCCATTTTGTAAGATTCATTGTTATAAGGAACGCCGGTGGCTAACAAGTCATCTAACTCGACTTCATTTAATAATTGGGCCTCCTCAACCTCATCCTTCTCAACAATTATTTTCTGCCCTTCGTACTTTCCTATGTAACGGTAGGTGAAGTGGGTTTCGTGCGGCCGCCTGACTAATACCTTTTCCACAAACTTTAACTGCGCATCAAAACCGACTTCTTCTTTTAATTCTTTGTGGGCCGCTTCTAAAGGTGTTAGGCCCTTGGTTACGTGTCCTGCGGCTGTAATCTGCCACTCGCCGGGAGCGACAGACTTTTTGAGACTTCTCCTTTGAAACAAAATCTTTTTATCAAAAGAGTACAAAAGAATGCCGGCTTCTCTGTGTAACAATTTAGGATTCCGGTTGGCGTCTCTTTTTATAACTTCGCCAACCACCTTATCTTCTTCGTCCACTAAATCCAGAATTTCTTCCGGTATATCTGTTTTTTCTTCCATAATTAGAATTCGTATTGAATGACCCCACCAACTGGCAGGTCTATTGTGTCGTATTCTTCCACGGACTTTCCCGCCTTGTTCAAAATTGCCATCACAATTGGCCCCTGATGCCCAACGATGGCTATTTTTTGGTATTTATTTTGACTCTTCATATCATAAAGGAAATCGAGAACACGGTCGCCGCAATTTTCTAAAGTTTCCGCCCCGGCCCGCCAGTATTCCATTTTTACGTACTCCGCGACGGGAACCCCCGTGTACTTTCCGTGGTCGTGTTCTAAAAGCCGGTCATCATAAATAATAGGAATATTAAGCTTTTCAGAAATAATTTCGGCCGATTGTTTTGTACGAAGCAAGGACGAGGCGTAAATTGCTTCGATTCCCAAACCTTTCAACTTATCCGCTGTTGCCTCTATTTCTAATTTTCCTCTACTAGTGAGCGGGAAGCCCGGAAGCCTTCCATACTTGACGCCCCCAGGATTCTCTACCTCCCCATGACGAACAAAGTAAATAATCATGGTTTAATGGTAGCATAATGCTAACCAAACCCAGCTTGACTGACCACGTTGTATTAATGGATAATATAGATATCGTGAAAAACAGAAAGAACACCATTATTTTTGCGCTGGCCCTAGTCGGTTTTTTAATTGCCGCCTACCTTTCTAAACAATATCTCTTCAATCAAACCGTCATTTGTTTAACCGGCGGCTGCGAGAAAGTCAGACTTTCACCACTTTCAAAAATTTATGGTATCCCCGTCCCCGTCTTTGGTCTGGCAGGCTATACTCTAATCGTCATTATGGCCTTCCTAAGAACGTTAAACGCGGAGCTCGAGAAGAAACTTTTAAAGCCGATTTTCGTAGTGGCCTTGGGCGGTCTCCTGTTTTCTGCCTACAATAATTTTGTGGATTGGTTTATCATTAAGACTTTCTGCCAATACTGCTTCGGTTGCCTGTTGATTATGATTGGGCTTGTTGTCGCGTCCAAGCTGGAAATGAGAGATTCCCACTGTAAGTGTTGTGATCCAAAACCTGCAAACTAGTCCTTTCCATTAACCATGTATGAGTGGCGACACAAAGATACTTTTGGTAATTGCGGCTCTTACCGCTGGCGTCATCGGCTTTATCGTTATAAATTCCGGCTCCGCCACCCAAAGTTATGATCCGGCGATCATTAACCGCGGCGGGGTAGCCACCGGTAGCGCTACACCAAAGGTAACCCTAACCGAATTTTCTGACTTTTTTTGTCCGGCCTGCCACGCGGTTAACCCCACAGTTGACCAAATAATTCAGAAGGACGGTGACCGTGTGAAACTGGTGTACCGGCACTTTCCATTACCCCAGCACCCGCTGGCCTTTAAAGCGGCTCAGGCGGCGGAAGCGGCTAACCTTCAGGGTAAGTTCTGGGTCTACCGCGACAGACTTTTTGACGAACAGGAAAGCCTTAAAGACAGTTCGTTTGAAACAATCGCGGCATCCTTAGGCCTGGACGTGGCAAAATTTAATAAAGACATAAACTCGACCGAGGTCATCAAAAAGGTTCAGCTGGACGCAGATGATGCTAAAAAGCTTAACCTGCCAGGCACTCCCTCATTTTTTATTAATGGGGAAAAAATAGAACTTGCTACCTATCCGGACCTAGTTAAAGCGGTGGAGGACAAATTAATTCAGAAATAAGCAGTATCTCCATAAGTAATAATTAAATCGTCTGTGCTTCCGTGTCTTACCCCACTTAATTTTTACTACTTCCAGTTTCCTGCCTAGCCTTGTAATCGTTCCCTATTGTTACCAAGATATCATAAGATTCCCCGTTTGGTTCCTTATACTTCAGGTTGGAGGTTTCAAAAACGTTTTGTACCCGCCGCAAGACCTTGCTTTCAATTTTCTGGTTAAAAACTGTAATCTCCGTATTTTCTAAGCCCCTCTTTCCTGAGTACGTCCCAAAAGTTAAAACGTTTAAACCGTTAGCTCTTAAACTACCGGCGGAGATTTCACTTAAAGAGGCTAAACCCGTACCGTTTACTATTTGAATTATGGGCATAGTTAACCGACTTTCCGGGTCTAAGAATGCTCTAATACCGGCCTGAAAAGAAGCCCACTGACCGACGCCATCTTTTGATGTCAGGATGTACTGACCATCGGGGGAAAATCCGACTTTTAAAAAGTTGTCAGTGGATATCGCCAAACTGTTAATCTTATAATCCCCAACGGCTGTTGCTTGTGGTATAAGATCTTTAATGTCCAGGGCATTAATGTCTGCACTTAGACTGCTGCTAAGCGTCGTAATAAATCCCGGAATTTTCGGGACGAATCCAAGACTTAGAACCTTTTCCTTTATGGCGAGGATAACGTTTTTTTGCCTAATAGAGCGGCCAAAATCGCTCCCGTCCTGAATAGAATGACGGGACCTCACGAATTTTAAGGCCGTGGCACCGTCCATACGGACTACGCCCGCATCAAAATGAAGGCGCTCATAGCGGCACGGGAAAGCCCGAACCGCCGAAACCGAAGCAATCTTTAGGAGATCCGGTAGCTCTTCCGGCCGGCGGCCGCAAAGGTCTGTTTCGCTTCCGTCAACCGGATACTCGAAATCGTCAAAAGTTTTTTCGACCTTAACATCTATGCCCCCCAAAAAGTCGATCGTCTTTTTAAATCCATTAAAATCGAGTGCTAGGAATCGAGCAATGGGAAGCCCGGTAACCTGCTCCACTACGAACTTTGCTAAATTTCCGCCGCCGACCCGGCCCTTAAATTCTTCTGCTTTATTTGGGTAACCGCGGTCGTCAACACCCAAAGCATATGCGGCGTTAATCTTCCAAAAACCGCCTTCCTGTCCTTTTGTTGGAATTTTTACCCAGAGGTCCCGAGGAAGGGAAATTAGGGTCGTCGTTTTGGCACCGGGGTCTACGTGGGCCACCAGCATAGAGTCAGTAAGATAAGTACCTTCGTGGGTACCCCCACCATAACCCATTAAAAGAACATTAAATGGCGTCTCCTCTCTAAAGTGGTCGGCCAGCGATTTTAACTCCTCCGATTTTTTTGTATTACTGTTGGAACCTACGGGAGGTACAGACTTTCCCGTAAAAAAGAACCAGCCGGTGCAAACGAGCAGGAGTATTAATAGTATAGTTAGGAACAATTTTCTGGCCATTATCTTCTCTGGGGAAATTATACCCTAAACGTTAGGTATCTTAGGCCCCGGGCAGGGCTTTACTTTACCACGATATTGACGGAATTTAGTTTTACCGGCTGCAGAGGTTTTGACTGCTCCCCCATCTCGTTTGGACCAACCGGGACAGACGCAATTTTGTCGACTACGTCTATTCCGGAAACAACGTTTCCAAAAATTACATAGTTTTTTGGTAGACTCGGGTTATCCTTTTGCATAATAAAAAACTGGCTGCCGTTTGTATTCGGGCCGGCATTAGCCATAGCTAAGGTTCCACGGCTGTATTCGCCACTAAACTTTTCGTCGTTAAACCTATAACCCGGACCGCCGGTACCATCGCCCTTAGGATCCCCGCCCTGAATCATAAAACCCTCAAGAACTCTGTGGAAAATGGTGTTATCGTAAAAATGCTTGGTAGCCAGAAACACAAAGTTATTGACCGTAGTCGGGGTCGTCTTAGGATTTAGCTGAACGCTAATTGTTCCTTCCGAGGTATCAAAGATGGCTGTGTATTTTTTGTTGACGTTAATCTGCATTGCAGGCGAGGCGGAATACTGCTCCTTCTGGGAAGACGGGGCGGCTTCGGGCGGCAGGCTCTGCTTGTCCGCCGACGGAGAGGACTGATCTGAAGGGGTAAAAACAACGACCGGCTCATCGCCCGTTTTATCTTGCGTAGAAGACCTGCCCAACAGTACAACCGCGCCAACAAGCAAAACGGCTATGACCAAAACGATAATGGATAATTTTCCCATAATCAAAATAAAAATACCCCACTTCGCTAAACCTACCTGTTAGCAGACAGAGCGGAGAGGGACAAGCAATGCAGATTCTAGCACTAATTACTAACTATCTGCAACCGAAAAACTGGCATAGTCCGCGATTGGCAGGTTATTGTTCTGACCATGGAAGCAGCTAAGAAAATGGGCTTTGTGGGAATTAAATCCTCCCGTCGCGCTCAGTAAATTTTAGCTTCTGCTTGCGATTAGAGAGGTAACTTTGGTAAACCAAATTTGCCAACCAGCCGATTAGCAAAATAATGACGAGGCTCAAAAACCCAACGGCCGTAACTTTAGGGAAACTATCTCGTGATAAAAAGGCGACCATGGTGCTAAGTACCCCGAGTGCGGTAATGAGAGTTAACGATTGTATGCTTTTATTAGTAGCCGCGCTCTGAATTTCTACGATTACCTGAATTGAAGAATTAACATAGTCGGAGGTCATCTTCCAAATCTCCTTAATGTAATCCAAGGTATCTTTTAGTACCTCAAAACGATATTGGAATAGACTATCCAAATGAACGTCAACCCCAGACTGAGACGAAATGGACTTTCTAGTACCAACGTATGAGCCCATCTGATTTATTCGGTTAGAAATTAAACTAATGGTTCCTTGGTAGCCATCCAGTTTCGTTCTTAGGTGCGGCACCTCCTTGGCTGTCAAATACCTTCTTTCCTTAATCTTTGCAATTTCTTCCCAGATTTTCCGGTGAATGTTTAAATACTTCTCCATCTGGTCTTTGAATTCCCTAAAAAATATCTGCATTTCCACCAAAGTAGCAACGGGAAAAAACCCCGGCTCTTTAGAAACAATAAATATGTAATCCTTAGTTTTGTAGACAGCTAAATTTTCGGACGAAATCTTGCTGTAAACAACCCCGTAGGTCTTTTCATCAAACTTGTAATTGTTGAATTTCGCATCGAAAAAGGAAACTACCGTCGGGTGGGTGGTTATAATATTAGCTAAAATTTTTGGCGTGGGTGCGCCCAAGGAGAAGATATAATTTATGGCAGGAGTAAGTTTATTCCAGAAGTACTGCTCCAGAGCAGCGGCCATTTTTTTTACGTCTTTAGACTCGGCCTCCAATATATAAAGACCGTCCTCGAAATACCTAATCTTTATTCCATCCTTTGTAACAGCGCTAACGTATTCTAAATAGTCGAATTCGCGTGCCACCTTTTGCAGATTTAACGCCCGGTGTAGCTTTAACAGATTTTCTCTGTCCAGAGGTAAATAGGAATTAGCGCTTAGAAAAAATTCGTAAATTTCGCTGAGATGGAGAGTCGTTCTTTGGTACCAACCACCAAAGGTAACTTTAAAAGTATTGGGCATTACTAGTAGTATAAAATTTTGTCTCCTTTTTTACAAAGCTAGAGTTACCTCCTTGCCAACTGAAACCTTATTTATATCAGCCCAGCCAGATACAACTTCCAGAACATACTGGACCGGCTCCTTTGGAAAAAATGTTTTCGGAAAAGTCGACGGAGAAACTCGGGCTGAAACGTCTACCACCTTGTAATCCGGTCCAACCCAAATAATGTCTATTGGAAAACTCATATTCTTCATCCAAAAACCGTAAATACCTGGATTCTCAAAAATGAACAACATACCGATGTCATCCCGTAGCTGGGCCCTACCGGACAGGCCCCTCTCTCTTTCCTCGAAAGTTTTGGCGACCTCCACTTTAATAGCCTTTCCATCTATTGTAACCAACCCCTGACCACGGGACCTATTTACATACAAAGCAGACAGGATGTGAACAAGGATACCCAAGAATATAATAGTTATTAGCACCCTACCCATTGCAAGCTCGTTTTAAATTACCTGACGTTTAAATTGTATAACCTTTGCTCGTTTTAGGTATAATTTATAAATGTTAAATGGACACGTAAACAAAAAGCTTCTTATATTACTGCTGGTAACCGTGCTAGTTCTTTCCGGACTTCTAGTCTCCTATAAAAGTGGGCACCTAAGCGCCTGGGAAAAAACGATTTTGGGTAAAAGCGTGAAAGCCGAGCCCAAGGACCCATACTTTGAATTCTTAGGCGAGGTCTACGACAAAATCAAGGAAAACTACTGGAGTAAGATCGAGGACGAAAAATTGGTTAACGTTTACAGATTAGCCACGGAGAGAGTAATTGGTAGACCACAGCAGGTAAACCCACCCAACCGGGAAGGGATAAAAAATATGTGGAAGGCTCTAAGTGCCACAGCAAGTGGCGAACTTAAAAAAGACTATGCGGCAAACATCGCCAACTTGGTCTTGGGTAATCTGGAACCGTTTGGCCGAAGCGGTCTTTACACGAGGAAAGATGAACAGGCCCTAAAAAATACCGTGCAAAATATTAACCCGCAAAAAGATCTTTACAAAGATTTAGGGCTACCGAAAGAAGCTAGCAGCGATGCTGTTAATAGGGCCTACAAGGAGCTAGCGGCGCAACTTTCAAAAGAATCTTCGCCTACGGCCAAAGAAAGGCTAAAGGAAATATCTTACGCCCATCAAGTGCTAACTAATCAAACAAATAAGCAGATCTACGATAAAACCGGTGGGGAGCCAACTGTTTTTACCGGGGTCTTAAACCCATATGTTGCCTATCTAAAAATAAAGCAGATGTCCCCAGCTACGCTACAGGAATTTGTTGACCAGGCTAACAGCATTAAGGACACGGACACTTTGGATTCTTTAATTCTTGACCTCCGGGGAAACATTGGGGGATCAATCGATATTCTTCCCTACTTTCTGGGGCCCTTTATTGGCCCGGGCCGTTACGCCTACGAGTTCTTCCATCAGGGAAACCTTGAACCTAACAAAACCGTTACTGATTGGCTTCCCAGCTTAAATAAATATAAGAAAGTCGTCATCTTAATTGACGGGAAAACACAATCTACGGCCGAGGTCATGGCTTCAACACTCAAAAAATACAACGTCGGCATCCTGGTGGGCGTAAAAACACACGGTTGGGGAACCGTTGAACGAGTCTTTAATTTAGCTAATCAAATTAGCACGGACGAAAAATATTCCATGTTTTTGGTTCACAGCCTGACCGTTCGTGACGACGGGAATGCTATAGAGGGGAGTGGCGTTGAACCAGTTATAAACACCTCAAACCCCAATTGGGAAAAAGAGCTTAACAAATACTTTAACTCCCCGACCCTCATAAATACCGTTAAAGACGTATTGAAAAAAGCTCCCTAACTTCTTCACACATGATCCGCCTCGTCGGCTTCGGCTTCGACCTTCGTCTTGTGGATAGTACCGTCTTTATGGTTGGCCGGACTGTAAATAGTATAAAGCTTTAGTTTATTAACAGCGGACTTATTGACTATGTTATGATTCGTCCCCGCCGGTACCAGAATGGCCCCACCATCGAAAACAACGCGCTCCTCTCCGTTGAGAATAGTCATAGCTTCTCCGGATTCAATCCTGAAAAACTGATCAACACCTTCGTGCACCTCCATACCAATTTCTTCCCCAGGGTTGAGGCTCATAAGTACTAACTGGCTGTGTTTGCCAGTAAAAATAACGTGCCGAAAATAATCATTGGACAAGGTTTCTTTTTCTATCTCGCCTACATAACCTATCATCTAGAAATCACCTCCCCACCACTAATCACTATGCCACAACGGCAGCGTCAAAACAAAGGTGCTGCCCTTTCCAACTATAGAGTCCGCAAGTCGTAAGTCCCCACCCAATCGCTTCGCCATGCTCTTTGAAAGATACAGCCCTAAGCCTGTCCCTTCGGGACGACCGGAGGAAGAGGATATCTGCTGGAACTTTACAAAGAGATTATCCTGCTCGCCCTTGGAAATCCCCACCCCAGTGTCCAGAACATACAGATTTAAGAGATTATTGTCCTCTCTGGAAAAAACAGTCACACTACCGCGTTCCGTAAACTTAATGGCGTTGTTAATTAGATTGGTTATTATTTCTGTGATTAAAACCGGATCTCCGCTAACCTGTTTCGATATTAGCTCCCCCTTAATCAACTGGATCCCTTTTTTGTCGGCCAAAACCTTAAGGTTGGCCACAACTTCCGAGACTATCTGACTTATATTTACACTCACCAGAGTGACATCCAAAGCTCCAGAATCAATTTTTGAAACTTTTAAAATATCTTCAACTAAATTTAGTAATCTTCCCACGTAATCGAACATTCGTGAAAGCACTGATTTCAACCCTTCGCCCAAAACCCCGTAGTCACCCTTAAGAATGATAGCCAGCCCACCTTTTACCGCAGTCATGGGGGCCTTAAGTTCGTGTGACACCATCGAAACGAATTCGTCCTTAGCCTGTTCCAACTGTTTTTCCTTGGTTACATCTCTAAAGGCGGCAACGACGCCAGCGACTCGGCCTTCAAATATTATTGGCGTGGCAATTATGGACACCGGAAAACGGGTACAATCTTTTCTAACATAATAAAAATCGCTGCTAATAATTTTTTCTTTTTTCGTCAATGCCTGAGTAAGGGGTCGGGATGTGGTTTCCACGGCCCTCCCAGTTTCGTCCTCCATTTTTACCACCTGGGTCCAAAGGGCGTTTGCAAGGTCCGGTAGGTCAAACCCCGTCATAGCCGAACAGGCCTTGTTCATTAGTAACAATTTTCCATTGGTATCCGTCGCGATGAGGCCTTCGCCAACGCTGTTAAGAATAGCTTCTTCCTTCGCCTTCTCCTGGAGCAAGAAATTTTGATATTCCTTAATATCTGTAATATCGGTACCGATTCCGCAAATTGCTCTAGGACGGCCAGATTCGTCTAAAAGCGGAAATTTTGTAACGAAGTAAGTGTGATTCAAACCATCCTCCTGACGAACCCTCTGCTCCAGACTTATTGTTTGCCCAAGGTCTAAAACGGCCCGGTCGTCCTTTGCCCAGCCATCTGCGACCTCATGCGGCAGGTAACCAACTCCAGTTTTTCCCAAGAGGGCGTCGCTCGCTATATGAAATACGGTTTCGAACCTCCTATTTACAAATTCAAAAAAACCTTCTTTATTTTTTATGAAAACCAAATTAGGACTACCGGCAAAAACAGATTTTAGTCTGTCCTGGCTACTTTGAATGTCCCGATTTTTAGTTTCGCGCTCCAGCTTGGATTTTTCTGACACTAAACTAAAAGCGGTAAATTCTCCCCGCGGAACGGGCGGGCTGACCACCTTGGGCCGCTCAGCCTCCAGAGTATCTAAATAAAGAGAAACCACCCAAACCAAAAATACAGTCACCGTTGAAACACAACCTATAAAAAGAAATAAACCAAAGGTGCTGTCGTACAACCCGGCGCGCTCACCCACCAAAGTCAAATAACCGCCCAAGATAATTAATAAGACGAAGGGCGGAATAAAGAGTCTGGTGATAACACCGCCGACGCTTTCCCTGACAAGAAGTGCAAGTACTCCGTCCTCTGGACGAAGTAACAAAATCGACACAGACAAAAGAGTAATGGCAAAAGGTACGTATAATCCAGGGCCCAAATTCACCTGGAGATTGTAGAGATTACTAATTCCAAATAGCCGACTCAGCAAAATAGCGCCATAAAACGCAAATATCACAATACTTATAAGTTGGGAGAGTTTCTTTAAACCAGGTAATAAATGAATAAATACGGAAAAACTGACTAGTATCAGGCTCAAAGAAATCGTTGACGGAATACCGTATAGGTTCATTGAAACAAAAAGTTCATCGACTCGTATAGCCCAGGCATAACCGACTAAGCTGGCCTGAATTCCCCAGCCAGTGAAAGAAATGAAGCTAAGCAAGAAAATGACAAGGCTAACTAAGTAAATTATTATGCGTAAGAGACTGTCTCTACCCTGGGTATTCTGCAAAAGTATGGTAGAAAGACTACACATAAATAGAATGAGTACCGTGACCGGTTCCGTGGTAACAGGTCCGGACGATAAACCTGGAAACCGAACCCCCGTAAGTAGAAGTAGGGAGGAAAATAACACTAGTGAGGCAAGTAGCCCAGTAAAAAAACGCAAGATTAATATGGCGCGTGCGCTGTAAGGAGTGATTGTCCCATCAGTACCAACACATTCCGCGGAACCCCTAACTACAGGGCTAGAGCTGCTTGGCAAAAACATCATTTTCTATCATCATATCAGGAAATACGTCACCCAGCTCCTAAGTTACTAGGAAATAAGTGAAACGGAAATGGCCCCTGTGGGACAGATTTCGACGGCGCTACTAACCTGTGCGGACGCAGCTTCTTGAACTTCAAGGACAACCTCTTCATTTCCACCTATCTTGGCATCAATTCCCCTTAAATGGACCTCGCCTCTTTCGTTTTCCACAAAACGCTCGTTATCTTCTGGGACACACGAAGCACAGTTTATACAGGCATCCCTACTTAGCATCACTCTTATTTTGACCTTATCCATCTTCTAAAGGCTAAAACCCTGATCTGGAAAGAAAATCCTGACGGCTTCGCTAACGTTGGAAACAAAGTGCACGTTAACATTATTCTTGATTTCCTCAGGCACCTCCTCATCAAAATCGTTTTTATTAGTCCTTGAAAGAATAAATGTTTTGACACCGGCCTGGTAGGCCGCGCCTATTTTTGACTTAATACCGCCCACTGGTAAAACATTTCCCAAAAGGTCAACCTCTCCCGTCACGGCAAAGCTTTGTGGGATTTGCAGATTTTTAATGGCCGACAACAAACATAAAACAATAGCTACACCAGCCGACGGACCATCCTTCTTTACAGAAGTATCGGGGCAATGAAGCAAAAGATCGTGCCTACTAAAAAAGTCCTCTTCCATACCAAACTCCTTGGAATGGCTCTTAATATAACCTTTCGCCACATCGATTGACTGCTTAAAAACATCCATTATAGATCCCGTAATTGTATCCTTTCCATTTCCTGGCAGAATCCTTATTTGGATTGATCCACGCCCCCCACCAACAACAGAGCCGGTATCGTCTTCCCTTGCCCAGAGCATATTTATTTCTCCAACAACCGACGCGTTTGGGTCAAAAGACGAGCTACTTTGTGAATCGATCTTAGCGAACTGCCCTAAGTTGCTTAAAGTTATCTCAAAGGCCCGACTTTCGGTGTGCCGGACCCCGCCCTCCATTTTATCCAAAACAAATTTGTGTATTATTTTAATGAGCGTGCGTTCAACTCGCCGCATACCACCATCAAATTTAAAGGCCCCCACAATTTTCTTAACAACATCATCGGAAATTACCAGATCCGAGTTACTTAAACCGCTCTCGCTAAGGATTTTCGGGATTACAAACCTTTTGGCAATTTCGAGCTTCTCGATCTCTGAATAAGGCTCTATTTGAATTACCTCCAACCGGTCCCGAAGAGCCAGAGGTAAACCGGCATAATAGTTAGCTGTGGATACGAACAGAACTTTGCTAATATCTATGGGCATGTCCAAAAACGAATCTTTAAACTCGTTATTTTGATTGGGATCAAGAATTTCCAAAAGGGCTGCTTTTACTTGGTCGCCTCTATGCCCACCAATTTTATCTATCTCATCAAGGATAATAATGGGATTCATTGATTTAACTTGAATCAAGGCCTTTATGATTTGCCCCGGCTCGGCCCCAATCCAACCTCTCCTCTGCCCACGCAGTACCGAAACGTCGTCCATCCCACCTAGGGCAATAGACACCGACTTGCGACCCAAAACTTTTGCGATGTTCTTTGCAAAAAGCGTCTTCCCAACTCCCGGAGACCCAATTAAACAAAGTACCAATCCAGTAAAATCGCCCTTCTTCTTAGCAGTCACCGCCAGATGCTCCAAAAGCCTAGCTTTAGCGTCCCGCATACCGTACTGGCAATCATCTAGTTGGCCCCTGATTTTCTTTATGTCCAAAGCGGCGCCCTCACATTTACCCCACGGGATAGAAACCGCAGTTTCTAAATAGCTAATGAGACTGGCACGCTCGCCAGTTTCTACAGTCATTGACTCCAGATGGTCAATCTTTTTACCAAGGGTCTCTCTTTGATCGTCGCTCATACCAGTAACCGTTTCCAGAAATTGGCGATATTTTGTGACATCAACGACAGAAGACTTGGTTCGCGTTACCTGAGGTTTCGAAGGCAAACTAGATACGACCTTATTATTTAGGTCAAAACTAAAGTAGTATTTGTCTAGAAGGTCTATAATGATTTCCACTCGCTCACTGATATTATTAGACTGAGAATATTTTAGGGCCGCTTGCTGACTAATCTGCCTCTGGACGGTCAGAAACTTTGCTGTTGCGTTCAGCAGGTCCTCTATAGAGTCGACATTATAATACTCACTAATAACATTAGGCCGTCCGAGCTTAACTAAAACTTTGTCGAACTTTTCAATAATTCTGGTTTTATAGTCTTTGGTCCTAGTGTCATCGATTAATAGCTTTGCTGGCCTGAAGGTAGCCACAAAAGGCTTTGGGTCAAATTCTAGAAGTTCGATCTCTTCTGTAACCATAGCCAAAAAAGAACTAAAGACAGCTGCGGATTTTGGTAGGCTCAAAAAGCTGTTGGTAGGCCAATCCGTAACCAAGACTCTGGTTAAAAACTTCATTAAATACCCCCTTTTATAAAGATCCTGTGTTTGCGGGTTTTTCGTTTCCTTATCTTTTTTTAAAAAGACAACGAAGTAACCTAATTTTTCTATTTCGAGACAATTTTCCGGACGCAGGGTTACTGGCACAACGCTGCCCTTTGTAATGACGACATTCGTGTAGAGAACACATTTTAGTTTTAACGGCTTCCCGGGTACTGATTCGTTCCCTTTTGGCATCTCCCGATCATTAGTAGAGGTATCTCTGGGATTAAGGGACTTCTGTAAATCCTCGCAAATGATTCTATACTTAAACGATATTACTTCGTTTTCCGGGTCGTCATAATACTTTCTAACCCAGGAAAGGAGATTAAAAAAATTATTTCCGTCAGCAACCCTAATTTCGTCCACAGCACTATTTTTAAAGGTGACAATAAATTGCATCTTAGGAAAGCGGCGGATAAGCATTTTTCCCAAATAAACGGCCATACCAATAAAGCAAGCGTCCTTATAGCCAGGACGAAGCTTGCTAGCCCCCTTTAATGTGGAAATTAAGTATTGGACTCTTGAAAGGCTTTCTTCACTATAGTCGAGACGCCAATCCTCATTCTTTTTTTCGTTGACACTATTGACCGTCTCTATATACTCTATCCCCTGGTTAATAATCTTTTGCTGGTCAGTTTCCATCTTTTATTTAGCGGTGGTTGATCTGACTCTATTTTCTATTTTCGCCTCTTAGCAACCCCACGCTTTTAGTGACTCGATAACTTCTGCACGAGAAGCAGTTTTAACCACGATCCCCATTTGGACCATTACGTAGTCCCCAACTTTAACCGACTCTCCCCCGGTTAGGACTTGCCGGCTTTCCCCCGAATATTTAACCACAGCCTTCTTTCCATCAACCTTAATGACTTTTCCCGGCGTAGCAATACACATAGTATGTTATTATTTATTTTAGCAAATAAATGGACACAGAGTCGCGCAAAAAATTAGCCATTGGCTGGTTCTCTTTTACCTGCTGTGAAGACAGTACAATACTACTTACGGAACTTCTAAACACTCATTTCGACGAATGGAGGAGCCTGGTAGAGTTCCGGTACTTTAAAGCCCTAAAAACGGACAATCAATTGGAGAATTTAGACGTGGCCTTTATCGAAGGTGCGGTCTCCGCACCCAAACAGGAAGAAGAGATCACTAAAATTAGGAACAATTCAAAATATGTTGTCGCTGTAGGTGCCTGCGCGGTTACCGGTATGCCATCCGCGAGTAGAAACTCTTTTACCACAAAAGATATAGACGAAAAAATTAAATTTTACATGAGTCAATTTGACTACAGCCAAAAGGTCAAAAGACTCGACGAAGTTATTAAAGTGGATGATAAAGTAGAGGGCTGTCCCATGAGTGTTGAAATGTTTTCGGAAGTTCTGGAAAAGTACCTTAAATTATTTAACATCGTCTAGTATGCACAGCGAAGAAATAACAATTGATAATATAACCAAAATCGAAGGTACGGCGGGACTAAAAGTCATAATTGAAGGCGGAAATGTTAAAGACTTGGAATTTATTATTAAAGATTATCGCCGGTTTTACATTGAGGCCGTTAAAGGCAGGCCTTTTGTGGCCGCCCCTTCTTTTCTATCCAGAATATGTGGCACCTGCTCCGTGGCTCACTTGTTTGCCTCAATTGAGGCCATTGAAAAATCCCAGGGAATCCAGATTTCGCAGCAATCAAAACTAATTAAAAAATTGGCTTATGACGGACTAATGATTCGCGATCATGCCCTTCATTTATACTTTTTCGTTTTACCGGACATTCTGGAAATCGACTCTATTTTGGACATTCCCGATGACCCTGGAGATTCTGGACATGTGCTTTTACACGATTCGTTTGATATTAAAAAACTTGGCAGCGACATTTCCGACACGGTTATCGGCGCGGCCATTCATGCACCATTTCCAACCGTTGGCGGGTTCCTTAAAATGCCGGATTCGGATAAGTTTTCGGACTTAGCCGCTCGATTGGAGGCATTACGTCCGCAAGTCTTACGAGGTATAAAAACTTTCTACGAGTATAAAGAGACGCTGATTAGAAACTCCGATTATTTGTGTATTAGAAACGAAAATGGTTACGACTTTATAGACGGGGATATAGTAAATTCAACTGGTAAAAGGATTCCAGAAAGTAAATTCCACGACTTTCTAAAAGAAATAATTATTCCTTACTCGCAGGCACAAGGCTACGTGTTTTCTGACACCCATGATGATTATTTAGTTGGAGCTCTGGCGCGAATAAACTTTAACAAGGACTTACTGCATCCAAGAGTTAAAGAAGCGGCGGCAGAGTATCTTAGTGTTTTTCCCTCCAATAACATCTACCATAACAATTTGGCCCAGGCCATTGAAATATTACAATGCGTAGAGGAAGCGATTGACATTTTGAAGACAATAAAAATTGAACCGGAAAAGCCCGTGCATAAACCCGCCCAGGAAGGTGTTGGGGTAGGCGTGGTGGAAGCGCCACGGGGGACGCTGTACCACATGGCCAAAGTCAACAGCAATGGAATTATTGAAGACTATGACGTGATCGTTCCAACTGCCCAAAACCAAATTAATATTGAAAACGATTTAAAAAAATATTTTAACGGAAACTTGGACAAGGACAGGAATACACTAAAACTGGGGGCCGAAAAAATAATTAGGGCTTACGACCCCTGTATGTCCTGCGCCACCAACTTTTTAAAGATTGAGTGGATCGAATCATAGCTAATGCTCCCAATTTGGGGCAACCCGACTATTTTAACGGCTCCGAGTTTTCCCAACTTTTGTAGATACTTAAGCTGAAACCCCAAGTCGAAGTCGTGGACGGAGCTTCGTGGGGGCATAACTAGATTGTCTAGGTCCTTAAGACCCAATACTTTCTCCTTACTTAATCCAGCAACGGTATCTAAAATTACTGCATTCTCGCCATCCGCAAACGGAAGATTTTCGTTTAACTTAACTTCTTCAAACTGTATATCCGGAAAATCCTTATGCAGTTTGTCAGCTATTTCTAACGCAGTACTATCCTTTATTAACTCTTTATTCCCAAAAACATAAACTTTCATTACCTTGTATTTTACACCCAGGAAAATATATTATTAACCAACATGGACATTCGGGCTCTACAACTAGCATCCAGATTCTCCCTGCCACCAAACTCATTGGGTTATTGCGGGAAAAACACGGCGCCAGAAAAGTTTAAAAGGTGTGCTATTTACGGCACCTGTGAGGGTGTTGAAGACGAAATCAAAGAGTTTATCGTCCTTTTCCCTTACCTTAAAACTCTTTCCCAAATCACAAAATTCCCCATCTTCTCACATAAAGTCGTAGAGGCTTACTGGCTTGGAAATGACGAGTTAGAAACGGCAAAGCCCAAGCACTACAGTATACTTTTAGAAAACTTTAAAAAGCAGGGGGTGCCTGTTTGGTTAACTGAGGAGCTCTCAAATAAGGAGCCAAGAAAATTCATTCCAAATCACCTTTTCCAGATACTCCATGTAGGTGTCGGACGCGCTTCTGGCGCTGTTCCATATAACCTAGGTTCAATTAATAATTGTATGATCCGCTGGGGTAAGGTAGAAAAAACTTCTGGTAAAAAATTATGGATTACGCTCAACTCATTAAAGGTCGTAGGAAAAAGATATAAAACGACCTTGGTTAATAAGACTCTGCCCTTTGTCGAAACCTTTCTTGGCCCAGTAAAAGTTGGGGATATCGTAGCTGTTCATTGGAATCAGGTAGTTAAAATTTTGACTGTGGACGAGGAGGGAAAGCTGTCATCGTGGACAAGGACGGTCTTGGACTCTTTTCGGCCGAAATAAAAAGCATAATTCCCAAAATCATAAACACGGCCTGAACGACCATTAAGACATTCCAGGTGTGGGTCACAAAAACAGCTGAGAGAATGTTGGTCACCAGGGTTGAGGCAACCATAACGGAAGTCACCGTTGTGGCCGGGGCTAACTTTAGTGCCCGATACCAGGTCATAACGTAAACCAGAAGCGTTGACGTTGTTAGTAACAACCAAAACCACTGAATTGACGTCAAACTTAGTCCTTTAGTAAAAGGTGTCGGAGATGTCAAAGCTGTGGCGGTTAATAAAATAGCCGATCCCAGACCCATTCTAAATCCGATAACCAAATCCGAATCAACTCTGGATAGAATTTTTTTGGCGAGCACAGTTTCTACGCTCCAAAGAATAGTCGCCAGAAGTACATAGAACTCCCCTTGGGAAAATTTAAAGCCCTTAAACCCACCAATCAGAAGATTACCCGTAAAAAGCAGCATGATAGCGAAAAACTGTTTTTTGGAAAGCTTTTCTTTTAGAAACGGTAAAGCCAAGACTGCCACCCAAAGAACGAGAGTTTTTTGAATAATTGCGCCATTAATAGCTGGAATATGAGAAAGACCGGTAAAAAATAAGTAGAAAGGCAGGGACCCACCTATCACCGCGATCAGCAATAAATAAACATAATCTAACCTTTTAAGATTTCTAACACCCCGCCATTTCCCGGCAACGATAATGATGGCTAGAACCAGTAATCCAACACCGACATTTTTAACAGAGATAAAAAGCAACGGCGGCTTAATTGAGTCGACCGCGAATTTGTTAATGAAAATAGAAACGCCAGAAACGAGTGCAGCGAGAGCGGCTAAATAAACTCCTTTTCGTGATTCGTTAATCATGGGTGGTTCGGGCGGACCTGGTTGCCGTCAGGCGGGCCAGACCGGTTGCCCAGTTTCGGCGTCCATAATAATAATGGCCTTGGTTGGACAAGATTGCGCCGCTAAAAGAATGTTCTCTTCGGCATCTGCGCCGTCCTTTATAATTACAGCTTTCTTCTCACCGTCCAACTCAAAAATGGCTGGAGAAACCGCCACGCAGGAGGCAGCCCCGATGCAAAGCTCGCGGTCAACCTTGACGTTATACTTACCGACTCTCACAACCTCATCGTCCATATAGATAAATAATAGAGATTTACAAAAATATTTTCAATAGTTTACTAAACATACGTTTTGAATAGTTCATCAGCATTTACACTTTGGGGCCGTTGTTCAACTAGAGGTCCTTGCGAAATTTGCGGAACCTGTGATTCGTAGGTGGGCTTTTCGACTCTATACAATATTCCCAACGGAATTTGCTTTGGACCCCACTCAAGGGATTTGCCAAAGGCACCATCCTTATTGGCTAAGTCGTAATCCGACCCCAAATAGTATGTATTGGACTGGAAATACTGGTGGGTATACTCCTTGTTAAAGGTGACGCAGGGCTGAAGCACATCAATGACCGCCAGCCCACGGTGGTTATTAGCGGCGACGATCAGTTCCGATAATTTATCCGGCTGACCCGAGTATGCCCTAGCCACAAAGGTGGCCCCGCTAGCGATGGCCAGAGCCGAGGGAGAAATTGGATACTCGTAGTCTCCTTCGGGCGTGGAGATAGATTTGTAACCGTGAGGCGAAGCCGGTGAAGACTGGCCGGTAGTTAAACCGTAAACGGCGTTATCATGAAGAATAATAGTCAAATCGTGGTTGCGACGGCAGGCGTGAATAAAATGATTACCACCTTCGGCTAGACAGTCGCCATCCCCCGTAAAAACAAAAACATTGAGACGGTTATTGGCCAGCTTTATTCCACTGGCTACTGGCAGGGCTCGGCCGTGTAGGCCCTCGAAAGATGTCATTTTAATAAAGTTAACAATGTGGCCATGGCAACCGATACCGGCCACAATAACGGAATTGGTATTGTCCCATCCCGAGACTGTAGCTGAGTTCCTAAAAGCAGCCCAAATAGTAAAGTTTCCACACCCCGGGCACCAGGAAGGAAAATTATTTGTAGCTAAGCCCGCGCTGCTGGTCATAATGTATTTTTGAGAACACTTTTTACCTTCTCTATGATTTCTTCTGGATAGAATGGACGCCCGTCGTATTTTAGTAGTTTCTCGACAACGTCTATCCCTGTTTTCTCCCTAATGAGTCCGGCCAGTTGTCCGGAATAATTGGCTTCAATATCGATAACATGCTTAGACTGACCAAGAATTTCCTTTACGACATCTGCCGGAAAGGGATTCATCCAGGTAATGTGCAGATAATTAACATTTTTTAAACTTTTGATAGCCTCTAAGATACTGCCTTTGTTACTACCCCACGAAACGAGGGTCACATCTGCTACGGCTGGGCCAAAAAGTTGGGGCTTTGGCATATCAACAGTTTCGCAGGTTTTTAGTTTGGTCATTCTTTTATTCATTTGTTTCTTTCGCTCGTCAACCTCTTCGGTAGAAAATCCGTTGACGTCGTGCTCATCTGAATTAGCAACAAAAAAATTGCCATAACCAGGAAAACTGCGAACCGAAACTCCATCAACTGAATGTCCGTAACGCTCATAATCCGGCGAAGCCTTTATTGTGAACTTACCACGATCTAAAACATTGGAAGGAGCAGTAAACGGGTCAAAACTTTGGTCACATTCGCAAATATTTTTGTCAATTAGAACAATCACCGGCGTCTGGTACCTATCCGCCAAATTAAAGGCGTCTTTGGTTAAACTAAAGGCTTCGCCCGCATCACCAGCCGCTAAAACAATCCTGGGAAAATCCCCCTGGTGGGCGTGTAAAACGAAGCGCAAATCCCCCTGCTCGCTCCAAGTAGGCAGTCCCGTGGCCGGGGCCCCGCGCATACCTTCAATAATAACCAGTGGAGTTTCTGTCATTCCAGCAAGACCTAAGCCTTCCGTCATGAGACAAAAACCGCCGCCGGAAGTGGCGGTCAAAGATCTAGCCCCGGCAAAGGAAGCGCCCACCGCCATATTAATAGCCGAGATTTCGTCCTCGGGTTGCTTATAAATGAATCCAAACTTCTCCTGGAGTGATGCCAAAACTGAAAGAATACCTGAAATTGGTGACATAGGATATATAGAAGCGAACCGCAGCCCACCACAAACGGACCCTAAAGCCACGGCCTCGTTACCATTAATGATCATCTTGTTCTCAGACTTTAACTTTTTTAACACAGCACCAATAACGGAACTGAAATTTTTTAGAACGAAATCGTAGCCAGCTTTGGCCGCCCGCTGGTTAATCTCTATTAAGTCCCCCTTGAACCTTTCTAAAATTAGCCCATTTAACACTTCTAGGTCCCCGGAAGTTAGGGCCAGAATTGCACCTAGTGCAACGGTATTTACAGTAAGGACACTTCCACCAGAGTTTTTGGAAAGAGTGGAAAGGGGCACCGGACAAACGTTGACGCCATTCCCTATTTGCGAAATGTCAATTTTTGCACCGTCATCAATAATGACCGTTGCTCCGACAGTTAGTTCGTGAGAATGCAGAACTAAAGTCTCCTGGTTAAGTGCAACCAATATATCCGCCCTTCGGCGCGGCGATGTGACCTGACGACGCGAAATGTTTATTTGCATATAGTTATGTCCACCGTGAATGAGTGAGGAAAATTCGGTATGGGTATAAATGTTATAACCGCTACGAGTAGCCACCCGCGCTAGTGCCAAACCAGCCATTTTTATCCCCTGGCCAGCTGCACCTCCAATTTTTATGGTAAAAATTTCACTCTTTTCCATTTAATTAGACCTTCTCCACGTAGATCCGCTCCTTTAGACAACCGTGAGCTAGCAAAACGCCGGTTACATCGGAAATCATAAATTTGTTGCCGGAAAGGTAGGCCGAACATTCCTTAGCATCGTGAAAATCTCCGTCAATATATTTGGTAACAAAACCGGTAAGGCCCCTCCAGGTTTCGTCTGCGCTATTAACAACTATTCTGTAACTAAAGTTTGGAAATTCCTGACTAAGTTTCTTTAGGTAATCTTCCATAAAAACATCTTGTGAGGAGTTTAGTCCCCAGTACAAGACCACAGGGTTTTTAATCTTTTTCTCCTTTAGGACGGACTCTAGAAGCATTTTTACTGGAGCCAGACCACTACCCGTTGCCGAAAATATTAAAGTTTTTGAACCATCGTCTGTCTTTAAGGTGAAGGTACCGAAGGGACCTAAATAGGTTATTTTGTCGCCATTTTTTAAATTCTCAAAGAACTTTGAACCGGGACCGCCGGGGGCGCAGTCCACCAATAAATTGAATCGGTTTGGAGCATCGTGGCCGGCAATGGAGTAGCAATTAATGCGGTCGCTCGCAACCTTGACGCTAATGTACTGTCCAGGTTCAAACTCAGGCACTTTCTCAGCTTCGAATTCAAAATAATGGAATTTTTTGGCTTTTGTTTCGCAACTGACGGCAACAGCGGTTTTAAATTGCGGCGGAGCAATTACGGGTGCCGTGCCCTTGGATAAAATAACTTTACTGTCAACAGCCCAGACACCATTTAGGGTCACGATGACTGGGTTGATCTCTGCCTCGGAAATTTCGGTGAACCCATCTGCCAGCTTTCCAAGATTAACCATTAATTCGTAAAGTTTATCCAAACAATAAGGCGGTTCGTGGGGACCGCCTTTGAGGAATTGGAAAACCCTAGACACCTGGACGAGACCTTTTGCCTGCTCCAGGTTCACTGGCAGTAATTTGAGGTTGCGGTCGGAAACTACCTCTGCCAAACCGCCACCGGCACCAAAGAGCATAACCTTCCCAAAAGTTGGATCTTCCTTGACACCCACAATTACTTCGACACCACTTTCTACCTCCTTCTGAATCTGAATGTTGACGTGCTCCCGTAAACTTTCGTCCAAGTGGGTAATTCTACGCTCCAATGCGTCCCAAGCAACTTCTAACTTATCTTCGTTCCTGATATCGGTGATGACACCCCCGATTTCCTTTTTGTGCAAAAGTCCCGGAGATGAAAGCTTAAGGACAGCCGGAAAACCAAAATCCTGAACAAACTTCTGGGCTTCCTCAAAACTGCTTACTTTGCCAGTTTTTGGGGTCGGAATCCCGAAGGAGCTAATCAGATAATTGGCTTCAAGATTGTCCAACGTTTTGTGTCCGGCTTTAATGGCGTTACTTACAATCTGTTTGTCCGTAACAGATATTTCAATCTTAGCCTCTTGCGCAACCGAGGTGCTTTCCTTTGACATGCCCCAACCCTTAACAAATATCCAGAGCTGGCCGAGCGCGTAAATGGCTTGTTCCGGAAACCTAAAGTTTGGAATTTCCAGCTCATTGAGGATCTTTTCTCCTTCGGAAACTAGACCGCCACCAATAAATGAACAAAAAATAGGCTTTTTGTATATTTTGCGAAGATCGCCTAAAACCTTGGCTGTTTGTGAAATTTGGGTCATTACCTGGGGAGTTAGAATGACCACTAGGCAGTGGACATCTTTTTCACCGAGGACCGCCTCCGCTGCCTGACCAAACCTTTCGGCCAGAGCATCTCCCAAAACATCAACCGGGTTTAAGAGACTGGCCGACCTCGGTAAGGCTTTGGACAAAGTTTCCTCAGTTCCCTGACTAAACTTGGCCATTTCAAGTCCTTCTGACACCACAGCGTCGCAGCTTACTACAGCAGGACCTCCGGCATTAGAAACAATAGCCACTTTGGAACCTTTTGGACGTGGCGACCAGGAAAGGGCTTTTGACAGATCAAAAAACTCTTGCAGTGTTTGGCAGCGAATAATTCCTGCTTGTTTAAAAGCGGCCTCTAGTACAAAATCTTCTCCAGCAATGGAACCTGTATGGGATCTCATGGCCGAAACGCTAGCCCGACTCTTGCCCGGCTTAAGGATGAAAACGGGATTTGTTTTGGAAAGCTGGCCGGCAATTTCTAAAAACTGGGCTCCACCGGATATGGATTCCAAGTACAAACCGATTGGATTAAATGTATCGGTGTAATCTTTGGACGACGTATCAGCAAAGTACTGCAGGATATCGTTTTCGTTAAGGACTGTTTTGTTTCCAAGAGTTACAAACTGGTCAAAACCAATGTTTTGTGAGGAACACCAATCAAAGAGACTGGCGGCCAGAGCCCCGGACTGCATAACAAAACGTAGATTACCTCCCTTTTTCGGCGGTTTTCCAAAAGTAACGTTAAGGCCCACGTTGTTATTTACAAACCCGAAGCAATTTGGCCCAAGCAAATTTAGATTAAATTTTTGACAGATTTTTAAAAGTTCCTTTTCCAGAGTTTCACCCTCTCTCCCTATTTCTTTAAATCCGGCGGCATAAGAGACGACATTTTTAATACCAGCCTCGCCAATCTGGCTAAGTGCCTCGACATTAACAGCTGCCGGAATGGCGATAACGGCCAAATCCGGAACCTCCGGCAGGCTCATAACGTCCTTATAACACCGAGCGTTTTCTAAATTTTGGTAGTTGGGATTAACTGGGTAAACATGTCCTGCGAAGTTGGAACTAACAACATTTTTAAGGACAATCGCCCCCACCTTTTCCGGTGAGTCCGAGGCGCCTATAACAGCAACGGATTTTGGAGAAAAAAGCTTGGACAGGTCTTTAACCACAACTTCAGTTTAGATAACTGCCTTTAACCTGTAAAGATAGCTGCTGATAGAAAGATAGGATCCATAATTGTGCCAACCAATTATGGATCCCAATAACCGCTTTAACGACCCCGAATGAGCCTTTCCGGGATTTCGACGTGCACACTTTCACCAATGATGTGTGTACTAGTCAAGTAATTCGGTAACGATTTTAGAGACTGATACATATTTCTGCCAAGGTGTGATGTAGTTCAATCCCCCATGTCTTCTGGTGTGATTAAAGTTGTATAAATATTCTCCTAAGTTGTA
>Ga0233425_10002564_pt1 | contig 35256 bp, 35 predicted proteins | sample Watercolumn_Towu_2_FD_181712 | JGI IMG/M metagenome (GOLD analysis project Ga0233425, IMG submission 181712) | Freshwater microbial communities from Lake Towuti, South Sulawesi, Indonesia - Watercolumn_Towuti2014_140_MG | ecosystem: Environmental > Aquatic > Freshwater > Lake | place...
GATCAAGGCGAGAACGAGGACCATCAGTCGCGTCATCCGAGCCTCCGATGATCACAGTGTGAGCCACGACCGCGCACCACGCCACCCGCATGTGAAAGCGTGAGCGTGAGCGTGAGCGTGAGCGTGAGCGTGGTGCGTAGAATCGCCTACCGGCGTTCGTCGCGCCACTCGCGCATGGGATCGCTCGCGCCGAAGAGGTCGGTCACGATGTCCACGGCTTGATACGGCAGCAGGCCCTTGAGCAACGGGGTGACCTGGGTCAGCCAGGGCATGTTCACCACGTACTTGTCCTGCTTGAACGCCTCGTAGGACACGTCCACGACGTCCTTCGGCCTGAGCAACCGCGTCAATCGCGGCGGTTTCGCGCCGGCGAACATCCCGGTATCGACGAAGCTCGGACAGACCACGGTGAACTTGACGCCCTTCTTCCTGAGCACCTTGGTGACCTCGAGGCGGATCGACTCGGTCAGGCCGATCGCGCCCCACTTCGCCGCACTGTACGCCGGCATCCGCGGGACGCCGACGTACCCGGCGAGGCTCGCGATGTTGATGATGTGGCCCTTGTTCCGCTCGAGCATGCGGGGGAGGAACGCCTTGGTGCACCACATGATGCCCTTGAGGTCCACGTCGATGGTGGCCGCGAGCTGGGCGTCGGAAGTCTCGAGGAACGGCCCGGAGTGAACGATGCCGGCGTTGTTCACCAGCACATCGACCCCGCCCGTCTCGCGTTGCACCACTGCGGCCTTCTCGCGCACGACGTCCGGCTTCGACACGTCGGCGATGTGGCCCCAGACCTTGACCCCTCGGCGCTCGAGGTCCTTCATCGCGCGCTCGAGGTTCGCCTCACTGATGTCCCAGATGACGATCTTCGCGCCGTCGGCGGCGAATCGCTCGCACCACAGCAACCCCATCCCGTAGGCTCCACCGGTGACCAGCGCGACCTTGCCCCTCACGTCCTTCATGGCTCGACCCTCGTGTTGTTGAGATCTCGAACATAGCACCCTGACGCGTTGCGTCAAGCACGCTCTGCATCGTCGGCGCTCGAGCCTGTTGCCCGGACATGCCTCGGGGGATACTCTGGCTCCATGCCAGTCGAGAAAGAAGACATCCTGTCGTTGATCAGCGTGCTCAAGGAGCGGCCGGAGCTGCTCAAGGACCTCAACCGGAGCATCGCCGAGGTGATGGAGGCCGCGGGAGTCGAGCAAGGGGACCTCGATCCGGCCGAGGTCCTCGAGATGCTCAAGCAATCGGACGCCGAAACCTGATTGCGGAGACACTCAGGGTCCTGTACTGTCTGTGGTCGGCGTAGTGAACCTTGAACATCCGCGACACGCGGAGGGGTGGAGGAAATGGCAACACCGGCAGAGAAGGTCAAAGCTGTGCTCATGATCAACAAGCCGCTCAGGAGCGCGCTCAACGTGGCGCTCGACAACATCTTCATCGCGGCCGGGCTCTCGCAGCTCACGCTCCAGGACAAGCAGAGCATCTGGGACATGATGAAGACGCTCCTCGTCGTGGACCAGCAGTACACCAACATCCACGTCCACTGGAGCTGACGCGAGCTTCGATCCGCTCCGGAGCCCACCGAACCCGCGATCGGTAGACAGATCCCATCGCCTGGGGTAGACATACCACCCTCGCACACTGCGAGATATTCGAAGGAGTACACGATGAATCGTACGTGGATCGCGATGAGCCTCCTCGCCCTGATCTCCTGGGGCTGTGACGACGGTGACGGCACCGACGGCGATGCCGACGTGGACGGCGACGGCGATGCCGACGTGGACGGCGACGGCGACGCCGACGGCGACTCGGATGGAGATGCGACACCGATCGGCCCGCCAGGATCGACGTGCTCCTGCGACTCGGACTGCGAGGAGATCGATGGCCACGAGGGGATCTGCGTGTTCGGGATCTGCATGACCCGCGCATCGGCGGACTGCTCGGGCGCCGGCTCGAGCGCGGAGTGCGCGGCAGGCTCCCGCTGCTGGGGGCTGACCGGCCAGGAGGGCTCCATCTGCTGGCCCGACTGCGAGACCTACGAGTGCGCCGGCACGTGCGACGCCGACGGATCGTGTGTCGCCACCGAGGGCATGGGCTGCGACTCCGAGTGCGGGTCCTATTGCGGTGGAGGCACCGTCACCGGCGGGATCGGCGGCGCGTGCGAGGACTCCTCCGAGTGCGGCGGCTCTGCCGAGTGCTACATGGGCATCGGTTGGGTCGAGGGGTACTGCTTGGCGTTCGGCTGCTCCGCACCCGGCGAGGAGTGCGGTGACGGCGGTATCTGCGTGGCCGGCCTCACCACCGACGGGAGCAACGTCTGCATGGGCTCCTGCGCCGCGGGGTGCAGGGCGGGCTACGAGTGTGCCGCGGCCGACGACGGCACCGAGTTCTGCTACCCCGGCTGCTCCCGCGCCGACGACCAGTGCCCAGAGGGCTTCTACTGCGCCGACTACGAGATCGACACCGGCCGCTACGTCGAACGGTGCCTCATCGACTACCGGTGCTCGGACACGCGCCCGGTCGAGGGCGACTGCCCCGAGGGCCAGGTCTGCCAGGACGGCGAGTGCATCGATTTCACCTGCCTCCCGGACGAGATCCTCGAGCCGAACGAGGACCGCGAGCACGCGTTCGAGATCACCGAGCCCGTCGAGGGGCTCCAGATCTGCGACGGCGACGACGACTGGTTCTCGTTCACGCCCGTCGAGGAGGGCGTGCTCCACATGGTCGGGGTCGCCTCCTTCTGGGGGTCCGGGAACCTGGACGTCGTGCTGGGGAACGAGGCCGGCGACATGATCGTCGATTCGGCCATCACGCCCGAGGACTTCCACGAGGAGGGGATCCGCGGCCCGCTCGACCTCGAGGCGTACACCGTGCTCGGCGCTCCGGGCGCGGAGACGTTCTCCCTCCACGTCCTCGGCGTGCGAGGCGCAACGAACTATTACGACCTCGTGTACGAGACCATCCCGTGGGCGGACGGCAACGACTGCGTGGGCGCCGGGTTCAGCGAGCTGGAATGCACGGCGATCAACGCGTCGGGCTTCCACCTCGAGCAACTCGTCATCTTCCCGGTGGGCCACCCCGCCGATCCGTACATCGGCAACGGCGTGTTCTTCCAGAACGGGTTCTCGACACCGGGCAACCCCTCGTACCAGGGGACCGGCGACCTCTACGCCCGTCGCGACCTGGCCATGTCGATCCGGTACGCGGTCCACGTCGTGCAGACGGAATTCGAGGGCACGGCTCCGCTCGGCATCGGCGACATCAGCGCGTCGACCGGCGAGACACCCTGGGGACATCCGTTCTGGACCCACCACTACGGCGGAAACGTGGACGTGAGCTACTACATCTTGCCCGAGTACCAGCATGAGTGGGGCAACATGTGCTACCGCCAGATCTGCAACGACGCCGATCGGCTCGACGACTGGGACTGCGTGGACACCGACGGGAGCCACGGGCAGTTCGGTGAGTGCATCCCAGGTTGTGGCGACGGAGGCATCGTCGACGTCCCACGGACAGCGAGGTTCCTCGCGGCCCTGGCCGAGGCGGCGCCGTTGCGGGTCTTCGGTGTCGATACGTCCGTGGTGGACGACCTCGCGGACGAGCTGACCAGGCTCGAGGGCGAGGACGTGCCGGGAGCCCGCGAGGCACGGACTCACATGGCGTCCGCGAACGACGATTCGAGCTGGGTCTGGCACTTCAACCACATGCACATCTCCCTCGACTGAAAAACGTGAGCGTGAACGTGAGCGTGAGCGTGAGCGTGAGCGTGGCTCCGTGGTAGCAAACCGCCTTCCTCGAAACGTGGTATGAAACACCTCTGGAGGCATCGCCATGACGGAGAAGCTGTCCGCTGAGGAGCTGAAGGCGCTCGTCCTCCAGGTCTTCGAGCCCACGAACGAGGACCGCGGGATCGCGATCCTCGTGGATCTCCCGGATGCTCGGAAGCCGGATCACGATGCCTGGCGAGACCGGCGCGAGATGGCCCGTGAGTGGGCCGAAGTGCTGGCCGAAGCCCGGCACGAGATCGGAGTCCCCGAGATCCTGCTCTGCCTGTACCCGAACGTCGGCGCAAACAACGCCGAGCTCCCGAGCCGGGTCGCGTTGCTCCTGCCGGGCGATCCGCTGCCCGAGCATGCGAGCGACATCGACCCGAACCTCCTCGTCCCGCTCGACCAGCTCTTCGCCAGGTGCACCATCGCCATCGCTCCGACCGAGCTGTCGGCGACGGCACCCCTCAAGATCGCGGCCCGGACGACGGGGATCCGGGGCGTGACCATGCCCGGCTTCTCGCCCGCGATGCTCCCTGCGCTGCGCCTCGACTACCCGGCCGTCGACCGACAGATCATGCACCTCAAGTCCCTGCTCGACCGGGCCGAGGGAGCCCGCCTCGAGTTCCTCGTACGTGGAGTAGAACGGCACGACCTGTTCCTCGACCTGCGGCATCGGTCGTCCCATGCGAGCGGCGGGCGGCGGACCGACCGAGGGAACGTCGGAAACCTCCCCCCGGGTGAGACGTACATCGTCCCGTACGAGGGGGAGATCGCAGGTGATCCGACGCGAAGCGAGGGCGTGCTCCCCGTGCAGCTCGACGGCGAGGTCGTGCTCTACCGGATCGAAGCCAACACGGCAGTCGACGTGATATCCACCGGTCCGCGGTCCGACGCGGAGCGGGCCCTCATCGTACAGGAGCCGGCGTACGCCAACATCGCCGAGCTCGGCTTCGGGGTCCTGGCGCAGCACGGGATCGAGCCCTGCGGCGAGGTGCTCCTCGACGAGAAGCTCGGGCTCCACGTCGCGTTCGGTCGCTCCGACCACTTCGGCGGCCAGGTCGGCCCCTCCCGGTTCTCCGAGCCAGGTGCGGTCGTGCACATCGACCGGGTGTACCTGCCGCAGATGCAGCCGGATGTCCATGTCCTGGAAGTCGGGCTCGTGTTCGCCGGCGACGAGGAGCTGACACTCATGCGCGATGGCGTCTACGCCGTCCCGCTCGGCGAGTGATCCAGCCCGTTTTTCGGGCCCGCCCGGAAAGGGGGAACGAGCACATGTTCAGACGACGACCCGACGGCGTCCCCGCGGCCGATGTGCCGGGGTATCGGCAGATGATGCCCTACCTGATGACGGGCAAGAACGCATCGGCCGTGTACACCCGGTTCACGGTCGACATGGAAAAGGCGCTGGCCATGTTCCGCAGCCCGCCGCCCGGGCTCGAGGGCAAGCTCACGCTGACGCACCTCTTCCTGCGCGCCGGGGTCAAGACGCTGGCCGAGTTCCCGGACCTCAACCGGTACGTCAGCGGCCGCCGGCTCTATCAGCGCGACGGGATCTGGTTCTCGTTCTCGGCCAAGAAAGCGTTCCGGGATGATGCGCCGATCGTGGTGATCAAGATCAGGTTCGACCCTGACGAGAGTCTTCAGGAGATGGTGGACCGTGTAGTCGCCAGGCTCTCGGAGGGCAGATCGGACACACAGAGCGTCGCGGACAAGGAAACGAAGGTGCTGCTCAACCTGCCGAGAGGCGTGATCCGCGCGGCCATCGGCCTGCAAAGCATGCTGGATTACTTCAACCTGCTCCCGTCCGCGTTTGTCGAGCACGACATCTTCTACGCCAGTGCGTTCATCGCCAACCTGGGCAGCATCGGCCTCGACGCCGCCTATCACCATCTGTACGAATACGGGAACATCCCGCTCTTCATCACCATCGGGAAGGTCCAGCCGATGGCCGTGTACGACTCGGAAGGCTGCGTGGTCATGCGACCCACGGCCGAGGTCAAGGCCACGGTCGATGACCGTGTGGCCGACGGCTTTTACGGCGCCAGGGCGCTGGCCAGGTTGAAGCACCTGATGGAGCACCCGGACGAGATGCTCTGACCCTGGATCCGGTCTCGTTCAACCCCACGTTCTCGCCTGCGACTTCGGCCCGGGACTGTTCATCGATGCACCGGTGCGAGCGTATTCGCACCGCAGTCAGATGCTCACCCTTGAGCCCGCACCTCTCGGCGACACGCCAACGACCCGAATTGACGGAGCTCGCACCGCGGGTTGGACGTGGCGGAGGTCCTGGCCTGGTTCCTGCCAGACGCGGGCGGCCATGAATACGCTCGAAGAGCTTCGAAGGTCGGTGGACGATAACAACAACGCACTGCTCGAGCTCATCCAGGAGCGCGGGCGGCTCGTCTGTCAGATCCGAGCCGTGAAGGAGCAGCTCGGCCTCCCGATGCACGACCCGCGGAGACAGCAGGAGATGATTGACGAGCTGGTCGCGTCGAACACCGGCCCATACCCGGCGCGGACCATCCGCAAGCTCTTCACCGAGATCCACAATGCCTCGGTGGCGTTGATGGAGGAGCGAGCCGAGAGCGAGCTCATCGTCGGGCGCACGCGAGGACGTGGGGATCACGTCGTCGAGGTGGCGGGTCAGGCGATCGGGACGAAGCCGTTCTACATCGCCGGTCCATGCGCGGTCGAGAGCTTCGACCAGCTCGATCGGACCGCGGCCGGCCTCGCGGCACAGGGAGTCCGTCTCCTCCGCGCCGGCGCGTTCAAGCCACGCACCTCACCGTACTCGTTCCAGGGCCTGGGCCTGGGCGGGCTGCGGATACTGCGTGAGGTGGGCGATCGTTACCACATGGGCATCGTTTCCGAGGTCGTGGACCCGCGGCTCGTCGAAGAGGTGGCTGACATCGTCGATGTGCTCCAGGTCGGTTGCCGCAACATGTTCAGCTACGAGTTGCTCAAGGAGGCGGGGCGGACGCACAAGCCCGTGCTCCTCAAGCGGAGCTTCAGCGCAACCATCGACGAGTGGCTCCAGGCCGCGGAGTACATCGCCCTCCAGGGTAACGAGGACGTGATCCTCTGCGAGCGCGGCATCCGGACGTTCGAGCGGCGGACGCGCAACACGCTCGACATCTCGGCGGTGCCGCTCGTCAGGAGCATGTCGCGCCTCCCCGTGGTGGTGGACGTGAGCCACGCCGCGGGACGCCGCGACCTCCTACCCGCGCTGTCCCGCGCCGCGTTCGCCGCAGGCGCTCATGGAGTCATGATCGAGGTGCATCACAACCCGGCTGTGGCGAGGTCGGACGCGGAGCAACAGCTCTCGCTCGCCGAGTTCGCGGAGCTGATGGCCGAGGTTGCCGACTGGGTCCCCTGCGCTCCGAAGCCGCTTCGCCGGCCGTCGGACGCGAACATGATCCCCGTTCCCGTGGAGAGTGGGGCAGTGAGCGAGGAGGCAGTCCAATGAAGCTGAGTGTTGCGTGCAACTTCGATCCCGAGCTCCCGGCGCAGCTCGAGCCCTACCCGGTCTACGAGGTCTACGGCAAGCTGACGAGCGACTACTTCGGCGGCGGCAGGCCCTCGTTCTACCTCCCGCTGGTGGACCGAAAACAGCTCGAGAGCACCGTGGCCACGGTCCGGGCCTCGGGGATCGAGTTCAACTACCTGATCAACTCGGTGTGCATGGCCAACATGGAGCTCACGCGGGAAGGACAGCACAAGCTCCGCGAGCTCCTGGACTGGCTGTGCGAGATCGGTGTGACCTCGGTGACCGTGGCCAGCATCTACATGCTCCGGACGATCAAGCGGTGCTACCCCCGGCTCAAGGTCCGCATCTCGGCCCACCGGTTCACCGACAACGCCCGAAAGTCCCGCTTCTGGGAGGACAACGGCGCCGACTGCATCGTGGTGAGCGAGGTCAACATCTACCGGGAATTCAAGGTGCTGGAAGCGATCCGGAGGTCGGTGAAGTGCGACCTCCAACTCATCGTGAACAACTCGTGCCGCCAGGACTGCGCCATCGCGTGCGCCCACGCCTCGGCCATGAACCACGCCTCGCAGCAGGGGAGCAAGGGGTTCCCCCTGGACTACTGCTCCGTGGTCTGCCTGGACTTCCGGCTTCGCGAGCCCGTCAACTACCTGCGTGCGAACTGGATCCGGCCCGAGGACCTCCACTTGTACGAGGACATGGGCTACGACAACTTCAAGATCGTCGAACGCAACACGCCGACTCCGCTGCTGGTCGAACGGACCCGGGCGTACGCCGAGCGCCGGTACGATGGCAACCTGCTCGACCTGGTCTGGAACGTCGCCTACCCTCCGGACAAGTTCAACGGCAGGGCCAAGGACGCGTACAGCGCCGGCAGGTTCCTGCGCTACTTCATGCGCCCGCGCACGGTGAACATGCTGCGCTTCCTCCAGGTCGTGGACATGGGCAAGCACCAGGGCATCCTGTTCCCGCGCCGACCGGGCAAGCACTTCATCGAGATCCCGAACCGCGAGCTCGACGGGTTCATCGAGCGCTTCCGACACACGAGCTGTCTCGACCAGGTCTGCGAGGAGTGCAGGTACTGCCACGAGTGGGCGGCGCGAGTCGTCAAGATCGACCCGGAGTGGGAAACGAAAGCGCGGACGCAGTACGACAACCTGTTCGAGGACCTGCACACCGGGGCGTTCTGGGAGCCGATCGCGACCACCGCGGTATCCAAGCTCAGGCAGGTCACGGGTCTGTAGAGAAAACCCTCGCTCCCGATGGACTCGGGCCTGGAGAGGCCGTAGGCTCTGACTGTGCCGGTGATCGAGGTCAAACCCTCGGGCTCTCCATCATACGAGGTCATCGTCGAGACCGGCGCCCTGTCCAGGGTCAACGAGCGGGTCCCCCGCGGCAGCACGCGGCTGGTCGTCATCAGCGACTCGAACGTCGCCCGGATCTACGGCGAGGACGTGCGCGCGTCCCTTCGCGGCGAAGGGCGGTCGGTCGAGCTCCTCTCCTTTCCCGCGGGCGAGGACTCGAAGGACCGCCGGACGAAGGCCGTGCTCGAGGACGAGATGCTCGCGCGCGGGGTCGGACGCGACGCGGTGATCGTGGCCCTCGGCGGCGGCGTGACCACCGACCTCGTCGGCTTCGTCGCGGCGACGTACCTCCGCGGGATACGCTACATCTCGGTGCCGACCTCCTTGCTCGCCATGGTCGACGCATCGATCGGCGGCAAGACGGGCGTCAACCATCCCAGGGGGAAGAACCTCATCGGGTGCTTCCACCAGCCGGCGGCCGTGGTGATCGACCCGGAGACGCTCACGTCACTCCCTCCGGGCCAGCTCGACTGCGGCCTGGCCGAGATGCTCAAGCACGCGCTCATCGCGGGACCTGGCGCCCTCGGCGAGCTCACGCGCGATCCGAGCAGGATCAAGAGCGGGGATCCTTCGACGATGGCCGAGCTGATCTGCCGGTCAGCCGAGATCAAGGCCGCTGTGGTCGGACGCGACGAGTGCGAGTCGGGCGAACGCGCCGTTCTCAACCTCGGCCACACCATCGGTCATGCCGTGGAGAACGCCAGCGGGTACGCGGTTCCGCACGGCCACGCGGTGTCCATCGGGCTCCTCGCGGAGGCACGGATCGCTCATCGGATCGGAGTCCTCGATCGAGGATCCGTCCTCGAGATCGAAAGGGCTCTCGACGTCCTGGGGCTCCCCGATCGGCTGCCGGCCGGAGTCGAGCCCGCGGCCGTGGTGGAGGCCACCGGGTCCGACAAGAAGACCCGCGACGGCGCGGTCCGCTACGCGCTCCTCGCGGGCATCGGCGTGCCCGCTCGCGGACCGGACGGCTGGACGCACGAGGTGCCGCGAGACGTGGTGACACGAGTGCTCGAGGGCATGCGTTGATCTGCGTGACCGGAGCGGAGCGGACCCGGACCGAGCTCGAGGGCCGGCTGCAACGGTGCTCGTCGGCGGACCTCCAGGAGATCAGGCTCGACCTCCTGGATTCTCCTGGTGCACAGATAGCCGCCCTGGCCGCCTCGCGCCACGAGATCTCGCGTCTCATTGTCACGTGCCGGCCGCGGCGGCAGGGTGGTGGATACTCGGGTGACGAGAGCGAGCGGATCGACCTCCTCATTGCTGCGATCCAGGCGGGCGTGGGATTCGTCGACCTGGAGGCGGACGTCGAGCGAGCCGATGCGTCGCGCGTGCTCCACGAGGCGTCGAAGGGGATCACGCGGGTCATCAGGTCGCACCACCGGTTCACACCCGGTCTCGATCCGCGCCGCGCGATCGAGGACCTCCGAGGTCTCGGAGGGCACGTGCTCAAGCTCGCATGTCAGGTCGATGACGCGGCCGACCTCGCGCCCTTCCTCGAAATCGGTCGGGACCGTGACCGACCGGTGGTGCTCATCGGGATGGGCCCGGCCGGAATTCTCTCCCGTGTGTGCGCGCTGCGTTTCGGCTCGGCCTGGACCTACGTCGCCGCCGACGAGAATTCGGCAACGGCGCCGGGGCAGCTCACGTGGGATCAGTGCCGGCGCTGGGGCCTGCTGCAGACATGGGACCCGGCGCCGATCGTGCTCCTCGGCGGCCCACAGGTGCTCGATTCACCCGGACCCGACGTCTACAACTCGCTGTTCGGCAGCATGGCTGCACCGTTCGTGTACTTGCCCGTCGTGACCGATCGGCCGGACGCGACGCTCGACCTTCTGCGGAAGCTCGGCCTGGCCGGAGCGTCGGTCACCATGCCGCTCAAGCAGCGCGTCGCGCAGCACCTGGACGGTACTGACGAGGCCGGGCGCAGCATCGGCGCCGTCAACACGATCTGGCGTCACGAAGGGGGAAAACTCCTCGGCACGAACACCGACCACGTGGGCGTCGTGCGTCCGATCGCGGCCGTGCATCCACTCGAGGGCGCGAGTGTGCTGGTCCTGGGCGCGGGAGGCACGGCCCGGGCCGCCGTCTGGGGGCTGGCGCGATCGGCCGCCCGGGTGAGCGTCCACAACCGGACCCGCGAGCACGCGGATCGGATGGTGCGGGACCTGGGCGGCGCAGCGGTCGTCGCGGACCGGATCGCGGCCGGGAGCTTCGAAGTCCTGGTCAATGCGACCAGCGTGGGTTCCCTGTCTCCGGAAAGCCCGGTGCCAGATCCCGAGGCGCTCCGCGGCACGACTGTGCTCGACTGCGTGATGCGGCCGCGGCGTACCAGGCTGATCGAGCAGGCAACGTCCGTGGGCGCAACCACCATCGACGGCATCGAGATGTGGCTGCACCAGGGAGCGGCCCAGGCATCCCTGTGGCTCGGCCGCGACATCGAGGTGGAGGCACTTCGGAGCCTGCTCCCCACTGCTCTCGGTCTATAATGAAAACACGATGTCTGACCTGAACCTCCGGCAGGACAAGAGCGTTTGTGTCTTGCTCGTGTCCATCGTGCTCGTGCACGCCACGGGGTGCAGCCTCCTGCTCGCGCCACACGACGGCGTGCTCGACACCGGGGCTGAAGAGGCCCTTGCCGACGCCGACGCCGACGCGGACGCGGACGAGGATGCTGATCAGGACGTTGACGGCTCGTCGGACGGCGACGTCGAGAGGGACGCCGAGCCAGACGTGGACCCAGATCCCGACAACGACCCGGACGACGACACGTGCGTGCCCGACTGTCGAGGCGCCAGGTGCGGCTTCGATCCCGTGTGTCGTTCCTACTGGTGCGGCAACTGCTCGACGCACTTCACGTGCGACGACGGCGTGTGCGTCTGTGTCCCGGACTGCACCGGCATGTGGTGCGGGGCGAGCGACGGCTGCGGCGGCACATGCACGACAGGGTCGTGCCCTTCAGGCCAGTACTGCCTTCGCGGGTCCTGCATCTGCCTGACGCCCTGTGACGGCCTCGAGTGCGACTTCGACCCCGTGTGTGGTGACTGGTGCGGGAGCTGCGGCGGGGGCGAGACGTGCGAGGATGGCGTGTGCGTCGCCGAGACCGAGTGCGGCACCATCGGCTCGCCGTGCTGCTCGTCGGCACCGCGGTGCCGCGCCGGCGTGTGCGACGGGACGGACTGCGTCGCCTGCGGCGAGGAGGGGTTGCCGTGCTGTGATATTGTGCCCTGCGCGGGATCGCTCGAGTGCGTAGACGACACGTGCACCACCTGCGGTCGCGATGGCGAGCCATGCTGTAGCGGGGGAGGCGATGCCTGCGTGGCCTGGCATTTCTGCGAAGATGATCTGTGCGTCGATTGTGGTGGCCGAGGTGAGCCATGCTGCCCCACGAGACGTTGTCAGAGTGATCTCTGGTGCGGCGGAGATGACAGGTGTCACGGCACCTGATGAGCTCCTTCACCTGCGAATCGAGATCTCGAGCCCACCGTATCCCGTGGAACCCGTCAGACCGCGCACCACGTTGATCGCCCGCCGGGCCAGCGCGTAGATCCGGAAGAACCCGTCGAGCTGGAGCCGCTGCCACGCCGTGGGAAACACAAAGGACCCGACGAGCTTGTCGTCCGGCCGCCCTGCATCGACGAAGCGCACGACGCCGACGACCGGGACCGTGACGCTTTCGAGCGCCTGCAGGCGCGGTCCCAGGACGACGACGTCCTGCGGATCTCCGTCGGCGCCGGGGACGTCCGGCGTACAGCCGTAGTTGAACGGGCACGGGACCGGCGAGACGTAGTCCGTGACGAGCGAGCCGTCGTGGAGCTCGCGCTTGACGAAGCTCCAGCGCGGCACCTCGATGATCACGGACACATGTCGCGGCGGACGATCCACGGCAATCACTCGAGCGCAGACATGACGAGCTCGGTGAGGTCGACCACTTTTATCTTCTTACCCCCGAGCCGTCGGTGCTGCTGGGCGCCCCGGGAGAGGTTCTTCTTGCACGCCGCGCACGCGCTGACGAGCACCTCGGCGCCCACGGCCTCGGCGTCCTTCACGCGCGCCACGGCCATCGCGACCCCGAGGTCAGGGTCGGTCGCGCCGATGCCGCCCCCGCCGCCGCAGCACCTGGCCTGGTCGCGGTTTCGGGGCATCTCGACCAGATCCAGGCCCGGCAGCGTGCGCAGGAGCTGGCGGGGCTCCTCCGTGATGCCGAGGTGGCGGCCGAGGTCGCACGGGTCGTGGTAGGTCACCCTCGCGTTCGCGGGTTTGCCCGGCACGAGCCGGCCGGCTCGCACCAGCTCCAGCAGGTAGCTCGACAGGTGAGTCACGCCAGCACCGACGTCCACTCCGAGGCGCGGGTAGAGCTGGTGCAACGTCTTGTAACAACCGGCGCAGGGTGTCACGACGAGCGGTGCACCGGCACCGCGGAGCAGCGCGGCGTTGCGCTCGGCCGACGCCCGGAACGCGGTCTCGTCGCCCGCGAGGTGCGCCAGGTACCCGCAGCACGTCTCGCGTTCGCCCAGCGTCGCGACCGCGACCCCGGCCCGATCGAGCAGGCGGATCGAGGCGGGTGTCATCCTGGTGTCGATCAGCGACGGCACGCAGCCAAGGTAGAGCAGCGCTTCCGGCGACGCAGGCGCCGGGCGGCTCCGGAGCTCTCGCGGATAACTCTCCAACCTGCCAGCCGCGTCCATGCTGTACGGGTTTCCCCTGGCCTCGATCGACTCGATCGCGGCCAGGACTGGGGGCGGTCCGAAGCCCGCGGCCGTCAGCTCGCGCCGGCACGCCTCGATGACGTCCACCACCTTGAGGCGGCTCGGGCACGCCGTCGTGCAGCTCCCGCAGGTCGTGCACCGGAAGAACTTGGAGGCGAGGTTCTCGCTCGGCCGGATCTTCCCGGCCAGGTAGTCGTACGCCAGGATCATCCGGCCTCGCGCATTCGTGCTCTCCTGCCCCGTGACCGAGAACACCGGGCACACTGCGCGGCAGAAGCCGCACTGGACGCAGACCAGGACCTCGTTGTCGACCTCGTCCCCGAGAGAGCGCATCGAAGGCGGGCGGCCCACGACGGGCTCGAAGGCGAAGCAATCGAACGGATCCGCGATCACGTCGTCGAGCCCCGCCTTGCCCGGGTTCATGAGCCCCTTGGGGTCGATCGCCGACTTGACCGCCCGCATCACATCGACCGCCGGACCGTGCTCGCGCCGCAGGTAGGGCGACCGCGCGATCCCGACGCCGTGCTCCGCCGTGAGCGTACCGCCGAGCTCCAGGGCGAGCTGGACCAGGCCCTCTCCCATCCGCCGGATCTTTTCCCAGTCCCTTTCCGACCGGACGTCGCCGATGAACGTCGCGTGGACGTTCCCGTCGCCGACGTGTCCGAAGGTCGCCACGAGGATCTCGTGCTCCCGCGCCAGCTCCTGGGTCCGCCTGATCGTCTCGGGGATCTTCGAGATCGGGACGCCGATGTCCTCGCAGATCGGGATGAGCCGCTTGCCGGGCTCGAGCCGCGAGAGCGAGGGGACCAGCACCTGCCGTCCGCGCCAGATCGAGCCCCGGACCCGAGGATCGTCGCTGGCCATGACGTCGAAGGCGCCGTGCTCCTCCGCGATGTACCGGATCTTCTGGACCTGGTCCTCCACCGCGGCCGGATGGCCGTCGACCTCCATGAGCAGCATGGCCTCGGCTTCCGGCAGACCGAGGCCGGTCGCCTTGTTCACGACCTGGATCGACACGCGGTCCATGATCTCGCAGACCGCGAGCGGGATGCCGCGAGCGAGGATCTCGGAGACCGTCCGACCCGCGTCCTCGACCGAGCGGAAGAGGGAGCGGGCAAAGGCCACTTTCTGGGGGACGGGCAAGATCTTGACCGTCACCTCGACGATGACAGCGAGGGTGCCCTCAGAGCACACGAGCAGGCGTGTCAGGTCGAGGCCGCTCGAGTTCTTGGGCGCCTCGGCACCGGTCCTGATGAGCGTCCCGTCGGCCAGCACCGCCTCGAGCGCGAGCACGTGGTCCTTGGTGGTGCCGTACTTCACCGCGCGCAGGCCCGACGCGTTGCAGGCGACCATCCCCCCGATGGTGCAGACCGATGACGAGCCGGGGTCCGGGGCGAAGAAATGCGTGGGTGCCAGCGCCGCGTTCAGGTCCTTGCACACGGTCCCCGCCTCGACCACGGCCAGCCCGTCGTCGCGCCTGACCTCGAGCACCCGGTTCATCCGGGAGAGGTCCATCACGATGCCGCCGCGGAGCGGCAAGATGGCGCCGGTCACGCTCGTGCCGGCTCCGCGCGGAGTCACCGGGACGTCGTGCGCGTGGGACCAGCGCATGATCCGCTGGACATGCTCGACATCCCGCGGGAGCACGACGGCCTCGGGACACCCGAGGTGGATGGACATGTCGCGGGAATAGCAGGCGAGCTCGAGCTCGTCCGCGACCACGCTGTCGGCACCGGCGACCTCGATGAGCGAGTCCAGGTCCATGGGTTCACCTCTGCGCCCCTGGACGTTGCCATAGCGCGGCGACGAGGAGATCACAACCCGGACGTCGGCGGTATCTTCGGACTGGCTCCGGACGGGGGCAGGGTGGAGCGCCGATCGGCCAGCGCACGGAGCGCCGCGACGGCGAGGGCCGGCTCGCGGGTCACCGGGACGCCGGCATCGGTGAGTCGCAGCCGGGCGGCCTCGACGCGTTCACCCCGTGCGAGCAGGCAGAACGCGAGTGGTCCCGACCAGCCTCGGAGCACGGTCTCGACCGAGGGGCCCGGGTCGGTGCCGTCCGGAGACATGATGAGGCAGAGCAACGAGTCCGCGGGAGGGAGCCCGGCCAGGGCGCGAGAGAAACCCTCGTGCGTCGCGCTCGCCGTGAGGTCGATCACCGGAGCACAAGTCTCCAGGCCGCACGCCTCGATGGCATCGACCGCGAGCACGGCCGGCCCCCCCGCGTTGGTCACGACCGCGATCCCACGTCCGGCGCCGTTCGGATGGCGCGAGAGCGCGACGCAGCCGACCATGAGCTCTTCGAGCGACGACACGAGCACCGCGCCGGCACGCCGGAGGAGCGCGTCCGTCGCTCCCTCGGTGATCTGCGGCGCCGTGTGTCCCGTGTTGGACTTCGACATGGCGGCTCCTCCTCGCGTCCGGCCTCCACGGAGCACCACGACAGGCCGGGACGCGCTCGCCTCGCGGACGGCGCGAAGCACTTCGACCGGCATCGCTGGGTGCTCGACGTAGGAGGCCACGACCCGGGTGCGGTCGTCACCCGACGCGGCGTCGATGAGGTCGGCGAGGGTCAGGTCGGCCTCGTTGCCCACGGAGGCGAGGAGCGACACTCCGAGCCCCCACTCGCGGCAGTGATAGATGAAGTAATCACCGATCGAGCCGCTCTGCGTGACGACCGCGACGCTGCCGTCCGCGATGGGCGATGCGCCGAAGGACGCGTTGAGCCGGGCTCCGGGGTGCGTGTTCACGAGCCCCATGCAGTTCGGCCCGAGCAGCCGCGTCCCGGTCCGCCTGACGGCATCCACCAGCTTTCGCTGGGCACTGATCCCGACGTCGCCGGTCTCGGCGAACCCGGCGCTGACCATGACGATCGCGCGGCAGCCCACCTCCGTGCACTGGATCGCGGCTTCGACGGCGAGGTCGCGGGGCAGGGCGATCACCGCCAGATCCGGAACGGATGGCACCTCGCCCACCGATGGGGCGGCAGCGATGCCCGCCACCTCGCGTCTCGTGGGATGCACCACGGAGATCGCGCCGGCGAACCCGTCGCGGATCAGGTGATCGAGCACGAGCCTTCCGAGGCCATCCCCGCCCGCGCCGATGACGACGACGGATCCGGGGAAGAACAGGGGCCGGAGCCCTTCACATCGTGCCTTCGAGGACACCGCATCTCCATCCCGTCCACTGGTCTCGTTCACGCCACGGATGGTATTCCGGGGTGGGGAGGCTGTACACTCTGCCGCGCGAGGCGACACCGCGATGGAGCTGCTGAAGAGACTCTGCGAGACCGCTGGAATTGCGGGCCAGGAAGGGACGATCCGGGACCTGCTCCGGGCCGAGCTGGAGCCATTCTGCGACGAGGTCCGCCGCGACGCGCTCGGGAACCTGATCGCACGACGGCCGGGCCGCGCGGCGTGGAAGGGTCGGCGACCGGTCGTCATGCTCGCGGCGCACATGGACGAGATCGGTTTCATGGTATCGCACGTGGACGCGGAGTCGGGGTTCCTGCGACTCAACCCGGTGGGTGGGTTCGATCCCAAGACGCTGGTCGCGCAGCGAGTCACGGTCCATGCCGAGTCCGGACCGCTTCGCGGTGTGATGGGGAGCAAGCCCATCCACATCCTGACCGACGAGGAGAAGTCGCGGAAGCCCGACATCAAGCAGGTCTTCGTGGACCTCGGGCTCCCGGGCAAACGAGTGGCGGATCTGGTTCGGATCGGGGACATGGTCACGCTCGAGCGCGACCTCGCTCCGATCGGCGATGCGGTCACCGGCAAGGCCCTCGACGACCGGGCCGGGCTGTATGTGATGGTCGAGGCGCTCCGGAAGCTCGGCCGGAAGAAAATCGTGGCCGATGTGTTCGCCGTTGCCACGGTGCAAGAGGAAGTGGGGATCCGCGGCGCCCAGACATCGGCATTCGGCATCGAGCCCGACCTCGCGGTCGCCCTCGACGTGACGATCGCCGCCGACGTCCCCGACGCGAAGTCGCACGAGCGCATCACGAAGCTCGGCGAAGGTGTCGCCATCAAGCTCATGGACGGCTCGGCCATCTCGGACCGGACCATGGTGAAGCACTGCTGTGCGCTGGCGCGCGACAAGGGCATCCCGCACCAGCTCGAGGTGCTGCCTCACGGCGGCACCGACGCCGGAGCCATCCAGCGTTCACGGACCGGTGTCCGGACCATCACCCTCTCGGTCCCGACTCGTTACGTCCACAGCACGGTCGAGATGGCACACTCCCGGGATTTCGAGGCAGCGATCGCACTGCTCGTGGACTTCCTCAGGACCGCACACACGATCGAGTGACGTCGCCGCGCGGCACAGGCGGCACCGCTCGTCGGCGCACATCTGGCAGGAGAAGCAATCGGCGCACTCGTGCTTCCTCGGGCTCCGGTCGCAGCGGCCCGGGACATAGACCTTGCATGGGAGACCCGGGATCGTGATGAAGGGCATCGGCTCATCCCGGAGGATCTGACCGCCGCCGCCCGCGGAAGCTCAGCAGCTCGTCGAACTCCTCGCTCATCTCCTTCCCGTACTCTCTGAGCCTCTTGCCGACGACGCCCTGACCGAGGGCCTGAAGCCCGCCTCCTCCCTGACCGATGAAGAAGAACAGGCCGATCCCGACCTGAGCGATGACCACCAGGCCGATCATGCCCTGGCCGATGCCGAAGATGGCGCCGACCCCGCCCTGTGCGATGGTCCAGACCCCGATCCCACCCTGCGCGAAGACGAGCACGCCCGTGGCAGTCTGTCCGATGGCGATCACGCCCTCGGCGCCCCGCTGCGCGATGGACACGACGGGGTACCCCATCACCAGCGTCTGCGAGTCGAGACTCCCCACCTGGTACCGGGTGAACACGACGAGACCGATGGTCGTCACGACGACGAGAGCGACGACCTTTGCGAGACCTGCCATGACCGACAGTGTATCATCCCCCTCATCGACAGGTCTTCCCGGGATCGAGATGAACGATGGATGTTCCCTTGAGATCCGCTGACCACGTGAGCGTCACGCTCGTGACGAAGGATGGATGTCGGACCGCGATCACCGACGGCCGGAGGCCGCTGGAGAGCCGCGAGTGCGCCTGGCCGCTGGCGCACGTCCTGGTGAGACATCCGCCGCTCGTCGTCTTCTTCCTCGGGCTCAAGACCGCCCTCAAGGTGCTGGTCCGGGCGCTCTACCTCTTTCCCGTCCTCATCGTGGCCAAGATCGCGTTCTGGATCGCGGACAGCTCTCTGGGAGACCTCATCTCGCTCGTCTTCGTCGGGCTGGTCCTGATCACGTTCTTCCTCCTGTCCATCCTCGTCGCGCTGTACCCGTTCGTCGGTCCGCCTTCGGTGCGCAAGCACAAGGTCAAGCTCGACCTCGTCGTGCCTGACCGCGACAACGCCGACAGAGCACTGGTCCATACCAGGGCGCAGCTGATTCAACCGAGCCGAGCGATCGAGCTCGCCGATCTCGGGCCGAAGCCCGAGCGACCTGATCCGGTGCGCATCCGGGGCCGGATCGGCATCGGAGCCCGAGGCGAGCCGGGCGAGCCCGTGGTCCAGGTGGGCTGGGTCGAGCGCGACGGTGTCGTGGCGAGTCTCTGCATGGCGCGGGTTTTCGCGCTCGAGGCAGAGGGACAACCGCCGGTCGTCATCGAGCTCGACGCTTGCCCCTGGCTGATCGGGGAACACCGGCCCGACCGGTCCTGGCCCGACATCGAGCGCGCCGTGACCGCCGATCTCTATCGATGGCTCGAGACCGGGAGCAGCGGAGCGATCGATCTGGATGCGACGAGACGCGGCGCGGCGTGCGTCCTCCATGAAGGAGACGAAATCGAGGTCATCGCATGGGACTGGCAACCCGTGCCGAGCCTGGACGCCCTGACCGGCCGAGCCCGCGACCTCGTGCTGGGCTCGTCGAGCGGTCCGAACGCTCCATATCGGGGGACGCACGCCCAGCCGGCGCTCGTGGTCCGTTCCACGCCGGCAGCTCCGGCGATCCTGCGCGCGCTGTCCTGAATCGTCGGGTATTCCCCTATGCACCTGGAGAGCCGGCCGATCCGCGGCGAGCTGCCGGCGATCTGCCCGTCGACGTGCGGCGGCTCGACGACGCGACGTGAGCATGCCCGGGCAAGCGAAACCGATCGCAACCGACGTCGGCAAGTCGAGAAGACGCTCGCGTCCTCGAATACGCTGGCCACGTGAGATGAGCTCCGGATAGGCAACGATTCCCGGGCTGTTCGGAAGTGGACCCGGACGCTGCCGGTGGTGTGTACTGTCGGCCCGATGAGTCGACGTGTCGCGCCGCACGTCCCGGTGCTCGTGGTCCTCGCGATCGCGGTGGCATTCCCACGGAGCCTCGTGGCGGAGCCTGCGGCGATCGTGCCGATCGAGATCGAGGACCCCACGGGACGGGCGCTCGAGAGGTTCTTCGCCGCGCTCCGACGGACGGCGTCGAAGCAGCCGGGCGCGATCACCAGGATCGCCCACTACGGCGACTCGTTGATCGTCGGCGATGGCATCACGCGCTCGGCGCGGAGGCGGTTCCAGGCGCGATACGGCGACGCGGGCCCGGGGTTCGTCCTGGCGGGCCGCCCCTGGGACTGGTACCGCCGGGAGGGGGTGCGCCTCGGGGGATCGACCGGTTGGGACACTTACCGCTCGTTGAGCGGCGGACCGGCCGATCGCTTCTTCGGCTTCGGCGGCTCCACGTTCGTCACGAGGCGTGAGCACCAGCGGGTGTGGTTCGAGACAACGGAGATCGAGGGGCGCAGGGTCAAGGCGTCGTCCATCGAGGTCCACTACCTCGCGCATCCCCGGGGGGGCGACCTCGACGTGCTCGTGGACGGAGACCATGTGCTGACGATCGCCACGAAGCGTGATGAGACGGTCAGCGCGTTCCACACGGTGCGGGTCCCTGAGGGGCCTCACAAGGTTGTCCTGCGCACCGTGGGGAACGGACAGGTGCGGCTGTTCGGCGTGGTCCTCGAACGCGACGGTCCGGGGATCGTGTACGACTCGCTCGGGATCAACGGAGCCAGCACCGATGTCCTGGGCCGGATGGACCCGGTCCACATGGAGCAGCAGCTCGGTCACCGGCGCCCCGATCTGGTCATCGTCGGCTTCGGGGCGAACGAGAGCAACAGGCCAGGGCTCGTGGACAGGTACCGCGAGGAGGTGTTGCCTGTGCTCAGGAGGCTTCGACACGGGTCGCGGGATGCCTCGTGCCTGGTCGTGGGTCCGATCGACCGCGGGGTGCGGGACGATCGACGCGGGGTCCGGAGTCACCCGATCGTCATGCGGATCTCACGGGCGCAACGCGAGGTCTCCAGGGACGCGGGATGCGGGTTCTACGACACGTTCGCCGTCATGGGAGGGGAGGGAGCGGCCCAGAGGTGGCACGCGCGAGGCCTGACTGGCGGCGACCTCGTCCACCCGACTCCGGAAGGGTCTGACCTGCTGGGCCAGGTGCTCTTCGAGGCACTCGAACGAGCATTCACGCGCTATCGAGCGACATCCATCGACCACGCGCCTGCTCGGCGTGGCGGACAGTGAACGCGGCTCTCGCGATTCCTCGGCGCCCTAATCGTCTTCCGGGAGGTCGCTGGAAGGTCCCTTCTCGGGGGGCTGGCTCGCCCGGTCACGCCCGAAGAAGCCGGTCTTGTGGTACCGCAGCTCGCAGTCCTCGATCTTGATGAGGTCGCCCTCCTCGAGGGTGCGGTTCTTGACGCGCCGCCCGTTGACGAACGTCCCGGTCTCGCTGCGGAGGTCCGTGAGCAGTGGCCCCTTCTCTGTCGGACGGATCTGACAGTGCTGGCGCAGGCAGCTCGGGGATTCGATCTGCACGAAACACCCCGCGCCCCGACCGATGGTCACGGTCCGCATCCCCATGTGGTAGGTCTTGCCCTTGACGGGGCCGCTCTCGCCCACCAGCCAGTTCGCCGTGATGGTCGAGGGCGGCGCGCCGGGCTGTCCGGAAGGCCGGATGGCCGGGACGCTGGTCACACGCGCCTTTTCTGCGCGCCCTCGTTGTTTGATCCCGAAAAATACGAGCGCGGCAACGGCGGCAACCGCCACAACGGCGAGAATGACATATCCCATCACAACCCTCGCGTTCTCGATCCCCCCGGATCGTCGGGACGGAACGACGCGATGATACCACGGCGCCGATCGGATCAGCAGCTCGGGGCCGGACCGTGGATGAGCTCGGGGCGCGGGCGGGTCAGCGTCCAGCGCTCGAGCACGGCTCGAACGTCGTCACCGCCCTCGATGAGCATCCGGAAGATCTCGTCGAGCACTCCCTTGTGGATCTGGCATCGGTCCGTGGCGGGGATCACGCCGAACGGGTCGCCCTGCTGCGAGTAGCTCAGGACCGGGCAGGTGCCGCAGTACGGCCTGTACGCGCAGGCCAGACAGGCGGCGGAACCCTCGAGGCACGAGGCCAGACAGACGATACGCGTGGCCGGGCTCGTCATCATCGCCTGGTACGGTGTCTCGTCGACGCGGCCGACCCGGAATGCCGGATCGCCCATCCGTGCGAGCATCCGTCCCTCGTCGCACGTATACACGCTCCCGTCGAAGTCGTACGCGAGCTGGCCGATCCCGCCGCCGCACGGCGACCTGATGTCCAGGAAGCCGGGGTCGCGGTCCTCGAGGACCTTCTTGAGGAAGACCGAGGTCATCTTCTCGAGGATCTCGAGCCCGTCGAGGTTCTTGCGGACGAGGTACCTCAGACCCTCGCGGTAGAACTCGAGGAACTCCCGTGGTCCGTACCCATATTCGTCCTCGTTCCGGCGGGCCAGCCCCAGCGGGTTCAGCGGGCGCAGGTGGATCGTCTTCAATCCGAGCCTGACATACTCGTCGATGATGTCGCGCGCCCGGCCGAGGCTCGGGCGGGCCACCGTGACCAGCGCGTCCACATGGTAGAGGTCCGGGTCGAGCCCGCGGTCTCGGTACGCGCGGTTGAGCTTCTCGATCCACTCGACCACGAGGGCGTGCGACGAGCCGTCCTTGCGAGGCCGGAGCGAGTCGTGCAGATCCTGGGGCCCGTCGAGCGACGTGCAGATCTGCACCCGTCGATCGAGCAGGAACTCCGCCTTCTCGTCGTCCATCAGGGTCATCCCCGTGACGAGGCTCAGGTCCAGCGTCTTGCCTCGGTCGCGAGCGAGCGAGATGGCCATGTCGACGACCTGACGCACACGGTCGAAGTGCGCGAGCGGCTCACCGCCCTGGAGCTCGATGGTGACCGCCGGGCTCGTGGTGCTCATTGCGGTTTCGACGACGCGCCGCGCCGTCTCTTCCGACATGTCCACGTCCCTCGCGTTCATCCCGGCGCGGCTGGCGTGGCAGTACACGCACCGGTGGTCGCACCTGAGCGTCACCACGACGATGTGGAGGTTGGGCCCGGCGTCGAGGAACGAGCGCTTCTCGTGGAGCTTCCGTACCGAGTGGGCGAGTCCCTCGGGGACCGGGAGCAGACCCTTGCGCGCGAGCTCGTCACGGCGAGTGCCGGGAGGCAGGTCGCCCCGGACGAGCGCGGCCAGCTCCGCATCATCGACGAACGCGAAATCGCCCGCATCGGTCGTCACGATAAAACGGTCGCCGACCTTGCGGAAGCAGATCGGGGCCGCAACGAGCTCGACGGTCACGTGGCCTCCTTGGTGACGCCTGCCTCCACCAATGTCGCGCGCTTGATCCCCACGAATGTGTAGGCCTCGGGAGCGAAGTTGAAGGTGGAGTGCATCTCCCTGAGCACGGAGACCATGGTCTCGTCGTCGTACTGTGTGACGGGCTTCCAGGTGGTCTTCTCCCTGAGCTCGCCGAGGTCGTCGCCAGCCTCGAGCAGGGCGTCGACCCGCAAGGCGACCTCGAACGGCGACAAGGCCTTGCCGGCCGACATCCCGTCTACGACCTCATCGCGGAATCGATCGAGCCTGCGAGCGGACCTCGGATCCGCAACCGGCTTGCTCGGCGCCTTGACCGACAGGGCGTCGTTGAAGCGGCGCGCGATCGAGCGTCTCCTGCTCGCTTCGCTCTGAGACGACGTTTCGGTCGCCATGGTTCCTCCTCCGGAGCACTCTACATCGATGGCTGGCTTCATTCGAGATGGAGCTCGACCGCGACGATCTGTCCCTCGGTCGACACGACCACCCGTTGTGACTGGAGGTCGAGAACCGTCCCGTCATCGAGCTCGACGCGAGGCCAGTAGATCCTGCCGATCGAGAGCGTCGTCGTCGCGCTCCCTGCTTCGGCTTGCGATGGAGGGAGCACGACACCGACGCGATCGTCGATCCACGACACCGAGGCCACGGGATGCACCCCGCTCCACGTGGCAGCGACGGTCCCGGTGGGGAGCTGTCGAGGCGTGATGTCGAGGTCCTGTGTTGCACCGGCGGCGACGTCCACGACCTGTGGGCGCGCTCCGGGCGCCGGCGAGACGAAGGTCCCGGTCACTCCGTCTTCATCGACCAGCAGCAGGTCGAGTGTGACCTCACGCGCGTCCCCGGCCGGGACCTCGATGTCGAGCGCGACCTCGGACCCGAGCGACCCGGGGATCTCCTCGGGCCACGTGGCCACGACCGGGTCGCCCATGTCGGCCGCGGTGACCCGGACGACGAGGAATGCGGGGAACCACTCGAGGTGGGCAAGGCCGTCCTCGTCCGTCATCGAGCCGTCGCCCGGCGACATGGGACCGGTCAGCCCGGACGTGTCGAAGGCGATCGCGAGGCTCCCCGTGCCGCCGTCCGCGGCGCAACCCGCCAGCGTCGCCGCGATGAAGACGACGATCATGAAGTCCGCTCTTGTCATGGCTCACCCCGGGTGCTCATGCCTGTCCTCTCACGATGTCGAGCTCCTCCTCGAGCCGGTCCCTGAGCTCGGCCTCGTCCTTGCGCCCGAGGTACTCCTTGCCGTTGACGAAGATCGCGGGCGTTCCGCGCACGCCGTTCTGGAGCCCCTCGAGCTTGTCGGCCTCGACGAGCTGGATCAGGGACTGGTCCTGGCGGTCCTGCTGCCACTGGTCGATATTGGCGACCCCGGCGCGGCGCGCGGCATCGACGAGGTTCTCCTCGGCGAGGCGGGGCGAGAGCGAGTAGAGGGCGTCGTGCATCTGCCAGAACCGGCCCTGGCGGGACGCGGCGAGCGCGGCGATCGAGGCCGGCACGGCGCGGTCGTGCCCGCGCACCGGGAAGTGCCGGAAGCAGAGCCGGACGTCGGGCTGCATCTGGCCCGCGAGCCGGTGCATGATCGGCGAGATCACGCGGCAGAAGGGGCACTCGAAGTCCGCGAACTCGACCACCGTGACCGGCGCGTTCGCCGCGCCGATGCACTGGGCCCGCGAGAGGTCCATCGTGACCGTCTGGAGCGGGTGCGCCGACAGGCTGCGCTGCTGGATCCCCTCGTGGACCTCCTCGTCGGTCCGTCCGGCGAGGACCTGGCGCACGACGTACCCCGCGAGGCGGCGGGCCGTGCGGTTGGGTTGAGGTGCCTCGAGGCAGCGCGCGATGGTCCGCGAGCACCCGAAGTAGCAGAACTCGCGCCGCAGGAGCGCCGCGGCCCGCTCGCGCTGCTCTCCGTTCATGCGTGAGGGGTCCGCGCCCATGACCTGGTCCCACCGGATCTGCTGCCCCTCGGCGGGCGCGTGGCGGGGCAGCCCCATGGCGCAGACCAGCACGAGGGCGATCAGGCAGCTAGCTCTCTTCATGCGTCACCTCCCGGCGTCGCGACAGGAGCGCGTCCACGGAGAACCGCCTGGGGCCGGCCCACGCGAGGTAGGCTCCGGCCGCGAGCAGGCCGGCGTCGCGGAGCACGAGGTCCCAGCCGATCTGGTGCCCCGCGTCGGCAGAGGCGAAGCACCCGCACATGATCTCGTCGCCCCGGTGCAGCGTGATCACGATGGCGATGATGAACATGAGGTTCATGCCCACGGTGACCAGCGCGGACTCCCGGGTCCAGATCCCGGCCACGAGCATGACCCCAACGATCAGCTCGACCCACGGCAGACCGATGGCCTGGAGGTTGATCAATGAGAGCGGAAGGATCTGGTACGTGGCCACGGTCAGGGCGAACTCGGCGGGTTCGAGGACCTTGTGCCACGCGGCCCAGACGAACGTCACGGCGAGGAGCAGCCGGGCCGCGATCGTGAGCACCTCGTGGCCGATCCAGCCTCGAGTCGGCGTCCTGGCCGCACCGTCGCTCATGGCTCCGCCTCGCGTTCGACCTCGCGGCCCTGAGCCTTCCAGGCCTCGATCCCTCCGTCGAGGTTCGTGACCCCTGAGACGCCGAGCTCCGTCAGCAACGCTGCCATCATCTCGCCCGTGCGGTCTCGTCCTCCGCCGCCATAGGTGACGATCGGGACCGCCCGTCTCTTCAATTCCTCGACTCGCTCGGCCGGCGGATCGCCGAGGAGAGGGTAGGGAAAGCTGATGGCGCCCTTCACGTGCTCTCGGCGGAAGTCGGCCTCGGGCCGCGCGTCCACGTAGAGGACTTCCTCCGTGTTTGTGAGCTGCGCGGCGCTGATTGACACCGCGTCGGTCTCGGTCTCGGGGCAGGGGACGTAGATGTCGTACGGCCGCGGCGCCACGAGGTCGATCCCGCCGGGCCGCAGCACATTGAAGGCCACCGCGAAGAGCACGCAGCCCGCGGTGAGCAGGACCGACCGTCCCAGCAATGCGAGAACGCTGCGCATCTCGGCCTGTTGCGTAACTATACCGCCCGGACGACGGGTTGCAACGCAGACCTGGGTCGGTCGGGCTTCGGCGACGGTGCTCCATTCCGTTTCGTGGTGTTGGGCCTTTGACCTGGAGCCCGAAGCCTGTAGCCTGGAGCCATTGAGACGTGCCCTCCTCAAGCTCGGCGGGTGCTGCGACAGCGACTGCGTGTTCTGTCACGCCGGTGGACCAGGCGCGACCGGGGAGCTCTCGACGAAGGAGGTCTGCCGTCGGATCCTCGCGGCGAGGTCGGCCGGGTGCCAGCAGGTCGTGTTCTCCGGCGGCGAACCGACGGTCCGGTCGGACCTCCTCGTGCTGGCGCGGTTCGCCCGTCGCGCGGGGCTCGGCCTCGGGCTCGTCTCGAATGGCGCACGGCTGGCCGATCCGGAGCTCCGCCGGGCGTTGCTCGACGAGGGCCTGACCTACGTCCAGATCTCGGTGCACGGCCCGGACGCGACGGTCCACGACACGTTGAGCGGGGTCCCGTCGTTCGACCCGGCGATCCGCTCCGTCCGAGCGTTCGCCGGGACAGGCATCGACCTCGGAGTGACAACAGTCGTGTGCTGTCCGAACATGGACGTTCTCGACGAGACGGTCGCGCTGGTGGCCGGCTTGCTCGATCGCCCCGGCGGCGCGCCGCGGCCACGGCACCGGATCGCCATTCTGGAGCCGAAGGGGAGGGCGGCGGACCGGGTCGACCTGGTCCCTCGTCTGCCCGAGGCCGCGACCCGCGTCGCTCGTGCCATCGCGTCGGGCCGCGAGCGGTACGGCCACCGGATCGAGCACGGTTTCGACGGGCTGCCGCCGTGCCTCGCGCCGGGTCCCGGCGTGCCGCTCGCGAACCTCCGGTCGCACGGGATCATCTTCGTCCAGGAGGTCGGCGACGTGTCGCTCCAGCCCGCCGACAACGGCCGTCGGGCGTACGGCGAGCCGTGCAGGCGGTGCCGCCTGCGGGGCGACTGTCCCGGGATCTACGAGGGGTATTTCACATACACGTTCATGTTCGGGGTTGACTGGCTGCGAGCCGTCGAGTGAGCTCTCAGGGTCGGATCACCAGGAGCCGTGCGAGCCGTGGGACCCGTGCGAGCCGTGGGATCCATGCGACCCGTGCGACCCGTGCGATCCGTGCGAGCCGTGGGACCCGTGCGAGCCGTGGGACCCGTGTGAGCAGTGGCCGCTCTGGGCCAGCATGATGCCTGTGTCGCCGTCACCGGCTTTCATGGCGGCGGCGAGACCGTCGTGGGCGGGGTCATTGTGGTGCGCGCCGTTGTCGCTCGCGGCGTCGTCCATGGCGGCCTGTGCGTCCTGCGAGACCGTGGCGGCCGACGCCAGGAGGAGGAACGAGGACAGGCTCGCGACCTGCTCTCGCGTGATGCTTCCGTCCTCCTCTCGAAGGAACGACTCGATCTTCCTGCGCACCGACGCCCGCCGAGGTGTGTTCGCCATCTTTGAGCTGCTCCACTTCGAGAATAGCCGTTCCGGTCGCTCCGGGGCAAGTGGAGGATTCACGGTCCGCCGCGCGCTACTGTTGGTAGCGCGGGAACGGCTCACCGCCGGGGCCGGCGACCCAGTCCACGGGCGGCGGATACGCGTGGCCGGGGCACCCGTTCGAGATCCCGGTCAGGAACCGTCGGTGGATCGCCGCGAGCTCCGGGTAGGCGAGCTCGATCACGCCGGACGAATGGAGCACGATCTGGAACGAATTGGGCGCGTCCATGCGTTCCCACGGGACGTCGAGGTACGTGACGACCACGTATTCGCGGTTCTCGGTGATCAGGACCGTGCCGCCCATCCGGGGATCGAGGTCGCCCCTGAGCGCGGCGATGCTCGGCTGGGCGAAGTGCTCGAGCGGATCCGGGCTCGTGGACCTGCTGCCCCGCACGAACGAGACGTACCCATTCGAGCTCACGAAGAAGCGATCGTACCGCTCGCCGAAGAGCTCCAGGCTAGGGAGCGTTTCGAGGAAATACTCGAAGTAGTCGTCGTCGGCGAGGTCGATCGCGGTTACCATGAGGCCTTCCTCGGGGTCATAGGGGAAGTCCTCCACTCCGTCCGTGACGGTCCACGTGTACCCGTTCGGGTCCTCGCGGTCAGGGACGAGCCGGATCGCATGGTTCGCGAGGTCGATCGACTCCTCGCGCTCGAAGGTCTGCCAGAAACCCTGGCATTCGTTCGCGCACTCCATGGCGTCCCTGCAATCGATGTCGTCGCAGTCCGTGGCACCGTCGTGGTCGTCGTCCCGGCCGTTGCTACAGTCCCTCTCGCGCGTGATCTCGCATTCCTCGAAGCAATCGGGGTCGTCGCAGTCCAGGGCACCGTCGCGGTCGTTGTCCAGGCCGTCCCAGCAGTCCCACTCGCGGTCGACCTCGCACTCCTCGAAGCAATCGGGGTCCTCGCAATCCCAGAGCCCGTCACCATCGTTGTCCCAGCCGTCCCAGCAGTCCCACTCGCGCTCGCCCCCGCAGGCCTCGTAGCAGTCCGGGTCCGCGCAATCCCAGAGCCCGTCGCGGTCGTTGTCCCGGCCGTCCCAGCAGTCGACCTCGGTGTCGGTCGTGCACTCTTCCCAGCAGTCGGGGTCGTCGCAGTCCCAGAGCCCGTCGCCGTCGTTGTCCCAGCCGTCCCAGCAGTCGACCTCCCTGTCAACCACGCACTCTTCCCGGCAGTCCGGGTCGTCGCAGTCCCAGAGCCCGTCGCCGTCGTTGTCACGGCCGTCCCAGCAGTCCCACTCGCGGTCGACCTCGCACTCGTCGAAGCAGTCCGGATCCTCGCAGTCCCAGAGCCCGTCGTCGTCGTCGTCCAAGCCGTTCCAGCAGTTCCACTCGGTGCCGCCGCCGCAGAACTCGACGTCGTCGGCGCAGTCCGGGTCCTCGCAGTCGATCATGCCGTCGCCGTCGTTGTCGCGCGCGTCGCCGCAGTGCTCGTCGGTGGACGGACCGCCCACGAAGTCGGTCTCCGGAGGGAATTCCCCCGGCAGGCCGTTGCTGATGCCCGCGAGCAGCGGGCGCGGGCTCGTGAGCGCCGGGTAGTGGATCTCGATGACGCCGCTCGCGTGGATGACGATCTGGAAGTCGTTGGGCGTCGATTCACCGAAGCCCGGGACATCGTCGTACGTGATGACCACCCGGCTCGCCCACTCGTCCACGACGATCCGGCCCATGGACCGTGGATCGAGGTCGCCTCTGAGCGCCGCCACTCCGGGTAGCGCGAAGTGGTCGGCGGGGAAGTTGCCGAGGCTCCCCGTACCCTCGCCGAAGGTCACGTACCCGTTCGAGCCGACGAACATGCTCTCGTACTGCACACCGAAGAACCGCAGCGCCCCCATCTCGTGGAACCGGTACTCGATGAAGTCGTCGTCTCCGAGGGTCGTCACGGTGGACGTGGCGCCGGACCCGGGCCGGAAGGGGAAGTCGCGCACACCGTCGTCGGCAGACCACCGATACCTGACGACCTCGCCCCCGACCGGCACGAAGACGATCGCGTACCCCTGGAGATCGACCGCGTCGGCTCCGGACGCGCCGTCGAACTGCTCCCAGACCCCGTCGCACACGTCGGGCCAGGGCCCGGTGGGGCCAGCCCCTCCGCCCGGGTCGTACGGGGACGACTCGTAGCACCCGATCAAGACGATCGCCGCCAGCACCGCGAGGTTCTTCATCTGAAACTCCGTTGGTCCTGGAGTCTATCGCTCTTGTTCGACCGTGGCGACGAGAGCGATGTCGGCGACCTCGGCGAGCAGCGCCTGCGATGCGTCGCTGCCTCCGGCCTCGACGAGGTGGTAATCGCCCTCGCGGCGACGCGTGAGCGTGGCGCCGTGGTGGTCCTCGAGGACGCGCGCGATCGCCCCGTCGATGGCCTTTGCCCGGTAGAGCCTGGCGTGGAGTCTGATGCAGGTGCTCATCCTGATGCTCGTGCTCGCGCTCGCGTCCGTCACGAACGTCCCCCTTCCGAGCCGTCCTCGACCGGTCCCTTGCCGAAGCGCTCCTCCCAGGTCTTGGCGATCTCTCCCGCGTCGTCCAGCCAGTCATCGCTCTCGATCTCGGCCAGGAGCTTCTCGATCTCGGCTTCGGTCTCGGGATCGAGCTCCGGGACCTGCGGTTGCTGTCTCGGATCCGGTCGCGGGCCGAGGGCGCGGGCCATGATGGCCGAGCGCAGCGGCCGGGTCTGCCGCTCGACCCTGGCGAGCGTCGAGATGCGGTCGAGGTGCTCGCCGAACCTCGCCTCGAGGTCCGTCTCGAGCCCCGCTGCCCTCTCTTCCAGGCAGATCACGATCCCGTCGTCGGAGCGCTCGAGCCACACGAAGCAGCTCGCGGTCATCTCGAGTGCCGCGCGAGCCGCGACCTCGACCGTGGCCGTGCGCCGGGGCACGAGGATTCGCGCGGTCGCGGGCGCGCTCGTCATCATTCCGCCTCCGGCCCGGTCGCTCGGGGCAGCGCGCCGTCGAGGGCGCGAGCGACGATGAGGTTCCGCGCCGTCAGGGTCTGGGCGTCGAGCTTGCTGGACGCGAGCTGTGCGACGAGCAGGTTCCCGAAATGTCCCGCGGCTGCGCGCAGCCCGGCATCGTCATCTCCCACGAGCGCCGTGAGCGTGACCACCACCGCCCCCTCGTCGTCGAGGTCGAGGTGCACGTGGCACTGCTCGACGACCGTGGCCGCGGCATGCCTGACCAGGGATCGAGCGAAGAGCCTCCGGTCTGCGACGAGCCGGATCGAGCCGTCCGGCGCCGTTCCGAGGTGTGACATCTCGAGCCGGAGATTAGGACAGCCCCCACACCCGGTCAACTCGGAGAAGTCCACCCAGTCCACGTCGTCCATGCCGTCCACTTGCGACACATCGTCATGCCCGAAAACGGCACACGGATCCGTCGGGCTTGAGCAGATGCCCGAGAGCTGGTACGCGGGAGTATGGCGAGGGACGCGGCACGATGAAGGAGCTTCGAGAGCTGATCGGACGAGAGGTGCCCATCGACCGGGTGTGTCAGGTGCTCCGTGGGGTGGTGGAGCAGCAGGGCGGGGCGCTCGTCGGAGCGCACCACGTGACCTGCTCCGATGAGACCGAGCAGGAGAGCCTCGAGGTGTTCCACGCGAGCGTCGTCCGGCCGCTCCTGCCCACGCTCGACCTCGCGCAGCAGGCCGACTTCAGGACCGCCAACCTCGGCGCGCGCTACGAGTGGGGCTCGATCCGCATCGCGGAGCACCACTTCGCCACCAGGGAGTCGGCGAACAGCTTCAAGGTCATGCTGCTCAAGATCAACGCCCACGTGTCGCGCGAGACGACCTCGAAGGGATCGGTCTACGGGCGGCTGGACAGATACGGCGAGGTCTCGGACTGCTGCGGCGCCCTCTTCGCGTTGATGGCCGGGAAGCGGCTTCCCGCTGTTGATGAGATCCGTGAGGTCTTCGCCTGGGAGGGCAGGGACCGGGCCGGGGCCGTGAGCGATCCGAGCCGAGTGCCCGAACCGCTGCGCGGGCTCGTCGCGGCGGTGGTGCAGGCGCGCCTGCAAGCGCGGCTCGCTGTCATCGATATCCGGGATCACCGGCCGCATACGCCCACGGTCTACCTCGTTGTACCCAGCGTGACCATCAACGTCCCGCGCCTCGACGAGGAGATCGTCTGCGGGGTGTACGTCGCCGACATGCGGGGAGAGCGGCCGGCGGTGGAGTACACGGGGCTCGGCGACGACCCGGACGCGTTCGTGATCTCGCACAAGGGGGGCACGGTCCGCATCACGGACACGGGCATCGACCAGACCAGGAGGTCGCGGGATCACCGTCAGCTCCCGTTGCGGCGCTGGCTCGAACGACGCCCGGAGACCGACGCCGATCCGGCAGACGCGGAGACCGCGGCCGCAAGCGCACCTGACGGCTCGGACCGTCTCCGGCAGGAGCTCGATCGCATGGTCGCCGCGGCGCCGGTCGAGACGGCGCTCCGGCTGTTCGCGGCCGGGATGGCACCGGTGCATCACGTGCTGCGGGCCGACCGGATCTCGCGCGATCCGGGCGCGGCCTGGGAGATCCGCGCGATCCTCGATGATGTACGCGCCAGCTTCGCCGGGCTCTCCGACGAAGGCATGGAGCTCGTGTCGAGCCGGCTCGCGCAGATCGCGGGCGCGCTCGGCCACTCGGAGTCGTGACGCCAGGGTGTGACGCGTGGAACGGATCGCTGTCTACGGCAAGGGTGGGATCGGCAAGTCGGTGATCGCGACCGGGTTGTCGGCGCACTACGCGATCGGGGGGCGGAGAGTGCTGCACGTCGGGTGCGACCCGAAGCGGGACTCGTCGCTCCGGCTCATCGGTCACATGCCGAAGCGGACCGTGGTCGACTTCGTCGGCATGGAACCGGGGGCCGTGACCGCGAGCCGGCTGCTGGAGCAGGGACGTCACGGCGTGATGTGCCTGGAGTCCGGAGGCCCCGAGCCCGGCCTCGGGTGCGGCGGACGGGGCGTGGCGCGCGCCATCGAGATCATGGAGGAGACCGACCTGCTCGAGAATGGCGGGTTCGACGTGGCGGTCTTCGACGTGCTCGGCGACGTGGTCTGCGGCGGCTTCGCGGCACCGCTGCGGCAGGGGTTCGCACGCAAGGTCGTGATCGTCGCGTCCGAGGAGCCGATGGCGCTGTTCGCGGCCAACAACATCGCCCGCGCCGTGGTCACCTATCACGGCAACGGGGTGGTCCTCGCCGGGCTCGTCGCCAACCTCCGCGCCGCCGGGCAGGAAGCGACGCTCGTCGAGCGTCTGGCCGGCGCGCTCGGGACCCGGGTGCTCGCCGTGCTGCCGCGCGATCCGATGATCATCGAGGCCGAGCGACGGTGCACGACCGTGCTCGACCACGCACCGGACAGCGCCGCGTCACGCGTGCTCCGCGAGCTGGGCTCCATTCTCGATCAGGTCGATCCGGACCGGCTCGCGCCGCCGACCCCGCTGAGCGAGGACGCGTTCTTCGAGCTGGTGCGGTAGAAGATGTTCACGGGGGAGGAACTTTTCTGAAGAAAAGTTCCTCCCCCGGACCCCCTCCTCACAAGACTTCAACAATTTCTTTCGAGCACGGAACCGGACTGATCGAAAAACCAGCGAAAAGTCTTTCGGGAAGGGGGTTCGGGGGAAACCACTTTCTTCAGAAAGAGGTTTCCACCGTACCTGCATACCGTCTCTCCACGGGATCGAGCCCGTCCCAGCCGTGGACTTCGAGGTACCTGGTCCACACGCCCGGGCACGCGGTGTCGTACCGGCAGGCGGCACACGCAGCCCTCTTGGTCCGGAGGCCACCCTCCGTGCGCGCGCGATCGAACTCCTCGTACCGTCGCGAGCCCTCGTGCTCGACCCGGTCGAACCGGAGGTTGTGCTCGAGCACGCCCCTGACGACGTCCGGCAGGTCCTCGGTGGCGCACATTGGGACGTCTTCGACAAACACGGGCGGCGATGCCCGGCCGAGGCCCGCGAGCACCGACGCGACCGTGAGCGAGACGTCGCGGTAACGCGGGAGCAGCATCTCGGCGCGCTGCGCTGCCCGGCCGCGGGGCTTCACCACGTTCAGGACCGCCTGCTGCACCCCCACCCGTCCCAGCACGGTCAGGAGCGGCCGGAGCCGGCGCAGGTTCCGCTGTGTGATCACGGTGCTCGTGTGCAACCTGACCCACGGCGCGGCGTTGCGCAGGGCCCGGACGGTCTGGGCGAAGGCCCCCGGCGTCCGGGTGAGCCCGTCGTGGAGGCGGGCGTCGCCTCCGTGGATCGAGACCGTGAGCAGGTCGAGCCCAGCATCGACGAGCCGGGCGAGATACGCCGGGTCGGACAGGCGCCGCCCGTTCGTGATGAGCGCGATCTCCTGGTATCCGTACTCGCGGGCGGTGCGGATCAACCACGGGAGGAGCGGGTTGAGGGTCGGCTCGCCGGTCGTGAAGCAGACGTGCTCGCGGCACGGGAACGCGGCCAGTATCCGGCGGAGGTCGTCGGGCGACTGGCTTCCCACCAACCGGGTCCGTCCCTCCCGGTCGTCCTCCGCGCAGAAGACGCAGTTGTTGTTGCACGAGGCGCCCGTGTTGACATGGAGCCGGGGCGCGAGGTTCGTCCTGGGCGGCGCGAGCCCCTCCCACGGTGAAGGCTGGGTGAGTCGGAGCACCGACCAATGGTAGCATCTCGGCTCGCGTGTGGATCTGGGCCCCATACCTCTGCCACGCCGTGATGCTCGCGATCGCCGTCGCCGCCTCGGTCACGGACCTGCGCGATCACCGCATCCCGAACCGGTTGCTGACTCGCGGCGCTGTCGCGGCCGTCGCGGTCCATGTACTCGATGCCGGCGTCTCGCTGGCGATCGCGTGGCTCGCAGCGGCACCGCTCCCCTGGCCGGAGCTGGTGGACTGCGCCCTGGCGATCGCGCTCAACACGGGGCTCGGAGCCGTCGTATCGGTCGCGCTCTACGCCGCTCGGCTCTGGTCCGCCGGTGACGCCAAGCTGGCCATCGTGCTCGCCCTGGCGCAGCCCGCGTGGGTAGCGACCAGCGGCCCGGTGCCGTGGGCCCCCGTGCTCGTGCTCATCGCCAACGGGGTGTTCGTGGCGCTCATATTCTTGGCCTTCGAGATCCTGGTGAGGGGCGTCCCCGTCGCGGTCCGGCAGGTCAAGCGACGTGTCGCCGAGCGGAGGTGGCCCGTGTCCTGGACGGACGTGATGACGACCGCGAGGATCGGCCTCGGAGTCGTAGCTGTCGCGACGTCGCTCGGCCCCCTGCGGCAGTGGTTGGGCGGGCGCGTCGGGCACGTCCTGGCCGGCGGACCGTTCTTCGTCTTCCTGCTCCTGTTCCTGCTGTACAAGCCGCTCGTCCGCGTCACCAGGACCGGCGCCGGTCTCGTCGCGGCCGCCGTGCTCCTCGCGGCGGGCACCGGCTGGTCGGTGTGGGATCGTGGGACCGACGGCCTGCGCGGTGTGGCCACGTCCTTCGCCATCACCGCGGCCGTGATGCTCGGCAGGGGTCTCCTCGCGGCCTCGAGCCGTTCATTCGACACCAGATGCGTGGTCCCGGCCAAGCTGGCGCCAGGCATGGTCCTCGCCGATGCGCAGGTGGATCGCCTGGAACGCGACACGCGATTCCAGGAGGCCTTCCTCCCCGTGCTCGGCGACCTGCGCGGCCGCAGGCTCGACCGGAACTACCTCGACAACCTCGTCGAGTGGCACGCTCACAACGCGCCGGACGAGACGTTCACCATCCGATCTGCATTGCCGTTCGCGCCGGCCCTCGCGC